>Ga0206915_1017_pt1 | contig 51903 bp, 37 predicted proteins | sample Alteio_BWOrgHeat_70_FD_152945 | JGI IMG/M metagenome (GOLD analysis project Ga0206915, IMG submission 152945) | Enriched cells from forest soil in Barre Woods Harvard Forest LTER site, Petersham, Massachusetts, United States -... | ecosystem: Environmental > Terrestrial > Soil > Temperate forest >...
GGGGAGGGGTGGATTGTCATCCGAGTTGAAATGGTCGGCAATTTCGATTGGCACAATACTTGTTTCCGTCTGCGAGGGCGGCGTGAAGCCGCTGAGACGTTCGCGCATGGAGGGAACCAACAACTGGACTCGGGCCGATAATGCCCCAGCGGTGGGTACGACGCCGTTCCAGAGAATGCTGCTGCAGCCGAGGAAGGTGGCCATCAGCTCTTTGCCGAAGCCGGATTCATTGGTGGCAAACCAGGCTGAAGGAGCGCCGCCCAGCAGAGTGCTGCGCTGCTTGCGCGTGTTGTAATTGGTGACGGTGTAGTCAAAGTTGCCATAGACCTGTTGGAAACCCATCTGGTCAAGCGTATCTTCGTTGAGCTTGGCGTTTCCATAGGGAACTGTAGCGTCCTCCTGCCAGAACCAGTTGAAGACTAGGCAATCTTTTGGAATCAGCCTTTCCACTTGCTCACCGGTCATGCCGCCAGGGGTGGAATAGGGAAATCCGTCGGGAGCCTTGTGCTTCTGCAGCCCGCGGCCGCGAACTGATTCGAGCAGCATATCGCCCCAGAGGGCAGTCTTGACGCTGCGCGAGGCAAGATGGTCATGCACCCTCTTCACATCTTGACCATGGATCTCGCCGATGTTTGTATCCAGGCATTGAGGCGAAATGTCGATGGGAAGGAAGAGTTCGTCGTGTCCGATGTGGACCATCTTCGGCCGGAGCAGATCGAGGTATTCGTCGTAGACGTCGAAGACGAGAGGGTATACGTCATCATGCGCGGCACAGTAGATATCGGGCCACTTATGTTCCGGAACCGCGGCGAAGTTCCTGTAGCGGGTAAGCAGGTAATAGCTATGAGTAAATGAGGCGATTTCAGGGATTAACTCGATGTGATTTTGGGCGATGCACTGAGCCAGGCTGGCGACTTCGTCTTTCTCGAGTATCTCGCCGTCCGCCGTGTCCTGGTGGGATGAGTTTTGTTCCATGTCGTGGAAAGGATGCGGGGGATAATTGCGTGCACTGTAATTGCAGTCTCGTACGAACTCTGTCCATCCGGCATTGACCTCAGGATGCGTGTCGAGGCGCACACTTGCGCCCATCTCCATGATCAGTGTGTTGTATTTGTAGAGCGCCATGAAGTCGCGGACGAAGCGCCGGAAGAAGGGGATGTTCTTGCAGCCGGGAAGATACAGGTAGATACCGCGAAAGGGCTTGTCGGGCCAGTCCCGGACATCCACGCCTGGAACCTGTACCTGGCTGGCGGCGCGGCGCAACAACTGGCGGAGAGATTGAAATCCGTAGAAAGTACCTCGGTCATCGCGTCCGGAAATGAGAACAATATCTTTCTCAACGTGAAGCAAATAGCCTTCATCCGATTGAATTTGTTCGTGCGGGTGCAGATTCAGGCGGGCGCAGCATTGGCGGACGAGTGGGTTTCCGAGGCTGCCCATGACGATGCTCGGGGTGCCCGGCTGCACCGATGCGGCTGGGGCAATGCGCGGATGGCGATCAAAACGGTCGCTGAGTTCATGGGTAAGGCGACGCGCGAGGAAGGAATCTTGCTCCGATGGGCACGGGGGAACAAGGATGCGAACGCGCTCGTCGAGCACGAAGGGTTCACTTGTGGCAGTGATGTGCTGTGGGTTGGGAAAGATCAGGGAATCTAGCCAAGTTTGGTCATGGTCATCAGGCAAGCCGGCGGAATTTCCTGTCTGCAGCCTTGACGCAGCGCCGATGAGGGTCGAGGATGTAGCGGCAACTGCCGCCGTACTCAGAAATTCCCTGCGTGTGATGATATTCATGGCAATGATGATTATGCAGCCTCTGACGCAGAACTAAAGCATCTGTCCCCGTTTTGGGTTTTCCGGAAGATGGATCCACCTTTGAAGGGAACGCCGGTCGGGAGTTCCCAGTTCTAGACGCACTCATGGTCTTGCCGGAGGGCGGTACGAAGCCGCAGTTAGTTAATGGTTGGGAAGAGACCAGATCTGGTCAGCGAGATTATGGCCGCATGACTGCAACGTGAGACCCGAACCCGCGCCGGTAAGGCACTGGTGCTGCCCATGGGGCAGTTGTCCAGCCTGCGTCCAGGTCCAATGCTGATCAGCGCTCGCGGAGCACGGCTGCATGGTAACTTTGCCATTTGCGACGGCCAGGCAGCTGCCTCCCGACCTGAGAGTTCCGTCGCCCCCTACGACCCATGTCTCGGATGAGGAACCGGTGCATGCGCCGGCGGTTCCTTGCGATGAGAGGCATCGGGTGTAGCCTTCGAAACCGAAGTCATGCTTCTGTTCGTTCGCAGTGAGAATGATATCGCCGGTCCGCGTCGGCACGCCGCAGGACGAGCCGGCGTGGACACGCCAGATCTCGGTATCGTGTCCCTCGACATCAGCATTTATGGAAGCGCCCGACTGGCGGTTGCCGCTCCAGAGGTTTTCGAGGTCAAACCGACAGCCATCGCTTCCACTGAATCCTAAGTCGGAAGGATGCAGGTCCACGTGTGCTGTATTGTTGATGCGGTTTGATATCGCAATAGCGTAGTCGCCACCCTTAAGCCGCTTAAAGAGGATGTCTATGGTCGGCGTACGGCGGACTAATGCGGCTGATTCCCCGAGAGGATCCTGATCGATGGCGAGGACGGCTTCATTGCCGAGAATGGCAATCGCACTGGAATCGAGCTTTTCAAGGTCAGAGCTGACGATGAGCGGCGCGGACATCATAGCCCACAGGGCAAGCTGGGTGCGGCTTTCGGCAAGGGTCTTGCCCCGGTCACCTGCAATGATGAAGTCTGCATCATTCCAGTTGCCGGGCTTCTGCCAGCGACCTAGAGGTAAATTGTAGGCATAGTTCCAAAGGATGCTGTCGAATCGAGAGGCATCTGGCTTCTTCGCATCGAAAACATTAATGTCGGTACCCTCGCGCCAGAGTTGGCCATAGCCGCCCACCCAGGTGAGGACATCGTACCAGCCAGGAGTGCCCTGGAAGTATGCCGGCGCTGATTCTGAGAAGACGACCGGACGCCCGACCTTTTTTAACGCTGCCGCCTGTGCGGAGTAGGCTTTCCGGTAGGCGGCATCCTGTGTTCCGCCGGTGGGTACGTAGACGTTGCAGCCATCGAGCTTGAGATAGTCAACCCCCCACGACGCGAAGAGCTTCGCATCCTGAAGGAAGTGATCTTTGCCTCCGCCTTTAGGCTCTCCGCTACCGGCGAATCCGCCGCAAGTGAGATAGCCCGCATCTTCGTAGATGCCGAACTTGAGGCCGAGCCCGTGAATGGCATCGCCGACGGCTTTCATTCCTTGTGGAAAGCGTTTCGGATCGACCTGCAAATTACCCGAAGCGTCGCGGTCTTTCTGCATCCAGCAATCGTCGATGGTGACGGTGCTGTAGCCGTGGGAGGCCAGGCCAGTCTTTACCAGGGCCTTGGCATTGGCGAGAATGTCATCGGCGGTAAAGTCGCACTGATAATGCGCCCAATCGTTCCAGCCCATCGGGGGCCTGAGAGCGAGACGCTCGGTTGTCTGCGCCGGAGCTGGAATTGCGAACAGAGTTCCGGCGAACAGCGTGACTATCACCGCATGGAAGAAACGTCCGCTGCGTGAGGCGCCAACGATCATTGCTTCAGACGGCCTGATCGCGGCCGCATTGTCCCGATCCAATTTCATAAACGCAAATCCCGCGCGCCACGAAGCATCGCATCTGGCAGGCTAAGTAAGGCCGCCTCATGGCAGGAGAGGTTCTATCCCTGCCATGAAGTCATGAAGGGTAATAGCCCTATGTAAACGAGCCGGTTTGAGCAATCAGAACGTGAACCCACCCAGGAAAGTAATTTGCCGCTGCTGTCCGCTCTCGAGCGAGTCAAAGGTTCCGTACTGGCTCGTGAATTCGTTTCCACCTGGTACCGAGATATCGCCGCTCGGATTAAGAAACTGCGGGTGATTAAAGATGTTTGAGATCTGGGTGATGAAGTTGAAGTGCACTCGTTCGGTGATCGCCACACTCTTCGTGACAGATAGATGTGTCTGGTACAGAGGCTGGCCCTCGAGACTGTTCGGCCGGGCGTTGCCGAAGGTGCCGCTCGCCGGGGCCGCAAATGCCGCTGTGTTGAACCAATTGTGATAATTCTTACCCCCAGGTACGTTGTTCGGATCCCCTACCAGATCCGGGAGGCCTCCGAATGTGCTGGTGTTGGAAGGATCAGAGCCGGAGAACTGGGGTGAGAAATCGAGGCCAGATGCAAGGTATGTAAGCACGCTCGTTGACCAGCCGCCGACCAGGCGGTCCATTCCCGGTCCGCTGGAACTCATGAAGCGCTTACCCTTTCCGACAGGGAGGATCCAGACCATGTTGGCCGAAGCGTAGTTACGGCGGGTCTGGCCGTCGTTGGCCCAATGGCCGAGGACGTCATATGGGTTCTCTGTATCCAGGAAATCCACGAGGCTCGAAGTGAGCGAGTAGCTTGCACTGAATGTCAGATCACTTACCCGGCGCTTTGCTTCGAATTGCAGAGCGTTGAATCTCGACCTGCCGTCGAAGCGAAGCATGGTTGTGTCGACGAGTTGTGAGTATGGCCTGCGACTGGAGTCGAACGGGGTTGTACTCGGCGCAGGTTTGTTGGTGTTCACGGTATAGTTCAGGTCGCCGCCGTGCGATCCAAGATAAGACGCGCGCAGACCAATCCGAGCAACCTCGCGCTCGTAACTCAAGCTGTACTGCTGCAAGCGGCCATGATCGACATGCTGCGGGTATCCATTGACACTTTGGCTGGGTACCATCGCACTGGCGGTGCTTGACGGGAACGGATCAGGGAACTGAAGCAGTGGGACGGTTCCGGGGCTGGTGACGTTGAAGTACACCTCGCTGATAGAAAACGGACCGGTTGACCCCAACTGAGGTGAAATCGGGAGGAAATTGTTCAGCGCTCCGGAACTGTCGAGTCTCGATGTGAAGATGCCATAACCCGCACGCAAAACCGACTTATCGTCGAATGCATAAGCGATACCAATGCGGGGAACGATATTATCCTTTTGCGCAATCGCGCTCACATCGCCGGGAACGACTGTGATGTTTGACGGATAGAGCGGGCTAACCTTGGAGATCCCCTTCGGATCAACCACAACATTTCCCGTGTTTGGATCGAAGTTGTACATGAGGTGGTCACTCGCATAGGGTGTGCCGTATAAATCCCAACGAACCCCGAGGTACGCCGTCAGTTTGCGGGTCACCTTATATGTGTCATCAATGTAGAGGTTATATTCAGTCAGATCCTGTGAACGATTACCGAGGGGATTGACGCGTTGATCCGATTGCGGAAGTCCCAGCAGAAAGTCCGCGTATGGGCTCCCGGTGATGGAGCCATCGAAGGTGAATGTGCCGTAGTTTGGCACGATTCCATAGAAATTATGGTAATGTTCGACGCCTCCGCCCAACTTGATGCTATGCGCGCCGCGCTGCCAGTCCACGTTGTCGACGATGTTAAAGATGCGGTTGTTGGCCTTGGTTCCGCCGGAAACATTGGACAGCGATGTCAAGCCCGAGATATCAATCTCCGGGAAACCCTGTCCCGTTAGGTCGCCGGGGTTTGCCCCTTCGAGACCTATGTTGGTGAGAACCTTGCTGCCGTCCGGAGGCGTTTGACCTGCCTCATCCTGGCCGTCAACGATATGATCTGTTGAAAAGCCGAGCCGCAGGTTATTCACCATCGTGGGAGAAATGATCTGCGTGTCTCCGACTACCCATTGTTGATGGTGGCGCATGCGTGTCCAGATGAGAGCCGGCAGGCCATTGTTCAGCACATACGGCGTACGCCGCATCATCCAGCGCCCGAATAGAGAATTGTTTTTCGACACCGTGTGGTCGATACGTACAATCGGCCAGTCTCCGCGGTAAAGATCGCTGTTAAATGGGAAGTGATATTCGTAGTTGTTGACGGTCGTGCCGTTTGCGATGTTAGGGCCCGGAAGATAATCGTTCTGCACTGCCAGCGCCACAGAACTTATCCGGTTGGCAGGAATCTGATTGTCCGCGAACGGAAGCCCGGTTTCAGGATCGATGATCGTGGTTGAGAAGAGACCGCTACGCCAGTCATTCGACGGCACACTCGCTTCAAACAAAGTACCGAGAGGAATACGCTGACCAAACCACCCGCCGTAAAAGAAGGTGCGGTTCTTCCAAATCGGCCCAGCTGCTTCTAAATCCCACTCGTGCTGAAGGTAGGGCGACTTCGTCGTATTGAAATATCCGGTCGCGTCGAACAGGGAATCATAAATCCGGTAAGTCGCCTTGCCATGGAAGCTGTTTGATCCGCGCTTGGTAACTTGGTTCAGTTCAAACGGGACTGGGCTCTCGGCGGGCGCATTGAAGAGCGTTGCTGACACTTGCTCGTAGAAGTTGGCGTTGTTGCTCTGGATTCCCTGCAGATCATTGGGTATACCGTCGAAGGTCTGGGTCTGTTGAGATGCCTGCTCTCCGTCGGCCACCGGCGGGTAGGTGCCTCCCTGGATACCGGCCAAGGTCGTCAGCTGATACCACGTACTCGGGTAGATCGTAACCTGCGGGGACTGATCGTGCTCTTTTGCAGTAAACAGGTCTGAGATTGTGGCTGACTCCGTGTTGATGACGGCCGCTCCGGCGTTAACCGTTACCTGTTCTACCGTGGCTCCGAGCACGAGTTGTGGATCTAGCCGGCGCACTTGACCGCTGTCAAGGACTACATCCCGCGCTACGAAGATCTTGAAGCTTGGCGCAACGCAACGCAGTTCATAGGTGCCGGGCTTTAATTCGTCGAACTGGAAGCTCCCGCTCTCATTCGACTTCGCCGAACGCACGGTCTGTCCGGTTTTGGGCTCCTGCAGGGTAACTTCTGCGCCGTTGATTACAGCGCCGGAGCCGTCCGATACGATTCCAAGCAATGTGGCGTTCTGGGTCTGCGCGAAAAGCGAAGAACTATACAAAAGCAGCCCAACTGAGAACGACAAAGAGAGTCTTTTGAACATACGGGGCCCCCTCGATTTTGGTGGTCGTCCTCGCTACCCGTCTCCCGACCCGCGAAACAGGCGTTCTAGCAGGAGAAGAAATGCTTTATGTGGCTTCACGTTCAAGTCGGCGCGGATGAGGCAGGGAGCGACGAACGTCGATCAAGTTCGATAGAACACAGTCCGGGTTTCAGGCTGAGGTTGCCCGACCTCGCGATATAATCTTGTCCCGTACTCGTTCGTCTTCAAATCGAACGTAATCGATTGTTTGTCGAAAGGTAACAAGATGTCAATAGAACTCGCGGCGATCAGCCTGTATCATGCGTCCGCGGAGCCGTTCGACACTCCGTCAGGATAGAAATGCCACGATTGATGGCGTGCCAACGGCCGTATATTGGCCGGTAAACGAAAGCAATCCGGTCTCACGGTTCATCTTGAAACAGGTGATGCTATCACTGCGCTGATTACAGACATAGAAGAAATCCCCAGCGGGATCGAACGTGCAGTGGCGCGGGTAGTCTCCCATGGTCGGGACTTCCCCGACGCATGTGAGCATCCCGTTGCGATCGATTGCACAAATGGCGATCGTATCGTGCAGACGATTAGCGGCATACAGGAACCGGCCATCCGAAGAGATGACCACCTCTGAGGTGAAGTTGGTCCCGGCAAACCCTTTCGGCAAGGACGAAATCGTTTGCTGCAGGTTCAGCGTGCCACGCATTGCATCGTAGTAGAAGAGCGCGATTGTCGAGGACTCTTCTCCCAGCACGTAGATCCACCGGCCATTGGGGTGGAAAACAAAGTGGCGCGGTCCATCTCCGGATGGGAAGGAAACGAAAGGCTCGGTTTCAGACGGACTCAACCTCCCCCTAAGCGGGTCGAAATGATAGACATAGATCCTGTCCTGTCCCAGATCGACAGAAAGAACAAACCGATTTGCGGGATCCGGGGCGATCATGTGCGCATGCGGAGCATCATGTCCGCTTATCGCGAAGCTTCCCGGCGGGGCATTCGTGGCGGAGCGGGCGCCCACCGAACCAATATCTCGGTGCACATCAACGGCTGCCCCTAATCTCCCCCCTTCGTCGATGGGAAGCATCGCTATCGTACCGCCCCAGTAATTGGCAACAAATCCGTATTTTCCCGAGGCGTCGAGGCTCATGTGCGCCGGCCCTCGGCCCTCGGAACTGACCACATTTAATGGAGTCAAATCGCCGGTTGCCGGTTCTATAGCATAAGCGCTCACCGATCCGCTTTCCTGATCGATGATCTCGTTGACCGCGTAGAGATACTTCTTAGAAGGGTGAACGACGATCCACGAAGGGTTGGGAGCCTTTGCAACCAGTTTTCGCCGGCTGAACGCACCGCTGCGAGTATCCATTTCGAATCGATAAATTCCCTGCCCATTGGCTCCGCCGTCGACCGCGCTGGTGTAAGAACCCACATAAGCGAGTCTTCCAGCGGCCTCAGAAGCCAAGGCCAGCTCTCGTGTTGGAACGACCTGCGTGAGTAGAACCGGGGCAGTGGCTTTGAGGAAGTCCCGCCGGGACAAGATGGCCTTGTGCTTCGCATTTTTCATTGTTGTATCGGACCAAGCCTCCTCATCGACTCTAACCGACGGCAAAGGGACGGATCATCTGTATCTGGAACTTGGCCAGTGCCTGGAATCGGCGAAACTCCTGGAACGGATTAGTCCTCAAATGTAAGAGATCAGTCCCGCGGAATCGCCGCTGCCATGGGCATTTTTGAGGACCTATTCTCTTCCTAAAACAGCACCGTGTTTAATATCAATGACTTGAGCCTTCCATCGATCTCCGTAACTAGCGGAGAGATCGCATGGGCGGAACGAAGCTTTCGTCTGCGCCAAAGCCAATCGAACCGCAACCTCCACCTGTTGAGGCGTGGTCGCACGCAGAACTGCATTAATCCTCCTTTCGGATCGCCTCCGAGACTCATTCTGAATTTTCAGCACAGAATCAGTGAACTTGATACGACGCACGCTGCGGTTCTTATCCGGGATTTCCGTAGAACCCGGGTCGAAGCGAGAGGGGATTGCATCGCACCACCAACCCGGGCCCCATGCATCCCCATCCCCTTCCGCGAACGGCATTTACTTACTGCAGTGACTGGTTTGCGTCCAGCCATGTGTTGAATCTTTCAATTCCCTTGCGAGTTCGTGGGTCGGCCTTCGCCATTCACTACACCAGAGGACAGAATCTTCTCGATCTGCGACAGTCTCTCCTTCAGCCGGCTGATCTCCTGCTGCTGCTGGTCGATCTTCTGTTGCTGAGCGTTGACGATTTCGGTCTCTTCCCGGGAGCGGTGATACTGCTTCTGGACTTCGTTGAGCAGCATGCTCGACAGGAACTGGTAGCGCACTGTGTAGGGCGAGCCGTCGGGGTTGTAGGCCACTAGTTCAGGAAAGACCTTGGCGACCTCCTCTGCGATCAGGCCATATTGAAGCGTGCGTGGGCCGTTGTCGTACTCGTGCTTATAGTAGAACGTCACCGGTCGCAGCTTCATCAGGGCTTCGGTTGCGTCGCCCATTTCGCGGATCTCTTCCTTGTAGCGGCGCGAAGAGGTTTGCGTGCCGAGCTGTCCGTCGGAGTTGATGAAGACCGGAACGCCGCTGGCGCTGGTCACGCCGTAGATGCCGGCCATGTAGGCGGAAAGCTGATTGGCAGGATCGCCGATGCGGATGGTGTTGCTCTCGATGGACACTCCGTGGTTGTTGATGTAGATATTGTTGCTTCCGGCCTGGCTTAAGTCTCCGGTGGCGTAGCCCAGGTAGGTATTGCCTTGGCCCCCGTCATGGTTGGTCCCGGCGTGGAATCCGAGGTAGGTGTTTTCGTTTCCCCCGCCATTTAAGTAGCCCGTCTCTCCTCCGACAAATGTGTTGTAGGCTCCGGTAGTGGAAGTGAACCCGGCATAGTAGCCAAGAAACACATCGCCATTCCCGGTGGTGGCGGCGTTTCCAGCGGAACTGCCCATGAATACGTCGGCATTGCCGGTGGTGAGGCTTGCCCCGCTCAGATCGCCAATGACCTGGTTCTCGCCGCCGGTCGTAGACGCGCTACCTGCCCCGTCTCCAATGGCGACGTTCTCGATCGCGGGGTTGGCGTTGAAGATGGTTTTGCCGCCGATCTGGTAGCCGCTCGCGTTGCCGCTGGTGCCAAGGTGGCCGGTACTGTCGATAACCACTGGCTGGCCGCTGGTCACCGACGCGCCGTAGATGCCCGCGATGTAGGCCGCGCTCTGGTCGGCAGAATCGCCAATACGGATCGTTTTGCTTTCACTTTGGGTTCCGTTATTGTTGATGTAGATGTCGTGGCTTCCCGTTGCATTGTTGTAGCCGGCGGTGTCCCCCACGAAGGTATTGCTGCTGCCCGTGGTGTTCGAGTGGCCCGCATCGTCGCCCAGGTAAGCGTTGTGCTGGCCGGTCGTATTCGCGACGCCGGCATTGAACCCCAGGAAGGTGTTGAAAATCCCCGTAGTGGTGTTGAGGCCGGACTGTCCTCCGACGAAGGTGTTGTACGCGCCCGTTGTCTGGTTCTGCCCGGCAATCCAGCCGATCGCCACGTCGCCATTACCGGTTGTGGTCGCAAACCCGGCACTGCTTCCGAGAAATATGTCGGCGTTGCCCGTCGTCAGGCTGGCGCCCGCCCTGTCCCCGATAAGCTGGTTGTCGGAGCCGGTTGTGGCTGCGTTCCCGGATCCATCTCCGATCGCAATATTCTCGATGGTCGGGTTGGCATTGAAGATGGTTTTGCCGCCGATTTCGTAGCCTGTCGAACTGTTCACCACGTTGCCCGCCAGCGTGCCGGTGACGCTTACCGCCGGGCTTGAGCCAAGATGGCCTGTGCTGTCGATCACGACCGGCTGGCCGCCCGACACCGAGGCGCCGTAAATACCGCCGATGTAGGCGCCCTGACTAGCGGCACCGCCAATGCGGATCGCGCCGCTCTCGCCAGCGGCCCCGAGATTGTTGAGATAGATGTTGCCTTCACCGGTTGCATTGTAGTAGCCGGAGTATGTGCCGAGGAATAGGTTGAAGTCGCCGGTTGTGTTGGATGAGCCGGCACCGGAGCCCAGGAATGTGTTATAGAAACCGGTGGTGTCGGCCTGGCCAGCCTGTGCCCCAAGAAAAGTGTTAAACCAGCCCGTGGTCTGCTGCTGTCCTGCCTGGTAGCCGATCGCAACATCGAGAAAGCCCCCTGTGTCGGCCTGGCCAGCCTGGCTTCCAATAAATACATCGGCGGAGCCGGACGTCAAGGCGCCCCCCGCCTGGTCGCCAATGACCTGGTTGTAGGTTCCCGTCGTGGACGAGGCGCCTGCCCCATCTCCGATAGCGATATTCTCGATTTGAGGATTCGCTCTGAAAACCGTTATGCCGCCTATCTGGTAGCCGCTGGTTGCGTTCACGGTTTTACCGCTCAGGGCGCCGCCCACCGTGCCGTTGCCGTCGATGTTGAAACTGGCGCCGGTCTGGGTGGTGGCGCCGTTTTGTAAGTAGTAAGGCGAGCCGGGGGTGAGGTTGCCGGGCAGCCCCTGCGGACCCGCCGGACCAGTCTGGCCGGCTGCTCCCGCCAGGCCTTGCGGTCCCTGCGGCCCGGTAGGACCAGCGGTGGCGAGGGTGATCTCGAGTTCGGGCTCGTGGCTGGTCAGTGGGGATTCCTTGCTGTCAAACGAGACACCGCCGGTGGAGGAAGTCAGCTTAAGTGCAATTCCGTTGTTGGCGATCGTTCCGTTCACCCAGTCCTGCACCAGCGTCGTGATATCCACCAGAACAAACTGGTTGCCACTGGCAGAGGAGATGGAAACCGGCTTGCTGCCCGTCGCCGACAATCCCGGCGCCGGAGCATTGGTGAAGTTCAGTCCTTCCTCGGTCCACGGCGTGTTGACCTCGTAGACATCAAAGGTGCCTGCGCCCGTAACAGCATCTACGTAGAGCCGCAGAGTTGCCTTGGAAACTGTGGCGTTTGGGGGGAGTTCCGACAGATTGAACTGGATGAAGGTGCTTGCTCCGCTGGTGACGGCGAGCAGAGGAGATTGGCCGTAGTTGGTCCTCGGTGTCGCGCTCAGGGTAAACGTGTCGGCGCTGGGGGGCGCCTGCTGCGCGCTCAACGGCACGGATAATGCGGTTGCGTACAAGAACAGATACGCGGCCTTGGCCGCCCACTGCTTCGGATTGCGCTTCATTGGGGATCTCCTTGAGCTTAGTCAGTGGCAGGCGCCATAATGGCTGCGGTTTTCTGCCTCACTAGCTAAGGCGACATTTCCGGCGAATTTCCCGCATCGGATCGAAATTTTGTTCGACGACCCGGGAGACAGAAGCGCTTTTTGTTCAGGATACTTTCAGATTTTTGCCCCACACTTGCGGTTTCACTCCAGACCAGAGGAACCAACACGGCGATCCAAGATTCTTCTTTGCACGAGACACACGTCGCCCATGCATCAGTGAGAATCGGACACTCGGTTTTTTTCCGGCACGGCGTAAGACCTGATGCGCGCTGGGTCCTCGATCAAATGGGTCCTGAGATGTCTCGCAAATACCTCATTGAAGCTCCGCTAGATACCAAGTGGCGCATCAGGGATCTCGCGTTGGAAACCCTGGCTCCGGTCCCTGAGAGGCGAAACTCATTGCCAGTCGCAAGCGAGCGCGTAATCGCCAAAGCACTCCCGACACCGATCACTACCGAAATGTCGGCATAACTGATTTCATGACAGCGTCGGCTCCCTCAGCCCGACTACACTGGCTGCTGCTAGACGACCGTGAAGCTCGGGAGAAGGAGCCGAGCATGATGATTATAGGCTGTGACTTTCATCCAAGTTTTCAGCAGATTGCGTACGTAGAGCAAGAAACGGGGGAGTACGAGGAGCGCCGTTTGAGCCATCGCGGAGAAGCGGAAGCATTTTACCGGTCATTGGCAGGCAAGGCGGTGCGCATCGGAGTGGAAGCAACGGGGAATGACCGTTGGTTTCACAAACTGATGAGTGAACTTGGTCATGAACTTCTAGTGGGGGACGCCAGCGCGATTCATGCTTCGGCACCGCGCGAGCAGCGGACAGACAAACGGGATGCGAGGCACATTTTGAGATTGCTGATGGAGAATCGGTTTCCAGCCATCTGGCAGCCATCGGTGGGCAACCAGGAACAGCGGCAGTTGCTGTTGCATCGCTGCCGGTTGGTGCGCATGCGGACGCGGATCAAAAATCAGTTGGATTCGATCGCCAAGAACGAGGGACTGACCGGTTCGCGGGTCTGGAGGGCGAAGCGTCGCCAGCAGATCGAGGCGTTGCCGCTGACGGGCTGGTATGCCGAGCGGCGCAAAGACCTACTTGCGCTGCTGGATGAGATGGACAAGCTAATCGAGCCTCTGGACGAGGCGGTGCGGGCGGCAGCTGAGCAAAATGCCGAAGCGCAGCTGTTGATGACTCATCCTGGCGTAGGTCCGGTAGTATCGCTATCCTACGTGCTGATCCTGGGAGATTGGAGGCGATTCCCGCGCGGCAAGCAAGTGGGCAGCTATCTGGGGCTGATTCCGGCCGAGGCGTCCAGCGGCAAGCATCAGCAGCAGATGGGACACATCACCAAGCAGGGCAATACGCTACTGCGTTGGCTGCTGGTGGAAGCTGCAACCAAGGCACAGAGCAAGGATCCGAGTTGGCACCGGCAGTATGTGCGTCTGTCGATGAACAAGCATCACGGCGTGGCCAAAGTGGCTATCGCCCACAAACTGGCGGTTCGTTTGTATTGGATGTTGCGCTCCGGGCAGAACTACAGGCAGATCGTGGAGCGCGGTTCGCAGGCGGGGCAGTCCGATTTGGCCGGTGGCTGCGGTTTGAGGCCGATTAACTGATTGGACGCCCCGCCTCTCTCGCCAGGCGAGAGAGTTTGAACAAGTAATCATGGTGCTTTACCGGGCCGAATACATGGCTGGTGGAACCAACAAGGTTGCCATCGAGAGTGATTGAATGCAAAGTGCGGGCTTGGGTCGTTTAGCAGCGCAAGACGTTTTTCCAATTAGGGGTCGAATCTCAGAAAGAACCTGACATTCGACCCCCAATCCAATTGTGGAAGTCATACACGGCCAACCTCTGCCCACTTTGAGGCGAGTGAAACATTGCACGTTGCGAGGACGATCAGGCTATATTTTCACCAGCCCGATACTCCGCGATAGAACGAGAATGCCAGTTCTCATTTGCGCCTCTGCAACGCCACGATGGGTTCCAGGTATCAGAGGCCGCCACGAGGCTAACTCGTGCCGCTACGCGGCACTCAAGTCTCAGCAACCGCCGATCCACGCTCAAACAAGAAGTAGAATCACTCTGTTTGAAGGTAAGAAAATCCAGCTGAAAAATAATATAACGTCTCTCCCACCTGCGCTACATCAAGCGATCTCACATTTGTTCGGCTGAAGAATGTTGGCCGGTTAATTACGGCTTCTCAAAAGCAATTTCGTCGTTCTCGCAAAATAGTGTTCAGAGAAACCCGTCAATACTCTTGTCCAGCGCTCATATGATGAAAGGTGTCTTCGTACAGACGACTCCTCGGAGCGAGCATGATGCGACTTTCCATCCGATCCGCGAGGCTACAGCTCAGCTCATTCACAATGGCAGACGCCGAAGACGTATTTTATTGCATCACTCCAAGAGTGGGTCGCTATATGCGTTGGGAGCCACCGAAGTCGCTCAGCGAGTACAAGGCTAGCCGCCAAGCACGACTGCAGGCTGATGATGGGTCAGACCTCTCCCTCGTCGTGAGACGCAATGACACGATGGAATGTTTTGGCATCGCGGGCCTCGACGGAGTGGATCAACCGACACCGGAGCTGGGCATTTGGCTCAAGGAAGCAGTGCACGGTCAGGGCTATGGCTTCGAAGCCGTGAGACCGGTTGCGGAGTGGGCAGCTCAGAATCTGGGAAAGAAGCAATTCCTTTACCCAGTGGCAGTCGAAAACGTCAGTAGCAAGCGTATCGCCGAGAAGCTCAACGGCCAGATCATCGGAAGGCGCAGAAACGCAAAATATGAATCTGTCGTCTATCAAATCCCCGCTCTTCCCGCGCGATAGCTAGACATTCACGCACGGCGCTACTTTCCGAATCCGTCCTACAGAGAGTTGGCCGCTACACATTGACACGGCGGATATACCTCGACCTTCTACATCTAGGGATGTATAGGTAGAAGCCATAGGCATGAAGAAAATAGACGACAGGTTTGACCTCCCGCAAGGCACACTCGACCTCCTCATCATGAGGGTCGTTGCGCTTGGACCCATTCACGGCTACGCCATCGCGCAAAGAATCCAGCAGATCTCGCGCGACGCACTCCAGGTCCAGCAGGGATCCCTCTATCCCGCGCTCCATCGCCTCGAATATAAAAAGTTGCTCAGCTCTCGCTGGAAGCCCTCCGAGACGGGCCGGGAAGCCAAGTTCTACGAACTCACTTTGAAGGAACGAACTCATCTCAAGATTGAAACCGAAAACTGGACGCGTCTGACCGACGTGGTCAGCCTCATTCTCGAGGGAACCCTGGAGGGAATCTGATGGGCTGGTTACGGAGACTTTTCTTTCGCGAACGATTGGACTTCGATCTGGACAAAGAGCTGCGCTTCCACTTCGAATATCAGGTCGCCGACAAGGTTCGTTCCGGCATACCGGAGAGCGAAGCCCGTCGGCTCACACGAATCGAGTTCGGCGGGATCGAGCAGATTAAGGAAGACTGCCTCGAGCGAAGCGGAACCATGTGGCTTGAGTCGCTATTGCAGGATGTTCGCTACGCCCTTCGCCAGTTGCGCAAAACACCGGCCTTTACGCTGACGGCGGTGCTGACTCTGGCGTTGGGCATCGGCGCAACCACGGCGATCTTCACGCTCGTGCAGCAGGTGCGAAAGTTAAAGTCGTGGGACTTCGCCGGAACAATCGGTGAGGCCAATCGGGGGAAGTTATCGTGCTGGAAGGCGTCCACGCCGTCCATTTTTGCAACGTGCTGGTTGAAACACTGATTGCAAAGTTGCCTATCGACAGCTCCTTGCCGGTGCACCGCGAGATCCACCTTCCACGGCTAATGGGATCGGAACCCTGTAACCAGCCAACCATCTTCACCGTAATACTGACCGAATCCAAATCCCGCAGAACATCAAGGAGAGCCTCGAATGAGCAAGACGGTCATCTACGTTACAAGCACAGCGATTCTCGTCTTGGAGATCCTGGCGGGGGCTTTCATGGACCTTGCGCACCTCCAATATGTCGTGCAGGACGTCCGCTCCATCGGATATCCAATCTATGTTTTGTACATTGTCGGGGTCTGGAAGGTCCTCGCAGTCGGTGCGCTGCTCTGGCCGAAGCTCCCTCGGCTCAGGGAATGGGCCTATGCAGGGGTTTTCTTTGAGATGTCCGGCGCGGTTGAGTCTCATGTCCTGGCTGGCGATCCCGTCAGCAAATATGCCGCGCCGCTGGTTTTCACCTTTCTCACTTTGGTGTCCTGGTGGTTTCAGCCGGACCGGGAATCGCCGTGGATTCGCCGATCGGCGAGCTGATCTTCAGGGTTGCATTTCCCCGCCATGGTTATCGTGACGCTTCCCGCCCGTGGCGAAATTGCGCAATCTTTTTGCCCAATGCGAGTTGTGAGCGGTTCGTCGTCAAATCTCTCTTAACCCCGAAAATGCACCAGAATGGGGCCATTGACGGTTGGGCGGTGATTCGACCCGCTTACTGAATCTGCCTGCGAGGAAACCGGTAGTGGGCGGAGATCGTCAGTATTTACGGGAGGGTCGCATGCGTGGCTTTGTCTGTGCATCGCTTCTCGGACTCGCTGCAACCCTGGCGGAAGCTGCGCCGGTCATGCTCGCCGCTAGTCTCCCAGGGCACGGGGAATCGTGGTGAATCGAGCTATCGCGGCGCGCACAGCTCTTCTCGCAGGCTTCCTTGTTGTTTGTGCCTGCTGGGCAGGCGGGCAAACCCCGCCTTTGCGAGATCCGTCCGTTGCACAAAAGCCGCTCGCGCCCCTGGGCGCCACCGATCCAGTCGTGCGCAAAGGCCTCTTCACCATTGACGTCGTCGTGACAGATGCGGCGGGGAACCCGGTTTCGGACCTCGCGCCCTGGGATTTCACTCTTCTCGACAACGGCCAACCGGCAAAGATTCGCACCCTGCGCAACTCTCTGCCGAGGCCTTCCGAACCACCGCCTGAGCTGATCTTCGTCCTCGACGCCGTCAATCTCTCGCCCCAGAAGTTCACGCAAACCGAAAGCGCGATTGCTCGTTTCCTCCGCCAAAATAGTGGACACCTGGAATTCCCATGCTTCCTCTACCGGCTCACGCGCGACGGACTGTTTTCCTCACTGAGGCCCGTGATGGACGGGGCTCTTCTGGCCAAAGAACTGGAACAGGAGAGATCTCAGCGGACCGTTTGGAACGCCGATCGTCGGGAAATTAACTCCCTGGGCTCATGGGAGTCAGGATTGAGCCGGAACGGACTCTCCCTGCGCTCCCTCGGCTCCATTGCGATCGATCAGAGAGACGTCCTCGGCCGCAAAGTCGTGGTGTGGATCAGTCCGGGCTGGCCTGTGAATGGCGACGACATCGGTTTCGACGAGGCAACGGAATTGTCTACGCGGCTGCGGGAAGCGCGCATCACGCTTGACAACGTTAACGTGTGGTCGAATCCAGACCAGTCATTTAATGATCACGACTACCTCGAAGCGCCCCGGTCGCAAAAGGACATGCAACCGGCCAAAATGGCTCTGCAGGTGATCGCCACGCACACAGTAGGCCTGGTGCTGGACTCGTCGGGCGACCTTAATCGAGACCTGGATCGAGACATCGAGCGCTGTGTCCGAGAGGAGCGGAGCTTCTACACTCTCACCTTCAATCCCCCGCATACATACCAGATGGACGAATACCACGACCTTCGTGTCCAGGTGGCTCGTCCTGCCCTGACGGTCCGCGCTCCCACGGGCTACTACAACGAGCCTGTGTATTTCGACAATCCCCGGCCTGGGATAGAAAAGGCCACCGTCGCGCAGCTTGAAGAACTGGTACATTCGCAGACCGACCTGCCGCGAAGGCTGGCCAATCTCGAACTAACCGAACGGCTAAGCACGCCCCGGCTCGATGCGCTTTTGAGCGTGATCCGCAGCGAACGGGAACGCCAGGCCCTGACGGCGGATGCCGATCTGTCGCTCGCGCTCGCGCCCCCGCCCGACGAAATTGTGAATCGCCCGCCGCCTCAGGTGGAGGATCAGCGCGCCATCTTGCTGCGAACATTCGGCTACCTGCGCGATGCCATTCCCAAACTGCCCGACTTCTCTGCCTTGAGAAACACGGTGCGCTTCGAAGAGTCTCCGGAACGCGACAACGAGATCTGGAAGATGCCGCACCAGGACCAGACTCTCCACTTTGCCACCGGGGAACACGCAAGAGTTCTCTATCGAAACGGCGACGAGGTGGTTGAGAAAAACCCGATAATCGTCAATCGCCGCGTCGCCGGGGAGCGAGCACGCGATCTTGAAACATGGGGCACGTTCGGTCCCATTCTTGCCTACGTGCTGACTGCAGCGGCCAAGGGTCCGAGCAGTATCGCTTGGAAGCGCTGGGAGCGCGGCAAGGACGGAGATCTGGCGGTGTTCTCCTACAGAGCTGCCAGCACGAATATAGCGCCCGAGGTCACGTATTGCTGCCTTCCTGAAGGTCTCGGGACCACTCCCTACAAAAACAAGGCCGACGACTACGGCGAATTCGCGGTCAACCCCGATACCGGGGCCATCATGCGAATCCTGATCAATGCAGATCTGAACGAAGAACGGGACCCTGACGTGCCCCTCATCCGGTCGCAAATCATGGTCGAGTACGGTCCGGAGGAACTGGGCGGCAAGACCTATATCTGTCCCCAGCGGAGCGTGGAGATCTCCCGCGGCCGCTCCGTGCGCGTACTCCACGAGTGGGGCATGGTCGTCAGACTCTACAGCTATTTCGAAACCATGATCAACGACGTGACGTTCGGCGGGTACCACAAGTTCGGGTCGGAAGCCCGCATTCTGCCTGGATTCGAAGAGGCTGAGAAGACAAAAACTCCCGCACCCCCAAAAACAGCACAGCCTGCCATTGAAGAGCCGGGTGGCCCGCCGCTAGCGACCGTGGCGCAACTTACTGAGATTGTCGGCAGGACAAAAGGTGCCGATGATAGGGAGGCGGCAAAGGAGATCGAGCATCTGCAATTGACGGATCGGTTAAGCAGCCCGAAGCTGGCGTTGCTGAGCGCCCAATTGCCAGGGAAAAAGTCGAAGTCCGCGCTGATGGCAGTTGGGGACGAGTCGGTTTTTCTGGATCCACCGCTAGACGAAATCCCTCAAAAAGCCGCTCCCGATTTGGCCGAACAGACGCCGATGATTTCGAAGGTGATGGACTACCTGAAGACGATCATTCCGAAGCTGCCGGATTTCTATGCGAGGCGATTCACGACATCCTTCGAGGAGGTCTGGAAGCCTAAGGATGAAAAGGGCATGCACAAGAGAATCGCCCTGCACTCTGCGGGTGAGTTCAAAGCGACGGTGTATTACCGGGAAGGCAAAGAAGTCGTACACGAAGAAGGCGCGCAGGAACATGGGCTTATTACGCGAGGGACCTTCGGGCCAATCCTGAGGGTGTTGGTCCTTGATGCGTCGCACAGCAATACCATCCGATGGAGTCGATGGGAAGAGGGACCGAATGGATCCATGGCAGTTTTTCGATTCCAGGTGCCGCATACGGAATCTCACTATGAGGCCTCTGGAAGCGGAGAACCTGGCATGAATGATCCAACCGCGTATCACGGGGAGATCGGAATTGACCCGACTTCAGGAACGATTCTGCGGCTCATGCTGGAGGCCGATCCTGACTTGGGTTCAACAATCGAGCGTGCCGACATCATGGTGGAATACGGGGCAGTTGCGATCGGCGGTAAGACGTATACCTGCCCGGTGCGCAGCGTTTCGTATTCGGTGGGCGCGCGTTATGTTTCGACGTCGTTGGGTGTTCCGATGTCGTGGAAGGGGAAGGCCGCACGGCTGAACGATGTGGTCTTCAGCGACTACCATGTGTTCCGGACGGAGATGCGGATCGTGCCATAACGCATCGTGGCAGAAGCTTCTGGCCTTTGGAAATCTCCCGGCGCAATTATAACTTGCGCTATCTCAACATTCAGGGCTATATAGCTTGTTTGATACGCATTTGAACAAGGGGCTAAATCGGTTCCTCGGGGCGGATGGGCTAACGCAAACCTCATTGCAGTTGATGGGTTTGGTTGTCAAAGGATGCAGGCTGGTGCGGAGCCCTGTTCAGTGCATCTCCTTGGGTTGATATTTGCGAATAGGCGGCACTCTTCTACCTCGGAAAGACCGGCGGCGATGCGCGTGGACGGGTCGCTGACGAGTGATGGACAAGCGATTGTCCGCGGTAAGGAGAAGTCGTCGTCATGCGCCTGACTCTTGCTTGTCAATGGTTACCGGCTGGTGCTTTCACCGTTCTTGCAAATCACCTTCAGCGTAGGATCACGCGTGCGCTTGTTTGTGAGGTTCTGGTCGCGGTCCTGGCAGTCTCAATGGGCTGCCCTTTTCGCGATAAGTGAGGACTGCAGCGGCACCGGCAATCCAAATCATATTCTGCCCGCGGGCAATAGAAATACAGATCTGCAGATCGACGGTGTTAATTGCGTGGTCGATGGCAGCGCATTGACCGATGGAGAAAAAGGCGTCTACGTGTATCGCAATGTCAACATCTATAACGGTGGAACGCTGATCTTCGAGGATGCGCCCATTGACTTTCACGCGCATTCCATCCTGGTGGAGATGAAGAGCACGCTCGAGGCGGGCGCAACGGCTCCAATCAAGGGGCCCTTGACCATCTGGCTCTGGGGAACAAAGACCGACGACATTGCCAGCATTACCTGCAAGAGTGACGGCGACAACCAATGCGGCATCCCCAAAGAAGTCTGGACTTCGAATCCCAACTTGCCGATGAAGTCGATGCCGATGCCCAGTGTACCCTGCAAGAAAGCGTCGGCTTTCGATTACAAGCTCGCGGTTGACGATTGCTTTTACCAGTACGACGTGCTCGAGCCCGGCGATATCGCGGGCGCATATTTCGGCCGCAAGGTGCTTGCGGTTTCCGCAGGCGGGAATGTCATCCTGCGCGGCGCCAAGGGTATTCGCCCCAGAGTCATTGAAGCCGCCCCGGCCGATTCCGGCACGAGCTGGGCACACTTGGTCAAGACGCTGAACGGTAACAAAGAAACCCGAGTGTACATTGACCGCGCGGTGCCCACATGGAGCGAAGGGGACAAAGGGCAAAGACAACGGTCTGCGATCCCGCACATCAGAGCGATTGCAGCAGCGCGCCGCCCTGCACGGGGAGCGGTCCCAACGAAGCAAATTGCGCAGCATTCGTGATTGATCACTTCACGACATCGTTCAACTGGGCACCAACCAATTTCGCTGCAATCTGGCTGCGCGGATGGTGGTACCTGATGGACAATGCTGCCATCACCGATGTGCAGAATGCAGGGCTCACCTTCATCAGCGGCGGAGGCTATAGCCGATCCGACGCCGCGCAGGGATACTGGTCGGTGCTCAAGAACAGCATCCTGGTCGGAAACACGCAGCCGATCGATTCCACCACCAGGCTTCCCCAAAACCCCTTTGCATCAAATGCCGGTCCGTTCAATCCCTCAGGCCTCAAATGCCCGTACGATACGAATTTCTGCCTGTCCGTTGCAGACGGCATTGTCTTTGTAAATTCGAACTTTGCGGTGAATCAGCGTCTCTTCAATATCTACGACGGCCCAGCCAGCGAGTACAACAACATCTATGCGGACGTGCACGTCACGGATCTGGGAACCGTAGAAGACTGCAGGGGAAAGGACCAGGTTAGGAAGAATCCGGGCAACTGCGTGAATCTCGGTTATATGAACGGTTACGTCCGCGGCGTGCTGCAATATCCTCCCACGGGACTGGATACCAGCCACTGCGTGCTGCCCAATGCCGCAATTGCATGGAAACAGCCCAACGGCTTCTACTACCCGCCGGCATTCAGTTCCGACAACCTGATCTTTGACAATGTGGATATCCGGCACTTCGTGATCCAGCCACTATACTTGGCCAATACATTCGACGAAGATAACACGGCCATCACGAAGACCTACTGCTCCTGGAACCCTTACATGTTCAAAGCCGCCTTCACTGACATCGACCGTCAGACGGAGCTGACGGATGACGATGGCAGTCTTACCGGACTTACCTCGAAGATCAAGCTCAACAAACCTCCCGCAGCTCCAACGATCTCAGTGACAAAAGATCCGTTTTACAACGCGCCGCTGCGTACAGATGAATGCGCAAGCGGCCAGCAGTCGACCGCTCCCACTTCGAATAGCAACGGCGCTACCGTAGATACGAGTCCCTATGAGTACCTCACGACCGCTCTCGTGGCTGAATGCGCGCGACAACCTAACAGCACCTGCAACAGCTTTTGGACGGCGGATAATTGCGCCACGCCCGCATGTTTCGGGGTTCCGATCTATCGCCAGAGCCTGACGAATGCCGAGATGACGGCCTACAAGGCGAATAACAGCCATCGTCCGTCGATCCGGATGATGGGACAGGCCAGCGCACAGCGCAGCATCCTGACGGTCAACCACGAAAATTACTACATCGACACTACCGTCCCGATCGCGAAGCAACAGGCTGCCGGTCCGTTTATCAACGTCTTTCAGCCCGGCGCGGCTTACGACATCTTCTTTCTCTACGCCACCGAGACCACGAAGCAGAGCTATAGTCTGTATATTGGGGAGAATTTGTCCCAAGCGGATGCGGAGGCAACCATCACTCCGGGCCGCATGCTCATTCCAAATAACAGCTTCCCGTTTACCCCAGTCTCCGGTGGAGACTGGGCCACCTTCGGAGGTTACGACAAAGACCGTGGCCTCCTGACCGTCAACCTGAATCTGGCCCAGGAAACGGACCTGGGCATTGCGAGCCGCAAGAACTTCTGCCAGCCCACCACATCTTGTGAATGGAAAACTGACAACAACACCTGTGGTTGCAGACGGTCAAAGACAGCACGGGCAAAGACACTGGCATATGCATAAACAGCCATGTGGATAGTAAGGTGTGTTCCTTCGCCACCAAGGGCATCGACTGTCCCGCCGCCGGATGTTATGGCTTTCGCATTACGCTCCCGGATGCAAACAATTTCAGGCCCGGTCCAAATGGGAATGTGCCGCCCACTCCGGGCTTGTACGCGAGCATCCCGTATTTCGAAGAGCCGAACGTAGCTTTCACCCCTGCGATTGGAGACACGGCGGGGGACTGCTTCTATTCGACTCCCCCGGCACCGAACACGACGCGCAATCTCCTTACGCCCGGCTCGGAGAGATTAAATCCTGAGGAGGCGCCGAATCAGTAAGTATCCCCGGCAGAGCCGGCGGCAGAGCCGTCGGCAGAGCCGGGGGCTTTCTGATGTGAGCCGCTCGAAGCGGCTTATGCGGGGTCGCTAACGCGGTCCCCGGTTGATGTTGGCCACCTCAAAAGTGGCAGATCAGCGCCACAGATTCATCTGGTCCGATCACTGATCCTCCGCCTCCTGGTTGCGGATTTACTCGCGGATCGTGGCTTCATCGTGGCCTACGGTTGAAACGAAGTATCCTCGCCCAGAGGTTTTGCCAAGGGTAGTACTGCTTGCGATCCCCATACGTCCGGGCCAAGTGGATCGCGCTCTTGCCTTTGATGAACTCAACACTCTGAAGACACCGCGTACTTGGGTGGAATCGACATCATCATGGGTAACTCAACAGGTGGCCTTCCTCAATGCGGCTTTCCTTCCTGCTTGGCCAATTTCCGGAACACCTCGCCCAAATGCTTGGGCTTCTTAAAACTGGCGCAAAGCCGACTAGGGAGTAATCCTGGCATCTCTCGAATACCCCTCGAGAGCGGAGGAGCCAAAAGCGATGAATACGGTTCATCCAGAGAGGCGGGCCTGGATTGCCAAAATCAATCCCGGCCCGCCGCGACCCTGGCCCACCTAGTTGTCTAGCGCGGTGAGACGCCGGGCGGCGTGGGTGAAGCAGCCGAGAGAAATCGGGTTGCCGGTCCCGTCGTAGTCCGTGATCGTTCCCGAGGCGGTGAAATGGCTGCCATCGCCACTGAGCTCGATCTTATCCAGAGAGTCAGCGATCGACTTGAAGGTTCCATCCGGGTTGTAACGGAAGAACCAGTAGGTCGCGGTGTACACATTTTGATGGGCATGATCCCACTTGCCCAGGCTGCTCCCCCGCAGGAACGTATTGGCCGTTTCGGTAAACGAACCGTCCTCACTGAACATCTGCAGGCTCCGCACGGTCCGGATCAGAGCGCCGGTCTGGCAGTCTGTCACCGTAACGTTGACATCCCAGGTACCTTCCAGGTTGTGGTTCCCCTGCGCAAACAGCAAGGTCTGGGAACCCGCAAAAGCCATCGCGACTGTTGCGAACACACGGAACATCGTCTTCGTCATGTTGATCTCCATTTTGGGTTTGAAGTTGGTAGGGCGGGCAGCAAACCGGACCGCTCCGAATGTCCCTGCTGTGATCGCCTTCAACCCTGTAGGCGCAAGGGCGCGGTGAAAACTGGCATCGCCAGGAAAATATTTTTAGGAATTCAATTCGGGGTGATCTAGGTTTGGCTGATCTGGGCCTGCAGCCACGATCGGGCGAACTTCCAATCGCGCATCACTGTTTCCGGAGACACGGCAAGCACCTCGGCTGTCTCCTCCACGCTTAGCCCACCGAAGAAACGCATTTCCACCACCCGGGCTTTGCGCGAGTCGACCTTGGCCAATGCATTCAGCGCGTCATCCAGGACGATCAGTTCCCGGGCACGACCCATCCCGATGTCGGGCAGCTCATCCAGATTCACGCGCTCCGCGTCGCCTCCCCGCTTGGCAGCCAGGCGCCGTCGCGCCCGGTCCAGCAGGATATTGCGCATGATCTGTGCCGATATCGCGAAGAAGTGGGCGCGGTGTTGCCAGTCGACGTTGGTGATGTCCACCAGTTCGACTTGACCGAAACCTATCCCATCTTTCTGCCCGATGGACGGCACTACCTGGCCACACGCGACAGCTATGCGGATCCGAAACAGCGCGGGGTGTTCCTGGGTTCGATGGATTCGCCGGATGCGCAGCAAATTCTGCCGGACATTTCCCGTGCCGAAATCGTAGGTCCCCCGTCCGGCGGCCGCCTGGGCGCGGTCGTGTTTACCCGATCGGCGACCCTGATGGCGCTGCCGTTCGATATGAAACGGCTCCAGGCAGTAGGTGACCCCATTCCAGTTGCACCGGGAATTGCCGCCACCATCGGCTATCCGCTGTTCGCTACGTCGGAAAGCGGAGTCTTGGCGTATGTCACCGGGCAGCAAGGCGATTTGCAGTTCGTATGGCGGAATCGCGAAGGCAAAGTTCTTGGCTCCTACCCAGGCGCAGGCGGTGTCGCCATGATTTCTCCGGACGGCAAGAGCCTCGCCTTCGACCGACGTGGAGATACGTGGGTAATGGAATTTGCCCGGGGAGTCGCCAACCGGCTGACGTTCGGGCCCGAGAACCATAACCCCATCTGGTCGCCTGACGGCCGCTATGTCGCGTACGCCAAGGTTGGGGCCGGCATCTACCGGAAACCCGCAACCGGAGCGGGTAACGAAGAGTTACTGCTTCCCTCAATGAGCCTGGCAGTTCCCAAGAGCTGGTCGCCCGATGGAAACCTCATCGTCTATGCCCAAATCAACCCTGGGACCGGTGCGGATCTCATGGCAATGCCTGTGAACGGCGATCGCAAGCCGCTCCCCGTCGTCCAGACCGACGCAACTGAGGACCAGGGGCAGTTTTCTCCCGATGGGCATTGGCTCGCCTACACTTCGAACGAGTCCGGCCAGGCCGAGATCTATGTGATTCCGTTCCCGCCCGTCCCCGGGGCCAAATGGCTGGTGTCGCGAGGAGGCGGCGTGCAACCGCGGTGGCGGCGCGACGGCAGCGAGCTGTTTTACATTTCTTCGGACTCGAAAATGACGTCGGTCGAGGTCACCACGCGGCCCGCGTTTCAATCCGGCACACCCCATCCTTTGTTCCCGTCGGAAATCGTGGACACCGGAATTCGTACCGGTCCCATGAGCTGGGACATTGCTCCCGACGGCAATCGTTTCCTGATCATCAGCCCCAATACTTCTGACACCTCAGCGCTGACCGTTACTCTGAACTGGCGCCCGGACGCAGCAAACTGATCCCTATTCGGGCATGTCTCGCGCTAAGGATTCACATGCAATTATCAACTCATGATCGAGTTCCTCATGAGTGACCGTGAGGCCCAAATCCACGGTTGCGTTCCCGTAAACGGGGACGGGGCCAGGAGATTCGTTTCTGATGCCAAACGCACATACTGACAATTGGACGCGAGCCGTGACAGCCCAGCGCTTTAAGGTTTTCAACGATCACAAACCGTCAGGACCGCCTAAGACCGCCGAAGTCGTGAAGACACCGCTTTTTGTGGGTCAGAAGTCACTGTCGTCTTTGTTTTTTCCGGAGGCCGATGACTGACCGAGTCGCATCACTGCGGTTGCTTCTGTCTTTTCCGGTTGAATCACATGGGCCTTCCAGGTGAGGCGAACGAGAGGGAACGATAAAACTTTCCTTTGCGCGTCACCTCCAGCCACTCTTGGCGCACTCACGGTCCGACACCCCTTCGAGGTCGTGCGTCTGAGGTTCCGGCCCAGGCATGTCAACATCACAATAACAAAGAGAAATCCAAACGCTTTCATGCGTTCTTCATGTCTGGTATATCAATATTCATTCATCATCGCTGTCGTTTACCAGCAACCGTGGTGGTTGCGATGTTATCGCATGCGAGACAAAACCCTCGTCCGTATGTGAGCTCGTATCTGTGCATCCTCGAATAAGGTCAACGCCGATGTCCGGCTGCAGGGTGAACCTCGTCGGGCAGACGCGGAGTTGTGCCGACTTCCGATTCGCAGAGTGTCTCTACTTCGGAATTGCGAGTCGTTTACGAACTTCGAATACCCTATTTACGGATTTCTTACGAAGAACCGAGTGAGATAGAGCCTATAAGGGACCGGTCACGTCAAATCGACCTCCGCGTGGACTCGTGTATCTCATGGCCTTTATAGGACGATGAACACGATATGTGCAGGCAGTTATCCCGTAATGATACTTCTGCGGCGCGGCTCACGGTCATTCTTTGTCAGTGGTGATGTAATCGCAAACGGCAATTCCATTTTCTGATTCCCAGCGGCAAGTGAGAGGTGAGAAATGAGTAGTTTCATTCGGAGGTTCGTAACGCTTTCGGTACTTATCGTTGGCATGCCCTTGTTCAATTTGGCGCAGAATGGTTCGAGCAGTCAGCCTTCTCAAGATCAGAAAGCGAAGTTGGATCCGCCATCCGCTGCGGATAAGCCCAGTATGCCGAGCGTGCCGCAGGCCGCGACAACGGCGGAGTTGAAGCCTACTGTCGAGCAGGAGATCGAGGCCCTCAAGAATCGGATAGGGGAACTCGAAAATGAAGTACGACAAGCGCGGGCGGCCTCTCCTGGAGACAGCAATGATGCGGTGACTCTGAAATCAGCAGAGAAGGAGTTGCTAGCGGGAACCGGTGCGCCTGGTGTAAGCCACGGTTCAGCTTCCGCCCAAAGCGGATCCTCGACCACGTCGACAACTGGACCGCCCGTTACGCAGATAACCGCGACTGCGACGAGCCCGGAAATCAGTGCACAGAGGACGACCAAGGGTGAACCGTTTCCGGGTGACTGGACCTGGCTGAACAGCAATGGTCATGCTTCGGACAGCCCCATGGCAACCAAGTATTTCACTCCCGAGTTTCGCGCCGACGCTCACTACATGCTCGATTACAACCATCCCAAGGACGACACCATGGGAGGCGCGACCGAGAGCTTCCGTTCCGATGAGTGGCAGCTTGAGCAGATCAGCATTGGCGGCGATATCCACATTGACAATGTGCGCGGTCGCATCCTGACCATGGATGGCCTGTTCGCCACGACGACCCCGCGCAACGACGCCACTCCTGCCCGCGGCCAATGGGATCTGTCCAATGCGTACAAATACGTCTCGGAAGCGTGGGGTGGTTATCACTGGGACGTGCAGCACGGCATCAATCTCGATGCCGGCATTTTCGTTTCTTACATTGGCCTCTTCAGCTATTACAACTTCGATAACTGGACCTATCAGCCATCCTTCGTGTCCTCGAATACGCCATGGTTCTTCAATGGCATCCGGGGCCAATGGTTTCCAACAAAGACGCTCAAAATCGAACCTTGGTTCGTCAACGGCTGGCAGTCCTACGCCCGCGCCAACGGCAAGCCCGGCCTCGGCGGCCAGATTTTGTGGCGCCCCAAGCCCTACCTCGATTTTGTGTGGAACAACTACGGTCTCGGTGAGGACGTAATCGGACAACCGGGGCGCTCCCGTATCCATGCAGATTACAGCGCGCAGGTCAAGGTGTATGACAAGCCGTCGAACCTTCTGGACAAGATAGCTTTCACGGTCACGGGCGACCTTGGCTGCGAATACGGTGGGGGACCCGCGGGGGGAGCGTACGATCCCAAGGGCAGTTCTCCGTTGATGGGATCGAATTCCACCTACACCGGCGGCGTGAATTGCCACAACGCGAAAAATGGAAGACCAAAGCAGGCGTTTATTGGCTGGATGATGTACAACCGCTACTGGTTCAAGCACGACCTGTTTGCGGTGACATTGGGCGGCGGGCAGATGAATAACCCGGGCAGGTATCTCACCCTGCTGCCTCCGATCAACGGAGCTACTGCCTTCAGCGGCACCCCGTACTTTACCGAGAATCCAGGGGACCGCTCGCAAATGCATGATGGAACCATCACCTTCGACTACATGCCCAGCCAGTTCATCACTTTCCGTTTGGAAGAGGGTTATCGCTATTCCGACGTGCCCTACTGGACAGGCCGTGGCGGTATCACGCCTCCCGGCGGCAACAACGGACTTCCGTCGCAGTATGCGTGCGCAAGCGGTTCTCCGTCTGGCTTCGGATACGGGAGCCTGGCGCTGGCGGAGGCGGCTTGCGGTGCCGGGGACAGTGTAGGGACGCCTGCTGGACTCAGCGCCATCTGGTGGCCTGACCTGCGCACCAACCAGACTGTAACCACGCTCGCAATTATGGTGCGGTTCTAGTTTCGATCCGTTTCGGCCAGGTTCCTGAATTTGGCAGGATGGAACTAGCTCAGTGAGCGGCGTTGGAGTTGATCGTGACTCTGCGCCGCTCTCAATCGGAGATTTGATCGGTGCCCCCGCTCTTATCGACTTGCGCGGGCTTCGACGCGAGTCGCCGGGGGGAGCGGACGCGCACAAAAAAAAGGCCAGAATCCTTCAGACGGTCATCTGGATTGGAAGTAGACATGAGACGCATTTTAGTAGACGTTGTTGCATTTGCTGCGCTCGTGGTCGCATCAGTTGGCTTGACAGGGTGCAAGCTGAAGCCGGCGGACGCGGCACAGGAAGCGCCTCGGCCGGCAAAGGTGGTGGGTGACGTAGATGTGGCTAGTTGGGCAGTTGATGATCCGTCAAAGTATCCGCTTTTTACGGCGCAGGAGTTTGAAGCTGCATCGAGACTGATGGTCACGGGCACTGTGAATCCCGACATTGCGCGGACGGTGCCCGTCATTTCTTTGGCGACCGGAAGGGTGGTCGAGATCAAGGCCCGCCTTGGAGATGAAGTAAAGAAGGGTCAGGTGCTGCTGCGTGTGCGCAGTGATGACATATCCGGCGGGTTCGCCAACTATCAGAGCGCGGTTGCCGACGAGGTTCTAGCGAAAGCGCAATGGGAGCGCGCCCAGGAGCTTTACAAGCATGGCGCGATTGCTCTCAATGACCTGCAGATTGCGGATGACACGGAACAGAAAGCCAAAATTGCGGTAGATGTTGCCGCGGAGCACCTGAGACTGTTGGGAGGCACCGTCGAACATCCATCCGGGATCGTGGATATCGTGGCTCCTGTCTCGGGCGTTATTACGGATCAGCAGGTGACCAATGCGGCCGGGGTGCAGAGCCTGGGCACGAATCCATTCACAATCTCGGACCTGACCTATGTGTGGGTGGTCTGCGACGTGTATGAAAACGATATTCCCAACGTGAATCTCGGCGATATCGCAGAGGTTCGCCTCAACGCGATGCCTGATCTGGTGTTGAAAGGAAGTGTTAGTAATATCGGGCCGATCCTTGATCCAAATATCCGCACTGCGAAAGTCAGAATCGAGGTCAAAAACCCGGGATCCCTGCGCATTGGAATGTTTGCGACCGCAGCCTTCGAGGGTCGCAAGAAAGAAATGCACACCAGTATCCCCTCCACAGCCATTCTGCACATGCACGACCGTGATTGGGTCTACGTCCCTGCACCCGAGAACAAATTCCGCCGCGTGGAGGTGATCAGCGGCAACTCGTTGCCCAATGGGATGCAGGACATTCGATCGGGAATCAAGCCAGGGCAGCAAGTGGTGAAGAACACACTCGCCCTGCAGAACGAGATCGACAATGAGTGAACGTAAAGAGGCTGCGAGAAAGAAAAGATGATACGCGCACTCGTTGATTTTGCACTCAGCAATCGATTTGTCGTATTGTCGGCTGCGGTGTTGCTGGTGTTATGGGGAGCGCTCTCCTTTCATAACCTGCCGGTAGAAGCCTATCCCGACATCGCCGATAACTACGTTACGATAATCACCCAATGGCCCGGTCGTGCGGCGGAAGAGGTCGAACAGCAGATCACAATCCCCGTGGAAGCCGAAATGAACGGCCTTCCCCATCTATCGCACCTGCGTTCCGAGTCGATCTTTGGGCTTTCGTTTGTCCTGATGATTTTCGACGATGAATCGAACAACGACTGGAACCGGCAGAAGGCGCTTGAACGGCTGTCACAAGTGGAATTTCCCCCAGGAATCCAAGGACAAATGGGGACGGACTGGAGCACAGTGGGCCAGATTTACTGGTACACGCTGCATAGCTCCAATCCCAACTACGACTTGATGGAGTTGAAGTCCATCGAGGATTGGACGCTGGAGAAGCAATTCAAGTCGGTCCCCAACATAGTGGATGTCTCAACTTTCGGCGGCACCACACGGGAATACCAGGTTCGCGTCGATCCTAACAAGCTGGTTTCGTATGGCTTGAGCATCGGACAGGTGGAACAGCAACTGGCAAACAACAACGTCAACGCCGGGGGAAGTTTTGTCGAAACGGGGATGCAGCAGATGAATGTACGCGCCCTGGGTCTGTTTCATACGGTGCAGGATATTCAGAACACTGTCCTCAAGACTCAGACCGGGACGGCGCTCCGAGTAAAGGACATCGCAGACGTTTTTCAAGGCCCGAGAATCCTGTTGGGCGCCATGGCCAGAGCGGACCATCTGCCCAATGGCACAATTGTCGACAACCCCGAGGTGATTCAGGGCGTATTGCTCTTGCGCAAGGGTGCTGATGCGCAGCCAAGTCTGGACGCGATCCATGCCAAGGTCAAGGAACTTAACGATCACATTCTGCCCGCTGGCGTGAAAGTCGTACCTATGCTGGACCGCGCCGATCTGCTTCACTACACGCTGCACACTGTACTGCACAACATGGCCGAAGGGATGATTCTTGTCACCATTATCCTGTTCCTGTTTCTCGGCAATGTGCGGGGCGCATTCATTGTGGCTCTTACGATTCCATTTGCGCTGTTGTTCGCATCGATTTGGCTCGATGTAAGCAAGATTCCAGCTAACTTGCTTTCTCTCGGTGCGCTGGACTTCGGTATGGTTGTGGACGGCGCCGTGGTGATGGTGGAAAACATCATTCGCCACCTGAGCCGCGGACTTGGAACTTCCGGGGTTATCGGAATCCCACCCAACGGCCAGGAGAACAATAACAATCTCACTCTTCCCAAAACGCCGGCGGCATTAATCCGAGAGGCCTGTCACGAAGTGCAACGTCCGGTGTTCTACGCAATCGCCATTATTATTACGGCGTATCTCCCCATCTTCACGCTGCAGAGAGTTGAGGGAAAACTGTTCAAGCCGATGGCGTGGACCGTCGCGTTCGCACTGCTGGGCGCCATGACATTTTCCATTCTCATCGCGCCAGTCCTGGCGAGTGTACTGTTTCGCAACGGCATCAAGGAATGGCGCAACCCCGTCATGGCCTTTCTCATCAACCGGTACAGGTCGTCCCTGCGGTGGGCCATCCGTCATCGCAAGACTGTTTTTGCCTTCGGTCTGGCTGCCTTGGCGCTGACTCTCTTCCTCTCGTTCAGCGGCATTATCGGCTCGGAGTTCCTTCCCCATCTGGACGAGGGCGCGATATGGGCGCGTGGCACGCTGAGCAATAGCACAAGCCTGACCGAGGGCAAGGACTTCGCCGCGAGAGCGCGGCTCATCTTTGCCTCGTTTCCCGAAGTCACGAAGGTCGTAAGCCAGGCAGGAAGGCCGGATGACGGAACCGACACTGGAGGCTTTGGCAACACCGAGTACTTTGTGGACTTGAAGCCCAAGGAAGAGTGGCGGCCAGTCTTTCGCCAGGACAAAGATGAATTGATCGCTGCCATGAACCGCGAGGTTTCAAAGTTGCCCGGCGTGATCTGGAACTTCTCACAACCCATTGAAGACAACGTGGACGAAACGATAAGCGGCGTGAAGGGCGGACTCGCTGCCAAAATCTTTGGCGATGACCTGAAGACCCTGGAGGAGAAAGGCGAGCAGATCATGACACAGATGGCGATGGTTCCAGGCATCAAGGATCTGGGGCTGTTCCGCGATATGGGTCAGCCAAATCTGGACTTCACGGTGGACCGCGAAGCGGCAGCTCGCTTTGGGATTAACATTGCCGACATTCAGGACGCGGTTCAGACCGCGGTTGGCGGCAACGCCGTAAGCCAGGTCCTGCAAGGTGAGGCCCGGTACGACGTCGTCGTTCGCTATAAGGAGCAATATCGCAACACCCAGGAGGCCATCGCCAACATTCGGCTACTTGCGCCATCGGGTGAGCGTGTTTCTTTGGCACAACTGACCAAGGTTGAAGTTCGCGAGGGTGCCTACGACATTTACCGCGAGGCAAATCAGCGTTATGTCGGCGTGCGATACGAAGTGCGCGATCGCGACTTGGGAAGCACTGTGCAGGAGGCAATGGCCAAGGTCGAGAAGAATGTGAAACTGCCGAAGGGCTATCACATCGACTGGGCAGGGGAAAATGAGAGCCAGAAACGTTCTTCGCAAAGGCTCATGATCGTCTTGCCGATCACCGTTCTCGTGATCTTCATCATCCTCTATACGATGTTCCGGTCAGGCAAGTGGGCTTTGCTGATCCTCGGCGTTGTTGTGATGGCGCCGCTCGGAGGCCTTCTCGCGCTTCTCGTGACCGGCACGCATTTTAGCGTTTCTTCCGGGGTCGGCTTTCTGGCCTTGTTCGGCGTCGCTGTGCAGACCGGAGTGATCATGCTCGAATACATCAATCAATTGCGCGCAAAGGGCTTTACGATCGAGGATGCGGCCGTGGAGGGCGCCGTGCTGAGGTTGCGGCCAATCATGATGACAATGCTCGTGGCCACTTTCGGCCTGGTGCCTGCTGCGCTATCTCATGCCATCGGCTCCGATTCGCAACGGCCTTTTGCGATCGTGATCGTCGGCGGGCTGATGGCAGCTCTCCTGATGAGTCTTGTGTTGCTGCCCACGCTATACGTGTCGGTTGCCCGAAATGGAGATAAGTTGCCCGAGGCGGAAAATGGGGTGTCGCTTGAACACTGAGAATCGCACCTCTCGTTCCATTGCGAAACGCTGGATCGTGGCTATGGCGATCAACGCCTTCTGCCTGGGATTTGCTGGCGCCCAGGGTGCGCCTAGTCCAGCCAGCCTCTCCTGGGACCAGGTCAAGGCAAAATTCCAGGCGGCCAATCCTACGCTCAAAGCCGACGCCATCAACGTGGATGAAATGAAAGCGCAGGAGGTTACAGCTTTCCTTCGTCCGAATCCGCAATTCACGCTCTCGTCCGACGGGACTCAGATTGCGCCTCACAACGGCGTATGGCAGCCGACCAAGGGCACGCAGATTCAGACGAATTTCAGTTATCTGCATGAAAGACAACACAAACGGGAGCTGCGCCTCGAGAGCGCCAAGGAAGGGACCCAGATCGCGGCTTCCCAGCACTCCGATCTGTATCGCAATTTGCTTTTTAATCTCCGCGTTGCCTTTATCGGAGTCCTGCAGGCAAAAGCGCTTCTCGATCTCACCAAACAGGAACTGGAGTACTACGATCACATCATCGACATCAGCCAGGAGAAATTCAAAGCCGGTGGCATGGCGCAGGTCGATCTCGACAGGGTCGAACTGCAGCGTGTTCAGTATGAGTCCGATTGGCAGTCTGCGGAGGTGAGTCTGCAAACGGCAAAGCTGCTGCTACTGCAATTGCTGGACGATAAGACTCCCGTCGCGCAGTTCGACGTTCAGGGACCGTTCGATTTCACCGATCAGCTCAAGCCGGTGGCGGACTTCCGCCAGTTAGCGCTTGATAACCGGCCCGACCTTCGAGCTGCCATCGAGTCGATCCAGCAGGCCAACACGAACTACAAACTTGCGGAGGCGAACGGCTCGACAGATCCGACTTTTAGCGCCTGGTATACAAACAACCCCTCGTTTAACAATCCCAACGCCCTTCAGACCCTAGGTTTGAGCATCAGCATCCCGATGCGCATCTTCGACCGCAACCAGGGTGAAAAAGCGCGTACACAACTGGACATCGGACGCAACGAGCAACTCGAGGATGCCACCCGGGCCCAGGTATTCAACGACGTCGATTCCTCCTATGCTCAAGTGAAGAGTAACCTGATCCTGTTGCAGCCGTACAAGGACGAGTACCTTGCTCAGGCCTTACGCGTCCGGGAAACGGTGACATTTGCCTGGCAGCGGGGCGCGGCATCTCTGATGGACTTTTTGAACGCCCAAAGCGATTATCGCCAGGTGCAGCTCGCCTATACGCAGCTTATCGGCTCCTATCTCACCGCCGCCAGTGAGTTGAATCTCGCCGTCGGAAGCGAGGTCCTCCCATAACTCCACCGGCTCAGGCTGCCTTTTGGAGCGGCGGCAAAGATTTTACGACTTGCCCATAGCGGCAAATCAAAGGACGGAACGACGGCATGACTCGGGAAGAGGTCGCGGCGAAGATCGAAGAGATTGGTATCTTTCCGGGCATCCGCGTGCAATCCGGGAATCACGCCCTTTATTGCGCGGAGATCCTCTGGGGGGCTGGAATCCCGGTTGCCGAGATCACCATGACCGTCCCCGGTGGAATCGACGTAATCCGTACGCTCGCGGAAGGGTTTCCAGAATTGGTTGTAGGCGCGGGAACGGTTCTCGATACGGAAACTGCCAAAGCCTGCTTGGATGCCGGTGCCAGGTTCATCACCAGCACCGGTATGGTTCATTCCGTAATCGAAACAACGCTTCAAGCCAATGTCGTGTGTATCCCCGGGGCCCTCACTCCAACGGAAGTGATTGCTTGCCATAAGGCTGGTGCCGACTACGTTAAGATCTTCCCCGTGGCTTCGATAGGCGGCGATCTTTACCTACGATCTCTAAAGCTCCCTTTGCCTCACGTGAAGTTGATCGCGGCCGGCGGTGTGAACCAGAAAAATGTCGTCAACTTTCTACGAGCTGGCGCCTCGGCCCTCGGCGTTGGAATGGAATTGCTTCCCAAGGAAGCCATATTGAAACGGCAGAGCCATCGCATCCACGAACTGGCCCGGAGGTTTCTGGCACTTGTGAAGGAGGCGCGTTTCCCTCATTGATAGGGAATACCGACCTCTGTAGGTCGCCGGTTGACATAACGCGACATCAGGCGAAGCCAGTTCATCGTTTTGCCATTCATCTTCATGCTCCCTTTATGCAGAAACAATGACAATCGGAGATAAAGGCGAGAAACGTCGCGGAGATAACCTGACGGTCTCTTTCCCATATTCCTTCATTGTGAATCCTTTACGTTTCGTTGATGATTCAGCTCTTAATCTGGAATTAAGCAGATGTAATCTTCACCAATCCGCGAGCTCATGAAGATATCCGAAGTCCTCGACCAGCCGCGGCGGCGAACGCGTCGCCAGTTCCTTGGCGAGAGCCTGGCCGGATGCTGGGTTATTGCGCTGCTCGCATTTGCTGGATACGTGCTTCACTTCACCTCGGCGCCGGTCGGATTCCTTTTCCTCTTGGTAGTCGTAACGGAGGCAATTCTATGTGGGTTTTGGCAGGCGACGATTGTGTCAGTTTTTGCCTGCGCGTGCCTCGATTATTTCTTCTACCCCCCGATTCTTGTATTTTCCATCTCTGATCCGCAGGATTGGGTGTCGCTCGGGGCATTCGAAATCAGCGCTCTTGTAGTCAGCCGAGTCTCTTCCCGGGAACAGCGAAGTTCACGTGAGGCAATCTTCCAGCGGACAGCCATGGAACAACTGTACGAGCTTAGCCGAAGCACCCTGCTCATCAACCTCCACAAGCCACCGGGCCCTCAACTGGCGGAATTGATTCAACGGATATTCTCCGTGGACGCGGTTGCAATATTCAATGCCAATTCCGCCAAAACCGATCTGTCCGGCATCTGGGCGGAGGATGAACTCGAAGGAGCAAAGGACTGCTTTATTGCTCAGGCCGACGCTCCTGACGCCGCCAGCCACACCTCTAAGAGAGTGTTGCGGGTTGGAAGCAACGCCGTCGGAGCGATCGCCATTCGCGGCAACCTCAGCAGACTGGTGACAGACGCACTGGCATCCCTGGCGGCAATAGCGTTGGACCGGTGCGTGTCCTTTGAGAATGAGAGCCGAATCGAAGCGGCAAATCAGAGTGAACGCCTGCGCGCGGCGGTGCTCGATTCCCTCGCGCACGCGGTTAAGACGCCGCTCACGGCAATTCAAACCGCAAGTTCCGGACTTCGTGAGGTGGGCAGCCTGAATGAGGCGCAAGCAAGACTGGTGTCCCTGGTAGAAGACGAATCGAGCCAGCTTAATCTGCTCTGCAACCGGCTGTTGCGGACTGCCAAACTGGAGCCAAACCAGCTCAGCCTCGGGCAGGATGAGATCGCCGTTGCCGATCTCGTTTCAAAGGTTCTAAAGGAGCAGTCCCCTCGCATGGCTGGCCACCCGGTTGAGGTGGCAGTGGCTGACGCAGACCTTACCATCTGCGGCGATTCGGAATTGCTCTCGATGGCATTGGTACAGTTCCTGGACAACGCCGCCAAGTACTCGTTTACTGGCCGTGCGGTCAAAGTAGCCGCATGGGAAAGCCATTCCGAAGTCATGATCTCTGTTCATAACTACGGCCCGGCGATCCCAATCTCGGATAGAGAGCGAATCTTCCAGAGGTTTTACCGCAGCGACGGTTCGAAGAATATGGCTGCAGGCACCGGAGTCGGTTTATCGGCGGTGAAGATGGCCGCAGAAGCGCATCACGGACACGTTTGGGTGATCAGCAACCGGGACGAAGGAACAACTTTCTTTCTTTCTCTGCCCCACCACGGAAGGAGATCACAGTGAGTGAGAGTCAAGGCACTGTTCTCATCGTAGATGACGAGCGAGCCATACGAGTGTCTCTTCGCACCATCCTTGCCAACATCGGCTTTGAGATTGTCGAGGCAGCACGCGGGGAAGAAGCCCTTTCGCTAGTACGGACAGCCCAGCTTGACGCGGTGTTGCTCGACATCAACATGCCCGGAATCGGAGGTGTCGAAGTTTGCCGTCTGATGCGCAAGGAGTCAGGCCGTCTGCCCATCGTGATGCTTACCGTGCAGGGGAGCGAGGACCGCAAGGTCGAAGCCCTGGACGCCGGAGCCGACGACTACATCACAAAGCCCTTCCAACTTAGGGAATTGATCGCCCGCCTCAAAGCGGTAGTGCGCCGGAACAAGGCAATCGACGCGCAAGAGACCGCGATCAGTATAGGCGACGTGCGGTTGGACCCGGTGCGTCACGTCGTGCATAAGAAGGGCCGGTCGCTCCATCTAACTCCAAAACAGTTTGAATTGCTGCACTTTCTGATGGCCAACGCGGGAAGGCCTGTGCATCATGCAAAGCTGCTCAGATCTGTATGGGGACCGGAATACGGGGAAGAACTGGAATACCTGCGCACCTTTGTGAGGCAATTGCGGGTGAAGATCGAAGATGATCCCGCGAATCCCAAGTATCTTATGACTGAGGCACATATCGGGTATCGCTTCAGCGAATCTCCCGAAACTAACCGCGAATCGTTTGACCGCTAATCGTCCCGCCGAAAACATCAATGACCTCCGCCTGGCGGCGGTGTGAGTCTCATTTGCCGTCGAAGGCGTTTCGCCTGGAAATGCAAGACTACTCATCCCTTGTCTATTGACATGGATTGCCTCTGGGTAACACTGAATAGTAACTTGCAGACGTCTCTTCCGAACGAGCGCCCGGCGCGACGGAAGTCGGACTGTAGGTCGCGGCTATATTCATTATTTTCGTATATGTGCATATCGATCAGCCTTCTTCATGCGAATTACACGGCTCCCGGGCCAACATACCTTTCAAAGATTTGGACAGTGGAAGCCCCTTAATCGTTTGCGGTAGTGGCTGCCGTGGTCCTGGCAACCTGGATGTCGTCTTCGGGCGCAGTCACGCTGGACCGATCGCACACCCGCGGCTCAAAGACAGCAGATAAGTCGGTTTCATTAAGCTACTTATTTATAAGTCCTTCGCGGTCAATGCGGGCGCGCGCCACCCGCGCAAAGACTCCATTCTTTACGCTTCCTTTAGGCATTCTTCATGCGTTAATCAGGATAAGCATGTCTTACTGACCATGTGGCGTAACGCGTGTACACGCGCCGCTCCTGCGGACGCCCATGAGGAGTATCCGTGAGAACCGCATCCGTCTTGCTGTTAATGTGTGCGATCCGACTCTGCGCATTGGGTCAGGTATCAAGCATGATTTCAATTTCCGCGCTCCGGCAGGAATCAGAAGTGGCATCGGCGTACAGTCGTGCAGACGTAAAGCGCCTAATGACAAGCGCACAGACTGCAGCAGATTTTGGACAACTCGCAGCCTATTTCGATCGCCAGGCGGAGATGTACGCGGCGAGATATGAAACAGAAGAAAAGGAACTTTATCGTCTTCTGGCTCTTCCCTACCACGCGCGCTTGTATCCCGCGCAGGTCGAAAGTACCCGGAATCGCGTCGACCATTTCAAGGCTCTCTCCCACAAGTGCTCAGAACAGGCGGCACTGTTTCGTGCACGCGCAAAAGACGATGGGACGGCAGGTGCGGTTGCCGCTCCCCCCGCTGACGCGTATCGGGGCGCTCATCGCGCGTCCGGTCGACCACTCGATTATGGTTTTTCCTTACAAACTCCTTAAGTAATCGAAAGAGGTTCATTACTGATTTAGAGCTAGATGGGTATTTATCTGACTCAGGTGCCCACTACATCTTGTGGTTTTAGAAGGGCGGCATTGCCGAACATTTGACCAGAGATTTATAGGGAACCGGCTCGATGGCAACGGCCTGCTCCAGCAAGCGGTAGAAGAGCTTGCCACGGCTGCGCGATTTGCGTCGGTTGAAGCGGAACGTGAATTCATCGAGGTAGGCATTCAAATGCTCCACGCTCACCCCGCCCTGGTGGGTTCCAAGCAACCATCGTTTGAGCAAAGCGACCGCAAGATGAACGCGCGGCATCAGTTCCGAAGCCGTGCTATTCCCCGTGAGGAAGGTGATCTTGTGCCGGTAGTTTTTGCGCTTGAGGGGCTCATATCCCAGCCAGCCATCGGTGTGGACCACGCTACCCGGCTCCACAGAGTCCTCAATGAAGGGCATAAGGCTTTCCGCCGAGGCGTCCGGAATGCACCGCATCCGAATCCGGCCGATTCCGTCGCCATCTTCTTCCACTGCAACTGCAATCATGGCCTTGCTTTCGGTTTGGCGTCCGTGAACTCCCTCCTCTTCGCCGCCGACGAAAGCTTCGTCCACTTCTACTCGCCCTTGCAGCCGATCCCGACCGGGACGCACCATCGCATGGCGCAGTTTATGCAGCATCGTCCAAGCCGTCTTGTAGCTCTTCAAGCCCAACACGCGCTGCAAGCCCATGGCGCTGACTCCGTTCTTCTGGCTGGTCACCCACCATACCGCCCGGAACCACAGGGTCAATGGCAGGCGGCTGTCCTGAAAGATCGTTCCCGCAGTCACCGAAGTCTGGCGATGGCACCCAGAGCACTCCCACAGCAGCTCCGACGCCAGCCACGCCTTCCGCCCTCCACAACGCGGGCACTCGAAGCCAGCTGGCCAGCGCAGTTGAAACAGATACCCCCGACAGGCCTCCTCGGTCGAAAACCGGGCCTCCAGCTCCAGCAGGTCTTGTGGATAATCCTCCACGGCCAAAAACACTACAGGTTGTGGTCACCTTAGTCAAGTAAATACCCATCTAGAGCTAATTTCCAAACTGGATGTGAGTTATATAGGAAGCGAACTCCAGTGATCGAGAGAGTTGTTGTTGTTGTCTTGCTCGGAATCAGTATCTTGTTCATGCTTGTGGTCCTGTTCAGCCTGCTGCGCGAGTCGCTCCGTGCGAATGGCCGTATCGAAGGACCCCGGCCGGCACGTCTCACGAAGTTGGGCAGACCGACGTGGAGTATCCTGGCTTCACATTCTACGCGGAGGCTGGAATGAGTATCGCAAAGGCGTTCAGCACGACTGGGCATCAGAGAGCGAGCTGTGGGATCGCCCGAAAACGGTGGATCAAATAGCGATTATCGGGGCGGAGCGAAAAGGATCAATCCATTGGCTGGGAGGTCTACCTTGCATCCGCTGTGGCTTTCCTAATCCCGTGTGTGGTGGCGGCATTGCCGATGGGTTCATCGTTCTCCTGGAAAGGACATTTGCGCAGGTAGTGATTCTTTACGGCGTAAGTTGACATCGCGAGATCACTGAAGGCGCGAGACAGCAACGTGTACAGATAGGGAGAATCCTCTTTGGTGATCGGGGTGTTGAGCGCGCAGGAAAAAATCGCTAGTCAAATGCGTGAGTTTCAGATCGTAGTCGGAAGCCGCCAGGGCGAACCGGGGTGTGTCGCGCAATCGGAAGGTGCTTCGAGCGACCTCCTGGTCGTCCGCCAGGGCGGTCGAACCGGCAAGTGGAGGCGGAGGAATCAGGGCAAGGCTGTCAGGCAGCATCTTCGGGTCCAGATAACCCTGCAGAGGCCCAGACCCATCTCAGGATGGAACTCGGGAACCGTGCCAAGCTTGGTGCGGGCATCGTTCGCGCAGCCGGTGAACAGACTGAACGCCAAGACACCAGCTAACCGACGCCAAGGAATGTCCGGCGGCGATGAATGGCTTTCATTGTCTCCTCATGGTCTTTTCGTTTTCGTCCTCTCGGAACTCGCGGGCCGCTCGCCGTTCTTAGGCATGTGCGGCCCAGCTGGGTTAAGTCAGTTCCCATGAATTCATTGCTACTTCGACCCATCGCTCTCCTTCAGCTTCTCCATGACTTCGTCCATGTTGAAACTGGAGGCCTTCTGGCGCTGCGGGTAGTCCTTGAACGCCATCAGGAACTGACCCACATAGGCCTGCGCGGGCACCATCAGATAGGCATGCTCAATCAACCAGTCGTAGTAAGTGTTCGACGTGATGTCGGCGCGTTCGTACGGATCTGTCCGGAGGTTGAACATCTTCGGAAGCCGCAAGTTGGTGAACGGATTTGCCCAGAGGAGCATAGTGCGATCGGCCCGCTGCTCCATAAACACGAGCTTCCAGTTGTCGTACCGCAGCCCGACCAATTGCTGATCGTCGTTGATGTACAGGAACGATACCCGCGGGCTCTTGTCGGCTTGACCGATCAAGTACGGAACGAGGTTGTCACCGTCCAGATGGACCTCGTACGTCATGTCGCCCCCCTTGTAGCCCTTGAGTAACTCTTCTTTCACCTGCGTGTTACCAGCCATGGCCAGAAAGGTCGGCAGCCAGTCGAGGTGGGAGACGATCTCGTTAGACACGCTGCCCGGCTTGATATGACCCGGCCAGCGGACCATCGCCGGCACCCGGTAGGCGCCTTCCCAGTTCGTGTTCTTCTCACTGCGGAACGGCGTCATCGCGGCGTCCGGCCATGAGTTCATGTGCGGGCCGTTGTCGGTCGAGTACATGACGAAGGTGTTGTCCGCGATGCCGAGATCGTCGATTACTTTGAGGGCCATGCCGACATTCTTGTCGTGGTCGATCATGGTGTCGTGGTACGCGCTCTGCCAGCGCCCAGACTGGCCGAGGCTCTCCCCCTTGGTATGGGTGCGGAAATGCATGTGGGTAAAGTTCACCCAGACAAAGGCCGGCTTGCATATCTTGTTTTGCCGCTCGATGAAGTCCACCGCCCGGGCAGCGATGTCATCGTCGATGATTTGCATCCGCTTTTTGGTCAGGGGACCGGTGTCAGTGCAGACCTGCTTGCCGACCTTACCAAAGCGCGGGTCCACCGTCGGGTCGTCATTGTCTGAAGCCTTGCAGTCCAGCACGCCGCGCGGTCCGAACTTGGCGCGGAACGCCGGGGTCGTTCGGGTAGTCCGCTTGCTCCGGCCGTTCCTCGGCGTTGAGGTGATACAGGTTTCCGTAGAACTCGTCCAAGCCGTGCACCGTGGGCAGGTATTCGTTACTGTCGCCCAGGTGGTTCTTGCCAAATTGGCCGGTCGCATAGCCTTGCGCTTTCAACAGCTCGGCAATCGTCGGGTCTTCTTTTTGCAACCCTACCGTGGCACCCGGGAGGCCGACCTTGGTCAAGCCAGTGCGTAAGCCCGATTGACCGGTGAGGAACGACGCCCGGCCGGCGGTGCAACTCTGCTCGGCGTAGTAGTCAGTAAATATCATGCCTTCTCGGGCGACACGATCAATGTTGGGCGTGTGAAAGCCCATGAGTCCCATCGAGTAGGCACTAATATCGGTCTGACCGATGTCATCGCCCCAGATAATGACGATATTCGGCTTCTTTGCTCCTGTTGCTTGTGCTTGTAGTTGAGCTGCCGCTGGGCAGCAGGAAGCTGGACATGGGCGAGAGCGCCCAGCGTGAACTTCATACAATTCGTGCCAACATCCATACAACATTCTCTCTTTGGTTAAGTGCGTTCGCATCGTTGGGTTTATGCCGCTACCCTCCGAATGACTTCCAGCACTGCGGAGCCGGGATCGGTCTTTCGGAAATAGGCCGCGCAACCCACAGCCTCGGCCCCGGCGCGTGCTTCGGCACCGTCGTGAGCCGTGACGAAAATGATGGGAGTGTGTACGCCTTGAGCGGCGAGGCGCTGAGCGAGTTCAATGCCAGTCATGGCACCCAGCTGGATGTCGAACACAAAGACAGCCAAACCGAGGGTGCTTCGTGTCCCTGAGGAACGACTCAGCCGAGGGATACATGACCGGCTGAAAGCCCGCCGCAGTCAGCAGCCTGCCGAATGATCGGCAAACACTTTCGTCGTCATCAACGATGGCGACATAGATCAGCGGCATGATTTCGCTCATTGGGGTACCAATGAGGACTATATGCAGGGAATGGGCGCAGCGACTACTGCCCTTTGGGGAAGGTAGACGCGAACGCCGGGAAAATGGACGCCTGCTGCATGAGTCGCGTGAGTTCAGCGACGGACTGCACGTGCTTTCCGGCGATTGCCATTCCGCGCGGCAGTGACACTTGCATCCGCCGCAAAAATGAGGAGTACCACAAGACTCAACTGACCGAGCAGCATCCATGGACTGGGCACGCCCAGCGCGACAGCGACGGGTTCTCCAAGAACCGTGGATGGCTCAATGGTTTGCGTGGGGTTTGAGACTCAGATCGCAGGTGCGCCAAACGCAATGCGCACGCGGACAATGGCACGAAGAACCCACGAGATTTGGACATGATATTCTCTATTGCCGCAAGTTCGATTTTGCTGCGACAAAGGCGACAAGATCGACAAGTAGTCATTCACATTAGTTTGAAGTACTTGGTATTTGTTGTGTGGCTGCATGCATGCCCTTGCATGGCACAGGACCTCGCGCCGCGCGCCTATCTCATTACCCCGCTGCATTCGAATGCGTCACTCTGTCCTGGGCCTTCTTTAACGGCGACATTGACTACAACGGCGGCCTTCCCATAAGCGAAGCCACCGGGACCTACAACATAGGCATCCTCAGTTATTACCACTCGCTCAGCCTCTTTGGCCGTTCGGCCAATGTCGTTGCAGCATTGCCACATGGAGTCGGGCGTTTCAATGGACTATTGGTCAACGAGCGACATCTTTATCGCAGCGGTCTGACAGACTCAGTCTTCCGCTTCTCGGGTAACCTCAAAGGCGGACCGGCAATGCCGGTGCAGCAATTCCTGAAGTGGAAACAGAAAGTTCTCCTTGGCGCCAGCCTCAAAATCGTTGCTTCGACTGGGCAATACAATTCCACCGAATTGGTCAACTGGAGCGCGAACCGATGGGCCTTTAAGCCGGATTTTGGCTATTCGCAGGCCCACGGCAAATGGGTCTTCGACGCTTACATGGGAGTGTGGTTTTTCACCACGAATCAGGATTTCTGGTCGCGGAATGTGTACTACGCGGGCACTCGATCTCAAACGCAAAAGCCGATTGGGGCGTCGGAGGGGCATCTGAGCTACGACGTCAAGCGAGGTTTCTAGGTTTCGCTCGACGGAACCTTCTGGTTTGGTGGAAAAACAACTGTGAACGGTATAGAGAACTCACTCACCCGTCAGACGAACTCCACTGGATCTGACCGAGTTGCTCCATGATGTGGCCCGACTCGGGCTAACAAGCCCAATGGCTACCTTCTCGGCTCATAGCGCATCGCCACCGCCCCCGAGCCGAACTCCAGCCGGCTCACGAGCTTCAAGTCGATACGCTTCGATAAGCCCGCGAACAACGTCGGCCCGTGGCCCGCTAGCCTGGGGTGCACCACGAACTCGTACTCATCGATCAATCCCAGCTCCGCCAACGCGAGCGGGAGCTTTACGCCTCCCACGAACAGTCCCTTACCCGACTCCCGCTTGAGCTGCTGAACGGCCGTCCCTAGATCCCCGCGCACGAGCTCCGCGTTCCAGTCGACCTTGTTCAGGGTGCTCGACACGACGTACTTCTTTGCCGCGTCGATCGTCCGGGCGAAGGGTTCCATCCAATCAGGCCTCGCTCCGGTCCGCGCCGGCGCCCGCCACGCTGCCTCCATCATTTCGTACGTCACCCGGCCAAAGAGGAGGGCATCGGCTTGGTCGAGGTTCTCGACCGCGTGACGATGCAAGTCTTCGCCCGGAAACATTTCACGATGATCGCAGCACCCATCCAATGTGACGTTGATGGAATACCGAAGGGGTCGCATTACGGAAGAGTATCGCCGATGGGGTAGATTGGCAACGTTAGCCCGCTTCAGGACTAGGAGCCATTCACGCAACGCATTGACGATGACAATTTGAGAGCTGCTAGCGGCATTCGACAGAGACAACGTCGAGCTGCCGCTCGACATTCGACCACCGATTCCCAGCGAAGCCCGCCCGTTCCCAGTCCGATCAGCAACAGAGGCAGGTGTCCAGGGTAATTGTCGGCGATCACTGCGCGTAGCCGTGTCTCTTCCTCATCTGCACGCCAACGGATGACTCTGTTGTCCTCATGTCTCGTCGTACGAATCTGGCAGGGTTACCGGCCTCTTTTCCGTTGCGCAAGGCTTTCACGATGAATCAAGCTGAACAAAGCCCGGTAGCGCCGGAAAAAATGGCGTCGCTCGGAGGAATAGGTTGCTACGTACTTCGGTAAAAGGCAATTCAACTCGCCCGGTTGAGATTATTTGGTCCTGGGCGCATAATCAACCCCGACCCAGCTCAGACATTTTGCGATCGTGGCTAATTTGCTGAAACCAGAGATGGGATGGGTCCCGCAGCTTTAGGACGGAGTGACGAATGCACTTGAACCGTAAACATACTGGGTGGGCTTACCGCCGGCAGTTGCCATTGCCCTATGCCAGTTTCTTAACCCCCTCCGCTCTGATGCCGATCGTCACTTCCTTCTCGAGAACGCTACGGCAAAGTGTCGGCTGTCTGAGATCCTCCGTCTTGACGCTCCTTTCGATTTTGGGATTGGCCGGTCTCCAGGCAACTGCAGCCGGGACTGCCACTACATCTACTTTGGCGGTAACCTCCGGAGGTGGGGTGGTCACGACCGTTGCCTCCAGAACCGTGGTGACACTGACCGCTACGGTGACGGCTGGAAGTGCAGCCGTGACAGTGGGGCAGGTAAAGTTCTGCGACGCTGGTGTGGCCTACTGCACCGACATTCATCTGCTGGGAACGGCACAGCTTACGAACGCAGGAACCGCCGCAATCAAGCTCCGGCCGGGAGTCGGCAGCCACAGCTTCAAGGCCGTGTTTTCCGGGACCACCGGTATCGCCGGCAGCAGCTCAAGTACAGCCGCATTGGCGGTCACAGGCGGTTCGACGACGTCGACCCTATTCGCAAGTGACGGCAGCACCGCTACCGTGTACGGATGGGGGAAGAGCGCACCCAGCGGGAGGGTTTCATTTGTTGATACGACAAATAACGATGCCGTCTTAGGAACAGCATCTCTGCAGAGTGGCACTCAGGCATTTGGATTCATAAATTCGGGAACCGGCGGGGCCGCACAATCCGATGCGGGTTCCGTTGCCATTGGAGACTTCAATGGCGACGGCTTCGCGGATATTGCTGTAGCTGAATCTTTCGAAAATGCGATTGGAATTCTGCTCGGGAACGGAGAAGGCACGTTCCAATCGACAAGCCTCGCTCTCGCCACAGGGCAGATTGCAGTATCGGTCGTAGTAGGAGATTTCAACGAAGACGGCATTCTGGACATCGCGGCCGGAACTTTCACCGCTTCCGATTCGGTGCAAGTGTGGCTAGGCAATGGCGACGGCACCTTCAGCGCGGCCCCGGCTATCCCGCAGACCGGAACACTAGGTTCCGTATTGGCGGTGGGAGATTTCAATCGAGATGGGCACGCAGATCTCATTGTGGGCAACAACGACGGCAATACCATAACGGTTCTTCTTGGCAAGGGAGATGGAACTTTCACTGCCGTGGCAGAAAGTCCGGTCACCTCTAGCCTTTCTCTCACCGTAGGAGATTTCAATGGTGACGGTATTCTTGATCTGGCCGCTGTGGATACTGCCGGTACCACACTGACGGTTCTGCTGGGGAATGGCGACGGAACATTTAATGCTTCGTCGTCCGCGATACAGGCAGGCACCGGCCCGGATTACATCGCCGCGGGCGATTTTAACGGGGACGGGATCCCGGATCTGGCCTTGGCGAGTTCCGGCGGTGGAGGCCTGCTCGGAGGAAACGGCACGTTAACCCTGTTGGTTGGGAAAGGGGACGGAACCTTCACTGCAACGACAACAAGTCCGTTGACGGGTCCAACAACATCTGCCATCGCTGTGGGTGATTTCAACGGTGACGGCTTGCTTGACGTCGCCGTTGCATTCGGTTTGGGCAGAGACTCATATCCGGCAACCGTCTTGCTCGGCGACGGGCACGGCAACTTTACATCAGCGTCCAGCGGCATCGAAACTTACGAAACTCTATCGATCGCAGCTGCCGATTTCAACGGGGACGGCGTTTCCGACTTAGCGATTCCGGATTACTCCTCTCCGACTGGTGCCGTTTCGGTGTATCTGGCGGAAAATCAAACGGCCACTGCCACAGCGCCCGAATTGACGCTTCCTCCCGCGACTGGAACACATCAGGTTGCAGCAAATTACGAGGGCGACAGCAACTACAGGGCCAGCACCTCAAATCCCATCGCATTTACGGCTGCAAAAGGTCCATCAACCTTGGGACTGGCGATTTCTCCCAGCCCCGCGTCCTACGGAGCCCCAGTCACCTTAACGGCTTCTGTTTCCGGTTCCGGCCTCACAGCCACTGGAACTGTGACCTTTTCTGCGGCAACTGGACAGTTGGGTACGGCTACACTTAACAGCACCGGCGTTGCTTCGTTTGTTGAAAGCTCGTTTACGATTGGGTCGTACTCGATCATAGCCACTTACGGAGGCGACAGCAATTACACCGCTTCGTCGTCAGCCGCGCTGAGTTTGACGGTGAACAAAGCCTTGTCGACCGTGACCGTCACGCCAGCTGCATCGAGCATCGGTGAGAATCAAAGCCTTGCCGTAACGATTACTGTGGCAGGAAGCGCCGGTTTACCGACTCCAACCGGAGCCGTCACTCTCGTCAGTGGACAATACAGCGCGCAGAATCCGCTCAGCAGTGGAAGCGCCAGTTTCACCATCCCGGCCGGCACCCTTAGCAGCGGAGACAATACTCTGACGGCGACTTATGCGGGTGATGCCACATATGGAGGTTCGAGCGGAACAGCAAGCGTCGCGGCTTCCCCCGTGGCAATTGCAATCTCCTCCCCATCCGCTGTTTCGCCGGGAGCCAGCACCACCGCAACAGCGACGTTCTCTGCAACTAGCACATATTCGGGAACCATAAACCTGACCTGCACCTTGAGCGGTTCACCCACGGGAGCACAGAGCCTTCCCACCTGCAGCTTGAATCCGGCCAGCGTGACATTCACCTCTGGCGGGACAGTAAACTCTGCTGTAACCGTGAAGACGACAGCAGCAACAAGCGGGGCGTTAGCCCGACCTTTTCTGTGGAGGCTTGGCAGCGGTGCGGCCTTGGCGAGTCTTCTGATGCTCTGCATCCCTGCTCGGAGTCGAAACTGGCTATCGATGCTTGAGCTTGTATCAATTGTCGTATTCGGCGGTTTGACCGGCTGCGGAGGAGGGGGATCAAGCGCTACGGGGCCATCCACCTTGGGTACAACCGCGGGCATATATACCTTTTCAGTCACCGGGAAGGATACAAGCAACGCAAATATCACGATTGCCACAAGCTTCACCGTCACCGTCCAGTAAGCTGCAGCCCGGTAGGGGAAGGTGGTCCACGACTCGCTCGGAACGTGCCGGTACAATGGCTGCAAATGCGAAAAACACTAGCTGGGGCGGTGTTGTTCCTCTCTTACTCGCTTGTTTATTCACAGGATTCTGAACGGCATCTCCGGTCGTCTTTCGATGACTCTCTCGGAACCCTCGCAAGAGCCGAAACCCTCACGCAACTTGAGAACCTATGGTGGATGCACGGTCCGCACGATTTCCCGCACCGTGCCGTCCACGCTGCAATGTACTCGAAGTTAGGCGGTCCGAACCGAGATGCCCTCTTGATTGGCGCGATGCCGAGCGATGACAGGGAAATGAAAGCCCTCTACGATTCACAGGACACAAGTCAAGGTCAAGACATGCGAGTCACGGAAGCGTACAACTCGTTTTATTCTCGGCTTGCAGACGCCTTGGGTCGTAATCCTGCCAAATTGCCGCAATTCCTCAGGATGATTCATCCGTTTCATTTCGTCGATAACGCAGACGAGTCTCCTTGGCTTTGTGGTCTCGCAAGCACCATCTACAAGGCCCATCCACGGAAATATATGACTGCTGTGGCACAGGTCGAAGTGGATTTCAAAAAGGAAGCGTTAGAGTGCAGGAATCCGCCAGATGCCCCTTAAGCAATGAAAGTTCCTGAATCACCGGCCATGCTTTTACCTCGGGGTAATTTCCCCATAGGCCGCGACTCGATCGGAGCAGCGATCCAGGGTAAACCGATCGTCATGTGCCTCGGTCTATGAGTGTCGTCCCAAGATCCTCGTGCGCAGGCAAATTGGCGGACACAAACAGACTTCCTGGTAGCGATCTGACCTGAATGCACAACTCGTTGCGAATTGCTGCTCAGTGCACCATCGATGGCTCAGGGGTCTCATCGGACCATTCGCCGGCCAAAACCATGAAAATGGTCACGTGTGCTTCAGGGTTATCGGCCGCTATAATCGGCGAGCCGGGCAGATTGGCTCCCCAGCTTTTCTCGGCATCACCCGCGACAAGAAACATGACATGTGGATGCCAGTTCCTGGCACCATCGTTTAGATACTGTTGCTTCGACATCATGTAACACATCGCTCCAGGCGCAAGGGCCGGCAGTTCCTTGTTTTGCAGCGCCGATGCGGTCGCCACGCCGATCTCCGCCTTCGATCTTCCTGCCAGCACCAGCTTGGTCTTCATGAGAAAGATAGGCAAAAAAGTGCTCGCAGCTGCCGCGTTGTAGCAAGTTGGGGCGCGCATTTTGGGATTCCAGAAATCCGACGCATCGCTCGGGTTCGCCCATGCTCTCTCCACAATGCAGAGAAAGCCATTCGAACCTTTCACGGCGGTTGCATAGCCATCTCGTCGCAGTACCATGACTTCGGCTGCATCCGAAACCGACGCTGGGGCAGCACTGCGAGCCAGCGCGATCTCGGCATTCTCGTCCGAAATCAAATACTGGTCGAGAGGCGCCATGGCCGGATAGGGAGCCTTCTCAACCTGTGCTCGTGAACAGATCGGGCAGGATAAAAAGACCAGAACAACCAATGCTAAATCTGCGATCCTGATATTGTTCTTCCGCATCTCACCCTCCAGTAGAAGCAATTGTGTGAGCTTTGACCCAAAATATCGAGGATGGACTACAGCCCATCATTGGTATCGATGGTGTCCGATTCTTCTTGGCAACTGCCGCAGCATCGACGCCAACGTTACGAACACCAATGCGACCCGATTGGCCATAATCGCACTTCTCCCAATTTCGGTGCAAATCGGGGTGGGGGAAGGGGTGAGCCACCAAGCGCTCATGATCGAATGCGCAGGATGGCGAGTTTTGTGGGCAGAAACTTCAGGCTGAGGATGTTGGGCAGCTTCCTGCGCACCTTGGGATAGGGCAGGAACTGGCGGAACTCATACCGATGCAGCGTGCGAAGGTTGAAAAAGCGCAGTGCGGCCACGTGGTTCTCAACCGTTCCAGGGCAGAGTTTTCGCTCCTTGAGCAGATGGGCCTGATAGCTGCGCAGATGATCGGGACCGAGCTTGTCAGGTGACTTGCCGAAATGTTTCGAGAACCATTCGACGAAACGCAGATAGCGCCGGATCGTCCCGGCGCTGTAGTTGCGGCGCTCGAGTTCTTCGAGCATGATTTTGCGAAGGTGAGTCACAGTGGGTTACCTCCTGTGACAAACACCCTATCCCGGCCTCAAAACCTCCTCGACAGCCACTACCGCAGCGACCGCGGCGCCTGCGGCCTCGTTCTCACCGCCTAATCGGATAGATGACACGGCAACCTGCCTGCGCGTTGCCGGACAAATGACCCGCGATAATGCAGAGCATTTTTTGCGTGGCGGCACGGCGCGGCACGCTGCTGGGGGACACCGCAAATGCCGAGCGCCGTGCCGGTGCGCTAAAAATGGATTGGACTGAACCGCTCCACGATGCTCGCCCTATGTGCATTGAATGGTTGGCTGAGGGCTGAAGCCGGGGATGTCGGTCTGCGGAAGAGGATGCGCTTCCGGCAGATATGCGTTGATGCCGCGGATTCGGCCGTTCGAAGCCGGCTTGAGTGAGGGCATTGGCCTGGCAAGAGAGGAATTAGCGCAGGGCGAGACAGGGATTTCCTGGAGGGTTGGTTGACCCAATTTCGTAGCCAGCAGGCTGTGGCGAGTGCGCTGCTACTCATGAGGTGTCCTTGATTGCCGGCAGTCTTTGGGGTGCCTCGATTTCCCCAACCCTAATCATGTGGCCGCGGCGGCAGAACGGACACTGGCGGAGCGATGTCCCGGTCAGTGTTTCATACCGATCACGGTAATCCTGGCGGCAGGTTGATCTGAAGCCAGTTCTGGAATAGCTACGCCGAGCAGTTGACGGCATTGGTCGAGTTTTTCTTGGCGATGGCGATTGCCGAGGAAGCCGAAGTAACGGATACGATGAAATCCACGCGGCAAAACATGGAGGAGGAAGCGACGGATGAATTCCTCGGCGGAAAGTGAC
>Ga0206915_1019_pt1 | contig 49447 bp, 28 predicted proteins | sample Alteio_BWOrgHeat_70_FD_152945 | JGI IMG/M metagenome (GOLD analysis project Ga0206915, IMG submission 152945) | Enriched cells from forest soil in Barre Woods Harvard Forest LTER site, Petersham, Massachusetts, United States -... | ecosystem: Environmental > Terrestrial > Soil > Temperate forest >...
ATATAAGTTGTAGCTGGGCTGGCTACAGTAGGCGTACCGCTTATAACGCCAGTTGATGGGTTAAGCATTAGCCCTGCCGGCAAAGCAGGTGTTATGGTGAAATTTGTATCCTTTGCGGCTATTGGTCCAGTGGTTTTCGAAATAACAGACGGCTTACTATGTTCCAGGTATATGTCGCCTGAAGCGTCCAAAGCAAAAAGAGAGGATGAGATAGGTGAAACCTGCGCGGTTGAACCAGTTTCTGTTATCCTCGTTACGACTGCAGTTTCCAAGATATAAGAATAAAAATTTCCAAAGGCACCGGATAAACCATTAAAAATATTTTGAGAAAGTAATGTTTTGACTGAAAAATCAGGAGAAATCTTATAAAGTGCGCTTATAGAACCGCCATTGCTTAGATATTCGTAAACATCCTGTGTTGTTGGATTTACCGCAAAGCCATATATAGAAGTATCGGGATTAACCGTTTGGCTACCACCTGTTGCGAAATATTTTGTAAAACCAGATGTACTTGCAGCATAAACATTATCCGCAGAGTCAATGGCAAGCCATATCGGGTCGGAGCCAAAGTTCCCTATTTCTACTGGAGTTTCACTTACGCCATGAGTTTTGTAAATTGTTTGTCCGCTTGTAAAGTAAATATTATCGGAGTCGTCAACTGCGACTTCACCAGCCGTAAATTGGTTTTCTGCGGTTGTTATAGAACCAGTAACTTTTGACTTTGCATAAATCACGCCCGATTGAATAAAATACACGGAGTTTCCATTCACAGCAAAAGCCGGATTCCCCGGGCCCGGGTTGCTCCAAAAAGTAGTTGTTGTACCAGTTGCAACTGACACAGGCGCCAGCGGCGTAATGGCTGTACCTCGCGTATAAGTTTGCGACGCCCCATAGGTAAAGTCGCCGGGGGCGTATTCACCTATTGACAGTTTTAATGTAGCCATGGCGGTGGTATTGTCGCTAAATGTAGAGGTGACGGTGTATGAGGCTGCGGCCATGGTGTCGGTTGGCGGCCCGCTGATAACCCCGGTAGCCGTATTGAATATCAACCCCTTTGCCAGTGTCGGCTGAATACTATAACTGCTGACAGTGAAGCCGGCAGGCGGTATTGCTGTTGGCGCCAGCATTGAAACAGGCTGCCCTTTTGCAAAGTTGTACGCTGTGCTGCTATAAGCTAAGCCCGCAACAGCTAATGAAACCTGCGTTTGGTTTGTTCCTCCCTGGCTGGTAGCCGTAATAGTATAAGTTGTGGACAGCCTTAACGCAACAGGTGTGCCGCTGATAATACCTGTATTAGGGTCGATTGAAAGGCCTGCTGGCAAAGCAGGGCTGATGGAATAAGTAATAAGCGTATCGGCACCTCTGGCACCAGTAAGTTTAACGATGGATGCCTGGTTTTGGGTACCAACAAACAAGTTACCTGAAGCATCAACAGCGCTGTTTATTCCAGCAAAAATATTTGAATAAGGAAGGGAATCTATAAAACCGCCGTTATCACGAAACATGGAAAAGGTGGTGTTAACGGGCGAGTAATAAATGTTTTCATACGCATCAGCAGACAAGCCAACCGGCGGGTATTCAAGTGTAATATACCCATTTACAACAGTAGCCCCATTTACGGTAGCAATTTTTGCCGGGCCCCCGGTAAAATGTGAATAGGTGTAAATATCTTGTGTAACAGGGTTTACAGCAAGCTGGGCTTGAGTAAAGTTAGGATTGGTGATATTTAGCAACTGCGTTACCAGGGGCGAATATTTTATTATTTGGTTTGATGCAGATATCAAAATATAAAAATCCCCCGCATTATCGCAAGCCAGCCCTGTAATGCCGGACTGTGTAAGCATCAACTGCGGCGTGGCATTCGGGGATTGCATTTCATATACATTACTACCCTGCAAGAAGAACAGGTTACCCTTGTTATTCGCTGCTAATAAGGTAACACCGGTGCCAACTGCAGGCCCATCTTGCACAGGGGTGCCGGGGACCAACCTGGAAGCCATCGTAATATAGGTGTTGTTAGGGTTTGCTATGTACACATAATTACTGTCAAGCGCCAAATAGTTTTGCCCGGTATTTGAAGCCGCGGTGAATAATGTTTGCTGCCCGGTTGCAACTGGTGCTGGAGCCATGGGTGAGATTGCCGCGCCTTGCGGGAATGTTTGTGCTGATGTTGAATAAGAAAAATCGGCTGGTGCAGGGTTGGTTACTTCAATAGAAATAGTGGTGTATAATTGCGTGCCTTCAGGAAACACTGCTGCAACTTGATAGCTGGTTAACGGGGAAAGCGTCGTAGGCGTGCCAACAATATTACCATTACTGGTGTTAATTGACAGCCCGGCAGGCAATGTCGGGCTAATTCGAAAGTGGGTTGCTGCATGAAAGGCACTATCAGAAGAAACACCCGGCACCCCGGTTACCGCTAGATAATTTAATGCAAAATTATAAACAGAGCTGTTATAAGCTATTTGGTTAACAGTTATCGTCACCTGTGCCTGGTTTGTGCCGCCGCCCTGGCTGGTTGCTGCAATGATATAAGTTGTTTTGGACCTTTGAGCAGTTGGTGTGCCGCTGATAATGCCTGTGTTAGGATCCAACGACAGGCCAGCCGGTAATGCCGGGCTGATGGAATAAGTTATAAGATTATCCGCGCCGCGGTAACCTGCAAATTTAAGAATGGATGTTGAGTTCTCGGTTCCGGCATAAATGTTACCTGAAGCATCTACTGCATCACTCATTTGTGAAAAAGCAGTACCGAAATTAAAGGTGGTGAGTATAGCGCCTTCCTGTAATATCTCAACAGTACCGTTACTTTTTAATATGTAAATATTTCCAAATGCGTCGGCAGCAAGGCCGTTCACGGCCACGAATTCCTGGAGTATTTCGCCAGAGCCAAAACCATTATAGGAGGGAACTTTAAAGATACCACTGAAACTTCCAAAATCAATATAGGTATATACATCCTGCGTAACCGGGTTTACGGCGAGGTAACTGAGCGTAGAATTAAGCGGCGAGAAATTTGACAATTGTGTGCCCTGGAATGAGTATTTAAATATCTGCTCTGTTGAAGGCACCAAAACATAAAAATCGCCCGCATTATCGCACGCCAAATTGGTAATACCAGTAAGGGCGAGTAAGAATTGAGGGCTGGAAGTGGAAGATTGCATACCATAAACGGTGTCCCCACGCAAAAAGAATATGTTTCCCAGTGTGTTGGCTGTTATAGCTGTAATACCTGAGCCTTCAGGTATAGAATCGTCATCCACTGGTGACCCGGGATTCAGTTTTGAAGTCACGGTAACGTAGGCATTGTTCGGGTTTGATATATAAACATTAGTGTTATCTGCCGCCGCATAATTGGTACCTGTACCAGATGTGGCAGTGAATAAGGCTTTAGTGCCGGATGTAGCCCGTGTGGGGCTTAGCGATGAGATGGCTGTACCTGCATTAAATATCAGTGGCGATGACGTGTAAGAAAAATCTGTCGGCGCGGGGTTTGTTACTTCAACGGAAAGCCCGGCATATGTTGTATCGCCGGCAGGAAGTACAGCCTTAATAATGTAACTTGTTAAAGCAGAAAGAACCGTTGGGGTGCCGGTAATAACACCGTTTGTTGCATTAATTGACAGTCCGGCCGGTAATGCAGGAGAAATAGTATAATTAGTGGGGACACTACCGCCTGCAATTCTCGGCCCAAACATTGTTGCCGGGTAGTTTAATGCAAAGTTGTAAATGGAACTGTTGTAGTTAATAACTGATCCAAAAGCTTGTAATGAAACAAGCGTTACGATGCAAAAGCTAAGAAGCTTAACCTTGCAGGAAAAAATACGAGTGTAAAAGGTTTTCATATAAATGTTAGTTAGTTGTTTGGTTAAATAGGGATTTGCCGTTTGTTATGGCGGAAGGCCTTGATGTTTTCAATTGCCTGTCAATCCGCGTCAGTTCCAGGTTATACCATAGCCAAATAAATACCAGCAGCAGCACAAACGCAAGCAGTATTGCAAGCAGCCAAAGCTGTGTTTTTGACAATTTTGTTTTTGTGAAAATGGATTTTAGCGCCATGCCGTAAAACTGGCAACAAGAAGCGGGTCATGCAAATTTTGGGCGTGAGCAAAGTGTGACAGGGGTGTGACAAAAATGTGACGGAGGCGCAACTGGCTGATTATTAGTGTACTATTTTAATAAATTGCTGATTTTGAGATTGTAAGATATTGGGATCTTATTGAAAAAAAATCTCAATCCCGCCGTTGCGGGACGAAATCTCAAAATCAGCAATAACAAAAGTTGGTATGACATTATATAGAGTCGGCCAGATCTTCAAAGGCGCCATCTTCCGGCAGATTAAGCTTTCGACGAAGGCGGCTGCGGTACTGTCGTATGGCATCCTGCCCAACACCAAGCATCGCTGTCATTTCTTTGTTGTTAAGCTTAAGTTTTGCAAGGGCCATAAACCGGGTTTCTGCAGGGGTGAGGCCGGGCAACTTCTCCTTGAGGCGGTGAAAGAAGCCGGTGTGCACTTTTTCAAACAATTGTCTAAAATGCTCCCACTCGTCTTCTGTTAGTATGGTCGCCTGGTATAATTTGGAAAGCGTAGTGGATTCTGCTGTTGCAGCATCCTGCTGCAGCCGGGTGATGAGATCGTTTTTTTCGGATATGTAGTGGGTAAATTCTGACAGGCGCAAGGCGGCAAGGTCAAGCTCATTTTGAGTAGCTTCGAGCTGCCGCCTGTTTTTTTCGTCTTTAAGCTTATTTTTTCGCTGAATGTTCTTATACCACAGAAAGCTGATAACCATCAGCAGGACCACCAGGGTCAGCAGCACATTGCGCTCAATTAATTTTATTTTTCTTTCGTTATCAAGCGCGGTTTCTTCTTTTTGGCGTCTTTCCTCTGCCTGCCTTTCATTGGCCCGCATCATTTGCAGCACATCAAATGCCCGCGCAAGGCTGTCCCTCACGTAAATGGAAGAATCAAGATAGGCTGCCGCAAGTGCATAGTTACCTTCAGCCGCATATAACTTGCTAAGCAGGGGGTATAGTTTTTTCCGCCTGCTATACTGGTCGCTCCGGTACACAAACTGTCTTGCATTATTTAATTGTACGGCTGCTTTTGCTATATCGTTTTGCCTGAGGCTTATATCAGCCAGTACCATTTGAGAGCCCGAAGCGCAGGTCCAGTCCCTTCTGGCAAGGCTGCTGTCAACATCCTGCTGTAATAAAGGGATGGCCTCTGCATATTTGCCACGTAAAAAGAGATCGTTTCCCAGGTTGCCCTCCACTATACTTTGCCAGGCCGGGCTATTAAACTTTACTGCATAACGATACGATGCATTGAAGTAATAGTCAGCAGAGTCCAGGTTGCCAAGTTCCTGGTAACAAAGCCCAAGGGTATTGGAAGCCTGTTGTAAAATATAGGGTGAGCCGGGTGGAGGAAGGTTTAAGAGTTGTTTAAGGGAATAAGCTGCGCTTTTATAATCCTTAAAGTAATAATGCCCCAGTGATATCCTGTATAAAAGCCCGTATATATCCGATGGCGCTGCGCCCTGTTTCTGCCGCAATGCAAGCGCATGGTACCAATGCGTAAACGCCAGTTCATAGTTATTGACAGCATCCCAGTTCCATGAGCCCTCAAGTGCCTCAAGCCTTGCCTGCATGTCGTCATCCGGCATTTCTTCCAGGGCCGTTCTCACCCGTTGAAAATACGAAGCTGCCAGGCTGGGCGGCGTCCTTTGCCGTATGCTGTAAAAAATAGCCTGCATAAGATCTGCTTCCATCAGCAGCCCTTTATCTTTTGCTTTTTCTCCGGCCGCTCTTACACCGGCTACCTGTCGCAACAAAATAGCGGTATCGACCCAGTCTATCTGGTTACTATAATAATTGTGCAACAGCGACGCCCTTTTTGCAGATGGTTGGTTTAGCAGCGAATCGTACTGGCAAAACGACGCGGCGTGTACACACGTAAAGGTCAAAAGAAAGATTATTTTTTTCAAGCAGCAAGTTTAATAACACTCAAACGAAAGTAAACAAAATTGTTTTAGCACTTCGCTACTTGCCCATACAAAAACCAAACTACCTGCCTGTCACTACCCAACGCGTTCCTCGCCCAACGCGTTACCCGGCCGCTGAGCAGGAACAGGCAGGGTCAAAATAATAGAAGGGTGCAGAGAAATTTGGGGAATGGTTTGTTTTAATATACCGCTCACTTTCTCTAAAACCATTTCTTCCTATGTGCATAAATTAACTCTTGACGGGTATACAGCTACGCTACATCAGCTAAGAAATATTGTACGAGAAAAAGAAATACACCTGTTAAAGCGTGGAAGTGTCGGCCGAGAATTCATAAGAGAAATTGCTGAGACAGCGCAGTTGCCGCCCAAATTAAAAAAACACTTAGAAGGTTTGTCAATCGCCGAAGCAATCCTTGGTGTAGTTGGCGCATTCTTGCGCCTAAAGGCGTGGGAAACAAACAAAAAATGATTGGTTTGATTTTCACGGAAAAACTGATTTTTTCAAATAATACATTTCAAACCGTTCAACTCAATGAGATACTAACCCTGCTTTGCAACGCGGATAAGGATCTCAGCGTTCCTTCAAAAAAAGAGTAGCAAAAAAGCCACTCCTTCCCATGTGGTGAACCGGATTGGATTCGAACCGGGCCTTCCCGATTAGAAATCGGGATGCTCTATCCAGCTGAGCTTTAAAGAAAAAAGCAAGTTGCTATGAACTTGCTTTTCGTGAACCGGATTGGAAAGTTTTCAAACCAATTAATTGAAAGATTTAAGAAAATCCATGAATTGGCTACAGTCGTACCTGTTAGTTTATTAGAAAATTCAAATGTGCAAATGCGCTTTAAATGTTGTAATTAAAAAATTATTTTAAAGTGCTCACAATTGGAGTATCGGCGGAAGGATTGAAAAACTCAAAAAAGAATAAACAGTCTTCGAATTATGCTAAGAATATGAATAAGAAAGCTGGGTAAAAAAGGCGGTTTTTAACAAGAGTTGCCCTTTAGTCCGTAGTGTCGGGATAACTATGCCGGGTTCGAGCCTTTTACTGGCAGACCGTATGAGATATTGAAATTTGAACAATATAAAATTTCATTGCTGAAATACTGAAGACAATTTCAGAGATTTAGCAAGGGGCCACTTAGTTATCTTGAAAAAGTATGACGTTTATGTAGCCTGGGAATATTAACCGGCAACCTGCGTTAATAGTTCAAACCCAAAAACAGGAAGCCGCCCGTTGAGGCGGCTTCTAAACTGTTTATAGTGCGGGTTTGCTTTTTACAAGCTTTATGGTTTGCACATTGGTTCCGTTCAATACCTCCGCTATGTATATGCCCGCTGCAAATGTATTTCCAAACCTGTACATGTCAAATATACTGCCCGTTGTGTGATAGACCGTTTTGCCAAACATATCCACTACCCTTATTTCTACAACCTTTTTACTGTCGCCACTTTCCAGTACCAGGTTAAAGTCGTTTGCACTTGGGTTAGGATATACTTTTACTTTCAGGCCTCCCATCAGTTCCGTTTTAATGGATGAACCACCTGTTGTACATGGTGTTACAGGCTGGGTAATGGTTGTAGTTTTATTAACTATGCACCCATTTGAATCTTTTACCGTTACCATGAAGGTGCCTGCCTGTAACCCGCTAAACACATCAGGTGCCTGGTAACTGCCTCCATTAAGGCTATAGCTGTATAATGATGCATAGCCTCCTGTTGGTGAAACAGTCATACTGCCGTCACTGCCCCCGTTGCAGGACACATTTGTGGGGGTTATGGTCATCCGCAGCAGTGATGAAGGTTGTATTATTGTTACGCTGTTGGTAGTTACCGTGCAGCCTGCTGTATCTTTAACCGTTACACTATAGGTGCCTGCCTGTACATTGAAATTAGCTGAACTTTGATAGTTTACCCCATCCAGGCTATAGCTGTATGGTGCATTGCCATATCTTGCTGTTACCTGTACCACTTCGCGTGCGCCATAGCAGGCTGCTGTATGTGCTGCCGTTAATGTTGCCGATAATGGGCTAACAGTAACATTCTTATTATTTACGCAGCCATTTTGGTCTTTTACATTCATGGTATAAGTACCGGCCGAAGCTACTGTGAAAACATTGCTGACATGGTAGTTGATGCCGTTTATGCTATACTTGTAATTGCCATAACCGCCTGAAGCGTTAACCGTAATAGTGCCACCGCCGCTGCTGCAGTTTACATTTGCCGCAAGGTTCATACTTAGCGGCGCAGCAGGTTGTGTTATGGTTACACTGTTACTTACAGCAGTGCAGCCGGCAGTATCTTTAACCGTTACAGTATAGGTGCCTGCCTGTACATTGAAATTGGCTGAACCCTGGTAGTTTACCCCATCAAGGCTGTACTGGTAAGGCGCTTTACCATAATTTGCTGTTACCTGTATCACTTCACGCGCACCATAACAGGCTGCTGTTTGGGGTGCAATTAATGTTGCCGATAAAGGCTTAACAGTAATACTCCTGTTATTTTTACAGCCTTGCTGGTCTTTCACATAAACTGTATAGGTGCCCGGCGAAGCCACACTTAATACATTACCCGCCTGGTAACTGATGTTGTTTAAACTGTACAGGTAATTGCCATAGCTGCCGGTGGCACTGGCTGTAACAGCACCGCCGCTGCAGCTTGCGCTTCCCGTCAAATTCAACCCTAATGGCTGGGCCGGTTGGGTTATAGTTATACTGTTGGTGGTAACAGTACAGCCTGCAGCGTCTTTAACGGTTACACTGTGACTGCCTGCAGGTACCCTGAACTTAGCTGAATCCTGGTATGTTGTACTGCCATCAAGGCTATACAGGTAAGGCGCTATACCATTTTTTACACCTACTGATGAACTGGCAATAGACCCATAGCATACCTGGGGATGTAAAGATGAATAAGTTGCAGACATGGTATTTGTAACAACCTGCAATATTAATGTGGCTACCGAATCGCAGCCGGCTGCATTGGTGGTAGTGTAGGAATAAGTACCCGCAGCATTATAATCTGTACCATTCCAATGGAATGGAAGTGATGTTGAACAAATAGTATCGTGTGTAATACTGCTGGTTGGTTGCTTAACTGTTACTGTTACGCCGCTGTTTTGTGACTGCTGTTTTCCGGCACTGTCGGTAACATTTAAAAGAGTATAGGTAAAGTTGCCGGGTGTTGCAGTGGGCACACTTACGGTTACAGTGCTGTCAGTTCCCGCAGTTGTTACTGTTTGATTTGTTCCGCCGTTTACCGTATAGGTAAATGTATAAGGCGCTGTGCTGCCATAACCCGTGAATATAACTAAGGGTGCAGTTGCATTTTTACAAACAGAAGCGTTGCCGCTTATTGTTGCGGTTAGATTGGATACCGCAGTAGTTACCGTATCAAAATCTGAATAGCCGCCTTGCTCATCCACAGAAGCCTTATTTGCTCTTACACGGTAATAATAGGTATTGCCTAATGTTAAACCAGATACAACCTGGGCTGTCCCACTTACACTCAAAGCATTATAGCCTGAAAGTATATTAGAGAAAACAGAATCGGTTGCTACATCCAGCAGGTAATTATCAACCACACCTACTATCGGCGCTGCCCAGTTGGCAGTAAAAGCGGTAGCTGTTACGTTGGAAGCTGCTGTGGCTTTTGGAACAACCATTGCATAGCTTTCTACCCAATTGCTGATGCCGCCACTAAGCGCAAAATTGTTGAGGACGCCGTTATTGCCGTTGGCAGTTTGATCAAACAATATATCAATGCCGGTATTATTGCCGCCGGGAACCCCCTGATCAAAATTATAGTAGCTCACAAGGCCTGTAGCAGTATGGCTAATCGTATCAGCCATATCAGCTTTTATGAAAGCGCTCCTGTCTGTAGTAAACAGCCTCAACTCATCAATAGAGCCCTGGAAATTATTGCCACCGGTATTGGCGCCTCCGATAGTAAGCGTCGAATTGGTTCTCAACGGGTCATTACCCGCAACAGTGCTGTCCTCAGCCACACCGTTAATATATAATTTCATTAATCCGGTGGCAGCATTCCTTGTAGCTGCAACAAATACCCATTTACCTGTATTTACATCTGAATTAGAGGTAATGGTGACATCGCCGTAGTTAGACGGATTGCCTGTGCCAAACGCAAGTTTCGTTCCAAGCAGCGACGTTCCCAGATCAAAATCAGAGCCTGGCCTGTCCCCATCAACTATACCATTACCCTGGTACCATTCTGATCCGCCTCCATTGGTTTGGGTAGTGCGCATCCAATACTCTATAGTATAGTCGGTTGATAGCGGATTATTTATAACAATATTATCATCAACACCGTCAAAATTTAATGCATTATATGGTGGCAGATAATTAAATATAAACCCTGCGAGTGAGCCTATGCCGCCGGGGCCTGTTACAGACACCGAGCCGGTTGCGCCGTCGTTGCTTACAACCGCATCAATTACAGAGTCTGAAACTACCGTATATGATGTAGCTGAGTCGCCGCCAAAGCTTACCGCCAACGCACCTGTAAAGTTAGTACCCCTAATAACAACTGTTGTACCACCGGCTGCGCCTGTTGAAGGCGTGAAGGAGGTTATAACAGGAGGGGTACCCACTATGGGGGTGACGGTTTGAATAGTTGAGGAAGAAGCACCTGTGCCGGCGGATGCATTTTTAAATGCACTCACACGATAGTAATAATTAACACCCGGTGTTAACCCCGTAACAACTTGCGAATAACCGCTTACAGGCCTTGCATTAAAGTTATTTACGAATTGAGTAAATGCAGAATCCGTTGCAACGTCCAGCAGGTAATTGGCAACGGTATCATTAACAGGAGCTGTCCAGTTAGCAGTAAACCTTGCGCCATTTATACCGGTTGCACTGTCAGCGATTGGTACAACCATTGCGTAGCTGTGCACAAAATTGTTTACATTTCCGGTTAAACCTAAGTTGTAGTTTAGGTTGGTGAATGTTAAGTTATTGGCCGATTGATCAAACAACGATGTTACCGCCGTATTGTCACCACCCGGTATACCCTCATCAAAATTATAATAAGCAACAAGTGTTGGATCTGAGGCGGGGTTATTTACAACCCTTACCATATCCGTATCTATTTGAGCCTGTGTACGTGTGGTGTTCCATAATCTCACCTCATCAATATTTCCTGAAAAGCCGCCATTGTAGTCTGCGCCTACATATAAATTATTATTGTTGTTGTTGATAAGCAGGGGCGAACCCGAGAAACTGCCGCTGCCAACAGGGTTACCATTAACGTAAATGGTATAACCTGAAGCTGATACAGCACAGGCAACATGATACCATTTGCCGGCTGTATAATGGAATGGGAAGCTGCTGGTGGCTAAATAGTTATTGCCGTCCCCGATATCAGCAGTTATGCTGTTGCCTCCGGCAATTTCGAACTGGAATGCCCCATTTGCTCCCGCAGTCATGATACCGAGCGTATTAACGGTGTCCACGGGCATTATCCATGCCTCTGCAGTAAAGTTATTTACCACATTTAAGCTACCCGTGTTAGCATAGAGGCTGGAATAATAAAAATTGATGGCATTGCCTGGAGGCGCGAGTGGTACATTAGCATAGGTAAAGCCGCTTTTTGAAGTGGTGCCCGCTACCGTAGTAACAGATACACTGCCCGATGCTCCGTTGGCGATAACTGCCTGGATACTGGTATCAGATAATATATTAAACGATGCTGCCAGGGTCCCGCCAAAACTAACAGCACTGGCAGTTGTAAACCCTGAACCCTTTATTGTTACTGTTTGGAAAATGCCCGCAGTTGCTGGACTGAATGAGAAAATGGAGTCTGGTCCAATGTAGGTAAAGCCGGGAAGAGCATTGGTACCACCAGACAATGTTACTGAAACATTACCTGATGCGCCCGCCCCAACAGTAGCAGTAATGGTTGCTGAATCCACAACTGCGAATGAAACTGCCGGAACACCGCCGAAACTAACAGCGGTTGCGCTTGTAAGCCCAATGCCTTTAATAGTAACAACGATACCTGCAGCACCAGTTGAAGGATTAAAGGAACTGATACCTGCAGTGTTTGCCGAAATGCTGTTAGAATTAGCGCCCTGGCCTGTTACTGAGGTTTTATCAGCCCTTACGCGATAGTAATATTGAGTAGCTGGTAACAAACCACTGACAGTTTTAGAGGTATTGCCAGCGGCAACAGTTAAGCCATTGTACCCTGTAATGATATTATTGAATTGAACATCGGTAGCAACATCTAATAAATAATTAGTAACCATGCCTAAGGCAGGTGCAGCCCAGTTGGCAATGAAGGTGGTGTCTGTTACACCCGTAGCAGCTGAAGCAGTCGGTACAACCATGGCATAACTTTCAACCCAGTTGCTTGTGCTGCCAGTTAACGCAAAATTGTACAACTTGCCGGTAAGCTGGCTTGAAGACTGGTCTAAAAGCTGTGTTATTCCAGCATTGTTTCCGGCTGCTGTTCCCTCGTCAAAGTTGTAATAAGCGGCAAGAGTTGGGTCGGTAGTGTTAGTTACAACATTCAACATATCTGCCTGTACCTGCGCCTGGGTGCGCGCAGCAGCCCAAACCCTTATCTCGTCTATATTTCCATTAAAGTATTCATTATTTGCTACATCGCCGCCGATTGTTATTATTTTATTATTAGTGCTGTCGAAAAGTAAAGCTGTTCCGCCATTTAAAGTTCCTGTGCCCGCAACAGCGCCATTTACATAAATAGTATAAGTGTTGGCTGATGATGCAACAACGAATGTTACATGGTACCACTTCCCGGTTGTGAAATTAAAGCTTGCATTGGCATTAGTATTCAACCAGCCTCCGCCAGATCCAATGTCACCATGCACCTGATTGCCACCCGATATTTTCATGTCAAATGTAGCCCCTCCACTGTACCTGGTCGAGAGGATATTGAGGCTATTGCCTGTGGTAGATGGTAATACCCATGCTTCAACGGTAAAATCGCCACCAACAGCGTGTTTACCCACAGGTACTTTAATATAAGTGGTACTACCGTCAAAATTTAGTGCATTGCCCGGCGGAGTTAATATTGTTGGATTAATGTACGTATTATAGGTAAAACCGCTGTTTGTACCGGTACCGCCCGGGGTGGTAACGGATACCTGGCCCGAAGCGCCGGAACCCACTATGGCTGTAATAGCCGTGTCTGAGGTTACAGTAAAAGATGCTGCGGCCACCCCGCCAAAGCTAACGCTACTGGCAGATGTAAAGTATTGGCCATGTATTTTTACCGTATCAAATAAGCCTGCAGATGCCGGAGTGAACGAGGTTATAACAGGTATCGCTACATAGGTAAACCCTGCAAACGAATCAACGCCTCCAGGTGAAGTTATACTTACATAACCGCTGCTGCCTGCACCTACTATTGCGCTGATGCTGGATGCATTGTTAATAGTGAAAGCTGATGCCGGAACGCCACCAAAACTTACGCCCGTCACCCGGTCTATATTATTACCCGTAATGGTTACGGTGCCACCGGTGCCGGCGGAAGACGGTGTGAAATGAGTAATTGTTGACTTAATTATAGTAGTAACAGAAATAGTATCCGAATACGGGCTGAGGCCGGTGGTTGAATCATTATAAGCCGTTACGCGGTACCAATACTGGGAAAGCGGTGACAAGCCTGTAATTGTTGCAGACGTACCGGACACTATTTGGGTAGTGACAAGATTATAGAAAGCCCCGTAGTTTGAAACTTCCACAATATAATGTGCCGCTGTACCAAGTGCAGGGGCGTTCCAGTTTGCAGTAAAGCTATTGGCCTGTATGTTGGTTGCAGGTTGAATAACCGGCTTTTCCATAGCATAACTTGATACCCAATTGCCTGTAGTTCCGGTTAAAGCAAAGTTGGTTAATGCGCCTGTATTATTATAAGAAGATAAATCAAAAAGTTGATTGACATTTGAATTAGAGCCAGCTGGCGTTCCTTCATCAAAATTATAATAAGCCGCAAGGGTTGGGTCAGCCGTTGGGCTATTTACAACCCCGGCCATATCCGTTTGTATTTGTGCGTGGGTTCGTGTGGTATTCCACAATTTAAGTTCGTCTATACTACCATTAACGTCACCAACAAACTCGCTGTAAAGTGGTTGAACATAAGCGCCTATGTACAAGTTATTAACGGTGCTGTCCAAAAGGGCCAGTGAGTTGCTTCCGCTAACACTGCCGCTGCCCGCATTTACGCCGTTAATATACATAGTATAGCCTGCAGGGGATATGGTTACAGCCAGGTGCATCCATCTGCCTGCAATGTAAGGAGTATAATTTGCGTAGTAGGAAGAATTGCCAATTGCAAAATAGAAATAATACCCGTTTGATATTCCCATAGATACATTAGGATTCCCCCCCGTTACAGACAAAATGTCCATGCCTTGTATGTTGTTAGGCTTAACCCACGCTTCAATGGTGAAATTATTGGCAATTTTCAGGTCGTTTTTGTTAGGTATGGTTACATAACTGTTGTTGCCATTAAAACTTAATGCGTTGCCGGGTGGTGGCAGGGCCGCTGTTGTATAAGTAAACCCGCTTTTATTAATTGTTCCGCCCGCCGTAGTTACAGATACGTTGCCGCTGGCTCCATTTTTTACTATCGCGGTAATACTTGTGTCTGATGTTACACTAAACGATGCCGCCGGTATTCCCCCAAAGCTTACCGCGCTTGCGGTAGCAAGTGCCGAACCTTTGATAATAACCGTATCGAGTAAACCGGTTGATGCCGGGTTGAACGAGGTAATCACTGGCGACAATACATACCTAAAGCCAGGTAGAGAATCTGTTTGGCCGCTAACAGTTACATCTACATAGCCGGATGAGCCCGAAGCTAACACAGCTTTGATGGTCGTGTCATTTATAACAGTGAATGATGCCGCCGGCGTTCCGCCAAAGCTTACGGCGGTTGTACCGGTAAGTTCCGCGCCTATAATGGTTACCGTATCAGCAATTGTAGCCGCAATTGGCGTAAAATATCGTATGCCCTGCGTAGTGGCGCTTAAATGCTGCGAATAAGGGCCAGTGCCCGGTAATGATAGGTTATTGGGCTGTACAAAATAAAAATATCTTGTACCAGGCTTTAACCCGGTAACAGTCAGAAAACTATCTGCTACTGCTACACCATTGTAGTTAGCGACAACTACATTATAAAACGGCAAAAGGGAATAAATCGGGTGAACAGAATCCTGGTAATATAAATAAAAGGTATAGTTAGATACCGGGCCATAAGATGTAGGCGTCCAGCGTGCTGTAAAACTATTGGCCATAACATTAACCGCTGAATCCGTTACCGGTATCATCATGGCAAAACTTCCCACCCAGTTAGATGCAGTACCGGTTAAAGCAAAATTATTAAGAGTACCTGTAAGGTTATTGGCAGACCCATCAACAAGCGATGTTATCCCGGCGTTATTGCCACCTGCAGTGCCCTCGTCAAAATTGTAGTAAGCGGCAAGGCCAGGAGTTGCGGCAGGGCTGGTTATTAAACTGTCCATGTCGCCTGTTATTTGCGCTTGGCTGCGTGTAGTGCTCCAAATTTTTACTTCATCTATATTGCCGTTGAAAAACTCACCCGAACCGTTCATTGACCCTATAGTAATAACGTTGTGAGTGCTGTTAAACAACAACGGAGCTGAGGATAATGTGCCGCTGATGGCTGGTATGCCATTAATATAAACTGTGTATCCTGTTGGCGATACAGCACAGGCGATATGTATCCATTGGTTCAGGTATGTACTGTTCATGCCAAACTGTTGCGTTACCATCCAATTGGTGCCATTTCCTATGTCCAGTCCTATGTTAGCCGCCGAGAGCTTAATGTCAAAAGTCATATCCCCGCCGGCTGACCTGGTGGAGAAAAAGTTGTTTGTGTTGTAATTTGTCTGCATTACCCAGGCCTCTACGGTAAAATTACCTGCAACTGACGTGCTGCCAACAGGCACAGAAACATAGTTGCTGCCGTTAAAGCTTAAGGAATGCCCGGTATAAGAGATAAAATCAAAGCCAGGCGCTGTAAAAGTACCTGCTTGTGTAGTTACACTTACATTGCCCGAAGGAGAACCGCCCGCAACAATGGCGGTAACAACAGTATTTGATACAACCGTGAAAGATGATGCCGGCGTACCTCCGAAACTTACTGCACTTGTGGTGCTTAGGTTTGTACCTGTTATTGTTACGGTATTTGAAGCAGCTGCAGAAAGAGGGCTAAAATTTGTAATGGTTGGTGGAGGAATATAATTAAACCCTGAACCAGAAGTTGTTCCTCCTGCTGCATTCACTACAACGTACCCATTAGTGATCGCAGGCAGCCCGGCAGGCACAGTGGCAGTAATATTTGTTGGGCTTATGTAGCTTACCGATGTTGCCGGAACCGGAGTAGAAAAACTGTTTTGTTGAAAACTTACTGTTGACAAAGGCGTAAAATTTGTGCCGGTTATACTTATTACTGTTCCCGCAACATTGTTGGTTGGGCTAAAAGAGGTTATCGTAGGCGATGAAACCCATGTAAAACCGCCCAATGCAGCAGTTCCGCCCGGGGTTGTTACCTGCACATTGCCTGTAATAAAGTTAGTACCACCGCCCACCCTGGCTATTATAGTGGTATTGTTAACAACGTTAAAAGTTAAAGCGCCTTGTCCATTAAAGCTCACCGCAGTAGCGCCTGCTAAATTTGTACCGGTTATTGTATCGTATAAAGCAAACCCGGAAGAAGTGGGGGTAAAAGATGTTATAGCAGGCGCTGCAAACCAATTAAACGTTTGTGTGCTTATAGCCGTGCCGCCTGGGGTAGTAACGGTTATATTGCCTGTTGTGCCCGCGCCTACAGTTGCTGTAAGCGACGTGGAACTGTTAAATACAACTGCGGTAGCCGGCGTGCCGCCAAAAGTTACTGTGGCGCCATTTACAAAGCCAGAACCTGTTATGGTAACGTTAGAGCCAAGACCCGCAGACCCGGGATTAAAAGAAGTGATGGCAGGTATTGCATACCACGTAAACCCTGCATAGCTTGCAGTACCGCCAGCAGCAGTTACTGTTACATTTCCGCTTGCGCCCGTGCCTACAGTGGCTGTGATGGACGTAGCACTGTTAACGGTAAAGGAAGCAGCCGCTGTACCACCAAAACTTACTGCAGAGGCCCCCGTAAAATTGGTACCGGTTATAGTTACCGTACTACCAGGGTACCCCTGGCTGGCGCTAATGCTTGTAATAGTTGGGCTGGGGTTCCAGGTAAATATTGCTGAGCTTGTGGCTGTACCTCCCGGTGTTGAAACTGATATAACACCTGTTGCACCGATGGATGCGGGCGTGGCATAAACAGTTGTTGCATTAACAACGGTAAACGATGCCGCCGCAATGCCGCCAAAACTAATCGCGGTAGCCCCGGTAAAGTTGGTACCGGTTATTGTATCCTGCACACCGGCCCCCCCTGACGATGGTGTAAAGGAAATTATAGTTGGTAATGGGTACCATGTATATGTGCCGCTGCTTGTTACAGACCCACCAGGAGTGTTTACCTGTATTTTGCCTGTGGCGCCGGTGCCTGCCATTGCAGTAATTGATGTTGCACTGTTTACTACAACCGACAATGCCTGCGAGCCAGCAAATGTTACAGTTGCCGGGCTGTAAAAGTTTGTGCCGGTTATAGCCACTGCGCTGTTAAACCCGCCCGCCGTTGGTGTGAAACTGGATATAGTTGGTGCACCAACCCATGTAAAGGTCTGGGTACTTGTTGCCGTACCGCCCTGTGTAGTAATGCTTACAAAGCCTGTTGCCCCGCCATTAACTACTGCTGTGATCTGTGTAGAACTGTTAACAACAAATGATTTTGCGTTTGTATTACCAAATTTTACTGTTGTAGCAGTAGTAAAATTGGTACCGGTTATTATTACGGTGCTGTCCTGCCCGCTTATGCCAGGCGTAAATGAAGTTATGGTTGCCGGTGGCACTGCGAGTGTTGTAACAGAAATAGTATCAGAATAACCCCCCTGGTTTGGCGAGATACTTGTTGTATCGGCCCTTACGCGGTAATAATATGTTGTGCTTTGCGATAAGCCTGTAACAGGCGCAGATGTGCCGGTTACTGACAACGCATTATATCCTGCCAGTGTGTTCACAAATGCATTATCCGTGGCTACATCCAGCAAATATTTAACTGAATTATCTATAACAGGCGCCGTCCAGTTAGCGGTAAATTGTACACCGTTAACAGCGGTTGCCGCGGTTGCCGTTGGTACCACCATAGCATAACTTTGCACCCAGTTGCTGGTGGTTCCGCTTAATGCAAAATTGGTTAAAGTGGCATTATTTCCATTAGCGCTTATATCATATAAGGTTGTACCGCTTACTGCATCAAAATTATAATAGGCCGCCAGGCCGGTTGATGTTGGGTAGGCAGTATTGAATAAAGCTGAATCTATTTGTGTTTGGGTGCGCGTTACATTCCACACGCGCAGTTCGTCGAGCCTGCCATTTAATCTGTGCTGCGGGCTGCCGGCGAATATCCATGCCCCGATTGTGGGATAGATTGGATTACCCGATACAGGCACGTTTGGTACAACAAAATTTCCGCCGGTAACGGTAACATCAAGGTGGCCGTTTACATACAGGCTGGCAGATGTTGCAGTAAATGCCAGTGCTATATGGTACCAGTGGCCCGCCTGCAAAATGGTGTTGCTGGTAAGCAGGGTGCCGCCTGTATTCTGGCTCCTGTAATAAATTGTGCCCGGCACCCCGCCAACAGGGGTACTGGTTGTACTTACGTAATAACCAACAGTAAGCGCTGCTTCGGTACCAACATTCTCGCTTTGCTTCATCAATATGGTTGCTTCCACATTGGTATTCAAATACACCCAGGTCTCAAAAGTGCCCGTGGTAAGGTTATTTAATAAAGATGCGGGTACAACTGCGTAATCATCTACGCCATCAAATGCAAGGGCATTGCCGGGAGGGTTACCATAAGTAAAGCTGCCTTTTACAGCCGTGCCGCCGGTGGTGGTAACGGTAACGTTGCCGCTGGCTGCGCCAACTGGCACAGTTGCATAAATAGTATTCGAATCAACAAGCGTATAGGTGGTAACCGGTATGCCGCCAAAAGCAACGCTGCTAATGTGGCTAAAATTGCTGCCTTTTATCGTATCCACTTTGCCTGCAATTGCATTGGCAGGGCTAAATGTGTAAATGGCAGGCGCATATTGAACGGTAGTAACTGAGCCTGTTGTGGTGGCTGCCTGGCCGCTGAATGAGGTGTTGACCGCCTTTAGACGGTAGTAATATTTAACTCCCTGGTTTAAACCCGTAATATTAAGAGAAGTAACGTTAGATGCTACAGCTAAAGCATTATACCCCGTAACAAACTGGGTAAAAGCTGAGTCAGCAGCAACATCTAACACATAATTATTAAAGCTGCCCACCTGTGGTGCATTCCAGTTAGCGGTGAATGCTGTGCCTGTTATGCCGGTTGCAGCATTAATAGCTGGCGTAACCATAGCGTAACTTGCAACCTGGTTAGTGTTCTCAAAGCTGCCGCCGCTGATCACGTTAAAATTACTTGCTGAGAGGTCAAAAATATTTTGGCCATAATCAGTTGAATTGATCTGGTCAAAATTATAATAAAGCTTAAGCGATGCATTGGATATCGGGTTGCTTATTACATTAAGCATATCGGCCTCTATTTGTGCCTGGGTACGTGCCGTGTTCCAAATCCTGAATTCATCCATATTGCCAGCAAAATAATGGCCGCTAAGGTCAGCGCCTATTTCTAAATAATCATTGCCGTTATTATAAAGTACCGGGGTTGGGTTTCCTGAAAAATTCCCTACTCCAACAAGGCTGTCATTGGCGTAAATGGCGTATCCCGAAGAAGATACCGCGCATGCTATATGATACCATTGGCCCACTGAATAGTTAAATGCCGCGTTAGCCGTTGCTAAAATGGTATTGCCGTCGCCAAAATCGGCGTGTATTGTATTGCCCCCGCTTAACCTTAGATCAAAAACATAACCCTGATTGCCCGGTCCTGTAGTAAGTATCGGCATTGTACTGTTCGCCGCTGCAGGCATTACCCAGGCTTCAACCGTATAACTTCCAGACAATGTTGCGCCATTAGGGATATTTAAACCGACGTTGCCGCCGTTACCGAATTGCACTAAAAACTGTATGGCATTACCGGGAGGTGTAGCGCCCGTAAAAGTAAAATTGGTTGGGGAGGAAGCTGTAAGATATTGAGTAACTACGTTAACAGGCCCTGTAGTGCCGCCTGGCACTACAGCTGTTATAAGGTTATCTGACGACAGTGAAAACGACTCCGCCTTAGATCCTCCAAAAGTCACCCCGGCTAAATTATTAACTCCTGAATTAAAGCCGGAGCCACTAATAGTAACGGTAGTATATGCAGTTCCGGATGATGGGCTAATAGAGCTGATTATAACAGGCGGAACATAACTAAAACCAACATTATCGGTGGTTGATCCCGCGGCTGTGGTTACAACAACCTGGCCGGTTGATGTACCCGTGGCAACTGTGGCTGTAATGGTAGTTGAGTTAACAACTGTAACAGCAGTGCAAGCCGTACCATTTATTGTAACAGAGGAAGGGCTGGTAAAATTGGAGCCGCTGATGGTTACCTGTGTACCGGCCGGCCCTGTACCTGGGCTAATGTTATTTACAGAAGGCAGAACTGCTGTGGTAACAGCAATATTGTTTGAAACGCCCCCGTTCACTATAGATCCCAAAACGGTAATGCTACTGCTTTTTGGGGTTACGCGGTAATAGTATGTTGAATTAGGGGAAAGGCCGTTAAAAGTTGCAGAGGTACCCGTTACCGTTTGTTGATGGTACTGTGAGGCCTGGCTATTATACGTGGTATCAGTATATTCCTCAACTAGATAGCTTTGAACTGCACCACCGATGGCAGGCGCCGTCCAGTTGGCAACAAAGCTTTGGGCAGCTACACTTGTTGCCGCAGTTGCAATGGGTAATGCCATTGCATAGCTGGTTATTATATTTACTGAGTTATCGAAGGTACCGTTATACCCATTTTTTATATCGTATAAAGTACCGGTTGATGATACATCGCAATTATAATAACTAACAAGGCTGGCGGGAACGGATATGGCAGTACTTTTCCTGTCTGCCTGAATGTTGGCCTGTGTAAGTGCAGCGCTGTACACCCTAATTTCATCCAGCCCGCCATAGTAACCCAGGTCACCGCTAACGCCCCTGCCCAGGCTAAAACTGGTGTGGTTTATGCCGTCAAATAACACCGGCACCGACCCGCCAGGAAATGTGCCGGTTTGAACAGCGGTACCCTCAATATAAATAGTGTACCCGGTGGGGCTTACTACCATTGCAATATGGTACCATTGCCGGCCATTAAAGTTGAAAGAACCGCTGCCGTTAACTAACCACGATGTTCCATTGCCAATATCAAAAGCATAGCCATTATTATTAAACTTAAAATCAACGGTGTAGTCTGAGGAGGCGCCATTGGTGGGGCCCCTTGCAGAGAATGCAGTGCCCTCGTTACCATAAGGGACCATCCAGGCTTCTATCGTATAGCTGCCGGTTACAGCCTTGCTGCCCATATTGATGGACACCGGGTTTGAATTGGAGAAAAAGAGCGCATTACCGGGTGCCGGTAGAAATGTAAACCCAGGCGTTGTAACGGTGTTGTAAGAAGTTGTTACCACCACATTGCCGGAAGCTGCGTTAGCAGGTACAATAGCCGTTATAGTGCCTGCGCTTTTAGAAACAATTTGTGCTGTTGCGCCGCCAATAGTTACCGCAGTGGCGGTATTTAAAAATGTGCCCGATATTGTTATAGTATTGCCGATGCCCGCGCCTGTTGGAGCAAAGGATGTTACGGTTGGCAGTATGTATGTAAAGATCGCGCCTGATGAGCCGGTGCCATAAGGGGTAGTAACGCTTATAACACCCGTTGCAGCAACACCGGACGGTACCAGGCAGGTAATAAGGGTTGTACCGCTTACATTTACCGAACTGGCAGCAGCGCCGCCAATGGTTACGGTGGCAGGGGCATAAAAGTTTGTACCTGTTATGTTTACCACATCATTTGTACCCGCGGATGACGGGCTGACCGACGTTACTGTTGGTGCAGGTACAAAAGTAGCCGATGCGGCGCTTGTTGCCGTGCCGCCCTGTGCAATTACTTTTACCACGCCTGTGGTGCCCGCACCAACTTTTGCTGTAATGGAAGTTTGGCTGTTTGCAACGATGTTTGTTGCTGCCGTGCCGCCAACTGTTACCCCCGTCGCATCCTGCAGCCCGGTACCGGTTATGGTTATAGTAGTGCCGTTGCCTACCAGCGAAGGGCTGAAACCGGTTACGGTGGGCTGAATAAAAGTAAAGTTTGTTAAGCTTGCCCCGGTGCCAACGGGGCTTGTGGCAGCTATAACACCCGAGGCGCCGGCCCCAACTGTAACCGTAATGGATGTTGAACTGTTGATTGAAGCAGCCGACTGCACACCGCCGAGTGTTACTGCATAAACAGAACCAAGGTTGGTGCCGGTTATATTTACAGTGCCCTTATAACCCGCAGATGAAGGGGAAAAGCTTGTTATATTGGGATAGCCGTTTGTTGTAAAACTTACCGTATTTGAATAAGTGCCCTGCCCGGCTACCGCAGCAGCCGTATTATTGGGAGATATGCGGTAATAATAGGTAATGCCGGCATTAAGGCCGGTAACGGTAAACGATGTGTTGCTTGCAACGGATTGGCCAGTTACTGCTGGAACGGTGAAGGCCGCATCGTATGCCACATCAACCAGGTAGTTGGTAGCCGTAACATTTGTGGGTGCCGTACAGCTTGCGGTAAGTCCTTTTCCATCCGTGGTTGAAGTGGCTGCATTAGCGGTTACTACACCCATGGCATAACTCTGTACGTAAGAAGGCCCGTTAACCAGGGTGCCGTTAAATGAAGCCCCGGTCCCGGCGTCAGTTGAATTATCAGTTAGGGTTGTCCCGTTCGATACATCAAAATTATAATATAAAAAATTGGTGTTTGTGTTATGCAATGCCGTGCTTGTCATATCAGCCTGTATGGAAGACTGCTGCAGTGTTGTGCGATAAACCCTTACTTCGTCAATTTCTCCCTTAAAAAATTCACTTGAGCCTGCATTTGATCCTATATAACCGTCAAGGTGCTGAGTATCAAACAATACAGGGGGATTGCCACCCAAAGCGGCACTGGCTACCTGGTTGCCATTAATGTATATGGTGTAATTGCTCTGAAAACCTACCGTATAGGCAATATGATACCACTTTCCTGCAGTAAAAGTATAAGACACATCCGCCGTGGTGGTTATCCAGTTTGTGCCGTCTCCAATATCAGCATGCAAGGTGTTGCCATTTACAATTTTCATATCAAAAGAATGATCTGATGCACCCCTGGTACTGAATATTTCCATGGTTGTGGTAGTGCTCTGCGGCAGTACCCATGCCTCAACAGTATAGAAGTAGCTTACACTGTTACCATTAATGGTATTAAAAGGCACAGCTACATGGTCATACTGGTTTGTCCCATTAAAACTTTGGGCATTACCGGGAGGTGTTTGTGCAAAAGAAAATTGCATTAAAAAGCTGCTTATGAAAAGCAAAACACAATGTTTAAAACTAAATTTTTTCAGAATGGCAATGTAAATTTGTTTCATAAGGGATTTTTAGTTCTCGTGATTTTTACCCGGCATTATTTAACCGGTATAAATTTGGCAGAGAAATATGGAATGTCCGGATACTTTGTATGTCAACTGCAGGATCTTGTATGTGAACGTCACCGTTGATGGCTTTTCAACGTGCATAAAACGGAGTGCAGGATAGTTTCAAAAGGGCATGATGGTAACATATTGTATAGGTTAGTTTTTAAAGTACCGCGTCAAAAAAAAACAGGTTGGAAAATTGGAAGTGCCGGTAAATATATTATTAAAAATGTATATTAAATATTTTTTTAATGAGGTATTTATTACACAACAGCCTTTTTTAAGCAATCAGTAACCCGGATTGGATTCGAACCGGGCCTTCCCGATTAGAAACCGGGATGCTCTATCCAGCTGAGCTTTAAAGAAAAAAGCAAGTTGCTATGAACTTGCTTTTCGTGAACCGGATTGGATTCGAACCGGGCCTTCCCGATTAGAAATCGGGATGCTCTATCCAGCTGAGCTTTAAAGAAAAAAGCAAGTTGCTATGAACTTGCTTTTCGTGAACCGGATTGGATTCATTATGTGAGTATAATGCATTGCCAACCAGTCTTTTATTTTTTTACTCGATTTTTTACTCGATTAAAACAAAGATCTTACATCATCTTCCAACAGTTTACAACAGAAGACTTTTATCAGGTTAAAGGTATGATTTTACCGCCGAAATTCTGTGCGGGGATAGCAGGTTTCCTAAAATAAAAAAACCTCCGGGCCATGCGGAGAGGTAAGAAAGGATCACCAGGATACCAGTTTTTTATTTCAATAAAGCCTGTATCTCGCTTCCCAAAAAATAAACCCGCGACCTGATCTTTACGGGCCGCAATTTGCCTGCCTTGATCCATTCATATACCGTAGGGCGGGTAATATTGAAAATGACGCATACTTCGCTGATCTTATACAAAGGCTTTTGTGTCAGGCCAGGCGTTTCCATGGCAACCTTGCCAGTATTTTTCCCTGAAATGACCGCAAGCATTTCATCCCGGACTATTTGCCTGATCTGTTTCCAGAACTCTCCCGCCTCGACCGGTATGAGCACCGGCATGTCATGATGCTGATTCATTTTCTTTATCTTTTTTCAGTTGTTCCCCCATCCACACCCTGCTGTTCACCCTCGGGTCCGCCGAAGGCAAATACTTAATATAACCATATTCGTTTAGTTCATTCATCGCACGGTTATACGTTTGCCGCGCACTGATCTTTGCAGCGCGCATAATAACACCACGGGTAATCAGTAACGGGTTCACACAACCACCGATTTCCCAGGCATTGAGCAACGCAACATACAGGCTGATATGCGTCGGCGTTATGCGTGCGTCTTCTGCGATCAACGCACAAAAGGATGCAAGGGGCGCCATCAGTGCAGGTTTAGGCTTCTCGACTTTTGCTGGTTCTTTTTTGGCAGCAAATTATTCTTGCGTTCCGTTTTCAGCAACAAACGTTTTTCTTTTTGCTGGTCGGCGACACGCAGGACATCCCGCACATTTAGCTGCGGAAGTTCTTGAGTCAAATCTTTGCGTATTTCTGCCGTCCTAAACATCGCGGGCTTTTCTATCACCTCCTGTGGGTTCATCCAATCGCGCAGCGCAGTCACTACACGGCCTGCATTAAACGATAACCGCTCCACCTGCCGCACCAGCCAATTAGGATGTAACTGTTTTTCCATGTTGCGTATCTCCGCGCGCAGCACCCCGAGCAGTAAACTTTTCCCTCCGCTGTGCCGCACATTCAAATCACGGTAACTGTCTAATTTCAACTTCACCGCCACGCGGTTTTTCATCGCTGCAGGCGAAAAATAATCGCCCAGTTTTTGCTCTTTCCCGCGCCATTCCTGCAAACCGCGCATAATGGCGGCATCTTTATCCTTGTTCATGCTTTCTTTTGGTTAAGTGCTTTGTTTTTTATGTTGCCTGGTTTTGCGGGATCCTTTGCGTGGTTCGCTTTTTTTACGCGCCTGTTTTTCCATCCACCGGCTTTGCAGAAACCTGAAAGCCTCATCCACGCTGATGGGCTCGCTGCCTTCGACAACATAAAAGCGTTGCGTGATCTCAAATTGCGAACGAAGCGTTGCAATATTTGGTACACAATTTTCAAATAAAGTATCTGCCCAATATTTATACTGCAGCAAGTTGGCAAGTTGTGAATCAACCATTTTTAGATCCAGCATGACCGCTTCAATATCCTCAAAGTCAGCAGCCCAATCAATGGTTTTCATGCGTGTATCCAGTGAAGCTGCTACCGGGTCATCGAACACGATCTCTTTACGGTAGCATGCATCGTAATACAAACATTTATAGGTGCCCGCATCATCTTTTACATGTAAACGAAAGGAACACGTATCTCCTGCCCTGTCCAGTTTGTGGAAGGCCTCAAAATGCAAAGGAAGGAAACAGGCTTTCGCACGCAGCGCGTGCTCAAGCCCGTTTTCAAAACCCATTGTTTGCAATAATTCTACTAATGATGCGATGTTATCTCCTGCCATACATTTATTGTTTAAGCCACCTTCATCTTTTTTCCTTCTCCTTCTTTTTGCTTCTTATCTATCAATCCATTGCCCTTCTTATTTTTTGGTAACAGGTCTGATTTAGAAACTGCCTTTTCATTTTTTACATCCGTTTTTTTTTCTTCCCAGGGCGCTTCAGGGCCTGTCGCCAGGTCCTTTTTTGTATTTTGGCTGTATGTTTCTTTCCTTGCCAAATTCATATTTGCATCATACACGGTGATAGCCTTGAATTGGGGGTCGGCAGCCAGGAACATTTTCTTATCATTGCCATCAACATTGAAGCTTACCTGCGCTACATTGCCTTTCTTCAAAGAGCCCAACAGGTCATCCGTCGTAGAGGCATCCATTTTTCGCAACGGCAATTTCGCAAGTACATCTTCCAGCTTAAAACCAAAATTTTCATGGTACTGCTTCATTTCAAAATTGCCATTCTTGTCGCGGTGGTTCATGTCCAGCTTTATCCATGCCTGGTAAGTTGGCGCTTTCTCCCAGTTTTCCGGCAAACCCCTTTGCTCGCGCGGTAGTTTCATTTCCGCTTTGTATTGCAGGGTTTCTTCCGGAGATAGCTTGCGCGTCAATTCTTTTTCAACAGCCCGGCCATTTAATAAATTGTACGCTTCTTTCAGCGTGATGCTTTGCCCCTGGTTGATGTAAAAGGTGTTGGTAATGTCTTTGCCCGCTTCTTTCTTCATGGCCACATCATAACTGTTGAAGAAATACATGTCTGATTCCTTTGACCGTTTAAAATGTAAGGCCGAATCAACATCGTCCTTGCCAAATTTGTGCGAATGGTTCAGCGTAAATTCGCCTTCATCCGCTTTGAGCGCTTTTACCAGCGCGCCATTGAGTTCTTCCCCAAAACCTGCATACTTGATCTGGTTTTGCAGGAATTCTGCATTTTCGTTGTTCATACTATTTGTTTTTTGTTTAATTAAAAATCCTGGTTCTCTTGTTTGCGAAATTTTGTACAGGAAATCTTCGACCGAATCAAAACGCCGGAACGTCAAGTAGTCAATACCATTACTATGCATCTCGGCGAACTGTACTGCTTCATTCCGGTCACAAAAGAAAAACAAGTCTTCTATATCCATCACGCGGTAAGAGGGATTATACACAACCCATTCCATGCCTTCTTCGGAAGCGCCCCTTACCGCAGCCAGCACCTGCGGCGGCACTTGAAAATCGAACAGTATCCGTTGCCCGCCCGCCTGCTGTTCTTCAACTTCCATAAAACATGTTTAAATATGCAAGGATTGTTTCCCGTCCCTTTTGCCCTCTTCCGGCCTTCTTTTCAATAAATCATGGCCAATTGGGTTCTTAAGCAAAAGACCTTTACTTGCTTCCAGCGCATACACGTACTCAACCTTCACTGCATTGCCGTCCGCATTAATTTTAATGCCCTCCGTTGTATTATCCAACAGCCTTGTTTCCCGCGTAAGAGCAGCAATAAGTTCTTCAACCGGCATCATGGTAAGCGAGCCCCGGTCCCTGTAACAGTGTAAAGTTGTTTCAGCATCTGCGCCGTCCTGAGAACAATACAAATCCTTTTCACGCAGGACAGCGTCCTTGTCAAATACTACCCAGGTATTGCCTTCCAAAGCTTTCCCCGCAAGGAAACCAACAAGGTCGATCTCCTTTTGATACGGCACGTCAATATCAAGTGTTTCGGCGTGGTGGCCCCTTTTATACGCTATTTCATTTTGCAGCATATCCACCACGGGCCCGATCTTCGCTTCGTTATAATTTTGGCTGAACATGTCATACTGCTGCTGGAAGGCGATCATTTCATGACGTGTATCGAAACAATGGATATTAGGCATTTTCACCGCGCCATCTTCCAGTTCATAGGCCATCCATTCTTTGCCCCTCTCCTGTTCATATAACAGGTAATAATACACGGCGAGGCAGTCGTTCTCTTCAATATACATGGCCCAAAATTTTTGCCCGTACCAAATGCCTGTCCTTTATATGCAGGCTTAAATCCCTGCCGCCGTTTTTTTCAGTTATACTTATCAAAAGAAATTTATTATCGGGCAGCGTAAACTTTGGCAGTGCAACAATGATATCCGGCTTTGCATTCGCGCCAATGCTTTGTTGGGTACCTGTTGTAGACAAAGGCTGGAGTGTTGTTTCCTGCGTGGCAGTACGTTTGCCTTTTTGTTTGTCCTTAACAATAAAATGTAAAGCGTCTATGTCATAGCTTACGTTGGAAAAATTATTTACCTGCAGTTGAAAATAAAATACGTCGTCCTGCACATACAAGCCCTTTAGCACAAGATGCACTTCATCATGCCTGTCCGCCAATCCAAAAAAACTGCGTCTTTTTTTGGCTATTATTGAAATGGCAGTTTGCAGTTTCTCTTCGTTTGTGTTTGTTTTTATAAAAGCAAGCTCTTTTTGCAAAACAACATTTAACTGCTTTGGTATAGCTGCATATCGCACCTCAAAAGAATACAATGCGCCATCCGCAGTGATCACGCTCAGGTTTGTTTCAGCGAATGAGTCAACCGCGGCTTTTAATTCCAGCACATTACCAGCCTCGTTGATCTGCTGTGCCAATATATCCCGGCTGCCCCTGTCCACGTGTGCAACGCTAAAGGGGAAAACAAGGTTGGTGGTTTTGTTGGTGGCGACCTCGATGGTACGCGGATGGATAAAACTTGTTTTAACCTGGGCGAACGATTGCAAAGCCAAAAAGCAGGCGATGATTGTGGTTATTTTTTTCATGTTAATTTGTTTGCTTTAATAATAGTTGATAGCCGGCACGAACCGTAACTTTAACCAGCTTTACTTTTTTGCCGATTAAGGATTTGGCGGCCTGTATACCCGCACTGGCAGCCTGTGCGCCAATGGAAGGATCGAGTGTTGCGAGGCCGATGCCATTCATCGATTCATCTGCGGATTGCTTGGCGACATCCCTGCCGATAGAGCCTGGTACATAAATACCGGCTAGCCCGTCCATGTCATAAACCTCCAGTGAAACAGGAACGATGTTATTGCCTGCATGAATCGAAACAATGGTGATCTTCAGCCGCTCGTTATTTAAAGAAGCGGTGCCATACACAAAACTGTTTTTTGGAATAATGTATCCTTTCACCATAATGTCTTGCAACAACAATAATTTTATTGTCGAACCTGAAACAAGTGTCTGCGTTTCGGGTGTGATCGCCTGGATAACATTATTATTTTCTTCTTTAGAAGCGTCCTCATTGGCAGCATAAAAACCATTATTATTTTTTTTGATTGCGGGTTCAACCGGGACAACATCAATGGCCTTTGTTGTTTTTGTTTTAATAGTGTCCTTCATTGATTCCGGGTGCTGTATCGCAATGATCTTATCCATCATATTACTTAGCCGCTGCATCTCTGTGTCATCTTCATTTTGCTCCTTCATATTGCGCATGAGCTGCTCCAGCCTGTTTACATCGGTGTTGTTATTGACGGGCTGTGTTGCAACCGGGCTTGCTTCGGGTGGCTGTTGCTGGTGGATCACCGAATTAAGTTCAGCCAGCTTTTGATACACCTTTTGCTCGTTGGGGTCGGTGTATTTTGACAGGTTGCTTAAAGAAGGAATGCTGTCCTTTGTAAAAGATTTTTTAAAAAAGAAGGGGTCATTCTTTTGCCGTTCTTTCATCTTTAAGGAATCCATCTGCACCTCATCATAGAAGCTCATCTTTGTAAAACCCCTTTCATCTTTTAATACCGCTTTGGGCATCGTAGTATTAAGCCCTGTATTTGTTGTTTGCTCCGCCGCCTTCCCTTTGCCCAAGCCCAGCGCCCAGAAGCCCATGATGAGAAAAGGAATGATCAACAGCGGCAGCACCATGAGGAATTTGCGTTGCCTTTTGAATTTTGGCGATAGCTCTTTTTGTTCCATGCGTCATTTTTTATTTTGTGATTTGTAATAATTTTCGATTTGTGTAATGCTGTCCATCAGCTTTGGCCTTGCCAGCATGAAACTGTCAAATGTTACCTTTGGCAATGCGTACACCTGCTTTTTAAACACTTCAATGCGTTCAAATTCGTTTTTTGAAATAAATGGCAATACAGGTTCTTCTTTTTGGTGGATAACACGGGGCATCTTTGCCTGTATTGATACCACCGAAGCTTTTGTTGTTATTGAATGAATAATGACAGTGATGCTGGCGCAGCCAAACAGCGAGCAAAACAAAAACAACATAATTTTTTTGCTACGCAGAGACAGGCTTTCTGATTTCCTTTGCAGCGCATCTGCAATGCGCCTTTTAAATAACAGGTACTTCGCTTTTATTTTTTGTTTCATGACTTACCTGTTTTGCGTTTTTAGATCCTTGTTCTCAATCGTATTCCAGCGCTCGATCAAAAAACCATGCGGGTTATTATCGGAGCGGGACACATTGCGTAAATAGCCTTCCGTAATTAAATTGCGTGTTACTATACTGGTAGCCCTGATGATTTTCTCTGTCGCATAGCAGCGGAAATAATAAGGATAATCCTGCAGGTCAATCACGGTACTGTCCACGCTGAGCGACTGGCTGATGTTTCCGGCAATGATATTGGAGTAATAACCGCTTTCCTTCAGGTTATCATACTCGCGTTTGGCAGAAGCATCTGCTAAATACAAGGCTTTTGTAATGTTTGATTGAATGACTTTATCGTCGGGGTCGAGTGTAAAAAAGTATTGATGAAACATTTTTACATGGTCACGCGCCTCTACCGGGATATTATCTTTTCTATCTGCTGCATAAGCCTCTAACGCTTTGCCGTTTGCTAAAATATAAATACGCGACTGCGCTAACCCAATGGCAGCATAACTTTTATATAAAGCAAAACCGCACAACCAAAAACAACAAGCAACAGCCAGTATGGAGAAAGTCCTGATGTATTTAAAGGCGTTCTCGATATTTTGAAAGTGTTCAAACATTGCCATTGATTTTATCTTTAAAATAATTTTCGGTGATGCTGTTCGATGCCATGCTCCTGGACATATTTTCATTCCTGTTGCCAAATACATCCCTGATCATGCCGGGTGCCGCCGATGCGCTCCCCATCGCAGATTGCGAAGAAGTGCTGAACAGGCTGGTGGTTTTATACAGCAGCGTATTGCCACCACCCGCATTGACGATATAGTTTGCTACAGAAGGCACTGTGAAATAACCCACGATACCAATGATCATAAAAATGAGGTAGGCCACATCGGTCGGGCTGAAGAAAGTATCCCCGTATTGCTGCACCTGCTGTATATCCAGTTGGAGCATCATCTGCTGTATCTTACCGATGATACTGCCGAAAATGTTTGCCACCGGCAGCCATAAAAAGATATTGATATAACGGGCCATCCAGACGGTCAGCGTATGCTGGAAGCCGTCAAAGACCGCAATGCCAAACACCAGCGGGCCAAGGATCGCCAGCACAATTAAATAAAATGTACGTATCGTGTTAATGCATAAGGCCGCCGCTTCATATAATATATTCAATACTTCGCTCATCCATTCCTTGATGGCATTCCGGAAATTATAGCTGGCCTTTGCCATGGCGAATTTGATGTCATTGCCTATACTGGACATCCATCCTTCATTGTCATCATTCGGGTCATCCGGGTGGGTGTACTTGTACCATTTATCACGGTCGCCGCTGCCATCATCGCCGACATACATTTGCCAGGCATCTGTTGTCCTGATGGCGGAGTCTTTTTCCTGCAGGAGCAGCGCAATGGCCTGGTTGGAATCCTGCACCATCGCTCCGGTGCCGGCAACGGTGGGTTGCAAAACGGTATTCATAATGCCGATCACCGTAGGAAACATCAATACTGCCAAACCAATGGCAAACGGGCGAAGCAATGGATAAAAATCAATGGGCTCTGCATTGGCAATATGCCGCCAGACCCTTGAAGCGATATACCAGGTGGCAGCAAAACCGGCAATGCCGCGGCCTACGCCAATCAATGAACTGCACAATGGCAGCATCTGGTCATACAACTGGTCGAGCACACCCTGCAGGCCACCGATCTCGCCGGCTAAACCACCACCAGTATCTTGCGCCATCGAAAGAAAAGGCGTAAAGATTGCACCGGCCACGATAAACGCAGCTTTAAACTTTTTGTTCATGTCGTTTTTGATTAAGGCGTTATGCCATAAATGTTTTGAAGCGTGGATACATCATTTTGCTCTTTTGCGCGCTGCACGGCAAGCATCGTGGTATGATCATCAAAATACCTGAGAAAAGTCAGCTGATCTTCTATATCGTTGTAAATCCTGTCAATGGAACTGATCCTTTCTGCATCACTCATCCGCATTTGATTGCCGGTAATGACCATGATGAGTTCATTCAAATTGTTTATACTTTGATTGAACAGGTTGTTATAGACGCCGCCCAAATAAATAAGCTCGTCCGGTAAAAAATGTTTGTCCTGTGTGTATAAGCTATATGCGCGTTTGTATTCAGAGACTATGGCTAACTGGTCATTGATAATATCAGGGATCTTTTGATAATTTGCGACAGCAGGGCTCACCAGCAACAGGCCGTCAAGGAATAGCTGGTGCAAACTGAAATTGCCTTGCGAGATATTCTTAATGGTTTCATACCCGCTGCTGATCACTTCATAACCTTTGTACATATCACGCAGGATACTTTTCAGTTGTGATAGTTTCTGCCAGTCAAGGAGCAACTGCTCTGCTTCCGCCGATTGCGCTTTTACCTCGTTTACCGAAAATATCATTACGGCGATCACTAACCATTTCATAAAAGCTATTTTATGTTATATAATTGCTGCATAACAGCGTTGTTATTTTCTTCGCGTGTTTTCTGCTGCGCCAGCAGCAACGCATTATTCGTAAAGCTTTGCGTGAACGAACTCTTGTCCTGCATATCGGCATACAGCTTGTTAATTTCTTTGATACCCTCATCATCCGTCATTTGCAGGTTGTTGTCCGTGATGACATTCATCAATTCATCAATGTCCTGTAAACAATCAGCCGTGAGTTCGGTATAAACATTGTTGATATAACCTGCCTCGTTGCTGTTGAATTGCTCACTTTGCTGATAAGAACGAATGGCCGATTTAAAATGCTGTACAATGGAAATTTGCAAGGCGATGATCTCCCCCACTTCTGCCGCATTTTTGATTGCGGGGTCCACTGACTTCAATGAACTGAAATAAGCCTGGTGCAAATTGAACTCCCCATTTTTGACATCCTGTATGGCATGGATGCCCGTGCTGGCGATCTTGTAGCCTTTTTCCGCGTACGTGATATAAGTTTGCAGGGCAGCAATTTGTTGCAGCAAATATTTTTTCTTGGTTTTCTTTTGCCGGAACCATTCGTCCCAGGTTTGCGCATGCGTTACATGCGATGCAAATAATATTAATATGGTCGTGAGTAGTTTCATGGTAACCCGTATAATTGTTTAACTGTATTCAAATCATTTTCATCCTTTGACCGTTGCAGGCTTAGCTGGATATTGTTATTGGTGAACTCTTTCAAATCGGAATAATTCGCGTCAATCCTGTTCGCCGCGCCGTCAATGATCTTCAACCGTTCCGCATCGCTCATCTGCGTGGCAAACGCATTGATCACGAGGTAAATCTGGTCCAGGTTTTTTACACTTTGGTCAAGGATACCACTATAGACACTATACATATAATCCGTTTCTTCTATGGTAAAATGATTATCCTGCTTAAACAGCGCGTATGCCTGTTTATAGGAATTGACCAGTGCTACCTGTTCCTCAATGATTTGTTTGACCCTTTCGTAATAAGCAATCGCAGATTTGATCTTCCAGAGTTCCATATAATAATTGGCATACAGGTCTTTCTGCTTTTGCACCCACCCGGTAATATCGGTCAGCTTTAACTGCGACATGGTATTCTCAATCACTTTTTGTGCGTTCTGCAGCCAGATCGTTTTTGTTTGAATGCGCTGTATCTCCAGGTCAACAGCGATGAGTACTTTTTTAATAGCTTGTTTAATGATTTGAAGAATGGGAATCTGTGCATCAGAACGATGCGGTGCAAGGCTTAACCCAACAACCAACACAAATACTGTCATTATTTTTTTCATACCTATTGTATTTTTTGATATTCGGCGGTGCCCAGCAATAATTCCTGTTTGTTAAAAACCAACGATGCCCCTGTCTTTGTATCCTGGTATTTATTGTTACCAATGTTGTCAATCAACGAGTGCTGAATTTTCATTTGCTTATCTGACAATTTTCCGTTCTTAATCCTTTGATACCAAGTATGCCGCTCCAAAACAAATTGGGTATTGTTGGCTGTTGAAATAAAAACAGTGTCCTCGCCAATAGTATATTCGCTCTCCACATGCTTTACATAAATTCCGGTAATAGAACCGGTTTGGGAGCAGCCGGCCACTAATAAAAAAAGAAGGATGTTTTTCATATTGTTTGGTTTTTGTTTCTAAGTTCTGCCGCCAGGATTTTAATACCTTTTTCGATAGAACCATACTTTGCTGCATATTCCTGCACCTTTACTTTTTCCTTTTCTTCTGTTGTATAAGCCAGGTATTCTTCGGGTGAAACTTCTGTCCGGTACACCTTTGATAACACACCTCCTAACGAGATAAACACTTCCTTGTATTTTTTGGAAGGGTCGTTTGCTTTATTAATAGACAGCACCAATGCTTTTTCCTTTTCTGTCAGGCCCAGCAATTCCTGTATCTGGTCAAACTTGTTCTGGTACTTTGACTGGTCTAACAATATCTTGCAATCGCTGTTATTAATAATGGCTTGCTTAACGATGGGCGATGAAATAATATCTTCCACTTCCTGCGTTACTACGATCGCCTCTCCATAAAACTTGCGGACGGTTTTAAACAGGTACTTAATGTATTCTGCCATGCCTTCCTTAGCGATCGCTTTCCATGCTTCCTCAATCAGGATCATTTTACGGATGCCTTTCAGCTTGCGCATTTTGGAAATAAATACTTCCATGATAATGATGGTGACAACAGGAAACAGTATCGGGTGATCCTTTATGTTGTCAAGCTCAAATACAATAAACCTTTGATGCAATAAATCGAGGTTTTCGGAAGCATTCAGTAAGTAATCAAATTCACCGCCTTTGTAATAAGGGCGCAGCACATACAGGAAATTGGAAACATCGAAATCTTTGTCTTTTACCTTGTCCGTTTGCAGGACGGCGACAAATTCATTTTGTAAAAATTCATAGAAAGAATTAAAGCAGCGGAATGCAACCGGTTTATCATAATACATTTGCAGGGCATTTGACAACGCGACATACTCGCTCCGGGTAAATGTTTCATCATCTTTCTTCCAAAGCGCCAGCAATAAGGTCTTGATGCTTTCTTTTTTTTCTGTATCCAATACATGGCATTCTTCAATATAAAAAGGATTAAAGCGTATCGGGTCTTTTTCGGAGTACGTAAAATAATAGCCTTCCACCATATCACACAAACCCTTATAACTATGCCCCACATCCACCAGGACGACATGGGTCCCCTGCTCATAATAAGATCGCACCATGTGGTTGGTAAAAAATGATTTCCCGGAGCCGGATGGCCCAAGGATAAATTTGTTACGGTTGGTGATGATACCACGGGAAACGGGTTCATCCGATATGTCTACGCGGATAGGCATGCCTGTCAGCCGGTCACCCATCCTGATCGAAAAACCGCTTTCGCTGTTCCGGTAATTTGTTTCTGTATTCAAAAAGCAAACCGCCTGTTCCAGGAAAGTATCAAACGTATCGTTCATGGGGAACTGGCCCTGCATGCCCGGTATGCCTGCATACCAAACCTGCGGTGCACCGGTTGTTTCCAACCTGGGTGTGGCATCCATCTGTGCCATCGCAGCAGCCACTAACTGGCCAATGTCCTTCATCCGTTCTTTGTCGTTGCTGAAAGCAAGGATGTTATAATGTGCTTTCACCGGGTTGCGCTGCTCCCCTAATGCTTCGTTTAAAAAATCGTTCACTGCGTCACGGGCAATGGCATTTTCGCGGGAATACACCGACAACGATTGTAACTGCAGTTTTTTTGCTTCCAGTTGCCTGATCGTTTTCTGGGGGTTGTCTATAAAGATGTACTGGTTATAGATATGGTTGCAGGGAAGCAACAATCCCAGCACAGACGCAAAGCCAACGGAAAATTTGGTGCGGTCGGTCGAGTATTTGTCATAGTTGATACGCGGGCCGCAGTACGATGGCAGATCGTTGACATCTGCCAGCGTATACAACGCGCAATGGTTGTCTCCTATCATAAACCCGTCTCTTAATGAAATGTCTTTTAGTACCGTGAGCTTCGGGTTTGTAGCCAATGTGCAGTATTGTTCTATCAAACCGGCGCTTTTTTTCGTACTAACTATGTCAGCTTCCCGTAACCGTTTAGCAGTAACCAACCCACCGTCGTTAATAATTCTTTGCAACTGCCCGCAGGCGTTGAAGAATTCCTGCAGGGTTTGTCCATTCAATACTGTATCAGGAACGATATGTTTGCGCAACAAACCGGAATTGCCTGTAATGATTTTTTTAGCGGAGGATTTCAGCGTGATATAAATATTACAATGATGCCGTAACGCAGGCCGCTCGTGAAAGAACCGTTCACTGCTGTGTGATAAAAAAGAAAAGGGCTGTGTATAGTCTGCACTATACCCGGCTTCGAAGAAACAGTCCTGCTGGTGATACACCGTATTATTGGGCAATACTTTTAGTGCCTTGATCAGCGCCTGGTGCAGGCCTTCAAGGTCATGGTCGCTGGAAGTAAACTGTTCACGCGCCTGCATGCTGAACGCCAGCGTGACATCACCACCCGGTGAGAGGATGCAATCCTTTTCCACGCGCATGCCGCCAAGGATATGTTCCATTGTTTTTTCCATTACCTGGTAAATATTTTGCGGGAACGAATTTTTATAATGTGCGGAACGCCGCGCCCGGCAGCCTTTTTCATGATACCGTGCTCACCGTATTTATTGCTGAGTCTGTAGATGTACATAAATAGCGCAGTTGCCAAACCAACAACAACTGTTAAACAGACGTATGTATTCACTTTCAACAAATACATCGCTGCATAAATGATGAGTAAACCGACCAGCCCACCACCCAGGTACCAGATATATTGGGCCTTGAGTCCTTTAAATTCCACGGGCTTATTAATGCCTTTATTGATTTTATACGCGCTTGCCATATGTTTGTTTTAGGTTTTCTTTCTTTTCAAGCAACACCACTTTCGCAGGTGGCGACAAACCATTCGCCTGAACAGCAATGGCCGGCTCCGCAATGGTTTGCTTCTTTTGTATGTTGACACCGATTTCCCTTTCCAGGCTGGCCACTTCTTTTTTCAGGGTAGCCAGTTCGTGGTCCTTTTCAAAAGGTTTATGCACCATGGCTTCCATCATCGGGATATTGCGGTTGATATCCTGCAATTCCTTTTCATATTTGTCTTTCAGGGCATCCACGCGGTTAATGGCCTCGAGAAAATACCTTGCTGCCAGCTTAGGGTTATCGATATTGGGATGGCCCTGCGAGTAAGTATACTTAATACCTGTTTGCGGGCTTTCCGCGTAGAGGTCATTTTCTGTTTTGGTTTGCAACCTGCCATCGTTAAAAAAAGTCTCAGCGTTTTGACGCACGTACAAATCAAAGCCGTAGAGGGTGCCTACCTTTTCCTGCTTTTCTGTTACCGGGCTCCAATTTTTATATAATTGAATGATATGCCTGCCGGTCGTTTCCGCATCGGCGCCTGACAAACTATATAATTGCAGGGGGTTTATTTTTATGCCGTCTGTATCAAACTGCAATTGGCTTTTATAAGTCGTTTGGTCTACAGTTAGCTTAGCAATAAGCTCCTGTGTTTTTGATTTGTTGCGTTCGAGGTATTCCAACTCAAACTTTGCGCGGTGCACTTCCTTATAATGCGCTACTTTCAGGCTTTCCATGACAGCTACTTTCTTGTCCATCTTCGCCTTTTCCAGCAGCGTGGTATCGCCAGATAAAATGGCGATGTATTCGGCGAAATTCATCCCGCTTTGTTCATCGATGGCTCCTTCATCGATCATGCGCACATTGAGCTCACAGTTCTTCATCTGGCTGATGAAGGTTTGCTTGTTCTTTAATAAATTGAACTTGTAGTTATCCAGTGACTGCTCAACAGCGTAAATGTAATTTTTAACCGTGTTGTTATAATGATGCTTGGCAACCAGATTGCCCTGCCGTGCACCTCTCCCATTTCTTTGTTCCAGTTCCGCAGGCTTCCAGGGTATATCCAGGTGGTGCATGGCTACAACCCTTTGCTGTACGTTGAGGCCGGTGCCGGCTTTTTCCGTACTGCCCATGAGCACACGTATATCTCCGTTATTCATTTTACGGAACAGTTCCGGCTTCTTTAAATCAGTCCAGTCATGAATGAAAGTGATCTCGTGGGAAGGGATATCAAAATCGCGCACCAGCTTTTCCTGCAACGCATCATACACATTAAAAGCATACTCCTTTGGCGTACCCAGGTCACTGAAGATAATCTGCGTGCCGCGGTGTTCATTGCTCAACTGGTACCATTCCGCTACTTTGCGTGCGCATACATTCACCTTGTTATCAGGGTGGTCTTCATACAGTCGTTCATCCACCAGCCGCATATCCACCGCCATCTTCTTCGCATAGTTGGTAGCAATGAGCATCTTGCCTTTCAGTTCATCAGCGCTTAACGGAGCACGGCCTAATAAAGTACCATCGCCTGTGCTGGCAAACTGCATCAGTTTTTGGATGAATGCCTGCTGGTCCGGTGTGGGTTTGATATTCACCAATACTTCATCCATCGCAGGCTTATCCAAGTTGATGTGTTTGGCTGTTTTATAATCAGTGATCTCGTTATAGAACAAAGCCAGTTCAGGCACTTTGATAAAATGACGGAAACGTTCCTTTGCAATGATCTGGTTGGTCACTGAAAATTCAAAGTCCGTTGATTTGCGGGCAAATACCGCCGCCCAGGCATCAAAGTTTTCAATCTTTTGCCGCTCCATTTCTTTTGGCCGCAGGTATTTAAAGATCAAATACATTTCCGTCAGGCTGTTGGAGATCGTGGTGCCGCTGAGTGCCGTGATACAGAGGTCGCTGTCAAACTTTGTTTGCAGTTCGCGAACAGCGAACAGCATGTTGAGTGCACGCTGGCTGCCGGTGATGTTTCCCAAACCGGCTACGCGGTCATGGCGCGTCGTAAACATCAGGTTTTTAAACTTATGCCATTCATCCACGAACAGGTGGTCAACAGCCAGCTCCCTGAAGCTGATATCCGTGTCCTTTTTATTTTCAATAGCATAGTGGATACCTTTTAGCCTTACGGCCAGATTGTTCTTCCTGATTTCGAGCCCTTTCTGCATGCCCTTAGAGATTTTACCACCGAGGTCTTCTATGGTTTGGAGGTCCCGTTCGATATTATCCAGCTCAGTAGTAAAGATTTGTTTTTGTATCTCGAGTGACTGCGGGATCTTCCCAAACTGGTCATGCGTCAGGATGATACAATCCCAGTCATTGTTTTTAATTTCATTATAGATCCTTTTCCGTTTGGCGGGTGTAAAATCATCCTTGCCCGGCGCCAGTACTTTTGCTTTCGGGTATGCTTTGTGGTAGGTATCCGCAATTTGCGTCACGTTGCTTTTAAGCGCTATGATCATCGGCTTGTGCACCAGCCCAAGCCTTTTCATTTCGCGGCTGGCGACAATCATCGTCAATGTTTTGCCCAGCCCTACTTCATGGTCGATCAGCGCGCCCCTGTCCTGGATGATACGCCAGGCAGAATTCTTTTGTGAAGAATACAGGTCATCAATACCCAATGATTTTTTATCCAGGCCGGGGAAGGTCAAATGGCTGCCATCGTATGGGCGCAGCACATAACAGTTATAGGTGTCATTGTATAAGTCCGTTAAATATTGTTTGTCTGCTGACGAGAGTTCAGATAACCACTGGCCATACTGTTCACGTATCTTTTCAATTTTTTGATGGGCAAGCTGTATAGCCTCGTTATCCGGCAGACGGATGGTTTTGCCGTCGCCAGCATCTACTTCATAGGTAAAATATGGCGACGTGTTTTCCAGCGCATGCTCCATCAGGGAATAGCCATACATCATGCGCCCATTCTTTGGCATGATGGCGTATTCAGTATGAACCTTTGCATTGGTGCCGGTGGGCTCCACCTTGAACGTATCTATGGAATTAAAATAATACACTTCCACCGGCAGTTCAAAAACGTGCGACACAAACCGGTCATAAAAATCCTTGGGTATCCAGCGTTCGCCAAAATTGAAGTCGAGCAATTCAAAAGGTATCTTCTCCGGCTGTATATTTTTAATAGCCACATAACTTTTTTGTATTTGCAAGTCGGCGGGTATGCCATCAAGGGCTTCCTGCGCAAGCCTCAATTTCTGTACAACATTCCCCGATAAATACTGGTCGGCTGTTTCCCATGAACCGGTCAAAGGGTTTATATAAATATGCTTGTCAAGGGTTGCAATAACTTCTTCACTAGTTAAGCCTGAAGCTGCACCAATAAAGGGAATATCCACTTTTCCTTTTTCATTTAAACTCACCGCCAGGGCTTCAATCGGGTTATCCGTTTTAAAAGCCTCCTTCTTTTGAAATACCGGCCTGTCTAAAATATCCGCCCTTGCAAATTGTTCGCCTTCCTTCCGCTCCAAAGAAGACAGCATCATAAAACCAAAGGCGCCGTCATTTAAAATCAGCCTCCGGTTCTCAGGCTTATTCAATAAACCATACTGTTTTTCAAAGGCGTCATAAGCCTCATTCAGTTTTTGCCGTAAACCGGCATATTCAATTTCTTCGTTCTTCTCTTTTTCGAATAACTGGATATAACTATCGCGGACAGCGATATAGTTTTGATAAAAATGCAGGTGTTTTTGCCCCGCATCAAAAGCAACAAACAATGCCTTGTCATTATTTGGTTTCTCAATAACACCTGCCTTGCCATTGTGCACAAACAAAGTGCCTTCAAGATAAAAAGGCTTTAGTTCAGTAACATAGTCCGCAGAAGGTTTGTCAAATCCAAAAATGCTCTTTAGATTATTGTCGCCTTCATACAGGAATGCATAATCATATTGTTTTAGTTGTAAAGCCACTTCTTCCAGCTTCTGTTCCAGTTCATGCGCCAACATCCAATAAGCAGGCGCCTCTATCTCTTTGATATTCGAATACAGCTTGTATAAAAACTTGCTATCCTTGCCATTCTTCCTGGCGGTGATCAACACTATGCTTTCATGTGCCGGGTTTTTATCGGTACTGATTTTACCGGCAATTCTTGCCGTTTTCTTTTGCACCGCTAAAGCATCTTCTTTCGTGATATAAGCAAAGGCGCGGTTAATGTTTTCCGGCAGTGCTGCGTCAAACAAGCCAAGTTGTACGGTGGTTTGGTCAGGTGTATTCTCCGGTGGGGGTAAAAAGGTGAGCAGCTGCTTCTCTGCAACGGCTGCCTGTATTTTATTGAACGATTCTTTATTAAAATGCGATTGAAACCCATCTGTTAATTGCAGTATGAGTTGATCTTTGATCCGGCGTATATCGCCGTGTTGCCAAACCGTTTGCGTGGCGCGCCCGTACTGGTTCGTACCGGCTTTGATCTCATCGCCGATAACAAGTCCTTCCGTACCGGCCAAATACATGTTTATATGGTATTTACCAAATTCATTTTCCTGTTCTACGGTTCCAATTAATAATTGTTCTTCTGCTGATAATGATGTTTTATTTGTATTTTTTTGAACAACCAATAAATGGCTTGGCGCCTCCGTGTTGCCGGTTTCTTTCATTAAATTATCCGGCATTACACTCACCGAAATAAAATCAGCGTGCTTAAATAAATATTCCCTGGCTGTTTGATTGGAAGGATTGTTTAGAAAGGCATCCGTGGTTATATAGCCAAGCAGTCCGCCTTCCTTTATTTTATCAAGGCCTTTAGCAAAAAAGTAATTATGAATTTTGCCAGTCAAGTTTGACGGCAGGCTATTATCATATACCGAAAAATTACCGAAAGGGATATTGCTGACGATTAAATCATATTGCCCGTTATCACTAACAGGCATTTCTTCAAAGGGTCTTATGTGCGTAGTAATGTTATGGTTTGAATTATTTAATGCAGTTAATATTTTCCCGGTAAGGATATCTTTTTCAACAGCGGTTATATTTTCAATAATTGGATATGCTTTTATGGCCTCTGTTATAAAAATGCCTGCACCTGCAGAAGGTTCATAAATATTTTTAATATCGACACCTTGATTTTTTAAAACAGCAAACAATGTTTCAGGTACCACCGCCGGCGTATAAAAAGAAGTCAGCACAGAATTTTTTAAAGAGCGTATTATTTCATCATATTCTTTGTCATTAAAATGTTCATGCAGTATGGCATGAAGCTCCATCATTTTGGGATACAGTTTTAGATCATCCTGGGAGGCTCCCTGCGCCCGCCATGTTTCTATTTTATCTTCAGGGAACATTATTGCCTTAATGCCACCAAAGCCAGCATATTTTGATAATACAGAAGTATCCTTATTACCCTGGAGGGCACACCCGATGGCCGCCATATTATACTCCAGTTTATGTTGGATATTATACGCCATGGTGAACGGTTTCAGGGTTAGTAAAATATTCACCGATAAGGTCAACAATTTTATACTTTAAAAACCTGTCGTCCTCATCAAAGTCGTCCAGCAATGCACCGCAATCAATAATAATGTTGATGATCTCGTACAGCAGTATACCAAGGTTTTCAAAGGCTATGAGCCTTTCTTCAAATTCATCTTCTAAAATGTTATAGATGTAATCATACCTGGATGGGCCTAACGATTCAATTAAAACATCCATGCAGTGTATCTCCACCATGTAAGCAGGTGTGCCGGTATTAAACATAGTTTCCATTTCACCTGATACGCCCTCCACTTTTGCCTGTATGTATGCCTCCTCTTTTCCTTCTTCACGTAAGGCAAGGAGCATATCAGGATAATGCACGGCGAGATAACTTTGGAGCTTTATGTGGAGCAAGTCCTGCATGGACGTAATAATTTTAGAGGCCGAAGAATGATTTGAGCACGGTCGCTACAACAACAAGAAAAACGCAACTGCCAAACCAAGCGGCAGCTACCTTGCCCGTGTCGTGGTCGCCATGGTTCCATTTCTGGTACACCTTGATCGCGCCGATGATCCCCGTCACAGCACCAATGGCATACATCAAATTGCAGCCTGTGTCGAAATAACTTTTGACCTGCGTGGTTGCGGAATTGATACCGGCATTGCCGTCTGCGGATTGGCAGAAAGCCTTGAGTTGGAGCGCCGTAAAACAGGCAGCTAACAATACCTTCTTACACCTTTTCATATATCACATTGTTTATGGAATAAAAAAATAGCTTGCGTTATTATTACCTCCAGCAGGCGGCGGCTTCACTCTCATCAATGGTTAAAGAACATTGCTCCGCCGCAGCGTTGATGATATAACCTTCAAAAGAGGTTTGAAAATGCGTGCCTGCGAGCTGGGGATATTTTTGAGCGATCTTTTGCAAACCGAAAAGCAACTCTTCTTTAAAGAATTTGTTTTTCCTGGCGGAGTCAAACAGTTCATTAATCTCCTGCATGCAATCATGCACGACAGGCATAAACGCTGCATCACCAGGCTCTTCGCCATCAGCAACAGGTAGCGTTTGCTTTTTTGGCGTTGAAAAGAAAGCCAATAACTCTGCGCGGTAAAAAATGGGAACAAGAAGCAAATAATAAATGCAGGTGAGCCCTAAGCAACCATAGATAAAATTCGATAATGAAACAAACAGCAACATAACTTTTCACATTTTCAGGTTCACTAATACTTGTTAGTTGACATTGTAAAAGTAAAACGCAATGAAAAGGTTACGGCTAAAGTATTTTAATAAACAGGAATTAGTGATTAACCTAAATTAATTTTTTTGATTTCATCTTTAAAGCTGGTTAACAAAATTTGGAAACGAATTGTTAAATCCAAATCAACTGTTACAATCACGGCCTACATGTCTACCGTAACCGCCGCATCAAACGCACCCCAATTATCATTCTTGTATTTATTTGTTGATATCAAAAACAAGATCGTCAATAACATACGAGATGAATTTACAATTACTTCCACTTCTGAGCACTCGTCGGTACCATCAAACATAAACATCGGCGCACCGTGGTTGTTGGAATCGTAGGCTTGTATGAATACTTTACCCCCTTGTCAATAGGTATGCAGGTCTGAGTAAAATCGCTGATTTTAAAAGTAGTATACAGGAAAGCCTTCTCAGTAACCGTAAAAGAAATCTTGTTATTGTCGTTACCGATGATTTTGATGATCCTGCCACTGTTGATATTTTGCAAGATCATTATCAGTGAGTCGCGCGAGGCTCTAAGCGAAACGGCCTGTTTGGAGAGAGTATCCCGGAGCTTATCCGCCAGCGTTTCTTAGATACCATTTAGTTTTTCCAGCTGTCGTTCATCATTTTTTTCTTCCATGATGATGGTGGCGATTCCGAAGAAGATAGTGACAAGTGCGAAAAGCGCATCCGGCTTTTTTTCTTTTTGAACCAAAAAAAGGTCGGCAATATAATGATGCCTCTAAAACAAGGGAGATCGTGAGTGACGGGTCAAAATTCATACGAGTTATTTAAGGCTTCGGGTAAAAAATGAGGTTGTTTTATATTACATTTCACAAGGCACAGCGATTACCCGCCCTTTTTATTACAGATAAATATCTGGACCTTTCGCAGCATTGAATCATGGGTATTTTTTTCATACTCAAATCCATCAAGGATATGGACGCTGCTTACTTTTTTTGAACAGGTGCTGTCTTCAATCAATGGTTCAACAACCTGCTTTTTGACAAACATAGCACGAAGGTTTGGAAGGTCTTTATTCGTGTATGTCCCATTTTTGGGTAAATGGTAGAAACTTTCCTTTGATGCATAACGAAAAGGGCTTTCAAGGCCGATATCAATGGTAGGTAAATATGGGATAGAATCATAACTGTATACCGGGTTGTTCTTTATCGTACCTTCCCATTCTGTGCGGTAACCGTCTGCAAAGCCCCTGATATAAATATCGACAGGATAATCTTTTCCGACTACACCGAGGATACATTGCAGCTCGGGAATCAGGTATTGTAATCCGTCCGCCTTTAAGTTTACAATCTTCCCAAGGGAAATGTCCGCATTGATGTTCATCCTTTTTAATACATCAATTATTTTTTCGGAGCCGGTGTTTTGAATGGTGTCTATTATGGCGCAGAGATCGGGCCTTTCAATATTCTGGATAGTATACATTTTTGAATCAAAATATTGGATCTTGCCACTGTATTCCTGACGCAACTTAATTTCATATTCTTCCATCGGCCCCTGGCCAAGAATAGAAAATTTAGGTTTGGACATAACCTCGAAGTAAGTCAGGCGCATATTTAGCTTCCTGATACATTTCTCCAGCGACAGGCCTTGAAATAAGACCCTGAAAATCATTAGTAAAATGACGGCAGCTACGGGCAAATAAACCCACCATTTCTTAAAGGTTTTTATGTTTTTTTTGGTCATGGTAGTTTTTCAGCATAGGTAATATTTAAATCCGGCATTTGCAAGCCCCCGGTGAAACCTGGTAAAGTTTAAGCATTCAACTTTCCCAAACTGGATTAACGCAGCAGATTTTGCCTGCTAACATTTGAGATCCCAAAGTACGCCGCCATCTCATTGCCCTTTATGCACCTATGACCCAGGAGAACAGAAAACTTACAAATCGGGCATATCTGCTAAAAATGGGGGCTCCACGGGCTTCCTGCGATGGGCAAATTATGTATTTACGGCTGATCGTTTGAAAGAAAGCAGTGAAAAGGAATTGGACTATCGGCCTCTATATCAATGAGATGCGAAGTGTCGAAAATTATTTATAAAATATTTTAACATATTACTTGCATTTTTCATAAATAGTTACTACTTTACTCAATTCATAGGTGCTTATGAGTTTATCTGACCCAACCTTGCAAAAAACAGGAAAGGATATCCATTCCCCCTACCGAACGTACCTACTGGCTCTCCTTGTGCTTGGCTGTCATACGATTGCCCTGGCTCAGAAAAAAACGTTCAGGCGGCATTTTATTATCGCCTACGATGTATCGACACCCTTCATCAGGGCAGAAAAAGCAAATCCTTCCTATAGGCAGGGGCTGGTTGATCTGTTCTCCAACAGTCCTGTTAAGAATTACACGGAAGGCAATGAGAAGAACTTGGCAATAGAAAAAAACAATGGCCTTCCCTTTTTTAACCCTTCAGAGGACGAAATATCCTTCTTTCATTTTAATGTTGCCTCATCAGAATTCCCCGGCCTGCGGAACTATACCAGCGCCACTCCTGCAGAAATAATTGACAGCTTTAATAACTGTTTTCTTAGAGACAAAAAGTTTAACTGGTCCGGTTTCACCAGGCAATCCGGTGCGACCATTGATAAATATATCAATAGCCTTTTCAATATTGACATAACACCGCCCGTCTTTGGTGATGGCGTCTCGATGTCCAATTTTGTTTACCCGATGGTGCTCAGTAAAACAGAGCAGCAGGGTTATGCGGGTGAATACGTGATCATACTCCTAAGTGATTTCCTGACGGGCTCCATGCTTGGTAACAAGGAGGACTTCAGCCGCATAAAAGATATTTACTATGTACCGGAGAATGCTGATCCTCCACGGGGTTCCGCCCCGGCTATTCTCAAGGATTTCATGGACAACCTTTCTTCCGCCTTTAATAAGATTGATTATTTTGAATACGCTTACCCTGGGCTTAAAAACAGCATCGGCATTATTGGGTATAAGATCAAACCAAAGGCAGGGGTATTAAACCCGGAAGACGTTGCGCTTTTCTTTGACAATGACCTCAAAATTAGACAACGGGGTTTTGAGGATCCAATTTTCAGTACCAACGAGGCCAGGATAAAATTCACCCATAATGCGGCACTGAGCCCTGTGGAACTGGAACTTGTCATCACCCGAAAAAAGGGCTCTTACGAAACGAAAATATTCACAGGTATCATCGCGGCAAAAGACAGCGCCGGAAAATGGGTCTCCAATTATACGGGGGATGAAACATTGATGGAATTTGACAGTTCCCTGCTAACATATAAGATACCGTCGCTTGAAATACCACTGCAGGCCATTGTGCATGACAAAATTTTCGACAATCTGCAATTCAGGTTCGCCTTCAAAATGAAATACGAAGTAATAGATGCCAACCCTTTAAATTTTATTTACACCACTGAAAAAATAATACCTGATAACGATGTTCATTATTCCACTAAAGCTTTAATCATTACTATGTACTATATTCTTCCGCCTGTACTTATTATGATACTGGTCATTTGCCTGGTTTTTTACGGAAAGCCCCGCAGGCTGGCATTGACGTTAAATGGCTATCTCGATTCTTTTGAAAAGACAGATTATACAACAGTAGGTAAGCTGACTACCCCATATAAGTTCTGGAATACCCAGCTAGATTACTTGCTGGTAAATGGTGAAATGATCTTCCAGAAAGCTAATTATATTTTCAACTGGAACAGCCCGGTTTCACTCAGGCTTAGTGAAATCAACATACCGGAAGGCTTTGAAGTATTTCTAAAGAGGACGACCGAAGACCTTAAAGAATTCGGGATGGGGAATAGCATGCTCATTCAGAAGAAAAAAGCCAATGGTCTTCAATTCATTGTGGGGATAAGGCAAAATGATATAACCAAAAAGTTAACCCAACCCAATTTTGCCAAAATTAAGATAGAAGCATCAGTGCACGATTCAAAATTTTTTCTGATGGCGGATATCAGGGAAGTAATCGATTATAAATTTACTTTAGGGCCCGACCTAGGCGATGTCTGGGTAGGTTTTGACCCGGGCACAACAGGTTCTTGTGTTGCCGTAGGAAATGCGGCCGACAATATACTGCTGATCCAAGAAAATACCAAAGACAAAGAAAGGATCATCCCTTCAATACTGGTTTTTGATACTTCGGAAAATTTTGTTCAAAACGGCTCAGCTATTCCTCCCAATGTTTACAAATACGGTTCTGCGGGAAACTTTTTTATTACTGCTTCCAGCCAGCGGTACAGGGTTTTCCAGTCCATAAAAAAACTGCTTGGGTTTAATCTGGAAAAAGACCATCAAAAAATAATATTTACAAATGGGAATTCACTTAATCTGAAAGGAAAAGAACTTGCGGGACTTCTTGTCAAAGGTTTAAACAATGAGCTTAGCAAAAGAATTTCCAATCTTGACACTAACCCAACAGATTACCTCAACAGCGAGAAAAAATTTGATCCCAAAAGAGCGGTCGTAGCAATCCCCAATAATTTTACCCTGATTAAGATACAGGACATGATTGATTGTATTGCCTCGCTCAATCAATTCGCCGAGATCAGGTATATTTATGAGGCGGAAGCCGTTCTATTTTATTATCTCTCTAATTTCAAAAAATTTAATGGGGATGTTGACTCCTTCAAACAGGAGACTGTTTTGATATTTGACATGGGGGGATCGACCATTAACGCAACTGTTGTCAATACAGAGAAGAGAAGCGAAGGGAACAGGACAAGGTATTTTGTGGATTACCGTGGTAAAATAGGTTATGGTATCGGTGGTGATACAATTGATTACTGCATTATAAAATTCCTGTTAAGTTTTGAAGATGAATACCCTGTCTTCAAAAAGATTAATCTAGAGGCTAAAAAAATAGAATTTGCAAAACTTGCACTTGAAATAAAAAAGCAAATAGTCGAAAACTATTATGCCAGGAACGCATACCTCATCACGGCATTCAACCTCGAATCTTTTATTAACAAAGCCTTAAATGTTTCAATTATTGTAGATGATGAGACCAGCGAAATGTATAAATATTTCAAAAAAGATGCAAATAATAATTATAAATTATTTCAACACCCGCTGTTCTTTAAAACTATTTTTTCAAATGTGGCAGATGCCATTAAAGAAGTAATCGAGCTTTCAGGGAATACAGCCATTGAAAAGATTGTTTTTTCCGGCAGGAGCACTGCTTTTCCAATGATCCGGGAAACAGTGGAACGGCAATTTAAATCCGGAACCAGCAAGCCCAAAAGTATTTCTTTAGGCCTGGAGGAATCCAAAACCGCGGTGGCAAAAGGCGCCTGCTGGTATGGAATAAACAACGGGTTTATCCATCTTAACAATTTAAAAACGAATGCATCATTCGGATTCAAAAAAACGATGAGCGCTGACCAGACAAATGTAA
>Ga0206915_1020_pt1 | contig 48768 bp, 41 predicted proteins | sample Alteio_BWOrgHeat_70_FD_152945 | JGI IMG/M metagenome (GOLD analysis project Ga0206915, IMG submission 152945) | Enriched cells from forest soil in Barre Woods Harvard Forest LTER site, Petersham, Massachusetts, United States -... | ecosystem: Environmental > Terrestrial > Soil > Temperate forest >...
TATGATGCTCTTGATGAAGAGTTTAGCCTGCTTGAGGAAATGATTAAAACACGACTCAAGGTTGGGAAAACACAAGATGATGTTGCTAAAGCAATGAAGACTACCACTTCTGTTGTCGGTAGACTAGAAACTGGCGGCGGAAAACATCAACACTCCCCTACTATTGCAACATTGCGAAAATATGCACATGCTTTGGGTTGCGACTTACAAATCAAATTTGTTAAGCTGCTTTAGGCTCAATCTAATCTAACAAAGATGACGTTTATTACGAAGCCGCTGCATCCCAATTATCGCCCACACCAATCGAAACTAACAAGGGTACGTTTAACTGAGCTGCCTGCATCATATGTTGACGAACCACGGTCACTAATTCATCCACATCGGCTTCAGCCACTTCAAACACTAATTCATCATGCACTTGCATAATCATATTAGCTTGCAATGAATGTTGATTAAGCCAACGATGCAAGGAAATCATCGCTAATTTAATAATATCAGCGCAACTGCCTTGTAAAGGCGCATTAATTGCAGCACGCTCGGCTGCTTTTTGACGCATCACTTGGCTGGAATTAATTTCGGGTAACCGTAGTCGACGCCCCCACAGCGTTTCGACAAATCCCTGTTGGCGTGCTTGATGACGCGTATTATCCATATACGCTTTCACTAAGGGATAACGTTCAAAATATCGGTTAATATAGCGTTGCGCTGATTCTCTATCAATTCCTAATTGTTTCGCTAAACCAAATGCGGACATACCATAGATCAAACCAAAATTAATGGCTTTGGCATTGCGTCGTTCTGTTTCATCGACTTGTTCAATAGGAATACCTAACACTTCGGCTGCGGTTGCTTTATGAATATCTAAGTTATTTTCAAACGCTTTTAATAAAGTCGGATCACCGGAAATATGCGCCATAATACGCAATTCAATTTGGGAGTAATCTGCCGAAACGATTTTATAACCCGGAGAAGCAATAAACGCTTGGCGAATACGCCGTCCTTCTACGGTACGAATCGGAATATTTTGCAAATTAGGATCAGAAGATGATAATCGCCCTGTCGCAGCGCCAGTTTGGTTATAAGACGTATGAACACGCTGAGTCATCGAGTTGATTTGCTCGGGTAAACGTTTGGTGTACGTGGTAATTAATTTGCTTAACATCCGATATTCTATAACTAATTTAGGTAAAGCAAAATCCAATGCTAATTCTTGCAAAACAGCATCGGCGGTGGAAGGTTGGCCAGTGGGCGTCTTTTGTAAAATAGGTAACTTTAATTGATTAAATAAAACATCTTGTAATTGTTTTGGTGAATTTAAATTAAACGAAGACCCGGCTAATGAAAAAATATCTGCTTCAATTTTGTGTAATCGTTTTTCTAATTCTTTATTTTGTTCATGAAGCAATTGGGTATCGATTAACACGCCTTTTCGTTCCATTTTCGCCAAAACGGGTATTAAAGGAATTTCAATTTCTTCAAAGACGCGTTTTATTCCAGCCTCTTCTTTAATTTTTGGCCATAATGTATGGTGTAATTGCAAAGTGACATCCGCATCTTCTGCCGCATAGGGACTCGCTTTTTCAATCGGCACCTGATTAAACGTCACTTGCTTTGAACCTTTTCCAGCGACATCTTCAAAAGAAATGGTACGCCACCCTAAATATTTTAAGGCTAAATTATCTAACCCATGATTGGCACTTGCGCTGTCTAATACGTAAGATTCTAATAAAGTATCGTAAGCCATTCCTTGCAGTTGGATTCCATGATTCGCTAAGACTTCCATATCATATTTAAGATGATGGCCTAATTTTTTAATATGGGGATTTTCTAAAATCGGTTTTAATTGCGCTAACACATGCTCTCTATTTAATTGCACAGGTGCATGAGGGTAATCATGTGCAAGAGGAATATAAATCGCTTTTTCTGGGTGGATCGCAAATGAAAGCCCGACTAATTGCGCTTCCATATAATTTAAACTTGTTGTTTCCGTATCGAGCACGATCACGTCTGCGGTAGAAAATTGGTCAATCCAAGATTGTAATTCTATTTGGCTATAAATTGTTTGGTAATGTTGATATTTATTCTTATTTTCACTGCGAGGAGCTGCGGATAATAATTCATTTAGCCAGGTTTTAAATTCTAATTCTTTATAAAGCTGAATAAGCTCCGTAGGATGAGGTTCTTTGCGAATCAATTGATCATAAGCTAACGCTAACTCCACATCGGTTTTAATCGTGGCTAATTGCTTGGCCACTGGAATTTGCCCAACTGAGTTGCGTAAATTCTCTCCGACTTTACCTTTTATTTCGTGCGCATGCGCCAGGAGATTATCCAGTGTCCCATATTGTAATAACCATTTTACCGCGGTTTTTGGCCCGACTTGCGGAACACCTGGAATATTATCGACCGAGTCTCCAACTAACGCTAAATAATCAACCATGCGCTCGGCAGGAATACCAAATTTTTCAATGACCGTGGAAGGTGTTAAAAACGTATTCGTCATCGTATTAACGAGTGTAATCGTAGAGTTCACTAATTGAGCTAAATCTTTATCGCCTGTCGAAATTAATGTCTCCACTTCCTGAAGGCTCGCTTGTTTCGCCAAGGTACCAATGACATCATCTGCTTCCACCCCCTCTATACAGAGTAAAGGAATCCCTAATGCCTTAATGACGGTATGAATCGGTTCAATTTGTTGCACCAGCTCCGCTGGCATAGGAGGACGATGGGCTTTGTAATGCTCGTACATGGCTTCTCGGAAAGTCTTTCCTTTCGCATCAAATACGACTGCTATATAATCCGGTTGGTAGTCTGTAAGCAAACGACGGAGCATATTAATAACGCCGTAAATGGCACCTGTTGGTAAGCCTTTAGAATTAGATAAAGATGGCATTGCATGAAATGCTCGATATAAATACGAAGAGCCATCGACTAAAATTAACGATTTTGCCATCGTAGAACCTTCTCTTTAAGGAAGATAGAAAGAGGGGAGAATAATATGAATAAACCAGCGGGACAAGATTTTCCTCCTTCCCAAAATTGTGATAGTGTACTTGGTCTAGTGTTTTTTCTTTTCTACGGATTAAGTAACGCGTGAGGAAAAGCCCCGTTTCTAGGAGTGAGAGTGAGTAGCGTATCGCTGTGGGAAAAATGTTTAAATTGTTTACGAGACGAAGTTCCTCCGCAACAATTCACGACGTGGATTTATCCATTACAAGATAAAGTCGTGGGAGAAAAACTTATTTTATTTGCCCCCAATCGATTTATCGTGGGATGGGTTGAAGACCATTTTTTAAATCGCATCCAAGAACTCGTTTCGCAATTTAGCGATACGGCCCCACCCGTTATTCAATTGGAAGTCGGCAGCAAACATACTGATCCAACTAAGAACAGTGCTTCTCCTAAATCCTTTACTTCCACGGCTGTTGCACCTTTCGCCCCAGCTCGTCATAGCAACAAACCCCAACCTGTTGCAGAAGTCCCTAATCATCAAAGTAACATTAATCCTAATGCCACTTTTGATAACTTTGTGGAAGGAAAATCTAACCAACTCGCTAAAGCCGCTTCCTTACAAGTCGCAGAAAACCCCGCTGTTGCTTATAATCCGCTTTATTTATATGGAGGCGTTGGATTAGGTAAAACGCATTTATTACATGCGATTGGTAACCAGATTATGCGCAATAATCCGCATGCAAAAGTGCTTTATTTGCATTCCGAACGTTTTGTGGCAGATATGGTAAAAGCGTTACAAACCAATGCAATGAATGAATTTAAACGATATTATCGTACAGTTGATGCCTTATTAATCGATGATATTCAATTTTTTGCCGGCAAAGACCGTTCTCAAGAAGAATTTTTCCATACATTTAATGCCTTATTAGAAGGCCAACAACAAGTTATTTTAACCTGTGATCGTTACCCTAAAGAAATTAATGGCGTCGAAGAACGATTAAAATCTCGTTTTGGATGGGGACTCACGGTTGCCGTTGAACCCCCCGAATTAGAAACCCGAGTAGCGATCTTAATGAGTAAGGCAGAATTAGCTAAAATTGATATGCCTTATGAAGTCGCATTTTTTGTGGCCAAACGTATTCGTTCGAATGTCCGTGAACTCGAAGGGGCCCTAAAACGTATTATTGCAAATGCACATTTTACCGGCAAACCCATTACGCTGGATTTTGTAAAAGATGCGTTGCGCGATTTATTAGCGTTACAAGACAAATTAATTACCATTGAAAATATCCAAAAGACCATTGCGGAATACTATAAAATTAAAGTGGCTGATTTATTATCAAAACGCCGTAGCCGCTCTGTTGCACGTCCGCGTCAAATGGCAATGGCTTTGGCAAAAGAATTAACCAACCACAGTTTGCCTGAAATTGGGGATGCTTTCGGTGGGCGTGATCATACAACGGTATTACATGCGTGTCGGGTTATTGTTGAATTAAAACAAACCAATCCCGATATAGAAGAAGATTATACGAATTTATTACGAACCTTAACGACTTAAAAAAAGGTAGCCTAGGATGGAAGTCACAATACAACGCGAAACGCTGCTTAAACCTTTACAAATGATTGGTGGGGTCGTAGAGCGGCGCCATACTTTACCGATTTTAGCCAATGTTTTAGTCACAGCGGAAGATAATCGCCTGTCTTTAACAGCGACGGATTTAGAAGTCGAATTAATTGGTAATATCCCTTTAGAAGATGATTTTTCTGCCGGTTCCATTACCGTCTCTGCACGGAAATTATTAGATATTTGTCGCACCTTACCTGAAGGTGCCGTTTTACAAGCAACCCTTGAATCCAATCATTTAATTTTACGTTCTGGAAAAAGCCGTTTCATGTTAACCACGTTACCCGCGCAAGATTTCCCTAACGTAGAAGAAAGTCCTTTTAGTCTGCAATTGACTATTAGTGAAGCTAAGTTAAAAAGTTTATTAGCTAAAACCCATTTTGCGATGGGTCAGCAAGATGTTCGGCATTATCTGAATGGGATATTATTTGATATCAGAGAAGGCTTGATCCGCTGCGTCGCAACAGATGGGCATCGCTTAGCTTTTTCAAGCATTTCTCAAGAAAGCGTCGCAAATACGCAGCTGAAAGCTATTTTACCTCGCAAAAGTGCGTTGGAATTATTACGCTTATTGGATGCCAATCAAGCTGACGAGATCACTTTTGCAATTGGAGAAAATCATTTCCGCGTGACATCATCGCATTTCACTTTTACCTCTAAATTAATTGTTGCTCAATATCCTGACTATAGTAAATTAATTCCACGCAATGCAGCGCATACTGCGACAACAAATCGGGAAGCATTGAAACAAGCCCTTATTCGCGCTTCTATTTTATCAAATGAAAAATTCCGTGGTATCCGCTTGCAACTTCATCACGATACGTTACGGATTATGGCAAATAATCCCGAGCAAGAAGAAGCGGAAGAAATCATCCCGATTGAATATAATGGTCCTAGCATGGAAATAGGTTTTAATGTTTCTTATCTTTTAGATGTCGTATCTGCTATTACCTCAGAAAAAATACGTTGTTCTTTTACTGATCCTAATGGCGGTGTCTTAATTGAATCAACGGACGATGAGGACAAAAGTTGCTATGTCGTGATGCCAATGCGATTGTAAATTTGTATGGCAATAGAGCAATTTTCTTTTTGCAAAATGACGTTGCACCAATTAGAAATTGAGACTTATTTAGGATGGGGTGAGCAAGAACGGTCGCAACCCCAAAAAATCCGTGTCGATATTCGTCTTGGTTTTACTATCCCACCTCTTGCGTGTCGCAATGATGAATTAGCTGATACGATTTGTTACCATCGCTTGATTACGCAATTAAAACAGTATTTAGCGAATCGTTCTTTTCGGTTAATTGAATATTTAGGGCGAGAAATTTATCAATTTATTAAGTCAACGCATCCTCAGCAATTAGTGAGCATTCGGGTGCATAAACATCCGCCAATGGCAGATATCATCGAAGGCGTTTCATTCCACTATGGAGATGAAGATAATCCATGGTAATTTTAGGACTCGGGAGTAATGTAGGTGATCGGCTCGCTAATTTACGCCGAGCATTAGAATTCATTAAACAAATTCCCTCTGTATCCGTTACCCGAGTCTCTTCTACCTATCTCTCTTCTGCTTTATTGCCTGCGAATGCGCCTGATGAATGGAATAAATCTTACTTAAATGTCGCTATCCGTTGTGAAACAACATTAACACCTGATAACTTATTAGCAAAACTTCAAGCCATCGAAATAGCCATAGGACGCACCCCCGCAGCGGATTGGGCTCCACGCGTGATTGATATTGATATTTTAGCGTGGGATGATCGGATACTCTCCGATCCACAGCTTCACCTTCCTCATCATCATTTACATGAACGGCTTTTTGCCCTCTTACCCTTAACTGAAATCGCCCCTTTTTGGATTTATCCTCAGCAAGGCCCGTTTAAGGGGCAAACAGCCATGGAAATACTGCGGGCAGCCCAGACAGAGGGGAAAGAAAAAAAAACGACCTGCGAGCGTATATCGCCGCGAATCGATGCGCCCGCTTTGGTAGGGATTTTAAATATAACACCTGATTCATTTTCGGATGGGGGATATTTTACCGATTTAAACCCTGCTATTGCTCATGCGCACCAATTGGTAAAAGAGGGAGCAGAAATTTTAGATTTGGGTGCAGAAGCCAGTGGCCCTCATGCTAAGCCAATTACACCTGCTGAAGAATGGCAACGCTTAGAACCTTTATTGCAACACATTATGCAAGAACGATCAAAAATGATCATTCCTCCTAAAATCAGTATTGATACCCGCCACCCCGACGTCGCTAAAAAAGCATTAGCCTATAAAGTGGATTGGATTAACGACGTGAGTGGACTTGAAAATCCACTCATGCAAGACATTTTAGTCCATCAACCCCAAGAAATTGTCGTGATGCATAATTTGGGTATTCCTACTGACGTTCATAAAACACTCTCTCTTCATTCAAATCCCATTGACGTCATTTATCAGTGGGCAGAAGAAAAATTAACGGCATTAACTCAAGCTGGCATTTCTCAAGAGCGTATTATATTTGACGTAGGTATTGGTTTTGGTAAAACCGCAGAACAATCGTTGGAATTAATTAAGCAGATTGCCATTTTTCATCAATTAAAAACCCGTTTGTTAGTAGGCCACTCCCGAAAATCATTTTTACGTTTGTTTACCGATAAACCCGCTCCCCAACGTGATTTTGAAACGGTTTTACTTTCGCTACAATTAGCGAAACAAGGCATCCATTTTCTACGGGTGCATAATATAGCGTTGCATGCGCAAGCGTTTAGAGTGTAATAAAGGACAAAAATTTAATTAATTCTTTTCATTTTTCTTAAATGCGGCACCTCTTCAATAGCGTTATTAGCTCTTGTGCCTGCGGTATTGAAAAAGGATGCTTTTGATTTTGTCCTAACCTGCTCTTTTGTATCCCAAAATTTATAGGTATCATTCGTATAAGAGCTATAAAGCATAAGCCCGATGCCTGCTACGCTACAAGTTGCTAGCACAAATTTAAAAAACTCCTTCCATTTCGAAGTGGGGGTTTTCATAGTTTCTAATTGACCGTTAACGGCTTCAATTTTTTTTACCACCTGCTTGAGCTTTGTGATCGATGAGGGTTTAACTTCTTGGGCACCCGGTTGATTGTCATGATCATCTAGCGAAGGAGCAGATGCTTCTGTACTAGTTGGTTCCAATAGGTTATCGAATTCTTTGATACCTAATTCTGCTCCAACCTGGATAAATGCTTTTAGTTCTAAATAAATACTCTTATTATTTTTAATTACCTCCTTAAAATCCGAGCATCCAGAAGGCTCTCCCTCTCTTTCAGTAAATTGCACATTATTTTCATCACCTTCTTGCAGAATACGCTGCAGTAAGCTTGTTTCCGCTGGGAGTAAATCATTTGGTGACTTATTTGTTAAGGAATCTCTTTTTTGATCATCCTCTTCGAGCTCTATATTTAGTTCTAATAAACGCTCCCTTGCCTCATTTAACAAACCCCGCATTTTACTTAAAACATCTTCTTTTAAAACCTCTAAAATCTTTTGCGAGTGCTCTTCCATTTGTTTTTCTCTTATTGCTATTGTAGTCTCCAATGAATCTAACCTTATTTCACCCCTTTTTCCATCTACTCCAGTTCCAACTACTCCATTTAAATAATCGGGATGGTATTTACTTTTTATCTGAGCTTCCTCTTCTTCTCGCTTTTTTTGTGGGATATTTTCTGTATTCCGGATTGTTAAGATTCTATCTGCAAGGTTCACCTGATGCGAAAGAAAATACCTATTAAGATAATTATTATGATCTGTACTGTTAGATCCATTATATACCATCGAATGATTATAATATTCTGTCATCCCATATACTATTTCATCAATAGGACACTCCCTGCAGAGCGCATCAAACTCTGCTCTATTTTTCTTGTCCCATTCCGCAAATTGTTTGCCAAAGTGGTTATATGCGTTTTTCATGTCCGACCTCCAACTCGCTTTATCTTTTTTTGCGAGGAAAAATTCTTCTAAGAAGGCATGAAAATACCCATTAGGCAATTTTTGGAGTTGTTCTCGCGGTGGAAAGGGCTCGCCACGGCCGCTTGCTGTAACGACATTCGAAGTAACATACAAAGTATCATAACCGCTATAACTCCTCTTAGCTTTAGATATTGCAATACGATAATATCTCATTTTTTCCTTCTCTTCTTTTATATACTCTGCCACTGCATGGGCTAAAAACGTATCTCCTTTTTCTATAGCCACATTAAAACATTTAAAAGCCATAGCCTTATTAGCAGCTGCCTTATTCTTATTAGAAGCTAGGCCAGAACGATCGTAATATAATTTACCTAGCATCATTAAAGAAAAAGGATCGCCCTTACTTGCTTCTTCTTTTAAAAAAACCTCACTTTCTAAGTTGGATTTTCTAAAAACGCCCTCTTCAAGCGAAAAATAATGGTTTATATGATCTTTTGAGAAAGTTTCTCCAAAAGGAGTGTCTTTCTTTGCCCATTCTTGATTTTTTTCTTGAAAGTTTTCCAAGACCTTTTGTAAGATCTGCTCGGGAGTAGGCATATATCTCTCCTCTTCATTATCAACTGACCGCTAACGTACTCTAAATTAAGTATAGTATAGTTTAGGTCAGATGATTTTGGCGAAGAGGAAGAGAAAAAAAAGCTTCGTAATTGTTTGAATTATAATAAAAATGGTGGATTAGGCGCTTTTTGCCGTAATTCGTCTAAGACACACCGCTACCGTATAAAACGATCCAAACACCACTACTGCTTCATGCGGCTGCGCTTCTTGTAGCGCATATTGATACGCTGCTTCAATAGAAGCATAACAAGAAAGAGCATTGATATTTGCTTTAACAAATTCATTATTTAATTGCTCTAACGATGCAGCGCGTTCATTTGTTAATGGCGCTACATACCAGTGATGAATTTGATTTTTAATAACAGAAATCGTCGATAAAATATCTTTATCTTTTAGCATCGAAAAAACTGCTTTTATCTTGATTGTAGGTGGAAAATGTTTTGTTAACCATTCAGCTAATCGTTTAACTGCTGCAGGGTTATGTGAAACATCAAATACGTGAGTGATTTGATCTTGGTGAATCACTTGGATTCGACCGATTAAATTGATTTTTTTTAACCCTTGTTTAATTTTATTATTTTCTATCGGTAATTTATCTTGCAATAACTCAACTGCCATTAACGCTGTTGAAAGATTTTGTAATGCTAATGAATTAAACGGTAAATGCGTTATTTTTTTCGTTTGGCTGCTCCAATGCCAATCCGTATTCTCTTCTTTATAATGAAAGTCTTTTCCCTGACAATATAATTTTGCTTGGATTGTCTTTGCATGATGAATTAATGAAAGGGGTGGAGAAAAATCACCGCAAATGGCTACTTTCCCTGCTCGAAAAATACCGGCTTTTTCCCAGCCAATTTCTTCTCGTGTATGGCCTAAACGATCCATATGGTCTAATGCAACGGTCGTCACAATGGCAATATCCGCATCCATGCAATTGACGGCATCTAAACGTCCACCAAGGCCCACTTCTAAAATCCATACATCCCGTTGAGCTTGTTGGAAAATTAAAAAACTCGCTAAACAACTCCATTCAAAATACGTTAATGTCATTTCTCCGCGAGCTTGCTCAATTTGCTCAAATGCTTGGCATAATTCAGCATCGGTTGCCTCTACGCCTTGAATTTTAATTTCTTCGTTATAGCGAAATAAAAAAGGTGACGTAAACGTACCTACTTTATAACCTGCAGCGATGTAAATTGCTTCGAGTGCAGCAACACAAGAGCCTTTACCATTGGTTCCCCCAACGATAATAAGAGGGCAAGCAGGTGAAATAGCAAGTCGCTCTTTGACTTGATTCACCCGCTCTAATCCCAAATCAATGAATTGAGGGTGAAGTGTGGTGATCTTTTCTAGCCATTGCGCAAGGTCCATTAAAACACCCGTTGTATATGAATGCTAGCTTGCCCAAAAACAGCATCGTTGGTTTCACCGGTAGAATTAACCCCTTCTGAAACTAAAGCAATCCATACGATATCACCTGCTTTTAAGGTATATTCCCCTTTTTTTTGATTAGAAAAACTCCAGCCTTGTTTATGCGCACCCAACTCAATGGAAAAATTATCCAAAAGAGCCACACTTAAAGAGTGCGGATTTACTGAGTGATCATCCGCAATAGGATTTTTATATAAATAAACTCCAACCCAAAAAGGATCATATTGGTTTTGGCATACGGTTGCCTTGACTTCTATTTTATATTTTCCATCGTACGGGATACGAATCGAAGAAGATCCGCTTGAGGTAGGGATATAAGCATCTACTTCTCGATGATTTGAAAACCTTAAGAAAGAAGAAAATGTGGAAAATCGTTCGCCACTCTGACTACAAGGCCCTGAAACAGCCCAATCGAGCTTATGAGAAGAGGACGTCATACTCACAATTTGCGAAAAAGGTGTCCCTGATACGGCTGGGACAATCACCTTGGTACTATCTTGTACAGAATAGGCTTGTTCTACATAAAAAAATAAAAGGCTCAACCCCATCAGATAAAAAAGCTTCACTTATTGATATCCTCGTCATTATTTATTTGTCACATCATACCATAAAAGAGTTAGGCGTGGCCAAAACACGAGCAATTCTATCTTCTAATATGCTGTTCATAATACCCCTTTTAACTCTCTTTATAACCTGTGTATAAGTAAGGTGTTCAGGAAAGTGAGCTTTTCATCCAAAACAACTACCAGCATAGACACAGCCCAAAACTAGGTTGTCCACAACTTAATACATGTATAATTTATTGATTTAACTACTAAATAAATGATTATCCACAGAAAATGCACACACTATAAATAAGAACAATAAAAAAACATATATATAAGATATATGTATTTATAAGAAAAAGATTAAAAGGATCAAAAGCAAAAATTGACAATTCGCCTTTTGCTACCTATTATTATCACCCTGATTTAACAACGTTTTTGAAGCAGGCATTTCAATGAAAAGAACATTTCAACCCAGTGTGTTAAAACGTAAAAGAACTCATGGCTTTCGCGCTCGTATGGCAACTAAAAATGGACGTCTTGTATTAAGCAGAAGACGAGCGAAAGGTAGAGTTCGCGTCGCGGTTTAATAAAAAATTATAATCACTTGAAAAAATTACGTTTTCCAAAAAGCTTGAGGCTACTCAATAAAACGGAATACACCCTTATCTTTGATCAATCGCAAAAAATGAATCAAAGATATTTGTCTATTCGGTTTAAGGAAAATTTTAAACCTCATTCAAGACTCGGGTTAGTTGTAGGAAAACGCGTAGCAAAACACGCGGTGATACGAAACCGAATTAAACGAATTATTCGGGAAAGCTTTCGCTTTCACCAAGCTAAACTTCATGGATTCGATATTATTGTGATTGCACATCAATCCTGCGATACAGTAAGTAAAATAAAATTACGACAAGGTATAGACCAATTGTGGGAAAAACTAGTCAGTTATTAGCAAGCAGTTTTATTTTTATACTGCGAGCATATCGATATTTTATTTCTCCTTTTTTAGGTCTTGGTTGTCGGTTTTTTCCTTCTTGTTCAGTTTATGCAATTGAAGCCCTTCGTACCCATGGTGTATGGCGAGGAAGCTACTACATTTTAAATCGATTATTGCGCTGCCACCCAGCATGTCAGGGTGGATTTGATCCTGTTCCCACTGCTAATGGAAAAAAATCTCATGCCAACCAAGATGCTTGATTATTTACGAATTGCTTTATACGCCACTTTAGCCGTTTTAGTGTTAGTTCTATTTCAAATCTGGGATAAAGAACATCCTAAACCTGTTCTTTTACCCATGGAATCATCGAATCCTGCAACGCTTTCCTCTTCTTATGTTCCCTCTGTTACGGGAAATACATTGAGAAATACATCGAGAAATACATCAGTATCTACAGCAATTCCCGAGGCTAAAACAAATAAAATCACTTCCTCTGAAACCTCTCTTATTCATGTGACCACTGATGTACTCCAAATAGAGATTGATCCACGGGGTGGAAACATTAATCAAGTAAAGTTATTAGGCTACCCAGAAACGTTTCATTCATCGCAACCTGTTGTATTGTTAAACAATTCACCGACTACCCGTTATTTAGCTCAAAGTGGATTGTTAAGTGGACAAGGACCTGATACACCCCAAAGCCAGGGACTTTATACAGCTGAGCAAACTCAGTACGCTTTATCACCGGATCAAAAGAATTTGCAAGTTAAGTTAACGTGGCAAAGCTCAGCAGGATTAAAAATTACTAAAATATTTACTTTAGAACGTAATAGCTACGAAATTGGAGTGGATTATCAAATCGATAATCAAAGTGCTCAACCTTGGGATGGAAATCTTTATTTACAATTATTACGTAAAAATACGCCGCCTACCGATAAACAAGGATTTGTTAGTTTTGCCACTTATTTTGGCGCCGCTATTTCAAGCCCTGACAAACCATTTGAAAAAATTTCTTTTAAACAAATGATGGAAAAAAATCTCAATCGTAGTATTAGTGGCGGTTGGGCAGCTATGATTCAACATTATTTTGTGAGTGCGTGGGTTCCAGATAAAAACACCACTTCTCAATATTTTTCTCAAATTGCCCCTGATAATTTATTCTCTATTGGCGCAATTGGTCCAAATTTAACCGTACAGCCCGGTGAAACAGTCAAAACAGGCGCTAAATTTTACGCAGGCCCTGCGATTACTGATCAATTAGAAAAAGTAGCGCCAGGCCTTCAATTAACCATCGATTATGGCTGGTTATGGTTTATTTCCGCGCTCATTTTTTGGATGATGCAACATGTTTACAATTTAATTGGTAACTGGGGATGGTCGATTGTCGTTGTTACTCTGATTATTAAATTAATGTTTTATCATTTGTCAGCAAAAAGCTATCGCTCAATGAGCGCCTTAAAAAAACTCCAACCCCGATTAACGACGTTGAAAGAAAAATATGGGAATGACAAGCAGCAATTTACCCAAGCAACGTTAGAATTGTATAAAAAAGAAAAAGTCAATCCGATGAGTGGATGTTTGCCTATTTTGGTTCAAATCCCTGTGTTTATTGCACTTTATTGGGTATTAATTGAAAGTGTGCAATTACGTCACGCTCCTTTTATCTTATGGATTCAAGATTTATCTAGCCAAGATCCTTATTATGTATTGCCGATTTTGGTTGGCTTATCGATGTTTTTGCAACAACGGTTAAACCCACCACCAGCAGATCCTACCCAAGCTAGAATCATGATGTTAATGCCAATTATATTTACGGTTTTATTTATTAAGTTTCCGGCAGGTCTCATGCTTTATTGGTTTGTTAATAATATGCTTTCATTTTTACAGCAATGGTACATTATGCGAACGTTAGATAAAAATGAGCCCTTAAGTAGAAAAGCAAAATAGACAATAAAAAATAAAAATTTTTATGGTTATAGATACGATTGTGGCTCCTGCGACTCCTGCTGGGCGAGGAGGAGTCGCTATTGTTCGGCTTTCTGGCCCTTTGGTAAGAGAGATCGCTGTTACCCTGCTATTAACGTTACCTTTACCGCGTCATGCAACCTATACCCGTTTCTTAACGCCCCAGCAAGAAATGGTGGATGAAGGAATTGCGCTTTTTTTTCCTGCTCCTCATTCATTTACAGGTGAAGATGTGTTAGAGCTTCATACGCATGGTGGTCCCATTATTGTTGATAATTTATTACATGTTATTATTTCTTGTGGGGCACGGATAGCGAAACCAGGCGAATTTTCAGAAAGAGCTTTTTTAAATAATAAATTGGATTTAACGCAGGCAGAAGCCATTGCTGATTTAATTAATGCTTCTTCTACTCAAGCGGCACGATCGGCATTGCGTTCTTTGCAAGGGGATTTTTCAAAATTAATTAAAAAATTAGTGGAATCCATTATACATCTACGAATATATGTTGAAGCAGCGATTGATTTTGCTGAAGAAGAAATCGATTTTTTAGCAGACCAACAATTGGCAATAGACTTAAATCAAATTTTACTTGATTTAGATCAAATTTATGCAGCAGCCAATCAAGGCTGTTTATTACGCGAAGGGATTAATGCCGTGATTGCAGGCCCGCCTAATGCAGGTAAGTCGAGTTTATTAAATTGCTTAAGTGGCAAAGATATTGCCATCGTGACAGAGATTCCTGGCACCACACGTGATGTATTACGAGACTATATTACGATCGATGGATTGCCTATGCATATTATGGATACAGCGGGTTTGCGGGAAAGTGAAGATATTGTTGAACAAGAAGGTATTCGGCGAGCGCGTGAAGAAATAGAACAAGCTGATATTATTCTTTTCGTCACAGATGCGAGCCAACCGTATTCTTTATCGTTTTCTCATTTTGTTCCATCGCTTAAAACAAAAGCAAAAATGATTAAAGTGCGTAATAAAATCGATCTTATCAATGAATCTGTTTCAGCAAAAGAAGTAGCGAATGAAATAATTATTTCATTATCTGTCAAAGAAAAAAAAGGCATTGATCTTTTAAAAAAACAGATCAAATCCTGTGTGGGTTTAGAAAATCAAACGGAAGGATTATTTTCTGCTCGCCGTCGGCATTTAGATGCATTGAATCGTGCTAAAATACAGCTGCAAAAAGGGTATGAACAATTACACCATCATCGTGCAGGTGAATTATTGGCGGAAGATTTACGTCAAGCTCAATTGGCATTAAATGAAATTACCGGTGAATTCACATCAGATGATTTATTAGGACGGATTTTTTCGAGTTTTTGCATAGGAAAATAAAAATACGTAGGCAAAGGATCATGAATCGCTATCAAGATCGTCAGCAAGCGGGAAAGTTACTCGCAACTTATTTAACTCACTATACCAATCAACCCCAGACGTTAGTGTTAGCCCTTCCTCGTGGAGGAGTCCCTGTTGGTTATGAAATTGCAATGGCTTTAAACTTACCGTTAGATATTTTTATTGTGCGAAAATTAGGTGTGCCTCAGCACGACGAACTTGCTATGGGAGCCATGGCGAGCGGAGGCATGACCGTTTTTAATCAAGATATCGTAAAAACGTTTTCAATTTCCTCAGAAGATATTCAAAACGTAATACAAAAAGAAACGCAAGAAATGCAGCGACGTGAGAAAGCGTATCGCGGCAATCGAGCTTTTCCTGACATAGCGGGAAAAACCCTTATTTTAGTAGATGATGGAATAGCAACCGGTGCTACGCTGCGAGCCGCCATACACGCTTTGCGTACGCTAAAGCCAGAGGCCATCATTGTTGCGATTCCTATCGCTGAAAAAACGTCTTATGACGCCCTAACAACATTAGTTGATAAGATCATCTGCCCCTTAATACCCACGGATTTTTCTTCTGTCGGAAGCGGATATAACGTATTTCCTCAAGTCTCTGACGAAGAAGTCTCACGATTGCTTTCTTACGCACTATAGTCTCGCTTTAAGCAATTTTTTCTTGCATGACGCTGCATCGCTAATTTAATGAGATGCGTTAATAATTCTGAATAAGGGATACCCGATGCCATGATCATTTTGGGATACATACTGGAGGAAGTAAAACCAGGAATGGTGTTTATTTCATTAAAATAAATCTCATGAGTATGACGATCTAAAAATAAATCGACTCTTGCCATGCCTTCGCAATCGAGAGCCAGAAAAATGTGTTTTGCAACCTGTTGGGCTTTGATTTGTAAATCGGTTGGTATCTCTGCAGGAATCATTAATTCTGCGCCTTTTTCATCTAAATATTTTGCGGCATATGAATAAAACTCATGGGCACTGCTTGGACGTACTTCGCCGACGACACTGACGATTGGATCTTCGCCATTGTTTAAGGATTCTAATACAGCCACTTCTAATTCGATGGCATCGATACCTTGTTCGACAACCACCTTTGTATCATATTCAAATGCTTGGCTAATGGCAGAAGCGAGTTGATTGGAAGAATGTACCTTGCGTACACCTACACTTGAACCTGTATTGGCAGGTTTAACAAAAACGGGAAAACGCAAGTGTCTAATAATTTGTTCGCAAAGAATGGTTTCATTTCGTTCCCACTGGCCTTTTTTAATAGCATGATAAGGGGAAACAGCAACATTGGCAGCCACTGCTAAACGTTTAGAAACATCTTTATCCATTCCGACAGCAGAAGAAAGTACGCCACAGCCTACATAAGGAACATTGGATAATTCTAATAATCCTTGTACGACACCATCTTCGCAAGAAGTACCATGAATCGCAGGAAATACGACATCAAATAAACGATCCGTCGGGAAAGAGGTTGAAAAAGAAGCGGGTGAAATGTCTCGGAGCGATTTACCGATTGAATCAGGATCAAATAATAAACGTTCGTTATCTGCTTGTAATTGTAATATTTTTTTCGATTCTAATCCTTTTAAAAAAACGTCATCTCCTAAAAACCAACCGCCTTGTTTATCAATACCAATAGGGATAACGTCAAATTGGGAACGATCCAAATGTTGGATGATACTCGTTGCAGAAACGAGGGAAATTTCATGTTCGCCAGAGCGTCCGCCATATAATACTGCAATACGTAATTTTTGATTTTTCATCTGTCCCCCCTGCTTTAAACTATACATTTTTCTTTTTTCTAAGGCTATTAGAAATAGAACCACTTTGACAAGCCCTGCGAAAATGTTTAATAATAAAACAAGAACGTGAGTCAGACAAACATATGGAAAAGCGTAAATATTATTTATTTTTGGCAGGGATGCTGGCAATCGTAGGGTGGGGGCCTTTTAATTATTTTCCTACGGTTATACCGCCGATTAAGTTAAATTCATGGGCATTAAACAAGATAAAAATTATTAATTCTCAAGCACATAATATTGATCCCATGGTTTTAAAGCTAAGTTTAGCGGCTTATTTAAAAGCACGTCAACAAGGGCTAGATAATAAGCATTTGCTAACGATTATTGATTATTCTAAGCCTTCTACGGTACGGCGTTTATGGGTAGTGGATATGGCCAAAGGAAAGGTATTATTCAATACGTGGGTAACTCATGGGAAAAATAGCGGTAGTTTAATTCCGACGTCTTTTTCTAATGAGCCAGGGAGCTTAAAATCAAGCATAGGTGTTTTTTTGACCACAAGCCAATCTTATTTTGGTGAAAATGGTTATTCATTACGGGTCGTTGGGTTAGAGCAAGGTATCAATGACAATGCTTACCGACGAGATATTGTGTTTCATGGTGCTTGGTATGCGAATCCCAAGGTGATTAAAAAATATGGCACATTAGGCCGTAGCTGGGGTTGCCCTGCCGTGAGTGAAGAAACCGTAAGACCTCTTATTAATACGATTAAGGATGATACGCTCGTTTTTATTTATTATCCTGATCGAAAATGGCTAGCGAGTTCAACTTTCTTAATAGGTTAAGGTCATAAGGTCATAAGGTCATTATGAAGTATAAGTTATTACAAAATTTAATCTGCAACCTATTATTGTTAGGAAGCAGTTTTTTTTATTTCTCTCCAGCACTAGCTAATCATTATATGCTTCCTCCATCAGGTGATTGTTTGATAGGGGATGTGCAATATATTTCTACCGATAGCGGAGATAGCCCTGTTTCGTTAGCACAACGGTATAATTTGGGATTAAATGCCATTATTGATGCGAATCCTGGCACCACAATCATGACAGTATTTCCTTCTCGTTCGGAAGTCAAAATTCCATCAGAATTTCTTTTACCGCCTCTTCCTCGACACGGCATTGTTGTTAATCTGCCGGAAATGCGCATGTATTATTATCCTAAAGAAAGTAATGAAGTCATGACGTTTCCAGTAGGAATCGGTCGAATAGGAAAAACGATTCCCGTCATTAACACGGTGATTGTACGTAAGGCATTAAATCCAACGTGGAAACCCACGGAAGATATTCGCGCTTGGAATAAGACGCAAGGTGTCGAGTTACCGGATACGATGCCACCGGGTCCTGATAATCCATTAGGCCCTTATGCTATTTATTTACGCTTACCTGTTTATTTAATCCATAGCACTATTTTTCCTGACAGCGTAGGTCGACGAGCCAGTTTTGGGTGTATTCGCATGAATGAATGGGATATTAAAGAGTTTTTTCCTGTGGTTTCGGCTGGCACACCGGTTTCTATTATCGATATGCCAAATAAAATTGGTTGGGAAGGAAATTCGCTTTATTTAGAAGCGCATCCTCCGCTTATTGAGCGCAAAAATGCGTCTTATGCGACACTCGATGGGGCAGTGAAATTGATTGAACAAGCATTGCCTCGGGATGCGGTGGTATTAGTGGATTGGCAATTAGTTGCGTATTTGCTCAATCAACCCGATGGTGTGCCGCATGAAATTGGGATAAAGATGAAATAAAGACGATATTGATGTTAACGTTTAATTCCCTATAAAAAATGCGTCCCATGCGCTAATGGCGCTAACCCTAAATGCTTAGCAATCGTTTGGCCAATATCAGCAAATGTTTCTCGTTTACCAATAGGCCCAGCTTTGATCTTTGGCCCAAACGCTAAAATAGGAATATGTTCACGAGTATGATCCGATCCTGGCCAAGTGGGGTCGCATCCATGATCGGCTGTCAAAATAGCCAGATCGTTGGATTGTAAGCATTGTTCAAATTCAGGTAAGCGTGCATCTAATTCTTCTAAGGCATGAGCATAACCGATTACATCACGACGATGCCCATAGAGCATATCAAAATCGACTAAATTGACGAACACTAAACTATAATCAGGTGCTGCCCGTGTTTCTTGTAAAAAGGCATCGAATAAAGCCATATTACCATCGGCTTTAACTGTTTTCGTAATGCCTCTATCCGCATAAATATCGGCTACTTTGCCAATGGCAATCACCTGGTGTCCTGTAGCCACGATTTTATCCAGTAAAGTAGGGCTAGGGGGTGGGATAGAAAAATCTTTGCGATGACCGGTACGATAATACTGTCCTGGGGTTCCTGCAAAAGGACGTGCAATCACTCGTCCTACTTGATAATCATCTACGAGGTTTCGTGCAATCAGACAAATTTCGTAAAGCCGTTCTAAGCCGAAGCTTTCTTCATGCGTGGCGATTTGAAAGACACTATCGCCAGAGGTATAGACAATGGGTTTGTCCGAACGTTGATGTTCTTCCCCTAAGCGCTGAATGATTTCGGTACCGGATGCATGACAATTGCCTAATATGCCCGGTATGTTAGCTAATTGAATAAATTCTTCGATTAAATCCGGCGGAAAACTCGGATATTCCGGCGGAAAATACCCCCAATCAAATAAAGCCGGGACACCGGCGAGTTCCCAATGCCCACTGGGTGTATCTTTACCTAAACTTTTTTCTGCTGCGCAGCCATAGGCAGCTTGAATGGGAATATCGGTAGCCAGCCCTGGTACAAATTGGCCGGTACTTATTTTAGCGGCGCCATTTAATCCTAGGCGTGAGAGGTTGGGTAAATGTAAAGGGCCGTGGCGCAGGGATGGATGGTTTGCTTTACCGGCAGTGCAGTATTCAGCAATATGGCCTAATGTATCAGCCCCTGCATCCCCATATTTTTTTGCATCGGCTGTTGCGCCAATCCCAAAAGAATCCAGCAAAATGATAAATGCGCGCGGCATAAGCAAAACTCATACTTGAGGTTTACAATACGTTTCTTTAATTAATAAAGCAATTATTAAACTTAACACAAAAGCAATTGGCATGATCATCATGGCATAAAAAAAATCATGAGGAGAATAGACAGGTGTATTGTTAATGATCTTTCCCTGCCAGTTAAGGTCAATTAACCAGCCAAAGAAAGGTTGAAAAATGGCTCCACTGCACATGATCGTAATGGAATCGACACTGACAGCGGTACTGGTTAATGCAGGTGGATTTAATTCGGCAACCGTTGGATAACTCAATACTTGTGAACTGGTGGTAAAGCCGATGAAGAAAAATAAAATAATTAATTCACTTAAAGATAAAGAAGGAACATAAATTAATATCAATACAATGCCTAAAGAAACAATCGCACCGATTAACATAGGTATGACACGACGTTCAATATGGTCAGAGAGCCAACCAAACGCAGGAGAACCTAAAATAGCGCCAATAAAAAACAGCGTCGTGGCGTAAGAAGCTTGTACGGCTGAAACATGATGTACTTGAACGAGATAATGAATTCCCCACAATGCGCCTAATAAAAAAGTGGGCAAATTCATAAAAGAAGTATAAAGCCCATTTAACCAATTTTGAGGGTTTAATAAAACGAGCTTAATACTGGCTAAAAAACCTAAACTTTTTAAATGGGCTTTTTCATGATGAAGATCTGTTTGAAGGTAGGAAGGTCGATCTTTTACTACCGCGAAAACTGCGAAAGTGATCACAATTCCTAATAGACCATCTAGAAACACGGCTTTTCGCCAACCGACCCAATTGGTTAATAGTGCAAGCGGTGTCTGGGCAACTAAACCACCTAACATCGCCATGGTGACCACGACGCCAGTTACTAAAGCCATTTTTCGGGCTGGAAACCAACGAGAGGCTAAGCGCACGCAGGCTAAAAAACAAAATGAAGCCGCTGCACCAACCAAAAACCGTCCTATGGCAGCTGAATAATACTGTTTAGCGCCAGCAAAAAGAAAGGTGCCAATAATGCTGACGACTAATGCCCATAAAAGTAATTTACGAGTAGAAAATCGATCTAATAACAGCCCAGCAGGAAATAAAAATAATGCGTTAGCATAAAAATACATCGCGGCTAACTGGCCCAATTCAGCCGCATTTAAATCAAATGCTGACATGAGCGGCGTATTCATGGCATTAAATAAGTTGAGTTGAATAAATTGATAGAAGAAAAATAATGCTGCAGTTAAGATAACAGCCCAAGCAAGCGCAGGTTGATAATCACTTGTTTTCATACGTCTCCTATTTTGTATTATGTTTGTATTATATATCAGCGTATTAAATAATATGTTTTACAGCCGTTGCTAAATCAACAAAATACGGAATACAGGATAGTTCCGTATGGTTTTGTATATGTTGTAATGTTTTTTCCCCATTTCCGGTTAATACTAAAAGGGGTTTGCAGCCTATGCGCTGGGCAACTTGCAGATCCGTTAATGAATCGCCAATAAAATAGGTTTCGTTAAAATCGATCGGATATTTATTTTGAATAGCATGAAATAAACCGATTTGAGGTTTACGGCAACCACAATGATCATCTGGATGGTGAGGACAAAAGAAAATTTCTTCTACATAGCCTCCTACGGTTGCTAACTCGAAAACCAATTTCTCATGAATTTGATCAAGCATTTCTAAATCGTAATATCCCCGCCCCACGCCGGCTTGATTAGTCGCAATAAGAATATGATAACCGGCACGATTTAAAGCAGCCATTGCTTCAAGGCTCCCCGGGATAGGAATCCATTCGGCAGGTGATTTTATATAAAGCTCCGATTCAAAATTAATGACGCCATCCCGATCAAGAATAATAAATTTCATGCCTAGTTTAATTTTAGCTCATTTTGGAATTGCTATCTTATCATTGTAATAAAGCAATATCAGCTACCTCTAAAAATAATTCGCGGACGTGTTTAAGAAGTAACAGTCGATTGTATTGTTTTGCTTTATCTTCTGTCATAACTAAGACTTGATCAAAAAAATGATCGATGGGATCACGCAATTGGGCTAACTGATTTAAAATAGCAGGATAATTAGCAGAAGCAGCTAACGATAAAATACGTTGCTGATGCATAGTTAACGCATTCGCAAGTTCTTTTTCAGCCTCTTGTTCAAATAATTCGGGGTCAACAGTATTCCCTAATGATTGGGCTTCATATTTGGCAAGAATATGACTCACGCGTTTATTGGCTAAGCTTAACGACGATGCTTCCGGAGTCTGTTTAAAATGCTGTACCGCGTGGATACGTTGAGAAATATCAAAAGGACAGCTTAATCCAAGGGACATCACGGCGGCAATGGTATCAGCAGTGAAACCTTGTTCTTGTTGCCAATGCTTGAGTCGCTCTAGCATAAATTCTAACACTTGAGCGGCGGCTATTTTATTTTCTAAGGCAGGATGATAATGTTCTGTGGCAAAAATAAGCACGTCTTTTAAATTTAAATTAATTTTTTTCTCGATTAAGATCCGCACGACGCCTAAAGCAGCTCGTCGCAATCCAAAAGGATCTTTATCGCCTGTAGGAAGCTGATGAATACCAAACACACCGATTAGAGTATCGATCCTATCTGCGATGGCTAAAAGACAGCTGATTCTACTTGAAGGCAATTGATCGCCGGCAAAGCGAGGTAAATAATGTTCTTTCAGCGCATCGGCAACTCTATCGGTTTCCCGATCGTGTAAAGCGTAATAATACCCGGCAATACCTTGTAATTCAGGAAACTCGCCGACTAAACCTGTCGTCAGGTCTGCTTTGGCTAATAAGGCTGCACGGGCAATGGCTTGTAATTCGTTTTTATCGTTGATGTTTAGGATAGAGGCAAGAAAAGTAGCCAGTTGGATTAAGCGTTGGGTTTTATCATATAAACTACCTAATTTTGCTTGAAAAATAATATGCTTTAAATTTTCTACCCGTTGAACGAGTGGTCGGGTTTTATCTGTTTGAAAAAAGAAGGCAGCATCGGATAAGCGCGCGCGCAATACTCTTTCATTGCCAGCAATGAGTTGCGAGGGATTTTTGCTATTGATATTACTAATGGTAATAAAATAAGGTAATAATTTACCGGTTTGATCTTCCACCGGAAAATAACGCTGATGTTCTTGCATCACTGAAATCAGTGCTTCTTGCGGAATCGCTAAAAATGCGTCGTCAAATTTTCCGCCTATGGCAACAGGCCATTCGACTAATGCGGTCACTTCGTCAAGTAACGCGTTATTTATTAAAGCACGTGCGTGCTCCCCTAACTCCGTATTGACCCAATGCAAAATTTGCTGATAAATCATTTCCCGGCGTTCAGTGGCATCGGCAATCACATAATGCTTTGCTAAGGTTTTAGCATAAGTCGCTGGACTTTTTATAGTAATCCATTTTTTACTGTAAAAGCGATGCCCCTGTGTTTTATTACCTGTCTGACAATGTAATAGTTCAGTGGTAATGGTGTTTTTGCCATACAAAAGAATAATGGCATGGATAGGTCGGACAAATTCAGTGGAGTAATTACCCCAACGCATGCGTTTAGGAATAGGTAAGGCAACTAATGCTTGTTGGACAATAGGAGGTAATAATTCGGGTGTTAATTTACCTTTCATGGTTTGGCGATAGCCAACCCATTTATGCATAGGTGATTGCTCAATGATCATCAATGCACTGGGTTCTACCCCGCAGGAGCGGGCGAATCCTAAACAGGCAGGTGTCGGTTGTTGATTCGCATCGAACGCGGCATCTAATGCGGGGCCTTTGCGTTCAATCACTGTATCCGGCTGAGTTGCGGCTAATTTTTTTACCCATACCGCGAGCCTTCGGGGAGTAGAAAAAGCGTGTGCCGTACTAAAGTGCAGATTGGCTTTAGATAATTGTTCTTGTATGGATTGGGAAAAACGATTGGCCAATAAAGATAAGGCTTTGGGGGGCAATTCTTCAGTATGAATTTCGACCAAAAAATCATGATAATGGGCATTAGAAATTAAATTAGACATGGGTTTTTTCCTGTAATAAAGGAAAATGTAATGCTTCGCGTGCTTTGAAGTAACTTTCCGCAACTGCTTTCGCTAAACGGCGAATTTTTAAAATGTAATGCTGACGTTCAGTGACAGAGATCGCATGTCTTGCATCTAATAAATTAAACGTATGGGAGGTTTTTAATACCATTTCATAGGCAGGTAAAGGTAAATTTAATTCGATTAATCGCATGCTTTCTTTCTCGTAAGTATGGAAATGATCGAATAGTTTATTGACGTTGGCTTGTTCAAAATTATATTTAGACATTTCGACTTCATTTTGATGAAAGACATCGCCATAGGTAATAATGGTATTTCCTGTTTTACTCCAAACTAAATCATAAATATGATCGACGCCTTGGAGAGACATCGCTAATCGTTCTAATCCATAGGTAATTTCACCGGTAACAGGACGGCATTCCAATCCCCCGACTTGTTGGAAATAGGTAAATTGCGTAATTTCTAACCCATTTTGCCACACTTCCCATCCTAACCCCCAGGAACCTAAGGTGGGCGCTTCCCAATTATCTTCAACAAAACGAAGATCATCGGTTAAAGGGTCAATTCCTAAGGTGATTAAGGATTGAAGATAGAGTTCTTGGATATGATCAGGTGAGGGTTTTAACATGACTTGGAACTGATAATAATGTTGTACGCGATTCGGATTTTCTCCATAACGTCCATCGGTTGGACGACGACAAGGTTGGACATACGCTGTTCGCCATGGTTCAGGCCCGATTGCCCGTAAAAAAGTCGCAGGATGAAACGTACCGGCACCGACTTCCATATCCAAAGGCTGGACAATGACACAGCCTTGTTGAGACCAATAGGCTTGTAACGTTGCGATCATCCCTTGCAAGGTTTTAACGTCATATTTGCTGGGTTTCATAAGCATTCACAAACAATGATAAAGAGAGCGATTATATCATTGTTTGCAAAGGAGTATAGCGTTGAACCGTGCGCTATTTCAGGCTTAAAGGATGAGAATAAGGATAAGGGTAAGGAGGCAAAGGGGGTGCGTTAGTAGAGGGGTGTAATTCTTTTTGCTCATAAGCGGAGTCGTCAATAATGACATCTTCTTGAATTAAATTTTCTTGCCACGAGACGGTTTTTTGAGGTGGATGGGGTAAAAGTTTTAATGCTGCTTGCATTGCGGAGTAGTAGCTGCCTTTATAAAACCGTTTGGGCGGCATATTGTAAGGCCCTGATACAGTAAATGAAATCGTTGGTTTTTGATCGAATAAATCTATTTGGTGTTGAAGAATTTTGCGAATATCCTCTTGCGTCGTTGTTTTGCTAATTTCGTTACGTATTGTTTGAGCACGTTTTGAGTGATGACGCCCCCAATTAAACAGGCTAAAGACGCTAGGCTTTGTCCAATGAAAATAATTATCTAATTCTTTTAAAATGGCTTCTTTCGTAGGAGGCGCAATCGCGGCTTGGCTCTTTTCTTCGTACAATTTTTTATCAAGATCACGTATTGTTTTGATTAAGTGCTCTTTTTCCTGAGGCCATTTTCTTTGTTTGTGTTCCAATAGATTCACTCGAGCTTTTTGGGACTTTAAGAGTTGTTTCAGCTCTTGAATGGCTAGCGTGGCTTTTTCCAGTTGCTCTTTTAATTTAATCACTTCTGTAGAGGGTTTTTCTTCTCCAGGGGGTGGGGGTATCGTAATAGTAAGGGGAGCGGATTTTTTACGACTATGTTTTTTATTTCCATTATTTTCTGCTGTCCGGGGTTCTTTTTTTTGGAAAATTCTTTTTAACATATCATTTCTTCCTTGAGTCATATCCCTGTTTAAGAACTTATGTGATTATAGAGCGCTTAACTTAACAAAGTCTTAAGTTCTATGCTAACCTAGCACAAACAGAATAAGAGAACACATTGCATGAGAAATCTATCATCACTGGTCATTCCGTTTCCTAATTTTAGTCAACTGATACCTGAGCAAATTGAACCTGCTTTAAAAAAAAGAGTAACAGAAAATCGTGACCGCTTAACGTCTTTACTCGCACAATCCTCATTTACTTGGAATAATTTACTCATTCCATTAGAAGAAATGGAAAATAACCTTCATCAATTATGGGCGCCTGTTTCCCATTTACATTCAGTCATGGAGTCGGATGCCTTACGGAGTGTCTATAATGCATGTTTACCTTTATTAACGGATTATCAAACAGAATTATTACAAAATGAAGTCCTTTATAAAGCATTTCAATCGATGGTTGATAGTGAAGAATATAAAACGCTGAGTCCTGCGCAAATCAAAATCATCAATAATGAATTACGTGATTTTCGTTTAGCCGGCGTTAACTTAGAACCGGTAAAGAAAGCCCGTTTTGCTGAATTACAAAAACAAATTAATCAATTATCGACTCAATTTGCAGAGAATTTATTAGATGCAACCCATCATTGGGAATGGCATATCACGGATCTCAATGCATTAGCAGGATTACCTGAACAAGCCTTGCAATTAGCTAGGCAGATGGCACAACAACGTTCAACAACAGGCTGGATCTTAACGTTAGATTATCCTTGTTATTCGGCCGCTATCAAATATTTAACAGATAGAGCATTACGTCAGCGTCTTTATGAAGCGTATGTGACCCGTGCGTCAGAGTGTGGGCCTAATGCGGGGCAATGGGATAACACAGTCGTTATGGAAGATATTTTAAAAAGGCGTCAAGAGCTTGCGCAATTGTTAGGATTTAAAAATTTTGCTGATTATTCGTTAGTGACCAAAATGGCTAAAAACCCAGAGCGTGTCTTAGGTTTTTTAAATGATTTGATCGCCTGTTCTAAATCTGCCGCAGAAAAAGAGATGCAAGAATTAAACGATTTTGCTACCTCGCTGGATGCGATTGACCAATTAGAAGCGTGGGATTTAGCCTACTATACTGAAAAATTGCGTGAAGCAAAATATGCTATTTCTCAAGAAGATTTACGTCCTTATTTTCCTATTCAAACCGTGTTAACAGGGATGTTTACTATTGTTAATAAGCTTTATGGTATACACGTGAAGGAGTGCCATGGCATTGATGTTTGGCATCCCCTTGTACAAGTATTTGAAATACGCGATGCAAAACAAACTATACGCGGTTACTTTTATACGGATTTGTATGCGCGCCCTCGCAAACGCGATGGTGCTTGGATGGATGACTGTTGTTCACGACGTTATTTAGCAGATGGCCGTCTTCAAATTCCGATTGCTTTTTTAACGTGTAATTTTACGCCCCCTCTTACGCCGGATGAATCTGCTTTGTTAACGCATGATGAAGTGCAAACGCTATTCCATGAATTTGGGCATTGCTTACATCATGTGTTAACTCAAGTGAATTACCAAGCGGTGGCAGGAATTAATGGTGTTCCTTGGGATGCGGTAGAATTTCCTAGCCAATTTTTCGAAAATTGGTGTTGGGATAAAGCGGGGCTGGCCTTGATTTCCAAGCATGTAAAAACAGGCGAAGCATTACCTAAAGCGGTATATAATAACCTTATCGCTGCTAAAAACTTTCAATCTGGCATGCATATGTTGCGACAGTTGGAATTTTCTTTATTTGATTTTTGCTTGCATTTAAATTATGATCCCCAAAAAGTGCTACAAGTACAAGCTACTTTAGACGAAGTACGTCAGCAGATCGCAGTCGTTCCCATCCCACCCTTTAATCGGTTTCAACATAGTTTTTCTCATATTTTTGCAGGTGGCTATGCAGCAGGGTATTACAGTTATCTGTGGGCGGAAGTGTTATCATGCGATGCATTTGCTCAATTTGAAGAAAAAGGTATTTTTGATTCAGAAACAGGACAAACGTTTTTGACCACCGTGTTAGAGCAAGGTGGGGTCAAAGATCCGATGGAGTTATTTATCAGTTTTCGCGGTCGCGAACCCACGATTGATGCTTTATTAAAACAAAGTGGGTTGTCATTTTCTACTGAATAACAAAACAATAAAAAGAAGGAGAAGGTATGCAATTATTTCGTCGCCATCCCAAGGCATTGCCTTTCTTGTTTTTAACAGAAATGTGGGAACGTTTTGGTTTTTACATTGTTCAAGGAATGTTGGTATTGTACGCCAGCCAGCAATTAGGTTTTTCTGATGATGAAAGTTATACCTTATCGGGTAGTTTTACGGCATTAGTTTATATTGCGCCCATCTTAGGGGGGGCGCTGGCGGATAAGGTATTAGGTTTTAAACGCGCTATTTTATGGGGCGGTGTGTTTTTAAGTATGGGCTATGCCTTATTAAGTTTTTCCTGGGCAGCCGGATTTTATATTGCTTTAGCGACGATTATTGTCGGGAACGGTCTATTTAAGCCAAATATTTCCAGTTTATTAGGCACTTTGTATACACCCCAAGATACGGCACGTGATGCGGGATTTACTCTTTTTTATGTGGGTATTAATAGCGGTATCTTATTAGCAGGTATTAGTTCTGGATTGATTAAAAATCATTTTGGGTGGCATGCCAGTTTTGCTGCGGCAAGTGTAGGATTATTAGTGGGTTTAGGTATTTTTATCCTAGGGATTGTTCGTGGCGATATTCCGTCGCAGCCTACATTTTCCGTCATAGAAAAAAAGCGGTTTTTAACAAAACCGTGGTTGATTCTGTATTGTTTATTTACGATTGGTGTATTAAGTTTTTTTCTAAAAAGTAATTTAGTGAGTCAATGGTTATTGCCTATTATTGGAATAGGATTACTCTTTTTTATTTTTATGATGGTTTTTAAGCAAGATGCAATGCATCGCAAAAATATGTTTACTTTAAATATATTAATCTTAGCATCTGTTATTTATTGGACTTTTTATTTGCAAATGTTTTTTTCGATTAACTTTTTTATTGAACGGTTAGTCCATAAACAAATGATGGGTATTTCTATTCCGACGACGGTATTTTATTCTTTGGAAAGTATTTTTGTTATTTTATTAGGGCCGGTATGTGCCTGGTTTTGGCAAAGATTGCATGAAACAGCCGTTAATCCTTCACCGTATATCAAATTTGTTATTGCTATTTTTTTAGTAGGGATAGCTTTTTTAATTTTAGCGTTAGGGACTTATTTTACGCCCGCTAATGAACAAGTTAATTTAATTTGGGTCGTGTTTTCTTATTTGCTAATTAGTATAGGGGAATTATTACTTTCTCCGATTGGATTATCCACGATTACGCTTTTAGCCCCGACGCATATGGCAGGCTTAATGATGGGCGTTTGGTTTGTGGCGCTGGGTTTTGGAGGGGGATTGGGTGGTTGGTTAGCCGAGCTCGCTAGCGTGCCTGCCGGGGTGGATAGTCGGGTTACACAGCTTTTGATTTATCAAAGTGCATTTTTAGATTATGCCTTGTTTGCTTTTGCAATTGCGGCAGCATTAGGAATCAGTTGGCTTGTGGCGAGAAAATTTATGTTCAATAAACAAGAGTTAGAGCAAAATTTAACTACAACGTAAAGCCATTAGAAACTGGTATAATAATAAAATAGCTTACAATAGCTTACAAAGGAGTGTAACTGTGTTTGATGCAGATCGCCCCATTCTCAAAAATACGCAGGATCGCTTAGGAAGAGCGGTTTTTGCTAAATATTTAGCACGCTGCATTTTAGATCAAAATAATATTGCCAGTATGGTGATTGGTTTATATGGAGATTCGGGTGTCGGTAAAACATCGATTATTAATTTGACGCTAGAGGAATTACATGCGGCAGCTAGTAATATGTTGGAGGATCAAAAGCCAATTATTCTGAATTTTAGTCCATGGAGTTATTCGGGGCAAAATCAATTAATTTATAGTTTCTTTCGCCGACTTTCTTCAGAAATCCGTCGTTTTCCTTATTTAAAAAATCCAACGCAAATTATTCATCTCTTAGAATTATATGTTTCCTTCTTTACGGATAAACCGGTTCCTAAATCATTGCGGCCTAAAGGCAAATTTTTAAAGAAACTGTTTAAGCCGCAATTAACAAAAGAAGACAGTTATGCATGGGAATCAGGACGAGATTTAACTCAAGTCAAAGCAGAATTGAATGAATTGCTTAGTAAAGAAAAACGTAAAATTATTATTATCATCGATAATATTGCTCGCTTAGAAGATAAAGAAGTGGGGCAAATTTTTCAAATCGTTAAATCGATGGGCGATTATGCTAATACGGTTTATTTATTAGCATTAGAAAAAGAACGCGTGGTACATGCTCTTAATACGGTTTATGGGGAAGGTGGAGACGCTTTTTTAGAAAAAGTTGTACAACTGCCTTTTGAAATTTCGCCTATTTCTAAACAAGATTTAGAAGCGATTTTATTAGATCGACTAAAGAAAATCATTGATAATGCGACTGCACAAGCATGGAATAAAGAATATTGGGCGGATATTTATTATTCGACATTAAAATATTTCTTTGAAAATTGCCGAGATATTACTCGTTATGTGAACACCTTAAGTTTTAGTTTTTCTCGGATTAAAGAAGTGGTTAATCCGGTAGATTTTTTTGCGATGACGGCTATTTCCGTGTTTGAGCCGCATGTTTTTCAAGGCATTCGGGATAATAAAGATTTGTTTGCTGACTTAGTCGAAAATGTTTATGAATTAGATAAAAAGAAGTTAGAAGAAGATAAGCTACGCTGCGAAGAAATTTTAAAACGCAGTAAAAAGATTAGTTATGGATTATTACATCAATTATTAGTGTATTTATTTCCTCGATTACGCAATATTTATAAGATAGATGAAAAATTTTATCACTCGCAAGCATTAGCGAGACAAAATAAACGAATTTGCTGTTTAGATTTGTTTGATGTGTATTTTAGATTATCTATTTCTTCGGGTTATATTTCTAAAGCAGAAGCAAACGCATTATTAGCACTCACCGGAGATACGGAAGGCTTTGCACTTGCACTCTTACGCTTGAATCAAGATGATCGTATTAGTAAATTTTTAGATATTTTAGATGGTTTTGCGATTGCGCGTATTCCTCTTCCGCATATAGGAAATGTGATGAATGCGCTAGTTGATAGTGCAGATTTATTTCCTGAAGGAAAAGGAAGCTTGCTGAATTTTGATACTCCCATGCGATTGCATCGAATTTTTCATCAATTATTAAACCGTCTTTCTTCTGAAGAACAGCGATTTGATCTTTTTCAAGACGCGATAAAAAAAGCAAATAAAAGTTTATATATTATTATTCATGAAATAAGGCTTCAGGAAAGAGAGCATAATCAAACGCAGAGTAGTTATTTGCCGTTAGAACACCGAGCTTTTTCTCCAAGCCATTTGTCTCTGTTACAAAAAGCCGCGCTCGAAAAAATTCAATATTGGGCGAATATCGGACGATTAGTGGAGCATCCTCATTTGTTACCTATTTTATATGCCTGGAAAGAATGGGGGGATGTGCAAGGATGTATGCGCTATGTGGAATCGATCATTAAAGAACCGCGAGGATTATTAGCGTTCTTAGGCGCCATATTTAAATTACCCGTAGAAGAGACGATAGCAAAATTAACAAAAAATACAACAGGAGAAAAGTCATTTAAACAGATAGAAAATTTTGTTTCTATTTCGACACTGGCGCCTTATGCGAAAACTTTATTTGAAAGCGAAGAATTTGAAAAACTTACGGAACGGGAACAATTAGCGATTTTAATTTTTCTTGATTTAGCGAAAGTCAATACGAAAAAGATGATGCCGGAAATTTAGATATAATCAGAACAAATCATTCATCGTAAGTTCTACATCAACTACCCCAAAGTCACCTGCTTTTTTGTTTACGCCATAGGTAGTGATGAGTGTTAGGAACACACTTTTCTTCGTATGAGTGTGTCTAACAAAGGCGGCTTTCTTCGCTAACAATTCTGCGGTATAGCTTTTGTTAATAACAAAAGGTTCGGCTGCGTATTTTATTTCACAGAGATTAATACAGTGATCTGCACGGTCAATGAGTAAGTCAATTTGCACGCCTCTTTCCCCCGAATTTTTTTCTGGTTTGTAAATCCACCCGCATTCGCTCGTCGTCACGCCTCTAATTCCCAAGGCTTCCTTGATTTTATTGACATGCTTCATGCAAAGAGATTCAAAAGCGTATCCTGACCAGGCTCGGCCAGAAGGGGAGCTTGCCATCTTTAACCAATATTGATCATCAACGCGTGTTAGATCCATACTTTTAGCTTGAGCAATCCATTTTAGATAAAAAAGCGAATACTCATCCACAAGTTTGTAAACGGCGTTTTTTTTCTTCTTGCCAAAGTGACCTATCGGTATAATAAAGCCTGATTCTTCAAGCTCAGTCAATATGTCGGACAGTCCTCCTCCCGAAGAAATTTTCGAATTTTCGCTGATTTCTGCGAGAGTAAGACCGCAAGCGCGTTGAGCAAGCGCTTTCACAACACTCACGTGGCGGTTATGATGTTCAAATAAAGACGCATATAATTCATTAAACTCATTGAAAAGAGGTCCATTGAAGCATAACTCACTGACCGTTTGTAAAGAAGATTGTCCTTTTTCAATGAGTGTCAGGTACTTGGCCACTCCTCCAATCGCCATGTAAATATCAATGAGTTGCTTGCGGTCGAGTTTGATATCTCGATGCAACAAAAAACTCTCAGTTTCAGCTAAATTGAATGGTAATAAGCGCATTTGAGCTGTGAGCCGCCCGTGGAGCCCCCCCTTGTTGCGAATGACTTTCTTAATCATCCATGAGGCTGCTGATCCGCAGACAATAAGAATGACTCGTCGATCATCTGAGAAATATCTATTCCAAAAATGATCTATAGCCTGAAGAAATCCTGAGCGCGGGGAAGCGATCCAAGGTAACTCATCAAAAAAGAGAATAACCCGCTCATGCTTTGAGATGCCTTCTAGCGCTTTTCTCAAGGCAGCGAAAGCTTCCATCCAGTCACAAGGGGGATTATTAATTTCTCTATTTGCAAATACTCTTGCAAATTCTATCGAAAAAGCTTGTAACTGTTGCTTGAGAGATCCTTTTCGGATTCCTGTGACTTCGAAGTAGAATCCTTTATCGCGAAAGAATTGGCGGATCAGAAATGTCTTGCCCACCCGTCTTCGGCCATAGATAGCTAGAAACTCAGGATTTTTTGAAAGATAAATTTTCTCTAATATCTTTAGTTCTTGCTGTCGTGCGAGAATGCGCATTATGGCTACACTTCTATATATTTATTTCGCAAATTATGACGCATATTTCGCGAAATTTCAATAAAATTTAAAGATAGCGCGGATTATAACCTATATATTGCGGATTGATGGGTTTTCCACAGCTTTAGGCATCTTCAAAAGGGAAGCTAAGCACGTGTGAAATGGTTTGGCAATCAAGTGCGAGCATGATTAAGCGATCTATTCCTAATGCGACGCCAGCACAATCCGGTAAGCCATGGGCTAGCGCAGCTAATAATCGTTCATCGATTGGCAACAGCTCAAGTTGATGTTGCTTGCGATAAGCTAGATCGTTTTCAAATCGTCGCCGTTGTTCCTGGCTATCTTGCAATTCATGGAAACCATTCGCGAGCTCTATGCCTTTAAAATACACTTCAAAGCGTGAGGCCGTAGGGGGTTGTTGCTCATAACAAATTTTTGCTAAAGCAGCTTGAGAAATAGGAAAATCATATAAAAAGCAGGGACGATTTTGGCTAAAATGGGGTTCAATGCAATGAGTAAATAAAATATCCAACAACGTATCGCGATCATTTACCCATTCTGCTTTAATAGCGTGTGTGTTTATATACGAAATTAATTCTTCTAGGCTAATAGTATGGGGATCGAGATTAAGAAACTGTTGAAATGCTTGGGAATAGCTTAAGCGTTTGGCGGGTAAACAAGTCAATACAGTTTGCAAAAACTCATCCATCTCATCCATTAATTGATGGTGGTCCCAACCAGGGCGATACCATTCTAACATCGTAAATTCTGGATTATGGCGTTTGCCTATTTCACCTTGCCGGAAGGCTTTTGTTAACTGAAAAATAGGACCACTGCCAGCGGCTAATAACCGTTTCATCGCATATTCAGGAGAGGTTTGTAAAAATACTTTTTGCTGATTATCCGAGCCGATGGGTTGAAAATAGGCAGGAATACTGCTGAGATGAGGTGCAGTAACGGTTGCGTGAGATAGTAAAGGTGTTTCCACTTCCAACACATGCCGCTCAATAAAAAATTGTCGGATCTTTTGCAAACACTGTGCTCGATGATGCAATGTTTCTAAGGAGGCAGAAGGTTGCCAATGCATTTTTTATTCCTTAACACGGGAAACATACGTTGCTGTGCGGGTATCGACTTTAATTAATTCACCTTCTTGAACAAATAAAGGAACCCGTACGACAGCGCCGGTTTCTAACTTAGCGGGTTTACCACCACCGCCTGAGGTATCGCCTCGCACACCCGGATCGGTTTCGACAATTTTTAATACCACAAAATTAGGAGGAGAAACCGCCAGCGGTGTTCCATTCCATAATGTTAACGTACACGTCATTTGTTCTTTTAACCATAATTTAGCTTCATTGACTTCTTTATCGCTGATACTAAATTGCTCAAATGTATCTTGCGCCATAAAATGCCAATGCGTGCCATCGTTATACAGATATTGTGCTTCGGTATCGACGACATCGGCGGCTTCTAAGCTATCACCCGATTTATAGGTTCTTTCAACAACCCGACCCGTTTTCAAATTGCGATATTTAATCCTATTAAAGGCTTGTCCCTTACCGGGTTTTACAAATTCATTATCAACAATTTCGCAGGGGTCATTATCGATCATGACTTTCATCCCGCCTCGGATTTCATTTGTGGTATAAACAGCCATATTTCCTCCAATAACTTACTCAATAGGTATGTAATAGGTATTTAATTTTGCTTGGGCCTTGAATGGGCAAGGTGTGTATAATACCCGCTTCGTGTAACTAATTAAAAGACGAAATCTATGTTATCTTGGCAATTAGCCATGCAACAGGCGATAACAGATCCGGAAGAGCTGTTACATATATTAGAATTGGATGAGAGTTTTTTAATCGCGGCTAAACGAGCAGCGCAACTTTTTCCACTGAAAGTGCCGCGTGGATTTGTGGATCGCATGCAAAAAGCCAATCCAAATGATCCTTTATTACGCCAGGTCTTACCGCTGCAGGCGGAATTATCGCCTGTCGCAGGTTATGAAACAGATCCTTTACACGAAGCCAAAGCGAATCCTCTTCCTGGGTTACTGCACAAATATCCAGGCCGTGTTTTAATTACGTTAGTGGCGAGCTGTGGGATACATTGTCGCTACTGCTTCCGCCGACATTTTCCCTATGCGGAAAATAATCCGGGAAAGGAAGGCTGGTCGCGGATATTTAATTATATTGCGGAAGATCCTCTCATCCAGGAAGTAATTTTAAGTGGTGGCGATCCGTTAGTGGCCAATGATGCGATGCTGGCTGACTTTACTCAACAGTTAACATTACTTCCACAAATAAAACGATTACGCATTCATACTCGCATGCCCATTGTATTGCCAGAACGTATTACTCCTCAGTGCATAGCGTGGTTAGAATCAATAAAAATTAAAAAAATTATGGTGGTGCATTGTAACCATGCCCAAGAAATTAATCCGGCAGTCACAAAAGCCTTAACTTCGTTAGCCCAAGCTGGAGTGATATTGTTAAATCAATCAGTACTTTTAAAAGGGGTGAATGACCATCCAAAAACCTTAGTCGAATTAAGCGAAGCTTTGTTTGTTGCCGGCGTCTTGCCTTATTACTTACATGTGCTTGATAAAGTACAGGGCGCCGCTCATTTTGATCAACCTTTAGAACGTGCTAGAAAAATTCATCAAGCTGTACGAGATCAATTATCTGGCTATCTCGTTCCCCAGCTCGTTCGCGAGCAACCCGAAGCATTGGCTAAGATAGTATTTTAATTTTCTTTTCTTTTGCACAAGACAAAATTTAATCACTCACAACCTCGAGAAGATCGATATTTTATCTTAAAACCAACCATAAAATAATAACCTATTGATTATAAATAATTATTTTTTACCCGGATCATTTTTTAAAAGAGGAAATGATTAAGCAAATCCGTTTTTTACCAGTTTATTATAAAGTTAGTCACACTCTTATCCACAGAAATTGTGGATAAATAAAAAAAGGAGGAACGGTAGATAAAAAATGCGTGGCCCAATTTAAAAGATCAAAAAAAGATCAAAATCTTTACTTTAATCTTAATATGGTTTATATTTTGACCTATCTGACCTAAAGATCCGTTTTTACTTTAACGAGGAAAGAGTCAATATGAAACCAAGAAGTCGTCAGAGCGTCATCGAATTAATTGATCTGTATGCCTCTCATTATCGTCCCCTAGATGCAGATTCAAAGAATTTATTTGAGAAGATAAAAAATAACTATAGCAAATTAGATTCTTCTGAAAAAACCAAAGTGATGCGTCACTTAGAAAAGAAGCTAGATCAAATAATGGTGATTTCTGCTAACGAAAGAAATGAAGTTGTAAATAATCTTAACAGAGGTCGACTAAGTGGCGCAGTATGTTTACCAATTATTGATGCTTGGATGTGCGGAAGTACAATGACGATAATGAGACTTATGGCGGAGGTACCCGTGGGTTATTTTCTTGGCGGTTGTATTCCTATGGTGATCGCGAGTGCTCAAAAAAAGGATTTTATCCTTTCTTACAAGGCTTACAAGGATTTAACTGCAAACCTAGATAAACCACCGCAATTAGTCAATTTAAGAAAGAATCCGCGTAGGCTACAGCTGCAGTCAGGCGTGAAGCTAGAACAAGATTCGCAGCCAGCAAAATATCATCCGCGCAAGAGAAGATGAAACTCTTAGAGCTTATCGGGACAGCAGCTAGATATTGAAAAAGAGGATAATGACGGTCACAATATAAAAAGGGATTTTTTTGAAAGGCAAGGATGCCAGGGAAGATGAAAAAGAAGCTTATTAGTGTTTTAATGGGTTGTTTGTTGGCTCAAACTGTTTGTGCCGCAACGCAAATTAATTTGTCTCAACAAGCAATGACATTTAAACAAAACTTATTAAATGCCTTATCAGCGGATTCTACCGCTTCGCATGCGCGACAATTTTTTTGCATGTCCAGCTTACCTTTTACTCAAGAGCCATTACAATTAAGAACGATACAAAGCAACACAGATTTTAATCAAGTTACGCATTTACATTTCCAACAATGGTATCACAACCTTCCCGTTTGGGGTGCGACAGGGATTGTGCATAAAAAGAGAGTAACAAAAATAAATAATTTGACAGTGCCATCTTTAGATATGGAAGGAATCATTTATGCGGATTTAGCCAATGATTTAGATGAAAAGGTCTTTGCTCAAATGAATACGCCTGACCAACAAGCAAAGGCATTAGCACAAGTGAAACATACGTTAAATTATTCTTCTTCCTGGCAGCTTAAATCGATTCAACCGATTGTTTATATCGATCATCAAAAAGCCCATTATGCTTATTTAATTTATTTTGATCAGGATGATCATCTTACAGGTGCTCATCGCCCCTCTTTCATTATGGATGCAGCGACTTTTTCTGTTTATCGACAATGGGATCAAATTCTTCATACTTTGCCTGTGGTATTAGCGGGTGGAATAGGAGGAAATGAAAAAACAGGCCCGCTTTATTACGATAGCGGACCTGGGCACTTATCTGCGTTGCTGATGGAATATTTGTATGAAGAAATCCACAGTGTAGGGCATACGTTATATGTATGCCATTTGCAAAATTCGCTTATTCGAATTGAAGATACGGCTTATGCAAGCGAAGTGCCTCAAGTTGCTTGCGCTAAAGATAAGGGCCAACACGCTGATGTCGCATGGTTTAATGAGCGAGCATGGGAAAATGAAGATGCGATAAACGGCGGGTATTCGCCGACCTTAGATGCGTTTTATGCTGCAACCATCGTGCAAGCATTTTATCAAAATTGGTATGGCATCCCCGCTCTTAGCCAAGATAATCAACCGATGCCGATTGTGCTGAGGGTGCATTATGGAAGGCATTATGAAAATGCCTACTGGGATGGAGAAAAAATAACGCTAGGTGATGGGGGTGATAATTTTTATCCGCTGACGTCGTTAGATGTGATTGCGCATGAAATGAGTCATGGTTTTACTGAACAACATGCTAATTTAGATGCCTCTAGCTTAGAGATGGCGGGATTACACGAATCCTTTTCTGATATGGCGGCAGTTTCTATTCAGTTTTATGTCACTGGTCAACTGAAGTGGAATATAGGCAGTACGGTAATCAAGCAAGAGGGTGCAATAAGATATTTGGATGAGCCTACGAAAGATTCTATGTCGATTGATAATGCAGCTGATTTAAACAAACCCGGTCTTGAGTCTCACGAAGTGGCAGGTATTTTTAATAAAGCCTTTTATCTTATTGCCACGTCGCCTGGGTGGTCCATACGTAAGGCATTTAATATTATGGTAAAAGCGAACACGGATTATTGGATGGAAAGCATGCGATATTTACAGGAAGCGGCGTGTGGGGTAGTAGAAGCGACGGAAGATTATGCGCAAATCGATTCAAGTTATGACCTTGCCACGGTGAAAAGGGCTTTTGAAAAAGTTGGATTAGATAAAATGGAGAGGTGCTCTGTTGCTAAAAGTTAATTATACTAAGTAAAGGGATAATTTAAGGATAATCGATGGCAAAGTTATGGATAACCTCTTTCCAAGAGAAAATGCGCCAAAAATTAGGCGGTTCTGCTAAAACAACCGCTTTAATAGGCAAATATGAGCATGCGTTTACCAGTAGTTACCAAGAAACGTATTCTCCCGCGATTGCTTATGAAGATATCGTCAAGATCGAACAATTGACGAGCGCTAATCCTTTATTGATTGATTTCTATCAAGCAGAAAATCAAACCCAGGCTTCATTACACGTCAGATTATTTCAATGGGAAAACCCCATCGCACTTTCTGATGTGTTACCGATGCTAGAAAATATGAATTTGCGAACGTTCAATGAGCAACTTTATCCAGTGACGTTGAAACAAGGAACCGTTTGGATTAGTGACTTCACTGTCGCTTATTACTCTTCTTCTTCGATTAATATTCCTCTTCTTAGACCCCTTTTTCAAGACGCATTCACCCAGATTTATTTTGGATTATGCGAAAATGATGGTTTTAATAAGCTTATTTTAGGCGCTAATTTAACCTGGCGAGAAGTCAATATTCTGCGTGCTTATGCAAAATATTTACATCAAGTTGGATTTCGCTTTAGCCAGGCTTATTTAGAAAAAACATTTATTCAGCACACATCTATTATAAAAAATTTGATTGATTTGTTTTTAACACGGCATCATCCTAACCAAAAAAAGCCTTATCAAAATAAAATACTTAAATTAGAAAAAGAGATTCATACGGCGTTAGAAGCGGTAACGAATTTAGATGAAGATAGAATTTTACGGAGAATGTGGGCGTTAATTAAAGCGACGTTACGGACGAATTATTTTCAAACACTTGCTAATAATAACCCTAAATCTTATTTATCTTTAAAATTTGCTTCAGCTCAAATTCCTGATTTACCTTTACCTCATCCTTTATATGAAATATTTATTTATTCTCCTCGTTTTGAAGGAATCCATTTGCGTAGCGAAAAAGTGGCTCGTGGGGGTATTCGCTGGTCAGAGCGTAGAGAAGATTTTCGTACAGAAATATTAGGATTAATGAAAGCACAAAAGGTAAAAAATTCGGTGATTGTTCCTTCGGGTGCGAAAGGCGGATTTGTATTAAAAAAACCGCCGGTGGATGGTGCGCCAGAGCATTTGCAAAAAGAAGTTGTAGAATGTTATCAATTATTCATTCGTGGATTATTAGATTTAACAGATAATTTAAAAGAAAATACCGTCATTCGGCCTTCTAAAGTAGTTTGTTATGATGATGACGATCCTTATTTGGTGGTTGCCGCGGATAAAGGAACGGCTACTTTTTCAGATTTAGCCAATGCGGTTGCGAAAGAATATCAGTTTTGGCTAGGGGATGCGTTTGCTTCCGGTGGATCAGCAGGATATGACCATAAAAAAATGGGTATTACCGCCAGAGGCGCTTGGGAGGCGGTTCGTCGGCACTTCCACGAATTAAATATTAATATTGATATCCAAGAATTTACTGTGGTTGGTATTGGTGATATGAGTGGAGATGTATTTGGTAATGGAATGATTTATTCCCCTCGTATTAAATTAATTGCGGCATTTGATCATCGTCATATTTTTATTGATCCTACGCCTGATCCGAATGTCTCTTATCAAGAAAGATTGCGATTATTTAAATTACCTCGTTCTTCTTGGAATGATTATAATACGAAATTAATTTCAGCAGGCGGAGGTATTTTTCCACGCTCGAGTAAATCAATTATTGTTTCCGAGCAAATGAAAAAATGTCTTGCCATTCAAGTGAATTCGTTAACCCCAAATGAATTAATTCAAGCGATATTGAAAGCCCCTGTTGATTTGTTATTTAATGGTGGTATTGGTACCTATGTCAAAGCCAGTACAGAATCGCATGCGGATGTCGGAGATAAAACCACTGAATTTTGTCGGATTAATGCAAATGAATTGCGTTGCCGGACTGTAGGGGAAGGAGGCAATCTTGGTTTTACTCAACTGGCTCGCGTAGAATACGCTTTACAAGGCGGATTAATCAATACCGATTTTATTGATAATTCAGCAGGTGTTGATTGTTCTGACCATGAAGTCAATATTAAAATTTTACTTAATAAACAAGTGGAAAAAAATAAATTATCCACAAAAAAACGAAATCAATTATTATTAAAAATGACAGATGATATCGCCGAGCATGTCTTACAAGATAATTTTAATCAAGCCAGAGTCATGAGTGTTTCTGCTTCGCGGGGAGCTCATTATATTGGCTTACATCGTGACTATATTCATGAGTTAGAAGTGAATGAAGGATTAAACCGCGCGGTAGAATTTTTGCCAGATGATAAAAAAATAGTAGAGCGCAAAAATGCAGGTCAGGGGTTGACTCGTCCTGAGCTTGCCGTATTATTAGCCTATACTAAAATTTATTTAAAAAAAGAAATTTTAAAATCGGATTTGCCCGAGGATAAATTTTTTAGCCAATTGATAGAAGGCGCTTTTCCTCAGGTATTGCGAAAATCTTTCGCTGCGGAAATGCATAAACATCGGTTACATCGGGAAATAGTTGCGACCCAACTCAGCAATGCCATTGCTAATGAAATGGGTGTTACCTTTGTTTATCGTATGCAAAGCGAAACAGGTGCATCGATTGCGGACGTTATTCGCGCCCATACGTTAGCCTCACGGGTATTTTCAACGTTACAATTAGAAGAATTAATTGAATCGCTGAATTTTAAAATTTCTATTCATTTACAATATGAATTATTACATCATGTTCGACATTTGGTCAATTTGGCGACTCGTTGGTTTCTACGCAGTTCTTATTTGAAAAAAGATATTCAAGAGACCATACAGCATTTTTCTAGTCGTGTGATGCAGTTAGAAAAAATAATTCCTAAATTAATGGTAGGAACGACCAAAGTTTACTTAAATTCGCTGATTGAGCAATTTGTTCAGGCAGGCGTTGCTAAAGAATTTGCTTCTCGAATTGCGATTTCTCGTGCTTTATATATTTCTTTAAGTGTCATCGAAATTGCAACGCAACATCATTTTGATTTAATCAAAACAGCCGAAGTCTATTTTGAAGTGGGTGAAAAATTTAATTTAGTTTGGTTTCGTGATCAAATTTCCCAAGATAGTCGAGAGGGTCACTGGAATAATTTGGCAAGATTGGTGTTGCGAGATGAATTAAATATTTTACAAAGATTATTGACGGTTATTATTATGGATACAGGAAAAGGAAAACTGCAAACGAAAAAATGGGTTGGGCAATGGATAGAAAATCACCCGCAAACGATGGAGCGATGGAATACTTTTTTAAGTAAAGTACAAGCAGATCATGGTGGAATGGATTATACTTTATTTTTTATTGCCTTACGGGAATTAGCTGAATGGGTACGTGCTTAAACAGTTAGCCCGCTTGTGTACCGACTCGATGTAAGAAAACCTATAATTATAATTCAGGTATCGCTATGGCCAAGCTGACTCCTTCTTTAACGGCTCTTTATCAACAGCCCAAAGGGCTTTATCTCTTATTTTTTACTGAACTTTGGGAGCGATTTGGATTTTACACGCTACAAACCATTATTATTCTGTATATGACAAAAAGCTTGTTGCTAACCGATCATGCAGCGAATTCGCTTTTTGCTGCGTTTAGTGCATTATTATATTTAACGCCGATGGCGGGTGGTTATTTAGCAGATCGTTATTTAGGTTCGCAGCGTGCGGTGATGATAGGAGGAGGATTATTTGTTTTAGCGTATATTCTTTCTGCTTTTCAAAATGAAGATGTATTTTTTTTGGGATTGGGCGTATTAATTTGTGCAAATGGATTATTTAAACCGAGTGTTTCGAGTATTGTCGGTGAGCTTTACTCTTTGAACGATCCGCGTCGGGAAGGTGGTTTTACTTTATTTTATATGGGTATCAATATAGGTGCACTTATTCCACCGCTGATTGCAGGGACGCTCGTAACTTATTATGGTTGGCATGCGGGTTTTATTGTTGCGGCAGTCGGCATGTTAATGGGGCAATGCGTTTTTTTAATAGGAAGACACTATTTAGGAACAGCAGGTTTATATCCCAAAGGAAGTTCATCTTCTCGTGCTGTACCGACGTATCAATTTTATAGTTTATTATGTTTTAGCATCGGATTATTCATAGCCATATGCCAAATTGCTTTTTATCATCCGGCTTTTACCGCGCAGCTTATTGAGGTTGCGGCGATAGGTGTTGTTGCATTGGTACTCTTTCTTTTATTCCAAGAAAAAAAAGCACAACGTAACCGAATGTTAGCCAGCTTAATCTTAATTATTATTTCCGTGGGATTTTGGTCGCTTTATAACCAAACGTTTAGTTCTTTAATGTTATTTGCCGATCGTAACATGGGAAAAAGTTTCATGGGTATTCCAATTGACGCTGAACTGACCCAGTTTTTTAATCCTTTTTTTATTTTTATGTTAAGCCCATTTTTAAGCCGTTTATGGGTACGATTAGGTCATTCTGGTTTAAACCCGAGCATACAATTAAAATTTAGCGTTGGAATTTTATTATTAAGCGTAGGCTTTTTCATATTAGCCATAGGCACAACGTTTTTTAATCAACAGGGGGTTGTTTCTCCCGCATGGTTAATTATCAGTTATTTATTGCAAACATTAGGTGAATTGCTGATTTCTCCCATTGGATTAGCCATGATTACGGTATTATGTCCCAAAAAACGAGTCGGGTTGATGATGGGTGTTTGGTTTTTTTCTCAAGCAGCCGCATTTGCTATTGGTGGGTCGCTCGCAAACTTAGCCGCTGTTTCTCCTGCTATTCCCGCGTCGGCGTCGGTGATTGTTTACAGCCATACATTTAAATTGTATGGATGTATTTCATTGGTTATGGCTATCGTAAGTGGATGTTTGATACCTTTTCTTAATCGTTTGATTAAGGCATAATCTTGGCCAAGCGGCAGAGGATAAGCAGCAACAACAAAAAAAATTTTGTTAAAATCTAGAATAAGCGCTAGATATTTGCCTTTCTCTTTCATGCAAGGCTTGATCAACTCCGTAACGAGTGAAATTTGCAAGCCATCTTGCTTTATCGTAAACATCTTGCGGTGTATTGCAACAACCAGGGGGAGCTGGAAAACAGGAGAGACCAAGTGAGCCTAAGCACAATGGAAAAAGCAGCATTTTATAAATGCAGCACAATACTTCAGTAGCTGTTTTCTCTGGACATAGCTCATTAATAGCAAAATTAACAGCATCTGAGCAATTTTTACTGAAAAAGTTAAATTTATAAGAGTAATAAAACTTTTCTTGTATGAGACTAACAAACTCATCAAAATTTTTATTACTAAAAAGAGTTGTGGTATGAATATAACAAGAATCCTGAGAAAATGGATGTAACGGATTGCTTTTTTGATCGTTGTACACGCTAAACGTGTTTATTGGACGGGGGGGTTCAGTCAAGCTAATTACTTTACTATGATTAATATCAAACGTTTTTCCCGTTTCAATATCAGTAGCTATAGCAGCTAAATGCTGACAAGACCAATGAAATGGCCCTCTTTTGTTAAAAAGTAATACTGTTAATTTTATACCCATAAAAAATACTTATTTTATCAATGGCATATGATTTAGGTTGATAACCGAACATTGAGATTAGAATATTTATTTTATAGTTGAAAGAAAAGGAAGAATAGTAGAAATTTTTAAAGTAAGGCCTTGTACAAAGTGAGTTGATTTTTAATAGATTTGGGCTAAAATAGAGCATATTAACTGTATGGGTTTATTTTATGCTAGGTAGACGCGAATATTATGCTCCTGCAAGCCAATGTAAGATCCCTTTAGATTGTTATAAGTGGATTGTTTTTTCTGCCGCTTTGCTAAAAGGAGAAACAGAAAAAGTGCGGAGTTCTATCATGAGCTTGCAAGCTTTATTAGGGAAAGAAAATTTTAAAAAACACTTAAATTCTTTCTATGAAATGATTTCTACGGGATATCCAGAGTATAAAATGCGTTTAAGAAGCGCATTGTCTTCAAGTAACCAAAAAGAAAATAAAACGATTCCCTTAATGGATCTTCCCGATGAATTTTTAGCCTATGATACAAGTAAACAGGGATGGTCTCTTCTCAAGTGGGTTAGAACAGTGGAAATGGAGAATTTGGAGAGAGAGAAGATCATAAAAATATTAATCGATGCGGGGGCAAAGGATGAGATTTTTTTAACTAGAACGAATAGTCCTTCTGTTAACTCTTCTCGTTATTTCGGAAAAGCGTTAAATTCAAAGCAGCCAATAACAATAAAACTGACTTCTCCTCAAGGGAAATCATCTCTATGTTGGTTCCGCAGGGGTTAAAAAAACAAAATTGCTTTTTCAGTCACAATTCCTGCTAGTGGGATATCCCAGTCCTCACGCGGTAACGCATCTATTTGTTGCCAATGGTAGGCTAACCCTAACAGATAAGGATGATTACGATGTTTCTCGCGCATGAAGGCAAATGTTCGATCATAATATCCACCCCCTCTGCCAAGACGATTCCCTGTTAAATCAAATGCAACTAATGGCATTAATACGATATCGAGAGAAGACGTAGGATAAAGTAACGTGTTTTTAGGTTCGGAAATTTTATAGCGATTAAAATGTAAGGCATCACCCGGTCGATAGGCAGCAAAATGTAATTTTTTTTCTGATGGAGACGAGACGAGAGGTAAATAACACTGTTTATTGAATTGCCAAATGGCATGAATGATGGGTTTGCAATCAATTTCATCTTCTTGAGCGAAATAGCAGCCAATATGCTGGTTCTCGATAAAGAGCGGGTGATTTAATAATAACTGGGCAATGGTGTTTGAAGCAGCCTCACGTAGGGAGGCGGGAATCGTTCGTCGCCGTAGTAAAAATGTTTCTCGGATTTCTGATTTATTCTGATTCTGCAGAAGATAGCTCCAATTGGGTAGGTTTTACTAAGGCATGTTCGACTTTATCTTGCAGCTCGCATAGGCGTTGATTAATAACATGTAATTGGAGGTTTTGTTTTTCTTCTAAATTGAGTAGCTGATGAGCAATATTTAATGCTGTTATTACTGCGATTTGCTCTAAATTCCAGGATTTGCTGGCTTCACATAATGCGCGCATTTTTTCATCGACATAATCTGCGGCATGTTGCAAAGAAGCAATGTCTTTATCTGGGCATTTTATCCGATATTGCTTACCGAGGATTTTTACGGTGGTCTCAGTGGTTTCAATTGTCTCAATTATCTCAATGGCATCGCGAGTCATAAAGGAATCATCTCTTACATTTCATTTTTATTTTATATTTTTATAATGTCTTAAGCTGAAGAAGGGTGCTTTCTATTTGTTTTAATAAAATTTGATGTTTATCACTGAGCAATTCTTTTTCTTTTTTAAGAGAGGTATGCTGTTGCATCAGTTTCTGTAGTTGTATTTCTAACAAACGGAATAATTCATCCATGATCCTTTCTCAACCTATTTTTTAGACCTATTTCATATTATCCTGATTAGGCTATAAGGCGCAATCCCTTATATGAATAAGAATATACAAAAATTTATTGAATGGGTTTAACATGAAACGATTTTTGCTAGCAGGATTAGTCGGGTTACTTTTGAGTTTAACCAGTTGCGGACAAGTAGGACCCTTATATTTACCTTCATCTAAAGAGGTACCGCAAAATGAATAATGTTTCATTTTGTAAAATGCATAGCTTAGGAAATGATTTTTTAGTGATTGAGATGCTGTCTCAATCTGTTTCGCTGGATCGCAATGATATTATGGCCTTAGCAGATCGGCATACAGGAGTTGGATTTGATCAGTTACTACTCGTGGGGAAATCAGAAAAAGCCGATTTTTCTTGTCGTATCTTCAATCAGGATGGGAGTGAAGCCGAACAATGCGGAAATGGGATGCGCTGTGTCGCGCGATTTTTGCATGAAGAAAAGTTAATTAATCATTCTAAAGTCAGTATCGAAACTCTTTCGGGAATCGTGGAAGCCATTCTTCCTAATTATGAAGAAATAGAAGTGAGGATGGGGAAGCCGCTGATTAAGCCCATGCAAGAAGTGACGTTAGCCAATACCGGAAGAGAGTTGAAAAAAGTATCCTTAATGATTATCTCAATGGGTAACCCGCATGCCATCTTGCGGGTAAAATCACTCGATGAATTTCCTATCGGAGAAATAGGATCAAAAATTGCGACACATGCAGATTTTCCGGAGGGAATTAATGTCGGGTTTATGGAATTAGGCGATAGCCATCATATTCGATTGCGTACATTTGAGCGTGGCGTAGGAGAAACATTGGCATGTGGTACAAACGCATGCGCTGCAGCGGTCGCCGGGATAATAAATGAAGGGTTACTTTCTCCAGTTGAAATAGAATTAAAACTTGGAAAGTTAAAAGTAGAATGGGAGGGGATCAATACTGACGTTAAGATGAGAGGACCGGCAACGCGCGTGTATTGCGGCAAGTTAAATGGAATAAAAACTTACTAAAAACCAACAAATTACTAGCAAATTGCTCACAGTCTAAAGTGAATATTTTGTGTTATACTAAAAAATGTACAAACAAAAAAGGACTTTTTTATGTTGCTGAAGAAAGTATTCCAACTGAATATAAAAAAGAGCCTATTCATAGTAGGGTTATTAGGGATAATATACCCTCTGTTAACATTTTCTGCTTCAACAACAACGTCTACTTCTTCTACCTCCACGACGTCTACTAATTCTTCGACTTCTTTGACGTCGACTCCTTCCGGTACGGATTCTAGTAAGCTTTCTTCTGTTGTTTTAAGTACGGGAGGAAAAACGGCTCGCGTCACTCCCCAATCAGAAGCGGTAGTGACAGAATATTATCAAGCACCTGCAACCAGTGCAGGGGCCGGAGAATGCTGTACTAACATAGCAACAGGGGGATGTTCGCAAGGTTCATTGTTGTCTCAGACGCAGGTGGGTAATGAGCTTTATTGGTCGTGTGAAAATACCTATGGTCATTTATCATCGAATGACCCTCGGTGGAATGGCCTGATGTTATGCAGCAATACGGCAACAACGTGTGATGGAACGAATACAAGTCTTTGCTGTTCTACGTTTAATTCTAATTTACAAGTCTATACCATGAATGTGGTTTATGCCCTTCCTATTTCGCAAACGGATTATAATAATACCCAGCCGTTATGTGCTGTCGGTGCTACTTTTAAGAGTAGAACCTATAAAGCCAATCCTGTTTCTGCTGCACCGGGCATGGAATATTACACCTGTACGACTATTTATAATCCAAATGATGCTTCGCAAGTCAGCTATTACAATACCCTTAGCACGACATGGGTACCTTGTTCAGCTCCTGCGAGTTCTGCCTATTGTACGACTCAATATAGCAGTGAAACTGAGGTACCACCGACTATTTTAACGTGGACATATAATTATAATTTCCCCGTTCTATCGATGCCTTTATGGAGTACAGTTCTAACATCGGAGGGAACTCCTACGACATCGAGCATTTATGATCCTTCGCAGACGCTTGCTTCTTGTGCTCCGAATGTTATTTACGATTTTTATAGTCAGTGGGGTCCTCAAGCTTATGCCCAATTCGATTTTAGACCTTACGCCGCGTCTTGGAACAACCCGATACCCTATATTCCGATCATGAATACTCCGCAATCAACAGGGTTCTATAATCCGAATCCGCCAGGTTCTTCCACGAATGATTTTTTCTATCTGCCTACTCCGGATACAGGAGGCGCTCTGACAGGCTATAATTTATATATTAACCCCGGCAATTATGAATTAAGCGTACTGTATTATATTTATTGCTTGACAGATGATGTTAGCTATTACAATACGCCAACAGTCGCTCTCGTGTATTGTTCTTCCGCGTCTAATGGCTATAATATTGTTCAAATGTTGCCTAGCATGATTGGAAAAACCTG
>Ga0206915_1021_pt1 | contig 48468 bp, 35 predicted proteins | sample Alteio_BWOrgHeat_70_FD_152945 | JGI IMG/M metagenome (GOLD analysis project Ga0206915, IMG submission 152945) | Enriched cells from forest soil in Barre Woods Harvard Forest LTER site, Petersham, Massachusetts, United States -... | ecosystem: Environmental > Terrestrial > Soil > Temperate forest >...
CTGGTACGGTCTCAGCTTTACATCATTTACAATATTTTTATTCTGGATTGATTCTGAAAGATTTATTTCTTTAGATAAAAACACAACCAATTTTCTTTTAAAAAGAAATAACCGCTTCAGCTCACCTGACAACTTTATTGAATATACTAAATTACTAAGGCAAATTCCAACGCAACTTTATCGAGTTATAGTTAATGCAGCAACAAATCCTTCTTTTATTGAAAACTTAAGCCCGGACATAGAATTAAGCCTTTCTAATCTATTCCAGGCTAAAGGGCTACGTCAAGGAGTAGAGGAGTTGGCGCCGGTTGCAATAGATTTCAAACTTATCGGTATAAGGTTACATAATAACGTACGAACAGAAATCAGGAAAAATTTGAGTACTGAATTATATCAATTCTATTCCAGTTATAAATTCGACTCGGATACCATTATTGTTGACAGAAATGAACAATTTGATATTTATAGCGGCATAGGGTGTAAAATCAGCTTAAGTGCAGTAGTTGGTAAAAACGGTTCGGGCAAAAGTGCACTGTCTGAAGTACTGTTCATGGCACTCAATAATTTGTATTTCTATTTTACAAAAGGAACTAAAACAAGTGAATATAAGCAGGTTCAGGGGCTAAAAGTCGACCTTTTTTTCGAATCATTTGGCATTTATCAATTAATATTTGATGATGATAAAGTAACGGCTTTTGAATACCTAAAAACAGAAACAGATCATTATAAAAAATCAGAAAAAAATATCCCAATAGATAAATCATTTTTAGAAAGATTTTTTTACACAATATCAGTAAACTACTCGCTTCACGGTCTAAATTCTTCACATGACAAATATTGGCTCGAACAACTTTTTATCAAAAACGACGGGTACGAAAACCCTATTGTCTTCGAGCCAAATCGTGAAGAAGGAATTATTAACATTCATAGGCAGGACGAGTTGCTAAGAACTCGGTTTTTAGTTAATTTGCTAGAGGCTATTGAAGTTGAAAGAGTTGCAGAAGATAATTCCACGGAAAATTCAGAAAGGGGATCAAATCAAAAGAAATTTAAAGCAACAATAGTTAGAAAAGATCTTGAAATAAGTAGTATTTCCTTAACTCTAACGAATGAGAAAACGGATATAATTTATATCAAGAATGACGAAACCGAATTTAAAAAAAAGGAAGACATAAAATTATATGATGAAATAATTAGAAATCTTAAGCTAAATTTTGATTTTGGTATTACTGATATTAGCCAACTTGATTTCAATAACAATATATTAAAAGAAAGCATTGCCCTCAGATATCTCGTAAAAAAGCTTTACAAGATTGTACGAATTTATAGCCCTTACAAGGAACTATTTTGGAATGAGAAAAAAGAAGAAATAAAATCCACTAAAAACTATATTAAGAAAATATCAACCGATTATACACATATAACAAATAAACTCTATCAAGCTATAAATTTCATTGCTCAAAGAATAAAATATGAGCAGACAATTTATGAAATAGGAGAACTATCGGAAAAGATTGAAGCTTCAAAAATAGAATACAGCGGGCTAAAATCAGAGGGGCTTCAAACTATACATCTGGTACCACCTTCATTTTTTGCGTTGGAAATTAACGCAAAGGAAACTAGTAAAGACCCATCGAAAGAGTTTTTATTCGAATTTTTGAGTTCTGGCGAAAGGCAACAAATTTATTCCGTGAATTCTATCGTTTACCATTTAAAGAATATTGATTCTGTTAATTTCGAGGGAAGGATTCAATATCGGTGTGTTAATTTAATTTTAGATGAGGTAGAATTATATGCCCATCCCGAAATGCAAAGAACTTATGTAAATGACTTGTTAACTCTCATCAAACAGATTGAATGGAAAAATTTGTCAGGTATAAATATTTGCTTTATCACACATTCTCCTTTTATTCTTTCTGATATTCCATCTGACAGAATTATGTTTTTAACGGAAAAAGGCAACCAAGACAAAGACGTGTCAACTAAAACATTCGGCGCAAATATTCATGAATTACTTCGAAATGGTTTTTTTCTTTCAAATACAATTGGAGAGTATGCGATTGAACAGATTAATAAAATAATTAGATTTCATTTAAAAGTGACAGGAGCCCCAAAAAGCGAAAAGAAGGAGTTGTTAGAAAAATATGAAGAAAATAAAGGCTTTTATACCTATTTAGTAAATAGTGTAGGTGAAGACTATGTTAGAGGCATTCTCAATAATCACATTGCAGATATTGAAATGAGTTTATATGATGATCAATATAGGCAAAAGAGGATCTTAGATTTGGAACTAGAACTTGAAAAACTTAAAAAGGCGGCGAAATAAATGTTACAAATTAATTATCCCAAAGACACAAAGGTGTTAAAAGAGTTAGAAAAATCATATGCAGACTCAGTTTGCAATGATGATTTGGAGGAGCAATTGAAAAGATATTTCAAACAAAGAACCGTACCCAATCCTCCAACTTTTAGAAAATTGATATTAATGCCTATAGAGAAGCTTTTCAGCGAGTCTCTTCGTATTGGAAGATATATTACAACCGACCTTCAAAAAACGAAATTAAAAAAAATAATTAATTATGATACGGCTACAAGAGGATATAATACTAAGAGACAACCTGTGATAGCAAAATTTTTCTCAAGCAATGATGACAAAATAAAGTTGTTAACCTGTTACTATTGTAACGTCGATTATATATATGCTTTTGCAAATATTGGGGATTATAAAAGCAGTTTAGATTTTATAAACAAAGCCCGTAAGTTTGAACTTAAATGTATTAAGGGAATAGATGACGCAAAGGCGAAAACAATAATGGCTAAGAGAAAAAATGGCAAGATTGCAACTATCGACAGTCTCCCGAAAAACATTACTGCTTCGGACAAAACAAATATTAAAGGCTTAATTGTTAAAGATAAAAGTAATCATTTTACACTAGACCATGTTTTAGATAAGGCCGACTTTCCTTTAGCCGCATTGTCATTTTATAACTTGGTACCATCTTGTTATGCATGCAATTCAAAATTCAAAAACCAACAGAAGTTAATAGATAAAACGAATCGCTTATTTTTAAGCCCAACGTCAAATACTAATTCATTTTTAAAAGAATTCGCTTTCAAGGTGCTTTTTTCGGCGGGAGGTGCAAAGCCAAATATGATTAATAAGCTTGAAGATATTTTATTAGATTTCAATTTAAGCGCGAGGAAAGATGATTACGAGTTGTTTTTACGGACATTTAAGATTCATTCCCGATATGTTCTTCATAAAAGAGAAGCCTTTGACTTAATTTCAAAAAAGCAGCAATATAATGATGCTCATATTAGTCAAATATCTAAAATAGTCGGAATTAGTGAAGATAAAATACGAAGAGATATTTTCGGCAAGCATCTGTTTGAGGGGTGCTTGGAGGACTACCCTTTAACAAAGTTAAAACGTGACGTGGCTAAACAAATAGGGGTTTTAGGCGTAAAATAAATGACAATTAAGCGGCCTGAGAAACCAGTAAAATTGCCGGTATTTGTTTTCTGTTAGGCTACCGTAGTCTAATATTCCCTTAAAGTTCCAGCTTTCACTCTAATGTCACATGAGTCCCTCGTGTCCCTATATTCTGCACCAAATAAACATTCTCAATCTTCATACTAACTATCTTAGTTCAACGTGCAACATTTTACTAAAATAATTGGCTATTTTCTTGGTAACGTCAATTATGTTTTGTAAATTACAGGTATGTTGTGGCAAAAGTTCATAGCTTATTTTGTAACGATGGTTTGCTAAAAAACATCAGAAAAAAACAAAAAATATGCTTATTTGTACGGATGTGTACGGTTTGGAGAAGATGAAGCTTTATGCCTCACGCGACGAAGCAGGTGGCGATAGCATGTTGTATAAAGCCTTCAATCCTTATAATCCTATGAATCCACCCAAAACTTGTCCCGACAAATTCGGGATCGTGGTTCAGACAGTATAATCTTACAAAAACGTTGTCATTGGCGTAAACTTGTAAGACTTGGGGGTAAAAGTTGATTGGTAGAAAGGGGTTTGATTGGTTGCCTGATAGTAGCAGAACTTGGTGAAAAAACACCCTCCATGCGTGAAATTTTGTGAAGGTACCCCTCACCTTAAACTGCGTTGCCCTAACTGAAGCGAATTTATTGCACATAGCAAATTCAATATTGCTGAAAACACACAACATTGGCGAAGAAAAAATTCGCATAATAAAAAGGCTTCTTCGCAAGTCCCTCTCCGCGAGGAGGGGGATTTAGGGTGAGGCCGCTCCCGACCCCCCCTCCATGCGTGAAATTTTGTGAAGGTACCCCTCACCTTACCCCGTGTTGCCCTAACTGAAGTGAATTTATTGTACAAAGCAAATTCAATGTTGGTGAAAACATACGAAGAAAAAATTCGCATAATAAAAAGGCTTCTCCCCCCAAGTCTCCCTCCACCGGAGGGAGATTTAGAGGGAGGCCCCCCTACTTAAACTTAAACTCAAACGAAATCACATCCGATATAAGGTCTGTTGTTTGGGTATAATGCCCGTACCGTATTTCCAATGAGCTAAAGCTGCTGTAAAAAATGCCTTTTGGCGGTGCAATCCTAAAATTCACGCCAAAATAACTGCTGTTAAGGGCGGCATACTCATAATTGCTGGTGTAATACTGGTCAGTAGTTTTATGTTCCCCGTAAGGCAAAAAATATTTGGCCGCCGTTTGCGTGTAATACCGGTAAAAAGGCGACACCGAAAAGAAAGGCGTTATTTTAACCGGCACTTCAAGGCTGGCGGTATGCGAGCTTATGCCCCAGTCGTCAATATAATACCGGTAATACGTTCGCAATATAATGTTATCACCCAAAAAATAATTCAGTCGGGCGCCTATAGGTAATTTATATCGCGAGCTTGGAAGGTTCTCTACCTGGTCAGTCCCGTTGGTAAAATATACACGGTGAAAGGGCAGCCCAAGATAACCGCTTTGGCCAACCACATCCATCGTAATGCTTCCCTGCAGGCGCTTATTGATGATCTGTGCAAAAGAGAACGAGCCGCTAAAGGTATTTCGTGGCGTGGTTGGTACATTGTAGTGGCCGCTTTTGCTTCCGTCGCTGCTTAAAGTTATCGTGTTGCCGCTGGCTGTTGTTATAATGGTAGTTCCGCTACCGGTTGTAGTGGAAGTGTTGCCCGGCACCAGTTCCGAAGGATAGATAAGTGTTACCTTGTCAAGATAGGCGTTCACCTTCGCGCTGAATTCGCCATTGGTATTTGTTTTCTTTGAATAGGAGAGGTCTGCGCCGAATGAATGATAATTATATTCGGAAGAATAATATAGGCCTGCACCAAAACTGGTTCCTTCTTTAGGGCTTTCAACCAGCCAGTTAAGAGAGGGATAAACACGTGAGCCGCCTGTTTTGGAAGCGCCTGTCTTTGATACAAAAGCGGAAGATGCAGATGTATGATGGTCAAAACCCAAACCTGCAGTAATGGTATGTTTCTGCTTGTTGGCATCCCATCCCACAAAGGTCATTTCAAGGCCGTTTGAGAAGTCTGTAACCTTTTCGTTGCCGATACCTCCGGTAACAGCGCTGTGGTCGCCTGTTTGTGAATAATAGCTGGATACCAGGTTTATTTCGTCAAGCTTTAAGGGCTTTGATTCGTAGGCTGTAGAATCGGTTGCGGTTTGCGAAAATGCACTCAATAGCATTGCAAATAAACCGATGGTTGTTAAAAAAAGTTTCCTCATGTAAGTGTGATTGTTTGGGGTATAGTGATTATTAATTGCAGCCGCAGCCGCCGCCTGTTTTGCCGCCATTTGCACCTGATGCCCCTTCCCTGTACGACTGGAAGTTCAGGTCATTTTTCTCTACTTTTCGGGAAGATAGGCTCATCTCCGAATCGTTGAGGCGGCTTTTCTGGTAGGCCTTAACGTTGGCGCACGATGCTAATAATGCACCCGCTGCAATTACAGCGATGGCCTTTGGGAAAACTTTCTTTTGCATGGTATGTTATTTAGTGATGTGTATGTTTTTTGATGTGTATATCCTGTCGTTATCGTCTATCAGTACCGCCTCAATATCTTTCATCTGGTTTATCATAAACAGGCCTGCTTCTATGCCCATTATTGTTACCGGCGTTGCCATAGCATCTGCTATTTCAGCGTTGGGTGCAATAATAGTTACGCTTTTTATACCGGTTACGGGCAGGCCTGTTTTGGGATTGATGGTATGAGAGTATTTTTTACCATCTATCATAATGTATTTTTCATAGTTGCCGGATGTTGCAACGGCCATATCTGTCACAGTCATGTAGGATAGAACGGTGTTTGCGGCATTGGGGTTCACAATACCAATGGTCCAGGGTTTTCCGTTCGGCTGGTAGCCCCAGGTGGTTAAATCGCCGGATGCATTTACCACACCGCTGGTAGCGCCCATCTTTTTCATAACCTCTTTGGCTTTTTCTGCTGCATAGCCTTTGCCTATTCCGCCAAAACCAATACGCATGCCCTTTTCCTTCAAAAAAACGGTGCAGTACTCTTTATTAAGCACAATGTTCCTGTAGTTAATAAGGCGCACCATTTTAAGCGCGGTTTGTTTATCAGGCAGGGTGGTGGCAGTGGTATCAAAATTCCAAAGGCGCTTATCAACCGAGCCATAAGACAGGTCAAAGGCTCCCTGCGTAACCCCTGAAATTCGTTGCGCCCTTTCAATCAGGTCAAAGGTTTCGCGGCTAACTTTTACGGGTACAATACCGGCGCATTTATTAATCAGGTTGGTTTCGCTGTCATCCCGAAAAGTGGTAAGCAGTTGCTCTATCCGTCGTATTTCATTTATTCCGGCCTGTATTACAGAGTCTGCCCAATGGGCGTTACCGGCAACCACGCTTAGCTCAAACTGGTTGCCCATAAGTTTGGCCTGTTGCTTAAACAGTTGCCTGGTGTGGGTTTTAGCGTGTGTTACCATTCATAGCGGTTTTTATATCAAATATAAAATCGTCGGTGCTGCTTTTCGGAAACCCTTCCCATTGCTTAACCACTTTTCCTTCGGGGTCAAGTAAAACAGTTAGGGGGAAAGACCCCTGGCTGTTATATTTATCAGCTAATGCATCATTAATAGCTTGTTGTTTTGCGGGCAATTGGTTTTTCTTCATCCTCGGAAAATCAGCGTTAACCATTACCAGTGAAGTATCGGCAAACTTTGTAAATGCATCGCTTGCAAATATTTCGTTATGCAGCCTTATACAGGGGCCGCACCAGTCTGAACCGGAAAAACTAAGTAATATATAACGATGCTCTTTTTGGGCTACCTGCTCTGCCTCCTTTAAATCATAATGCCAGTTGGTGAAGGAGAACAATAAAAGCATTAATGGTAAGATCATCAATCTTTTCATGCTGACTATATTAGATTATTGTGAAAAGTAAACGAATTCCGGCTCGTAATGGTATAACAAACCCTTTTTTTGCACATTAATAACAACGCATTAATATTTACAGGGGTTTGCTGTGGTGATAAGTTAAAAAGCTGTTTAACTTTTTATTGTAGATTGATGTAACAACCAGGATTTTTTATGTTTTCAGGGAAGATGGGCAAATCTCCCTTTAAAGAATCCCTGGCGACAGATCTCACTCGCTTTTTTCGGGGATTTCTATTCAAATTAAGCAAACCTTTTCAACACCTGTTGACAATTAATCTAAAAAACACGTATTTCTTTTTGCTAATTCGTTGTTTTTTACGACTTTTGCATCCCGAAAATTCGGGACGATAAAAATTCAGTTATGGCAAGAGTATGTCAGGTTACAGGAAAAGTGCCGCGCACGGGGAACAAGGTTTCTCACTCAAACATTAAAACCAAGCGCCGGTTTTTACCAAATTTGCAAACCAAGCGTTTTTTCTTTGCAGAAGAAGACCGCTGGGTAACATTAAAGGTTTCTACAGAAGCTTACAGGACCATCAATAAAAATGGCCTTGCCTCTGTAATTAAAGGATTAAGGGCTAAGGGAACAAAAATTTAATAAACCGATCAACATAAATTGCTTTTACAATGGCAAAGAAAGGAAGCAGGGTTCAGGTTATCTTAGAATGCACTGAGCATAAGGCAAGTGGCCAACCGGGCACCAGCCGCTATATTACCAAGAAAAACAAGAAAAATACTCCTGAGCGTCTTGAGCTTAAGAAGTTTAACCCGATTTTGAAAAAAGTTACTGTTCATAAAGAAATTAAATAATCATGGCAAAAGCAGCTAAAACGGCCATTAAGACCAAAGACCAAAAGGCAGCATCTGAAGCTAAGAACTGGACAAAAGTTATTAAGGCAGTGCGCAGCCCAAAATCAGGCGCATATACTTTTAAGGAAGCAATAGTGCATAAGGATAAGGTGAAAGATTTCCTGGCCGAGAAATAACCCGTTGTTTCTAAAACTTATTAAAAGCTGTCCCCACAATATATTTGGGACGGCTTTTTGTATTCAATAGACCAACAGTCATAAGTCATTGGGTCAATAGGTCATTGAGTCATTAAGTGCCAGATAACTATTTTCGGTTTTTTTTTGGATTTTTGCCTTTGTATTTTTTGGACTTTGGGTTTTGGTATTTAGAATTTTGCCTTTGTATTTTGGGCTTTGGTACTTGGCTTTATTTGGGATTTTGTATTTATAAATAATTAATTATGAGTTTCTTAGGAAAGCTGTTTGGTAAAAAAGAAAAGGAAAGCCTGGATGAGGGTTTACAAAAAACCAAAGAAGGCTTTTTTGCCAAAATAACCAAGGCTATAGCGGGTAAGAGTACAGTAGATGAAGAGGTGCTGGATAACCTGGAAGACGCTCTCGTAAGCTCAGATGTTGGTATTGATACTACTATCGCCATTATTAAGAGGATTGAAGAACGGGCAGCACGTGATAAGTACATTAACACCAGTGAATTAAATACCATACTCCAGCAGGAAATTGAGGATATGCTGGTTGATGCAGGCGATGACCATTATAAGAATTTTGAGATACCAGCAGGTAAAAAACCCTACGTAATTTTAGTGGTAGGCGTAAATGGGGTTGGCAAAACCACAACCATTGGCAAATTGGCATACAACTATAAAAAGGCAGGCAAAAGCGTTATTTTGGGTGCAGGCGATACCTTTCGTGCGGCGGCAGTTGACCAATTGACAATCTGGAGTGAAAGGGTAGGAGTGCCCATCGTAAAACAATCAATGGGTTCCGATCCAAGTGCAGTGGTTTTTGACGCAGTGCAAAGTGCTGTTGCCAAAAATGCGGATGTGGTGATCATTGATACCGCGGGCCGTCTTCATAACAAGGTACATTTGATGGAGGAGCTTAGTAAAATAAAGAGAGTGGTGAAGAAAGTGATACCCGATGCCCCGCATGAAGTATTGTTAATATTGGATGGCTCAACCGGGCAAAATGCTTTGGAGCAGGCTAAACAGTTTACTGCGGCAACCGATGTAACTGCTATGGTGGTCACTAAATTAGATGGTACGGCAAAAGGCGGTGTGGTGCTGGCGATAGCCAACCAATTTAAGATACCGGTAAAGTATATTGGCGTAGGCGAAAAGATTGACGACCTGATCGTTTTTGATAAGCACGAATTTGTAGATACGCTGTTTAGTTTGGCGAATAAATGAGGTTTACTCCGAAGAGACAATGGAGTTGCTGAAAAATTGCCCGCCACTTTTCTTGTGCCCTACGTACATCTCGCGGGTAGAGCATTGTCTTAGAAGCACTCCCGCACGTGCGGGATTCCTATTGGAACGCCTCGTGCTCTTTTCTTGGTTATTCTACCCACCAAAAGCCCTTACAGGACTAAAAAGACAAAGGATAAACGATTCCCAATAACTAAAAGAGGCTGCCCATCAAAAGAACAGCCTCTTTAATTTTTGCACTTTTAGGTTCTAATCAAAACATCTCATTCATCGTTGAAATAACCACATGAACGTTCCCGAATTGCCGCTGATGATTAGGCCATCGCCGTTGGTTATCGTCAGGGGTAAAGCATAATTATGCGAAGCCGGAAATTGGGGGAAATTAAATGAAACAGGAATGCTGCCTACCCTGTGGCCAGCCTGTATCTTGATGGTTGTACTGCTGATAGCATACAGGTTGGATGGTAAAACCGTAAAGTTTGTGCCATTGGCTGCATTGAATGCAGTTACCTGTGTGGGGTCAACGGCTATGGTAATAGTTACATCTTTCGTCAATACCTGCGGCGAAGCGATAGCAAGCGCAACAGCAGTATCAATAACAGGACTTGCTGCAGTGTCGCCTGCATAAGCAAAAGGCCCGTAATTGCCTGAAGCAGGGCTTATGCCAAATTCAATGATAGGCGCCGTATTTGAAACGTCCATGTAAGGGGTATCTTTAAGGCAGGAGCTAAAAAAGATACAAACAAACAAGGCGGATGGTATTAAAAATTTCACTTTCATAATTCATTAGTTGTAAGTTTAAAAAGTTGACCACTTTTTTAAATAGTGATCATTACATGCCCCAGAATATTTTTGTATATATATCAGAAAGCTGCTGGTTTTGTGCATTTACATTTACAGCATTTTGCGTGTATTCACTTTCAGGATATAATAACCTTTTAGGAAATTGTTGCCCCGGTGCGCCGTATGACGGGACAGGAAAAAATGGTATCCCTGTGCGCCTGTAATCGCTGTAAGCTTCATATCCGTCTAATTCACATTCTGCCACCCATTTTTGATATAAAATGGTTTTAAGCGGATTGGCGGAGATAGCAATGTTTACCAACTGGTGCGTTGAGGTAGCGATAAAGGCATCGGCCGCAGTTACAGCATTGGGTACCGTTAAATAACGGAATGATTCTTCAACTCCCTGTTTAAATAAGCTGGCATAACTGCCGGGCAGCAAGCCACGTTCTGCTGCTTCTGCCTGCATAAAAAATGACTGGCTTGCAGAAAAAAGCAATGCTGGCATCGCCGCGCTTTGTAAAATACCCTGACCAATAGGGCTGATGTTGTTCTCAGAATTAAGCGCTTCTCCAAAAAAATTGCCTCCATATCCTCCCGCGGGGTTTTTAGCATAAAAATATCCGAGCCTGGGGTCTGCGGTAGTGTCCAGGAAATCTATCATATAATTGTTGGCAACAAAATAGTTGTTGTTTTGATATGGAAAAGTGCCACCAGGCCCAAATCCATATACGCCCCAAAACGGGCTTTGTTTTGTTTGCGCATCCGCAAAACCGGGATTGATAAGTGCATCCTGGCCTGCTCCTAAAAATCCACCACCCTGTTGAACAATTTTGGTTATTTCGGTTGCGGCATAAGATTGATCGGCATTGGGTACCTGCCTTAACAAAATCCGCAGCTTTATGGTATTGGCAAATGCTATCCATAAAGGCTTAGACCCTTTGAACATTACATCAGACGCATCATCTGCAGTTGCCTGTGAAGCCGTAATGGATAATATCGCAGAATCAAGTTGTACTATCAGGTCTTTGTAAATTACCTGTGCTGAATCGTATGTTGGCGTGATGGTCACGTTAGGCTGGGCAGCGTTAAAATAAGGGACATTGCCAAACTGGTCCACCAAATCCTGGAACACCATTGCCCGCATTACTTTTGAGGCGCCGGGTAAAATGGAATTTGCTGTGCTATGGGTAATTATGAAATTATAATCATAAATATTATGGTACAAAGATTGCCAGGCTCCATTGGAAAAACTGTGGTCAAGGTTAAACGTTTCCATCTGCAACTGCGAACCTGATGAAGCCCAACCGGTGTTTCTTGTAAAAAAGCCCATCCATTGTGTTGCAAAATCATAATTATCAGAAGCCGTACTAATATTAGCCCCGATTTTATTTGTAACCGTTGAAACAAGTGCCTGTGCAAATACATCTTTACCTGAAATAGTATTTACACCCACACCATTGGGATCAGTTAAATTGGTATCCAGGTTTTTTTTGCAGCTTACCATCGCCGTAACTGCAACCAAAAGCAGTAATGGTAATAATTTATTTTTTATTGACATATAGATACATTTTAATAATTAGAAGATAGTTGCAGTAACTGATGCACTGATGATACGTGTAGGCGGTGTTTGAAACTCCGTCGTATATCCTACCGCATTACCATTGGCATTAGTGCTGAATTCCGGGTCTGTCCACTGGTTTGTCTTAGGCCTCCACATAAAAAGATTCCTCCCAATAACTGCGAAAGACAACCCCTTGAATACTTTTGACGAACCAAGGAATTTAGCTGGCAGGTCGTAGCTTAAGGATATTTCACGCACCTTAATAAAAGCAGCACTTGTTACATAGGGCATGCCTAACTGGTTATAAAAATTTGCCCACCACAAAATTGACACCGGCAATCCTGCTACTGAAGTGATGGGTATATTAGTATTAGGCGTAAACTTTCCGTCAGGCTGCTGAATTACAGAATTAGGTATTATAAAAACCTGCCGGTTTGTGGCGCTACTGGAAGAAAAGCCCGCGAAATCCATCGCATTTGTTTCTTCATTCAATATCCTTGCTCCCCACCTGTAATCGAACACTGCCCGTAATGTGAGGCTTTTATAAGAAAAGGCTGGTGACAAGCCCAGGAAGTATTTATAATTTGTATTGCCGGCGTCTACAAGGTTAGGGTTTTTGGAAGGCAAGCCAGATTGGGCATCAACAATTATTCTACCCTGCGGGTCCCTGTTAAAATCAGTGGTCATTATCTGAGGATAAGCTTTGCCCTGTATGGCGAATATGCCGCCGAGTATAGTTGTACCAAAATTTATCTGGTCCAACTCAGCCTGGCCGCCCGCGATACTTACCACTTTTGAATTCTGGTATGCGAAATTTGCAGAAAGGTCAAATTTAAAATCCCTTATCTTTATTAAAGGCGTTAAGGCAAGGTCTAATTCCAGCCCGCTGTTGTTTATTTCTCCAGCATTGGTTAAATAATTTGCAATCCCTGATGCAGCTGAAGTTTGCAGAGGTATTGTTTGATTGTTGGATACCTGGTCGTAATAGGTGGCTTCAAAATTTATCCGGTTCCTTAATAGGCCTAATTGAAAGCCAACTTCTTTTGACTGTGTTTTTTCAGGCTTTAAGCCGCTTTGTACAGAAGTATAGCTTTGTGAATAACCATTGGTTGAGCCAAATGGAAACCCTGTGCCCACTATTGTTATCGGGTATATCGCGTATGCCCCAAAGTTTGGCTGTGCCAAAGAAAAGCCGCCAAGGTTCTTTCCTCCTGAAATATTGCCCATCACCCCTAATTCATTATACCCGTCAAGACTCACATTGCCTGTGCCGGCATAACCCAAACGCACTTTCAGGAAAGAAACAGTGCGGCTGTTCTTAAGAAATTCCAGTTCATCGCTTAACACGGCAGACATGTCTATAGAAGGATAACTGAAACTCCTGTTATTGGGGTCGAGTATGGATGTCCAGTCATTACGGAAAGACCCGTGTAAGAAAAGCCAGTTGTCGTAACCAATGGTAAGGTCGCCGTAAACCGATTGGTCATACCTTTTATAATTAAAAGTAGCAGAAGCGCTTCCATCAGGGTTGGTAACCTTGGTATAACCATTTGGCACAATATTTTGCCCCAGGACAGGGCCTGAATTAACCTGATTTGAATACCAGTTGCCGTAACTGGTTCTTACCCGGTAATTAGCGCCCGCAATTAAATTGAACTTGAATTTGTTTACCTTTTTTGTGGCTGAAAAAAACGCATCGCTGTTGAAATCGTCATAATGCATTCTTATATCTTCTTTTTGGTATCCCTGGTTGCCCGGTACAAGTGCAAGATCGCCTTGCCCCCAGGGGCCGCCGTTGGCTGAAAGCCACGCAGGGAAAGAAATACTGTCAATATAAGACGGAGCATCAGCAGATGTTCTGCTGTACCCTCCTCTTGCTGTTATACTAAGCCAATCCAACAATTTATAATTCAATTGCAGGTTACTTACAAGCTGGTTAGTGCTGCTCTTTGAACGAGCATTAAAAACCTGCCACCACGGGTTAGGAAAGTACGCATTTACAAAACCCTGATTATTTTCAAATTTGCTTACGTCTTTTATACTCTTCAGGTCGGTACTCGCTAACTGGTTCATCACATTCCAATAGACTGGCCTGTTCTGGTCATAGGAGTTACCGGCTATGTCAGTTGATGTATTGTTATAGCTAATGCCGCCGCTTGCGGTAAACCTGCCCAAATTAAGGTTGCCGTTTACTCGTGCCCCGGAGCGTGAATAGGTATCATAAGGCACCACGCCCTGCTTTGAAGTATGCTCACCCGAAAAATATATGCCACCCACTTTATTGCCAAAGGAACCCGACAGTTTATTTTGATCGCCTACACCTGTTTGAAAGAAATCCTGCCTGCCGTTTGGTGCGGCTTTAAAAGGCTCAAAAAGCCATTTGCCATCAGCAGTTACACCGATGGGGATTGAGTCCGGGTGAAAATCAAGGCTGTTATACGGTACCCCAAAACTTTCATTTTCGAACGGCACTGTATTTGCCTGGCCGCTGAAACCATTTATAAATTGTATAAGGCCACCTGTAGCAGGATTAAAATATGTGCCCGGCCCTTCACCACCGTAGCCGCTGTATTCGCTTTGTGTTGCAGGAAAATAAGAGATAGACTCAAAGCTGACAATATTTTGATAAGTAAGCGTAAAATTGCCTTTGCTTTTTTTAGTGGTAATGATCATCACCCCATTTGATGCAGCCATACCATAAAGCGCTGCCGCATTTGAGCCCTTTAGTATGGTAACATCATCAATATCGCTTGGGTTTAAATTTGCGAGGTAAGTTTGGTCAACCGGCACACCATCAACAACTACAAGAGCTGCATTATTGCCTTCTATTGAGCGGCTGCCCCTAAAGGTTACTTTCACCTGCGGGTTTACACCGTTATCTGCCAGTCGTATATCCACCCCCGATATTTTCGCAGCAAGCCCTGTTGCAGTATTAGTAACTGCCGCCTGGTTCAATTCGCCAGACTTAATAGCTGTAGTGGCATAACCCAGTTCCCGCGCCTGCCTTCTTATACCTAACGCTGCTGTAACAACCACATCATTTAAAACATTGGTGCCCTTTGCCATTGTTACCTGCAATGTATTTCCGGAGCCAACTGTTGCTTCTATATTTGTGTATCCAACCGCTGAAACTGCAAGCACATCCCCTGTTTTCGCATGAATGGTAAAAGCGCCATCCGCGCCCGCTATAACACTGGATTTGGTGTTCTTTACACTAACCGTGGCAAACGCCACAGGGTCTCCGTTCTGTTCCGTTACCCTCCCGTTAATTACGCGTGTTTGTGCATTTGCAACAAGCACAAACAGTGTTATTAAGAGAAGCATTAATAGACTTCTTTTCATAAGTATAATTTTGTTTTTATGATCATTTATTATTGTTGCTCACCGCAACAAATAATTAACAATGACAACTAAATTGGTTAAATGCGTTGTTCATCATTCGCATAAATTCCCGAAGCCGCATTTTTTATTTCTGAAGATGGAAATTTCGCGACCGACAAAAACAAAGGCGCTTAATTGTTAAATAAGAAGGTCTTTTATAATGTGTAAAATGCCAAAGATTAGTGAAAGAAAAGAAGATGAGCGGTAAACTTATTATGTCACCCCTCCGGGTTTTATTTTGATTTACTGATTCGTTTTCAATAGTAATGTCATCCCGTTGAGATTGGCGTTTAGATAGGAAAAAACATTAAATTCTACGTTGGTAAAAACGCAGGCGCAAGCTGAATTTGGCAAAAATAATATGCCTTGTAGAATGTTTTCTATTGCAACCTATATGGTGGGATACTTAGAAAAAATCTTATTTCACAATCACGGTGCCCAATTCTTTGGTGAGGTCTATCTCTAATTTTTTAAGGTGGTTGTGTATCTCTATCAGGCGCATTTGTTCATTAAAGTTTTTTGAAGTTTCCATATTGCGCTGGTTCTGCTCAAACATGGTTTTAATTTTTCTCAGCTTAAAATAGTTTACACTAAGCAATACATCTTTATGGCTTACATCGCGGTTTAAAATGTTCATGTTTTCCAGCTTTTCATCCCAGCGCTGGCTTAACTCAAACGGGAACATGGTAACTAAAACCACCAGGTTTCTTATACGGCCATTTTCATGGTACAATAGTGTTTTCGCGGTAGGTTCAAGCCCGCTGTTGTATTGCCTTCGGTACTCCTCAAATAAAAATTCCAGGTCGGTGTTGTTGAAATTAAACTGCTCAAGCTCATCAAAAATATATTGCGCCATCGTTCTGTCATCATCCCATTTATTAAGCCCGAATTCAAGCAATACCCGCAAAATATTACGCTCCTGCGGTTCGTCCTGGTTTAATAAAAGTTCTGTTTCATCATAACCCGCTTCTTTATCTGCCGCCTCTGCCTGGGCTATAAGATTCTCTTCATTTTGCAGGCGTTTTTCATCTTTGCCAACCCTGTCGCGTTTATATTTATTTACCAGCGTTGTTAACCCCGTTTCATCAATCTTCAGCAGGGCGGCGCATTGCCTTATATATTCCTGCTGCTTGGTAAAATCTTCCGCCTTATTAATTTTGCTAAGCGTTTCGGCCACCTGGTTAACAACACCACTTTTTTTGTTTACATCGGTGCCGGCGTCCTTTAGCATCACCTCCAATTGGAAGAGAATAAAATCCTTTTTATTATCCGTTACAAACTGCCTGAAGGCGGCGGGGCCAACTTTATTTACATAACTGTCTGGGTCTTCATTATCGGGTATTAATACAAGCCGCACATCAAGGCTTTCCTCCAGCGCCATATCAAGGCCGCGCAAAGCGGCTTTAATACCTGCCGAATCACCATCATAAATAATAGTAAGGTTATTGGTGTATTTTTTTACAATCCGCAACTGGTCTGCGGTAAGGGATGTGCCACCGCTGGCCACCACATTTTCAATACCCGCCTGGTGCAGGCTTATCACATCGGTATAACCTTCTACCAATAAACATTCATCCTGCCTGTCAATAAACTGGCGGGCAAAATACGAGCCATAGAGTATCTTGCTTTTTACGTATATCTCATTTTCCGGTGTGTTGATGTATTTAGGTGCCTTATCTGCTTTACCGATCACCCTTGCGCCAAAACCAATGATCTTCCCGGTATTATTATGAATAGGGAAGATGATGCGCCCCGGGTAATTATCTACCAGTTCGTCATTGCGGCTAACCACCAAACCACTCTTCAGCAACAAGTCTGTATTATATTGTTGTTTTACAGCAGCCTTTGCAAATGCATTGCCGTAAGCAGGATCGTACCCCAATTGAAATTTACGAATCACGTCTTCTTTAAAGCCCCGTTCTTCTAAATACGATAAAGCAATATCCTTACCGTCCTCTGTTTCAAATAACTGCGTAGAAAAAAATTTTTGCGCAAAACCGTTGATGATGTGCAGGCTTTCCGCAGCCTGTTGCAGCAGCTTTACTTCATCACTAACCTCCGTTTCCTCTATCTCCACATTATAGCGGGCTGCAAGCCAGCGCATCGCTTCCACGTAGCTGTATTTTTCATGCTCCATCAAAAAAGTGATGGTATTACCACTGCGCCCGCAGCCAAAACATTTATAGATTTCCTTGCTGGGTGATACGGTGAACGAAGGCGATTTCTCCCCATGAAAAGGGCAGAGGCCGAGGTAATTAGCGCCGCGCTTTTTTAATTTCACAAATTCGCCCACCACATCAATAATGTCAATGCGGTTGGTAATTTGCTGTATGGTTTGCGGCGCTATCATTTATTGAAGTAAATACAAAAATAAGGCTAAAGATGGAAAAGCGAATTTCTTTGGCTAAGAGATTGAAAGAGGGAAAAGAAAAAGAGTGCTTACTGCTTAGAGTAAGCTGGTGTACTAAGTTGTGACGGATAAAGTAATTGACGTGAGGCATAGCTAAGAGATTGAAAGATGGAAAAGCGAATTTCTTTGGCTAAGAGATTGAAAGAGGGAAAAGAAAAAGAGTGCTTACTGCTTAGAGTAAGCTGGTGTACTAAGTTGTGACGGATAAAGTAATTGACGTGAGGCATAGCTAAGAGATTGAAAGATGGAAAAGAGAATTTCTTTGGCTAAGAGGTTAAAAGAGGAAAAAGAGAAAGAGCGCTTACTGCTTAAAGTGAGCTGGTGTACTAATTTTCGACTGATAAAGTAATTGACGCGGGGCATCCCTCTGCCGCGAGGAGAGGGAATGAGGGTGAGGCGGTTTTTTTTGTATCTTTTCCGCTCTAAATTATTTCCATGCGCTATTTAAAACTGATTTGCTTTAGCCTCCTACTCACTATTACTAAAAATTATGGGTTTGCCCAGGCAAATGCTGATTCTGCTCATTACTACACCGCGCCCGACGGCATAAAAATTTATTACGAAGTAAAAGGCGCGGGCTACCCGGTTGTGTTGGTGCATGGCTTTATTGGAAACAGCCAAAGCTGGAAGCGCGGAGTGTTGTATCATGACCTTTTAGCCGCAGGCTACAAAGTGATAACGGTTGATTTGAGGGGCAATGGAAAATCGGATCATCCGGCAGACTGCGAGGGTTACAACCATGATGCTGAGGCAAAAGATATTATGGGTATTGTTACAGAGCTTGGTATAAAAAAATATGTGGCGGTAGGTTACTCGCGCGGCTCCATCATAACCGCACGTTTAATGGTATTGGATAAGCGTGTAAAACAGGCTGTAATGGGAGGGATGGGCACCGATTTTACAAACCCCGACTGGCCAAGGCGCATTATGTTCTACAGGGCATTCAGCGGGGAGGATGTGCCTGAACTTGCGGCAACTGTTGCGAATGTAAAAAAGGCGAATCTTGATATAGCTGCGCTGGCATGCATGCAAAAATACCAGCCGTCCACGCCCAAAGAAACGCTGGCGAAAGTAAAAATAAAAGTATTGATTATTTGCGGTGATAAGGACAGTGACAATGGTAAGGCTGCGGACCTGGCGGCGCTTTTTAAACACTCCACATTTAAGACCGTGCCCGGCGACCACGGCGCAGCAGTACAAACAAAAGAATTTTCGGATGCGGTGCTGGGTTGGATAAAGTAGCAGGATAGATAAAGATTTTCATTGTATTATGTGCCATCGGCACATTTGGTGGGTAGAAAAATTTATCAATAGCCTTGACGCACTCCGATAGGAGGGCTTGGTGCTAAATTAGATTCAATTCAATCGCACCAATCTTTCCTACGGAACGAACCTACATTTTGTCGGTTTTTTTCTACCCACGAAATGTTCCTACGGAACAAAAACAAGCTAAAGTCAAATTGTTTAATATTTTATCAATTCAAATAAAATTCATCCGCATTTTTATTCGGTTTAATCCAATACTAACAAATGTTATCTTTGCAACCAATTTAAAAGATATATGAATAACAGGACTGTTTATATTGTTTCGGCGGTGCGCACACCAATTGGAAGTTTTGGCGGAAGTTTAAAGGAATTTTCAGCAACAAAGTTAGGCGCAATAGCTATTAAAGCAGCGGTTGAAAAAGCCGGGCTTCAACCTGCCCAGGTACAGGAAGTGCTGATGGGTTGTGTTATACAGGCAAACCTGGGGCAGGCGCCTGCAAGACAGGCTGCAAAATTTGCAGGATTACCTGACAGTGTTATTTGTACTACTGTAAATAAAGTTTGTGCCAGCGGTATGAAAGCTATAGCGCAAGGTGCCCAGAGTATTTTGTTGGGGGATGCTGATATAATTGTCGCCGGGGGAATGGAAAGCATGAGCAATGTTCCTTATTACTCACCCAACATAAGGTGGGGCAATAAATATGGCGATGTAAGTTTAGTTGACGGGCTTGCAAAAGATGGCCTTACAGATTGTTACTTTAACTATGCCATGGGCAACTTTGCGGAATTGTGCGCGAAAGAATGCCATATAAGCCGCGAAGAGCAGGATGCCTTTGCTATAGAGAGTTACAAAAGAAGCCAAAGGGCAGCTGAAACAGGTAAGTTTAATGATGAAATCGTACCAGTGGAAATTCCGCAACGCAAAGGCTCACCCGTTCTTTTCGCTAAAGATGAAGAGCCATACAACGTAAAATTTGACAAGATACCTGAACTGAAAGGCGCTTTTCAAAAAGATGGTACCGTAACTGCTGCCAATGCAAGCACCATGAACGATGGCGCTGCCGCTGTTGTATTAATGAGCAAAGAAAAAGCTGATGAATTAGGCATAAAGCCACTTGCTGTTATAAGAAGCTATGCTGATGCAGAACAAGCCCCTGAATGGTTTACCACCACACCATCGCTTGCAGTACCGAAAGCGGTAGCTAAAGCGGGCTTACAAATGAGCGATATAGATTTTGTTGAACTTAATGAAGCCTTTGCCGTAGTGGGTATCGCCAATACAAAAAATATGCACTTAGATGCATCAAAAGTAAATGTGAACGGCGGGGCGGTATCATTAGGGCATCCCCTGGGTTGCAGTGGCGCAAGAATTATTGTTACTCTTATTAACGTGCTCAAACAAAACAACGGCAAAATTGGCGCGGCCGGAATTTGTAATGGTGGCGGCGGGGCGAGCGCGATGGTGATAGAAGTTGCATAGTCAGTAAGTCATTGGCCAATAAGTCATTAAGGAAGAAAAGAAAGTTGACAGATGACAGAAAGAAAGTTGACGGATAGAAAAGAGTCACTGGGTCATTCAAAAAAGAAAAGTTGACAGATGAGGGTTGGCAGATGAAAGAAAGAAAGGCTTTGTGAATAGACAAGCTCCATCAATCCGGTCAGACGGAGACCGTCAGACCGGATGTAACCTATGTTGGTTTTTAAATTACACCCTACTCCAAAACTTAGTGAACAAAAAAATAATTGCGGTTATAAGCTTCCTACCTTTGCCGACTGCAAAATGCATGCTTTGCCTGCATGATTAAGAAACATCAAAAAATAAAATAAATATGATACAAGCGAAAGGATACGCAACACATAGCCCCACAACAAACCTGGAGCCATGGAATTTTGAAAGGCGCGAAGTTGGCCCGCATGATGTACAGTTTGATATTGTTTATTGCGGTGTTTGCCATTCAGACCTTCATCAAATAAAGAATGACTGGTTCCCGGGGATATTCCCGATGGTACCGGGGCATGAGATCGTTGGTAAAGTAGTTAAAGTGGGAGACCATGTAAAAAAATTTAAAGCCGGTGACCTGGCCGCTGTAGGCTGCCTTGTAGATTCCTGCCGCACCTGCGAGAATTGCCAGGAAGGGCTGGAACAATATTGCCTAAACGGATCTTCCCCTACTTATAATGGTTTTGAACAGGATAAAAAGACGCCTACTTACGGCGGTTATTCTAACACCATCGTGGTACATGAAGATTTTGTATTGCATGTAAGTGAAAATCTGAACCTTGCGGCAGTAGCACCGCTGCTTTGTGCAGGTATTACTACCTATTCCCCTCTCAGGCACTGGAAAATAGGGAAAGGGCATAAAATTGCCATATTAGGCCTTGGCGGCCTCGGGCACATGGGCGTAAAGTTCGGCGTTTCTTTTGGCGCTGAAGTTACCGTGCTTAGTACTTCAGCTTCTAAAGAAGCAGATGCCAAAAAATTAGGCGCGCATAAGTTTGTTGTAACTTCTGACCCCGAACAGGTGAAAGCTGTTACCGGCTATTTTGATTTTATATTGGATACTGTTTCCGCACCACATGATCTGAATATGTACCTCTCCTTATTAAGGACTGACGGCACATTGGTGTGTGTTGGTGTACCTTCCAAACCTTCGGAAGTGGCTGCATTCAGTATTATTGGTGGCAGAAAAAGCCTGGCCGGTTCCGGTATTGGCGGTTTGCCCGAAACACAGGAGATGCTGGATTATTGTGCTGAGCATAACATTGTTTCGGATATAGAGATGATTGATATTAAAGATATTCATGCATCATACGACCGCATGGTAAAAGGCGATGTACGTTACCGGTTTGTGATAGATATGGCGACGTTGTAATTGCCCTCACCCCTGACCCCTCTCCACGGGTGTAGAGGGGGTGCGGAGAACATATTTATTATGCCGAGGTAATGAGGGAATGAGAGCCAATAAACAAAAGGGATGACATCTTTCAAAAAGATGTCATCCCTTTTGTTTTGTATATATACGTTTTACTGACTTAATGACCAATGGCCTACTGACTCAATGACCAATGACTCCTATTTCAGTATCTCATGGCCCATTTTATCGCGCTTGGTTTTAAGGTAGGTTTCATTATGGCTATTGGCCTTTATTTCAATAGGCACAATATCTACTATCTCTATGCCATATCCTTTTAAGCCTGCGCGTTTTTTGGGGTTGTTGCTCATTAGTTTTAAACAGGTTGCGCCAAGATAACGCAGTATTTGTGCGCCAACGCCATAATCCCGTTCATCCATGCCAAAGCCTAAATGCAGGTTGGCTTCAACGGTATCCATCCCCTCTTCCTGCAGTTTGTAAGCCTTAAGTTTGTTCATCAAACCAATGCCACGGCCTTCCTGGTTCATATATAAAACAATACCCTTGCCTTCTTTCTCTATCATCTGCATGGCCTTGTGTAATTGGTCGCCGCAATCGCAACGCAGGCTACCCAAAATATCGCCCGTAAGGCAACTGCTGTGCACACGTGTTAATACGGGTTCATCTTTCTCCCATTTACCTTTTATCAGTGCAAGGTGTTCGCCATTGGTGCTTTTTTCACGAAAAGCAACCAGCGTAAAATCGCCATACTTGGTAGGCATTTGCACCCGTACTACTTCTTCAATCAGCGAATCCGCTTTAAGCCGGTATTCAATTAAATCTTTTATTGAAACTATTTTTAAATCGTGCTTATCCGCAATTTCTCTTAGCTGGGGTAATCTAGCCATTGTACCATCTTCATTCATCACCTCTACCAATACACCCGCGGGTTCAAAACCTGCAAGCCTTGCAAGGTCAACAGTTGCTTCAGTATGGCCTGTTCTGCGTAGAACGCCCCCTTTTTTCGCCCGTAAGGGGAAAATATGGCCTGGCCTTGCCAGGTCTGACGGTTTTGTTTTAGGATCAACAAGCGCCTTCACTGTTTTAGACCTGTCGTGGGCGCTGATGCCTGTTGTGCATCCATGCCCCAAGAGGTCAATGCTCACGGTAAAAGGTGTTTCGTGCAGGGCGGTATTATTGTCAACCATCAGGTTTAACTCAAGTTCTTCGGCACGTTCTTCAGTGATAGGGGCACATATCAACCCCCTTCCGATCTTGCTCATAAAATTGATCACCTCGGGTGTAGCGTTGTTTGCCGCGGTTATAAAATCACCCTCATTCTCGCGGTCTTCATCATCCACCACAATAACCAATTTACCTTGCTTAATATCTTCAATCGCACTTTCAATCGAATTCAGCATATCATTCATTTGAGTGCAAAATTACAACATAGTAACTGTTTTCGGTAAAAATGGCATATTCATGACATTTTCATGAGGAATGGGATATTTTAGCCTGATGCAAAACGCTTTCTTGGTATTATCTTCGTCGTCCATAATAAAAATGTTTATGAGGATAAAACCGGCAATCATTCTTTTACTATTAACTTTTAACTTTTCACTTCTTCACTCTCAAACACCCGCCACTTACAGCAGCGCCGATATTTATATGCAGCTTAAAAAGCTGAATGTACTTGGCAGCGTATTATATATAGCGGCGCATCCTGATGACGAGAACACACGGCTGCTGGCATACCTGTCCAAGGAAAAACAATACCGAACAGGTTATATGAGCTTAACCCGGGGCGATGGCGGACAGAACTTAATAGGTGACGAGCAGGGAATAGAATTGGGATTGATACGCACCCAGGAACTGCTTTCTGCAAGGCGCATTGATGGTGCCGAACAGTTTTTTAGCCGCGCGTATGATTTTGGATTTAGTAAAACTGCTGCAGAGGCATTGAAAATATGGGGGCATGATAAGATATTAAGCGATGTGGTTTGGATGATACGCAAATTTCAACCCGATGTTATTATTACCCGCTTTCCCGGTGATGCGAGGGCAGGGCATGGGCACCACTGGGCGTCAAACCTGCTGGCGAATGAAGCTTTTAAAATAGCCGGAGACAGCACAAAATTTCCGGAACAGTTTCAATACGGCGTAAAACCATGGCAGGCAAAACGGATACTTTGGAACACCTTTAATTTTGGGGGTACCAACACCACATCCAACGACCAGTTTAAGTTTGACGTTGGCACTTTTAACCCGTTATTGGGAAAAGGGTATGGCGAAATTGCAAGCGAAAGCCGCAGCCAGCACAAGAGCCAGGGCTTTGGTATTCCCAGGCAACGCGGCCAGGCGTATGAGTATTTTACAACAACCGGCGGCGATGCGCCAAAAGACAACCTGATGGATGGCATAACCACAAATTGGGACAGGGTTGATGGTGGCGCTGCGATTGAGCAAGAGGTAAATGATATTATTGCACATTTTAATTTTGAGCACCCGGAAAATTCTGTTGACGCACTTACACAATTATACCAGGCGATTGATAAACTTGCCGACAGCTACTGGAAGAATAAAAAATTAGATGAGGTAAAACAATTGATTGTTGAATGCAGCGGGCTATTTGCCGAAGCAACAACCAATACTGAATATGTGGTGACCGGTGATAGCATAAGAATAAACTTTTTTATAAATAAAGGCAACAACACTAATATAAAATTAGAGAGTGTACAGTTAGATGGCATTGATTCTACGCTAAATGTAAGTTTGCCATACGATCAGAATATTAGCTTTAATAAAATATTTGCGATACCTGTTAATGCACCAATAACACAACCCTATTGGCTGGAAAAGCCTTTAGATAATGGAGGCAGTTTTGATGTAGATGACCAAAGGCTGATCGGTACGCCGCAAAATCCCGCGGCTTATTCGGCGATCTTTAACCTTAACATTAATGGCGTAAAACTTTCTGTATCAAAGCCGGTGCAATATAAATATACAGACCCTGTAAAAGGTGAATTATACCAGCCTATTGCAATCATTCCGCCTGTAATTGTTTCGGTATCACCCAACGTGGTTTTAACGAACATAAAACCCGGAAATGAACATAGCGCTAACCCTTTTGCAACGGTAAAATATAAAACCAATTTTACCGCAAAGCAGGCGCCTGTTACTATAAAAATAATGCAGGGTACATCAGCTGTTTATTCAAAGGATACAGTAGTGGATGCAGAAGCAGGAAAAGAGTTTGTGATGAGTGTACCTGTGAAAAAGGTCTTCAATAATAATATCGCTAATGATGTATTGAGCGCTGAAGTAACCGTAACGCAAAGGGGTAATATATTTACTTATTCGCAATTGCTGCGCAGCATTCAGTATGACCACATACCGCATATTAATTATTTCTACCATGATAATATCAGGGTTGTAAATGATGAAATAAAAACAGGCAGCAAAAAAGTGGGTTATATAATGGGTGTTGGCGATAAAGTGCCGGCAGACCTGGTACAAATGGGCTACGACATTAAACTGCTTGGCGCCGCCGATATAACAGATGAGAATCTTAAACAATTTGATGCTATTGTTACCGGTGTACGCGCTTATGATGTTGACCAGTTTTTGAATGATAAATATGATATACTGATGCGGTATGTTAATAATGGCGGCAACCTGGTTGTGCAATATAACAGGAGCAACCTTATAAGCAGTGGTAAAATAAAAGTAGGGCCTTATCCTTTTGCCATAACAGGCACACGGGTTACTGATGAAAGCGCAGATGTGCATGTGTTATTGCCGAATAGCCCTGCATTAAATTATCCAAATAAAATAATGCCGACAGATTTTGAAGGATGGGTACAGGAAAGAAGCATTTACCAGGCAGACCACCCGGATGCGCATTATGAAGCCCCCATAGGTATGCATGACCCCAATGAGGCAGAAAGTACCGGAAGCCTTATTATTGCAAAGTATGGCAAAGGCAATTTTGTTTATACGGGTATAGTTTTCTTCAGGGAGCTACCCGCAGGTGTAAGCGGGGCGTATAAATTGATGGCCAATTTAATTGCGTTGCCTCTTAATAAATAGAGGAGTCAGAAAAGTCCGAAAGTCAGGAAGTCGGAAAGACCGAAAGTCAGGAAAGCAAACAGCCCTTGTCCGAACCGGCATGGGAGGACTGAAAGAGCGTAATGTAATAGCGATGGGTGAAACCCATTGAAATGAGAACAACGATGAATAAAATCCATCGAAATAAAAAGAAGGGTAACCCAATAGCGGCAGACAAGGCACAGCAGAATAAAAAAATGAACGGCAAGATGGAAAGCAGGAGAGTAATTGGTATTTGGTTTTTAGTAATATTAGGCCTGGTCACAGGGTTTTTAATAGAAAATATGCGTGCCGGATTATTGATAGGGCTGATCTTGGGATTGGCAATAATGGGACTGGTTGCAGGAAGGAAGAAATGATGTAATATTCAATAATATCGTTCAACGGTCAATACTAAGTATAAGATTTTGCTTTTTATCTTTTGATTGCCTGAACTTTGAGGGTTGCCAATTTTAATTTTTACGTTTACTTGCCAACACTATATGAAGGATATTGAAAAAATACCGCTGTTCAAAAAATGGAGCCACTGGTATGCATTGCTCATCATTGTGTTGCTGGTTTTAATAGTTTTCTTCTACTGGTTCACCAAACACTTTTCATGAGCGCTGCAGACTGGATAGTTCTAATAATAACACTTACGGGCATTGTGGCGTACGGTTTATACAAAAGCCGTACTACCAAAAACATAGAAGGTTATTTTCTTAATAACCGCACCATGCCCTGGTATATAGTGTTATTGAGTATTATGGGCACGCAGGCCAGCGCTATCACTTTTTTATCAGCACCGGGGCAGGCTTTTACTGATGGTATGCGGTTTGTGCAATATTATTTCGGGTTGCCTATTGCTATGGTTATCCTCAGCATCACATTCGTGCCCATGTTCAGCAAGCTTAAGGTTTTTACCGCTTACGAGTTTTTGGAGCAACGTTTTGATATTAAAACAAGAACGTTTACTTCCGCACTATTTTTATTATCGCGTGGCTTATCAACAGGTATAAGTATTTACGCCCCATCCATCATTTTATCTTCCCTGCTTGGCTGGAATATTTACTGGGTGAACATTTTTATGGGTGGCATGCTTATTATTTATACTGTTAGCGGCGGGGCAAAGTCAGTGGCATATACACAGCAATTACAATTCGTCATCATTTTTGCCGGTATGTTTTTGGCTGGTTATTATATTGTGCACCAACTTCCCGCCGGTATTGGTTTTAGTGATGCTTTAAAAGTAAGCGGCGCAGGCGGTAAACTGAATGCAATAACAACCGGTGTTTCATCAAAAGGGTTTGACTGGAAAGACCGTTATAATTTGATCAGCGGGTTAATTGGCGGGTTATTTTTGGCCCTTTCTTATTTTGGAACAGACCAAAGCCAGGTGGGGCGCTATCTTACAGCAAAAGGGCTAACGGAAAGCAGGGTAGGGCTTTTAATGAATGGCCTTGTAAAAGTGCCTATGCAATTTTTTATATTGTTAATTGGGGCATTGTTATTTACTTTTTATCAGTTTAAAAGCAGCCCGGTATTTTTTAACTCATCGGTGCCAGCTAAAGTGTTCACCGGGCAATTTGGAGATTCTCTGCGAAGTGTTGACTCTGCCTTTAAATTATTAAATACAAAACAAAACCTATACGCTACAAATTATGTTAATGCTTATAAAAACAATAACACAGCTATAAGCGTGTTGTATAAGGACAGCATAAGCAACGCAAACACACAGATGGATGGATTGAAAACCCATTATAAAGCATTACTGAAAAAAGCAGATGCCTCCATTGATACAAACGATACCAATTATGTATTCCTGCGTTTTGTAATTGATAATCTTCCTAAAGGGCTTGTTGGTTTATTGATAGCCATTATTTTTCTCGCGTCATGGGGCTCTATTGCGGCGGCGCTTAATTCGCTTGCATCCAGCACTATGATAGATTTTTATGCGCGTTTTAAACGCAAGCTTCCACATCCATCTGTAACAGATATTGAAGAAGCAAAAAAGTATCATCTATCCAAATGGTTTACCCTTGGCTGGGGCCTTTTTTGTGTTGTTATTGCCGAGTTCTCCAACAGGATGGGCAGCCTTATAGAGGCGGTAAATGTACTTGGTTCACTTTTTTACGGCGTTATGCTGGGCATATTCCTTGTTGCTTTTTATATAAAACGCATTGGCGGCACCGCCGTTTTTTGGGCTGCCGTGATAGGAGAGATCATTGTAATAGTTTTGTTCTTTTTAGATAAAGCCGAGATCATCGGGATAGGGTTTTTATGGTTTAACGTTGTTGGCGCTCTCGCGGTTATAATTTTAAGCAGTTTGTTCCAGGCATTTGCTTCCAAAAAGGCTTTTTAAATGACTATAAATACATTTGTATGGAGGTAAAAATAAAGCCGCGCGTACAATCCATTGATATTTTGCGTGGCAGCATTATGGTTATCATGGCGCTAGACCATGTGCGTGATTATTTTCATATATACGCTGTGACCGATAATCCAACAAATTTGGCTACTACAACACCAATCCTTTTTTTTACCAGGTGGATAACCCATTTTTGCGCGCCAACTTTTCTTTTTTTATCCGGGATATCTGCTTGCCTGGCAGGCCGGTCAAAAACAAAAAAAGAATTAAGTATTTTTCTCATCAAAAGGGGGCTATGGCTGGTATTTGCCGAAGTAACGCTTGTAACCCTTGCATTAACCTTTGACCCCTTATATAACACTATTTACCTGTTGGTTTTTTGGTCTATTGGTATGAGCATGATCATTTTGGGATTGCTTGTACTAACTAACCCAACGGTAATTATTATTACCGGCGCGATTATTCTATTAGGACACAACATATTTGATTACATAAAAATTCCGGCTGATGGTACCGGCGGCAAGCTTTTTAATTATTTTGTTGCAGCCCGCGCCAGCGTTATTTCGTTAGGTGGCGGCAGAAATATTATTATTGCTTATATGGTAGTACCATGCGCGGCTGTAATGCTGCTTGGTTATGGGGCAGGGCAGCTATATAATGCTGCATTATTTACACCCGAAAAAAGAAGAAAAATATTGTTGGTAATTGGCACGGCAGCCATTGCCCTGTTTATAATTCTTCGTTTAATAAATCAATATGGCGACCCATCACCATGGCTGCATCAAAAAAGCGGCACTTTTACTTTCCTCTCTTTTCTTAACGCTTCAAAATCCCCGATGTCGCTCGACTTTTTATGTATGACATTGGGCCCATCCATATTAGTTTTGGCTCTGACAGAACAAGTGCAAAATAAGTTTACCGCCTTTGTAACCGTGTATGGTAAAACGCCTTTCTTTTATTTTGTAATTCATCTTTACCTTATACATATCCTGTGTATTATTTTCTTTTTCGCTTCCGGCCACACAGCTAAAGACATTAAGAGCCCTGACGCAGAATTCTTTTTCCGGCCTGCGCATTATGGCTTTCCGCTGTGGGTAGTCTATTTGGTTTGGGTATTTGTGGTATTAGTGTTGTATAAGCCATGCAAATGGTTTAATAAATACCGGAGTACGCATAGCCAATGGTGGTTGAAATACATATAACCCCGACCACGATTTTAGCCTGATTTATCTGATTGCCCTGATGATAAAGGATACTGATTTGATATGATTTTTAGACGAGCACATCTTAATATTTTTGATAGATTGCAAGCAAAACATGAATTGTATTATCAGGGCAATAAGGCAAATCAGATCAAAATCGTGGTCAAAAAAAAATCCGCATATATTCTATGCAGACTTTCTTGTTATAACTAACTAAACCAACTGTTCCCTATTTCTGGTTGTAAGCTTTTACCAGGAAAACATAGTCCTGTACCTTCTTTATTTGATCAACCCTTGATTCTCCTCTCAGGCTTGTGCTATTGGTTATTCTAATTTTTTGAACCGAAGTGTCAGATTCCTTTAGCTCATCAATCAATTTATAAATGCCCTTCGCCTTAACTGCGAACACAACACCTTCTGCTTCAGTTTGCTTTGCAGTAAGAATTCCCACTACATCGCCATTTTTATTAAAAACGGGGCTGCCGGAGTTTCCGGGATTGGCATTTAAAGAGATCTGGCAACTGGTTGTATCCCCATTAAATCCTGATTCCGCGCTCAAATAACCAAGGCTGCAGGAAATAATATCTCTTGGATAGCCAAGTGTAAATAGATCTTCTCCCAAATCAACATTACCTTTCTTTATGCTATAAGGCAAAGGCCCCATTGGTTTAAAATCGTCATCATCAATCTTCAATATGGCAAGGTCTTTTGTTTTATCAATATTAACGATGCGGGTAGTAAATTCCTGGCCTTTGCTATTTACGACCACCGCGCTGCTGCCATTAAGTACGTGTGCATTAGTTATTAAATAGCCCTTCCCGTCTATCAAAAAAGCAGTACCGCCAGTTGTAGTAATAGCCCCCTGGGGTATTTTATTGTCAACTGCCTTTATTTTAGCATTTGTGGCCCGCTGAAAATTATCCAGCTTCTTATTTAATTGCTCAAATTGGGTATTGTTGATAGCAGGTGAGAATGCTGCAACCAAAATACTTATAGTCAAAGCTGTTATGCCTGCAATTGAAGCTGCAATAGCGGTAATTTTTTTGTACCTGTGAAACAACTGTATAACCTTGCCCCTGGTGGTTAGTTCGCCGCCTTCATGAATATCGCCTTTGGTTGAAAGGTTTGTATGAACTTCAGAGATCGTTTGCTTTAAAGCTGTATGGTCCGCAAACTCATTTATCTGGTGCAGGAACAACTTATGCTCAACCACCATCTGGTCAATCTCAGGGGTATTCTCGCGAAGTTTCTGAAAATAGGCCTTTTCCTCGGGCAGCATTTGGCCGCTTAAGTAGCGTTCAACAGCGTCTAATAATATTATGTCTTCCATCACTTTTTACTCTCCAATATTATATTGTGCAAAAAATAGTTTTTTTAACCGCATAAGGCATTTATACTTCTGGTTTTTTGCGTTGTCAGCGTTTGTATATCCAAATTGCCCTGCTATTTCCGTCATATCCTTCTTTTGCAGGTAATAGGCTTCAAGTAAGCTTTTACAGGGTTCGCCTAAGCTGCCAAGAGCCCTTTCCATAATTGCAAATTCCGCATTTCTCTTTTCGTGTATTTCAAGGTCTTCTTCAACCGAAACAGTTTCTTCAAGATTATCAGATTGCGCTACATACCTGCCCATCTGTTGAAGCCGTTTAAGCCAAAGCCTTCGGCAAACCGAATATATATATGTCTTTATCTGGCATGTTAAAACAAACGATTCACTCTTTGCCTTTTCATAAAGTGTTATGATGGCTTCCTGAAAAATGTCGCGGGCATCATCGTAAGACCCGTTATTGTTCAGGATGAAAGCCTGTATCATATTAAAGTTTTCCTTATATATGACCTCTACAGACTTTGCATCATTTTCTGCTAAACCTCTGAGTATGAGTTGCTCGTTTATTTCCGGTTTCACTAATACTACGTTTTTAATACCTGTGTGAGGATAAAAGTAACCCAAAATAGAGCCAAAAAAATTTATAAAAAAAATCCTGCCTGTTAGGTTACCTTTTATTTAATTTGGTATAAACACAAAATTCACACACTAAAAACATTCACACAATGAAAAAGCTGTTATTCGTATTAGCGCTTGGCGTTTTCGCCGCTTGCGGTTCTGGTACTGGTTCAGGTTCAGGTTCAGATTCTACTGCAAAAGATACTACATCAACTATGGCTCCAATGGCCCCTGCTGTAGATTCTGCTGCTATCAAAGCCGCTGCTGATTCTGCTCATAAGGCCGATTCTATCATGGCTAAGCATGTTGCTGATTCAACTGCAAAAGCAATGAAGAAAGGTAAGAAGAAGTAATTTATTTAAGCTATAAGTGTTAGTGATCATGCAGATGCTTAGCTTGCCGGCAAGTAAATAGCAGAAAATTTTTCATATGGCAAGCAATCGTTAGAGGCCGTCCTTATTCTTAGGGAGGGCTTTTTTCTTGTCCCCTGCAAGCCCTCCGCCCTAAAGGGAACTATTAAATCCGTGCCGTTGCTATCTTCGTTCATATATTTAGCTTTAATTCTATCTATAATTTTTTGATCCCGAAAACTATTTATGATGTCTTTTAACTCCCCTTTAGGGGATGGGGGCTTTAAATTCCCCCCTTCAGGCCCGCCCGTGCCGGAACGGACGTGGGCAGGGGCAGGGGTATTAACTAACACTTGTTTATTTATTTGTAAAAAAGTTTGCAGATAATGGGTTTGTATCTATATTTGACCCGCAATGACAACAAAACGTACATACAACTATTTCTTTTACTTTTTCTTCTACTACTTTTTTACCAAAGTAAATCGGGTTGTATTTGCCAAAGCATAACAAAACAAAAACAAATCAACATACAGTCCCGGTCTAACCACCGGGATTTTTTTTTACCCATAATGAAAGAAAACATACATGACTAAAGGCAAAACAAATATGGCAAAACCAGGTGATCATCCCTTAAATAATGATAAAGGAATTGCCATACAGGGTTTTGAAGGAAGTTTTCACCAGGTTGCGGCACAACAATATTTTGGTAAAGATGTACGGATAATTACCTGTGCTACTTTTCGGGAGGTTGTAAAAATTGCTGCAAATAAAAAGGAAAGCGACGGGGGCATAATGGCCATTGAAAACTCCATTGCAGGCAGTATTTTGCCAAATTATATGTTGCTGCAAAACAGCAGCCTTAAAATAACAGGAGAAGTTTACCTGCCTATAAAACAGCATTTACTCGTTAACCGCGGCGTAAAGATGGAAGATATTCGCGAAGTGCATTCCCACCCGATGGCGATACAGCAATGCATGCTGTACCTTGATAAATTTAACTGGAAGCTTATTGAAACAGAAGATACTGCCTTAAGTGCAAAACATATTTACCAGCATAAAAGCAAACATATTGCGGGCATAGCAAGCAAACTTGCGGCAGAATTATTTAACCTTGATATTCTTGTTCCCAACATTCATACGCTGAAAAATAATTATACCCGTTTTTTGATATTGCAGCGGGAAGAAAATGTGCTGCAGGCTGATGATGCAAATAAAGCCTCGGTGAATTTTCATACCGACCATTCGCGCGGCAGCCTGGCTAAAGTGCTTACAAAAATTGCTGAGGGCGGCATTAACCTAAGCAAGCTGCAAAGCTTTCCCATTGCAGGCACAAACTTTAAATACAGTTTTCATGCAGACATGGAGTTTGACACCCTTCAACAGTTTAATGATGTAATTGATGCTGTTAAAACAATAACAGAACAAGTAAAAGTGTATGGTGTTTACCGGAATGGAAAGCAGGCGGAGTGAAGGGTTGGTTGATTGGTAAAGAATAGTAAAGAAATTGGGTTTACAAATAAATAAGAAATCGAACTATTTAATTTTTATGATAACAACAGCAAAGCGTTTGGATGGAATTGGCGAATATTATTTTTCTCAAAAGCTGAGAGAGATTGACGGCCTGAATAAGGATGGAAAGAACATCATTAATTTAGGCATCGGCAGCCCCGACCTGCCCCCGCACCCTGATGTGATAAAAGTATTACAGGAAGAAAGCGCAAAACCGAATGTGCATGCATATCAAAATTATAAAGGTTCTCCCGTTTTACGCAAAGCGTTTGCTGATTGGTACGGCCAATGGTATAATGTTAGTTTAAATGCAGACACTGAAATATTGCCGCTGATAGGAAGCAAAGAAGGCATCATGCATATATGTATGGCCTATTTGAATGATGGTGATTTGGTACTGGTGCCTAATCCCGGTTACCCAACGTACAGTGCAGCGGCAAAGCTTGCCGGTGGAACAATAGTTAGTTATGAATTAACAGAAGAAAATAATTGGTTCCCGGATTTTGAAGCGATTCAAGCAGCCGTTAATGATAACGGCGGCGCAGTTAAGCTGATGTTTGTTAATTACCCTCAAATGCCCACAGGGCAGTTGCCGACAAAAGAAATGTTTGAAAAGCTTGTGGCTTTTGCAAAAAAACACAATATTCTTCTCGTGCACGATAACCCGTACAGCTTTATACTGAATGACAAGCCCATGAGCTTATTGAGTATTGACGGTGCAAAAGAGGTGGTTATTGAATTAAACTCGCTAAGTAAATCGCAGAACATGGCAGGGTGGAGGGTAGGCGTTTTATGTGGCGCCAAAGAAAGGATTGATGAGGTGCTGCGTTTTAAAAGTAATATGGACAGCGGCATGTTCCTGCCCGTACAACTCGCAGCGGCAAAGGCTTTGAGCTTAGGCAGAGAATGGTATGATTCGGTGAATGCGGTATATAAAGCAAGACGTGAAAAAGTTTACCGGTTGCTTGATGTGTTACAATGTACTTACTCAAAGGAGCAGGCAGGGATGTTTATGTGGGCAAAAATACCTTCAAAATATAAAGATGGTTATGCATTAAGCGATGAAGTGTTGTACAACAAAAATGTGTTTATAACACCGGGCGGCATTTTTGGCAGTGCGGGCGAAAAATATATACGGGTTAGCCTATGTGGGAGCATTGAGAAGTTTGAGGAGGCGATAGGGAGAATTAACCCCTACCCCTTAAGGGGGGATTTAAATTTCTAAAAAATAAATAAACAACTTTCGGTTTTATAAAGAAAAAAGGTAGAGAATGAGTAATGATAAAAACGGCACGGATTTAAGAGTTCCCTTTAGGGCGGAGGGCAAAGTTCCCTTTAGGGCGGAGGGTATCACTCTTACCATAGTCGGCGTTGGCTTAATAAGCGGATCATTTGCGCTGGCATTAAAAGATAAGGGTTTTGCAAAGCATGTTATTGGCGTTAGCAGAACAGAAGCAAGTCAGAAAAAAGCGCTTGAGCTCGGTTTGATTGACGAAGCGTTGCCATTGGAAGAAGCAGTAAAGAAGAGCGATTTTATTTATGTGGCCATACCAGTAGATGTTACCATACCTATAATGCTGCAGATAATGGATATGATAACTGATAAGCAGATTGTTGCAGATGCAGGCTCAACAAAATATGCATTATGCGAAGCATTGAAAAACCATCCGATGCGCGGGCGTTTTGTTGCAACACACCCTATGTGGGGCACTGAGTACAGCGGCCCGGAAGCTGCAGTGCGCAATGCATTTGTTGGCAGGTCGTGCGTGATATGTGAAAAAGAAAAGTCAGATGCGGATGCAGTGGACATAGTGGAGAATATATATCGTGAATTGGGGATGCATATTGTATATATGAATGCAGAAAGCCATGATGTACATGCTGCTTATGTAAGCCATATATCGCACATAACATCATTTGCTTTGGCCAATACCGTATTGGAGAAAGAAAAAGAAGAAGACGCCATATTTGAATTGGCAGGCGGTGGTTTTGAAAGTACTGTGCGGTTGGCAAAAAGCAGCCCTGCCATGTGGGCGCCTATATTTATGCAGAACAAAGAAAATGTGCTGGATGTATTGAATGAACATATAAGCCAGTTGCGCAAGTTTAAAGCATGCCTTGAAAAAGAGAATATGGATTATTTATTTGAGCTAATGGCAAATGCAAATAAAATAAGAAGGGTTTTGGACAGGTAGAATGAATTACATATTAAACTAGTCATTATATTAAATAAAAACAAAGTCGTAATGGTAATGCGTATTAATCAGTTAAATCAGGTTAAAATCGTGGTCAATCACTGGCCATTGGTTACCTTTGCGCAAAATTTGAAAACAGAATGATAACATTTGGAGAATTAGGATTGGACGAGCGGCTGGTAAAGGCTACCGGCGAATTAGGCTTTGTTAGTCCTACTGAAATACAGGAAAAAGCTATTCCTGTTTTGTTAAAAGGGACAAAAGATTTTATTGGGCTTGCACAAACAGGCACCGGTAAAACGGCTGCATTTGGCTTGCCATTATTACATGTGATTGACGCAGAAAAGAAAAGCCCGCAGGCGCTGGTGGTTTGCCCAACACGTGAACTGTGTATGCAGATAGTAAGCGAAGTGGAGCTTTTTAAAAAACATATACGTGGTATAAGTGTAGTGGCAGTGTATGGTGGCGCGAGCATTGGGGCACAAATAAGAGACCTTAAGCGTGGTGTGCAAATTGTAGTTGCTACACCCGGAAGACTGATTGACCTTATTGAACGTAAAGCTATTAACCTGGAAGAAATACAATATGTAGTATTGGATGAAGCGGATGAAATGCTGAACATGGGTTTTCAGGATGATATAGAATTTATTTTGCAGAACACGCCAAAACGCGAAAGCACATGGCTGTTCAGCGCAACTATGCCGCCGGAAATACGCAGGGTTAGCAAACGCTACATGAAAGACCCTATGGAAATAACGGTGGGCAAAGCTAATACCGGCAATAAAAATATTGATCATCAATATTATGTAGCGTCTGCACAGCACCGTTACGAAACGTTGAAGAGGCTTATAGATTTTAACCCCGGCATATATGGATTGATATTTACGAGGACAAAACTTGATGCACAGGATATAGCAGAGAAACTTACACGCGAAGGTTATGATATTGATGCGCTGCATGGTGACCTTACACAACAGCAGCGTGATAAAGTGATGGGGCAGTTTCGGGAGAAAAGCCTGCAGTTATTGATTGCAACAGATGTGGCGGCCCGCGGTATTGACGTAAAAGAAATAACACACGTAATTAATTACGAATTACCCGATGATGTAGAGATATACACTCACCGAAGTGGCCGTACAGGCCGTGCGGGCAGTACAGGTATTTGTATGAGTATTGTGCACAGCCGCGAGTTGTTTAAACTTAAACAGATTGAACGGATGGTGCAGGCACCATTCCATCGTTTTGAAATACCAACGGGTAAAGATGTTTGCCGTAAACAGTTTTTCTTTTTTATGGATAAACTGTTACAAACTGATATAAGCCATGGTGATTATGAAAGCTATGTGCCGATGATAGAAGAAAAATTTGCGGACATAAGTAAGGAAGATATTTTAAAACGGGTTGTTGCAAGTGAGTTTGACCGCTTTTTGAAGTATTATGAAAACGCAGGAGACCTGAATATTCGCGAAGAAAGGCGCGAAAGAAGAGAAATAGGCACAAGAGAACAAGGGGGCAGGAGAAGAGAGGTAAGCCGCGGTGAAGTAAGAGGCAGTGAAGGGAGAAGCAGAGCAGAGTTTAGTGGTGGAGGCGGAAGCGGAGATTATATGAGATTGTTTGTTAACCTTGGAACAAAAGATGGTTTTTATAAAGCAAGCTTTTTGCAATTCATTCTGGATATGAGTGATCTTAGAAAAGACGTGCTTGGCAGGATTGATATGAAGGAAATGAATAGCTGGGTTGAAGTGGACAGCAGTGTGGCTAACCAAATGATAAAGGCAATGGATGGCAAAAACTATAAAGGAAGAAGGATAAGAATGAATGATGCGAATAGCAGGTAGGGCCAGTTTACAGTTTGTAGTTTACAGTTTATAGCTTGGGAGCGATTCGGTATAACACTCGCCGTTGTTAGTGTTTTCACCAACAACGACTATATGGCTGGGAGCGTCGCAGACAGAAACTTAGTTAGTAAAAGCACCAACAAACGTGTAGGATAAGGATGGATAATGCGAATAGTGACTAGAATCTGCGTTTTTTGTGATTTCATAGACTTAAAGGAATAAACTATATGAAAAAAGTGATTCTTTTATTTGTGGTGATTGTTAGCGGTTTAAATGCCCTCAGCCAGACGCAAGGTAAGATGAACAGTGATGCTGGAGATAGCCTTCACGCAGCAGATAAAGAATTGAACGAAGTATATAGAAAGATTTTAACTGGCTATAGTAATGATACTTTATTTATTAAAAATCTTAAGATTTCGCAAAAATTATGGATACAGTTTAGGGATGCTGAGATGAATATGAAATACCCTGAAAGAAAAGTCGGTTACTATGGCAGTGTGTTGCCAATGTGCTGGGCAATTTATAAAGAACAGTTGACAAGGGACAGAACAAAAACATTGAAGCAATGGCTTGACGGTATTGAGGAAGGTGATGTGTGTGCTGGATCGGTTAAAAAAAAGGTTGCTGCCCAATAATGTTTCTATAGTTGAAGAGTACGAAGCAAGGCAGATGCTATGAAAAACAAAAGTTGGTAACAAAAAGAAAGAACACAGAAAAAAAAGAACGCAAAACTTATAACTTTAAACATCCCGATATGCAAGCTGTTGAAACATTAAGCGCCAAAGAAGTGGCGCAGGAAAAATGGAATAAGCGCCCGTTAATTATTGCCGGACCCTGCAGTGCAGAGACTGAAGAGCAGGTATTGGAAACTGCTATACGTATTCAGCAAACCGGTAAAGTTGATATGATGCGCGCGGGAATTTGGAAACCCCGCACACGGCCCGGAAGTTTTGAGGGCATTGGTACCAAAGGGCTACCCTGGTTACAACAGGCGAGAAAAATAACCGGTTTACCGGTTGCTGTAGAGGTCGCTACCGGAAAGCAGGTAGAAGATGCTTTGCATTTTGATGTGGACGTATTATGGCTTGGCGCCCGTACGACTGTAAATCCTTTCAGTGTGCAGGAAGTAGCCGATGCTTTGCGTGGCGTTGATGTGCCGGTTTTAATAAAAAACCCTATTAACCCCGATCTTGAATTGTGGATAGGCGCTCTTGAACGTGTAGCAAAAGCAGGCATTAAACAAATAGGGTTGATACATCGCGGGTTTAGCTCATACGGCAATACGGAATACCGCAATGCACCTATGTGGCATTTGGCAATCGAAATGAAACGCCGCAATCCCGGTGTGTTATTTATAAATGACCCATCACATATTTGCGGGCGCAGGGATATTTTGCAGGATGTTGCGCAGAAAGCTATTGACCTTGATTTTGACGGGTTGATCATTGAAACGCACCGTGACCCCGATAAGGCATGGAGTGATGCAAAGCAACAGGTAACACCGGAACGTTTGGCCGAAATACTTGAAGCTATTAAGTGGAGAAGAGAAGATGTGGCATCTGAAGAGTATCATGCCGCATTAGAAAAATTACGCCAGCAAATAGACCAGCTTGATGACGAGCTGATGCAGATACTCGGCCAGCGCATGAAGATATCTGAAAAGATAGGCCAGTATAAAAAGGAAAGCAATATAACCATATTACAGACAAACCGCTGGAATGAGATACTGGAAAGGGCATTTGCAAAGGGCGATAAACTGGGCTTAAGCAAAGAATTCATTACCAAATATTTTGATGCAATGCACATGGAAAGCATCAGCCATCAGAATAAGATATTGAATTCGTAAAAAACGATTGGATGAGATTGCAAAATTTCAGTTTAGATTTAGTTCAAAATATTGGCGTTATTAAGGGCGAAACGGATTTCGATTTGCATAATGACTATAATTTAGAGAGCTTTCACTACGATGTATTATCATCTGAGTTGACGGTTAATTGGCAAATCGATGAAGGCGATTGGATTCAACCAAGTCTTCCCAGGAAGTTAACACTTAAATTTCATAATATATCTTTTTTGCAGATTATTAAGAATGAAACTGACGATGACAAAAGTGATGATGGATGCCTTGAAATGATTGGCTTATCTGATTATAACATGAGGAGTGATTACAAAAGTGTTCTGGCTAAACAAACATCCGCTAATAATGATATTATTTTGATTTTTTTGAATGGACAGAGTATAAGGGTTAATGCAGAATCTGTTGAATTAATACTTGAGGCGTCATGACAACTAAGAAACTTACATTTTCATCCAAGGCGGTTACTTATTATTTTGATGCAGCTTTTGACGAATTGGAAAAGCTTACATCAAAAGAAAATTCCATCATCCTTACAGATGAAAATGTATTTGGCAAGAACCAAAAGAAATTCAAAGACTGGAGAGTAATCGTTGTTCCGGCGGGAGAGGATCATAAAAATCAAAGAACGGTTGATCATATCATTGAGCAGCTAATTGTTCATGGAGCAGACAGAAGTTCATACTTAGTTGGTGTTGGCGGCGGTGTAATAACAGACATGGCCGGATATGTTGCATGCGTTTATATGCGCGGTATAAAGTTTGGCTTTGTGCCCACCTCAATTTTAGCGATGGTTGATGCAGCAATAGGTGGGAAAAACGGTATTGATGTTGGCGTATATAAAAATATGGTTGGCCTGATAAAACAACCTGATTTTTTATTATATGATTACTCTTTTTTAAGGTCGTTGCCAAAAGAAGAATGGGTGAACGGCTTTGCGGAGATCATTAAACATGCCTGTATTAAAGATGCAGCGATGTTTAAGCAACTAGAAGAGCATAAGCTGACTGATTTTCAAAAAGACAGGGAATTGCTTAACAAACTTATTCAGCGAAACGCTTTGCTGAAGAGCAAGGTTGTACAACAGGATGAGTTTGAAAAGGGTGACAGGAAATTACTCAACTACGGCCATACACTCGGCCATGCTATTGAGAACACTTACCATTTACCACATGGCCACGCGGTAGCAATAGGCATGGTAGCTGCAGCTTATTTAAGCGCCAATTTTTTGAAACTAAAAGGGGCTGAAAAGATAGCAGGGTTATTGGTAAAATATGGGTTGCCTGCTTTTTTTAAATTTGACGCGGATAAGGCTTTGGAAATGATGCGTGCTGATAAAAAAAGGTTTAAAAACGAGATCCATTACGTTTTACTGGAACGGATAGGGAAAGGCGTTGTAAGGCCGGTAGTGATTGATGAAATAAAACCTACTATCAAACATTTAGCGCGGAATTAGACCTAAATCCATACCCTAAATCCCTAAAGGGACTTTAAGAAATAACAAAAGAATTTCATTAGATCATGCAAGTAACCGTTTCTGCATCGCATATTTCAGGAAGTATTTTTGCACCGGCATCCAAAAGCTCCATGCAGCGGGCATGTGCGGCAGCTTTGGTAAAAAAAGGAGAAAGCATAGTTCAAAATCCAGGCATTTCTAATGATGATAAAGCAGCCCTTGGTGTTATACAGGCATTGGGCGCGACCGTGGAGTATTTAGAAGATGGTTCAATTAAAATAAATTCTGAAAACTTTCTAAAAGGTTCTGCTGAAAATGCTCCATCTGCCGTCAATTGTGGCGAAAGTGGCTTGGGTATAAGGATGTTTGCGCCAATAGTTGCCTTAAGTGAAAACACAATAACCATTAATGGAGAAGGCAGCTTATTAAGCAGGCCAATGGATTTTTTTGACGAGGTATTGCCGCAGTTGGGCGTAGAGATTTCTTCTAACAATGGTAAGCTCCCGCTTAAAGTGAGAGGCCCGCTGCAACCAAAAAATATTACTATTGACGGCTCGCTTAGTTCGCAATTCTTAACCGGCTTATTAATGGCTTATGCAGCGTCAGGCGCAAGCGGGGTAAGCATTAAAGTTATTGATCTCAAGAGCAAGCCTTATGTTGACCTCACGTTAAAAGTGATGAAAGATTTTGGTTTGAATGTGCCGGAAAACAAGAACTACGAAGAATTTTATTTTACCAACCAACCAATCAACCAACCAACCGATCAACTGATTACCTATACAGTGGAGGGTGATTGGAGCGGCGGCGCATTTTTGCTGGTTGCAGGGGCTATTGCAGGTGATATTGTGGTAAAGGGCCTTGACATAAACTCAACACAGGCTGATAAAGCTGTACTGAAGGCATTAAAGGATTGTGGTTGTAAATTAGATATAGACGAAAGCGCTATTTCAATAGGCCCCGGAAGTCTTGTTGCATTTGATTTTGACGCAACCGATTGCCCGGATCTTTTTCCGCCGCTGGTTGCTTTGGCTTCTTATTGCGAAGGCACAACAGTAATAAAAGGCGTTCAGAGGTTAACACATAAGGAAAGCAACCGCGCCTTAACTTTACAGGATGAATTCGGCAAGATGGGCATTGACATACAATTAAATGGTGATGAAATGTACATACATGGTGGCGATGGTGTTAAAGGCGCACACGTACATTCACGCCATGACCATCGTATTGCTATGGCTTGTGCGGTTGCGGCATTAAAGGCTGAAGGAGATGTAGTGATTGATGCTGCTGATGCGGTGAATAAATCGTACCCCAATTTTTATGAGCATTTGGAACAGTTGGGTGTGATAGTAAATTAACCACGGCTTTAAAGCCGTGGTTAATTAAGTGAAAGATCAATAGGGCTTTAGCCCAAGAGCTAAACAACTTATAAGTAACTACAATAATTTTTTTTAAACTCCCCTTTAGGGGATGGGGGCATTATGAACAGTTTCGGACGCATATTTCGGGTAAACATTTTTGGCGAATCACATGGTGAAAGCGTTGGTATTAACATTGATGGTATCCCCGCAGGCTTGCCATTAACCGTTGAAGATTTCCTGGAAGATATTGAGCGCAGGAAAGGTGGTACACAAAAAGGTACTACACCGCGGCAGGAAACAGATTTGCCTATTTTTAAAAGCGGGTTGTTCAATAACATAACGACCGGCGCACCTCTTACTATTTTATTTGAAAATAATAATACACGTTCAGGGGATTATCAAAAACAGCGTGCTGTACCAAGGCCCGGCCATGCAGATTTTGTCGCAAGCAAAAAATTTGGAGGGTTTGAAGATTACCGGGGCGGCGGCCATTTCAGCGGACGTTTAACTGTATGCCTTGTGGCAGCCGGCGTTATTGCAAAAAAGCTCCTGGCTTTCCCCCCCTCTCCGGGTGGAGAGGGGCAGGGGGTGAGGCTTAACGCTACTATTCTTGAAATCGGTGGTGAAACAGACCTTGAAAAAGGTTTGCAAAAAGCGATTGACGCAAAAGATACCATTGGCGGCATTTTAGAGTGCAGAGTGACCGGGTTGCCAATCGGATTAGGTGAGCCTTTTTTTGACAGTGCTGAATCTTTATTGGCACATGCCGCATTTGCTATTCCCGCAGTGCGGGGTGTTGAATTTGGGACAGGCTTCGCGGCTGCCAGGATGTTCGGTACAGAACACAACGACGCTATTGAAAATATGGACGGCAAAACAGTTACAAACCATGCCGGGGGCGTGGTTGGCGGTATTACTAACGGAAATGAACTGGTTTTTCGTATTGCTGTAAAGCCAACATCCTCTACACCAAAAGACCAATTCACGCTTAATTGGGAAACCGGTTCTATGGAAACTTTTTCCGTAAAAGGAAGGCATGACCTTTGTATTGCTCTGCGTGTACCTGTAGTGCTTGAAGCAGTAACTGCCATCGTACTTGCAGACCTGATGTTACTGGAACAGAGGATACCAAGGGTGTTGACACCCCAGCCCTAAAGGGAGGAAAGAAGGTAAGGAAAGTAAGGAAGGGTAAAGGAAGTAAAAAAGTAGGTTTTTTGGGGATGCTTATATTGATTATTGAGAATGAGCCATATTATTTATCATATTACTACACAAGCTGAATGGGAAGGGGCAAAGAAGATTGGGTTTTATGAAGCATCCTCTTTGCATGCAGAAGGTTTTATACATTGCAGCACTGCCCACCAGGTTGATGGTGTTTTGCAAAGATATTTTGCCGGCAAGGGGCCGCTGGTAAAACTTACCATTGACAGCGATAAATTGCACGCCCGCCTGCAGCATGATTTTTCGATTTCGCTGAACGAGCATTTTCCGCATATTTATGGAAGAATAAATTTGGATGCGGTGGTTGAAGTGACGGAGGTAGGGTGATTGATAACCTGTTTGGCTTTTGTCATATATGAATTGCCCCGTGCCTTTAGGCCGGGGTAAGAAGGGAATAGTTTTTCCGGGCTTTAGCCCAATATTAAAATGGAGATAAAGCCCGAAGGTTCTCTTGTTATTATTATCCCTGGCCTAAAGGCACGGGGCAATTCAAAACCCGGGATTTCTAAAATTTTCTATAAAAAGATCATGCATAACTACATCATCAACGCATCTATACAAATAGTTCCTATTGTGCAGGACAGGCACCCTTACGAGTGGGTGGATGAAGCTATCGCTGTTATACAGCAATCTGGTATTAAATACGAGGTTGGCCCCTTTGCCACCGTAATTGAAGGCAAGTATGATGATGTGATGAAAGTTATAAACGATATTAACGAATACCTATACAGCAAAAACTGCAATGAATGGATATGCAACGCGCAAATACAGGTGCGCAGCAAGGGTGATATAACAGGAGAGGAGAAGACGGAGAAGTTTGTAAAGTGAATACCTCAATCAGGCAATAAGAAAAATATGATCAAAATAAATTCTCCAATATCTTATTTTAGTTCAGTACTCCTCCACAAAAATCCCTTCCTCCCTAATGCCGCCTCCATTTATCTCCCCATAAACCTCCAACAATTTCTTCACAGCATTTTTGCCATCGTCACCTAAGGCAATGGAATAATTATTTACATACAGGTCAATATGCTGGCGCATCACGTCTTCACTCATTTCCTGAGAGTGTTGTTTTACGTAATCAGTTAACTGTACATGATTGTTCGCATAAGCATACTCCACGCTTTTTTTAATAAGCCTGTCAATTTGTTGAATCAATTTTTTACCCAGCGTTCTTTTGGCCACGATGCCACCGAGTGGAATAGGCAGGCCGGTTGTTTGTTCCCAAAACTCGCCCAGGTCAATCACTTTATGTAAGCCCTTAAGATGATAAGTAAACCGGTTTTCGTGAATAATAACGCCGAGCCTTTCTTCGTGCCCATCTTGAGTCGGGGAACGGCTTCCGAGTACAAAATCTTCAATCTCATTAAATACTTTAAACACCTTGTTTTTGGCATTTGGGTATGCAAGGGAAAAAAGCATGTGCGCGGTTGTATTCTTACCGGGTATAGCAATAAGTGCTGTTTCGATAGTTCCTGGTTGCAAGTTTCCAGTTCCTTGTTCAGTATTCCTTGTTCCTTGTTCGATATTTCTTCCCCTTCCTTGTTCAGCATTCCTTGTTCCTTGTTCGATATTCCCAACAGTTTCCAGTTTCCGGTTTCCAGTTTCCAGTTTAGGGTTTTTCGTTATCAGCAGCGGCCCAACGCCTTTGCCTAAAGCGCCTCCGCTATTCAAAACAATATAATTATCCAACACCAGTGGCAAAACACCATAGCTTATTTTAGAGATGTCAAGCTTGCTGTTAATAGCCCAATTGTTTAGTGTTTGTACATCTTCCAGCACTACTTCAAACTCCAGCCCTTCCGTATCAATTTTATTGTTAACAAGCGCATCAAAAATAAATGTGTCATTCGGACAAGGAGAAAAACCAAGCGTAAGTTTCATAAACATTAAGAAAGTTGACAGATGAGGGTTGACAGATGACAGTAGAAAAACTGTTATCTATCAACCATTCCGTCAACTAATTTTATATAGTTTATCAATATATTTTAGCAGCGATTGGTTGAGGTTTGCAATTGCTTCTTTCATTTTCCACTTTTCTTTATCCCGCTCACCAATATAATTACTGATTGCCCTTATTTGCACAAAAGGCATGTTCATTTCACGGCACACATAATGCAGGGCAGCGCCTTCCATACTTTCGATGGTTGGGTTGTATTTCTTTATCAATTGCTGGGTGCGTTCAGCAGAGGTGGTTATTTCATTCACGGTAACGCCTGTAACAACGGGCAATTTTAAAAGATTGAATTTTTCCAGGTGCGGGTTAGGCAACCGCCTTCTTTCATAGGGCGGGTAGCTTGATTTTTCTAATTTAAGATCAAAAATATCCTTCCATTTTCCCTCTTCTTCCACACCGGTATCGCCCAATATTTCTTCGTTTACAATAACCACTTTTCCCAAATCAGTTGAGTTATCAAAACAGCCTGCAATGCCTGCCTGGATAATAAGGTCTGGCTTTTCTTCAATCGTAAGCCTTGTTATTGCTACAGCCGATGCGAGCATACCTACACCACTTTGATGAAAGGACACTTTAAGGCGCCTTCCCTCCCCTGTATATAAGGTATTGATATCTAAAAAAGCGGGCATCCATTCACCAACAGTTGCCGCCGTAATAACTACTCGCATAGGCGGGCAAAGTTCGGAGTATTTGACAGAAGAATTAAATAAAAAATATGGATTGTTCAAACGCTAATCAATTAGGTTTTAACTTACAGCATTATAGTTTTTTATTCTCCGCTCATCACACGATTGCTTTATGAAGAAACATTTTGTTTTAACGCTTATTTTTTTATTTGCTATAATAATTTCCCGTGCTCAATTATTAAGTATCAGCTCTCCCGATGGGAAGATAATAATTGGTATTGAAACGCAAGCAACGTTGACCTATACCGTAACAGTTGACCATATAAAAGCTGTACAGCCTTCTGCTATTGATCTTGAATTAATGAACGGAATTAAACTCTCTGATGGGCTTACTGTTGTAAGCTCTGCCAAGCGTTCTGTAAATAACATTATTACACCCGCCGTTGCTGATAAGCGCAGGCAGATACCGGATATTTACAATGAATTGACGGTGCAGTTTAAACAAAACATCGCGGTTGTGTTCAGGGCATATAATGATGGCATTGCTTACAGGATAGTAACTGCATTTAAAGATTCAGTAATAATAAAAAATGAAAAAGCGGTTTTTCAATTTGCACCTAACAGCGCAATATTTGCCCCATTAATTCATAAGAGGGATGATGAGGATATTTATCACACAAGTTTTGAAGAATTATACAAACATACTGCGCTGGATAGCCTTACTGCACAGGATGAAATGTTTTCGCCGGTACTTATAGAAGAAGATGGCATAAAAATAGGGCTGACCGAATCTGATGTACTTGATTATCCAGGCATGTTTTTGAAAGGCACAGGCTCGTTTTCTTTGGAAGGGGATTTTGCCCATTATCCTGCAAAAGAGCAAATTACTGACGCGGAATATCCTGAAAAAATTGTTACAGAGAGGGCTGCGTATATAGCGCGTACCAAAGGCGAACGAAATTTGCCCTGGCGCGTATTGATGATAGCAAGAAATGATAAAGAACTTCCATATAACGATATGGTCTATAGGCTGGCAGCGCCATCGGTAATAAAGGATGTTTCATGGATACATCCCGGTAAGTGTACGGATGAATGGATAATAGGCATTAATCTATTTAACGTACCTTTTAAAACAGGTGTAAATACCGCATCTTATAAATATTATATTGACTTTGCCAAACGTTTTGGGTTTGACCGTATTATGATGGATGCGGGTTGGAGCGATTATAAAGACCTGTTTAAGATAAACCACAACATAAACATGGATACGCTTGCTGCCTACGCAAAAAGCAGGGGCATCAAAATTAGTATGTGGACATTGGCTGCTACCCTTGACAGGCAATTAGACAGCGCTTTAAAGCGGTTTAAAAAGTGGGGGGTTGATTTTATTATGACTGATTTTATTGACCGGGACGACCAAAAAACCGTTGAGTTTTATGAGCGGATAGCCAAAGCCTGTGCTGACGCAAAACTGATGATCATGTTCCATGGCGCATACCCGCCAAAGGGGTTTAACCGCACGTATCCCAACAATATTACCAGGGAAAGTGTTTTGGGATCAGAATATAATATTTGGAGTGATAAACCCTCGCCCGGGCATGATGTAACCCTGCCATTTACCCGGATGCTTGCTGGGCCTCTGGATTATGAGCCGGGGATATTAGATAACGCAACAAAAGAGCAATTCAGGCCTATTAACGAAAAGGTGATGAGCCAGGGTACCCGCTGTCATCAACTAGCGATGTTTGTAGTATATGATAATCCTTTGCAAATATTCTCAGGCAACCCATCGCAGGGGTACCTGGAACCAAAGTTTATGGAACTGCTTGGAAGCATACCCACCACCTGGGATGAAACAAAGATACTGGAAGGCAAAGCCGGTAATTATATAATAACAGCAAGGCAAAAGAGAAGTAACTGGTTTATTGGTGGTATGACGGATTGGACCGCAAGGGATTTTGATATTAAGCTGGATTTTATAGCTGATGGCAGGTACCAAATGGCATCTTGCATTGATGGTGTAAATGCAGACAGGTACGCCTCAGATTATAGCCTTACTGCAAGCGAGGTTAAAAGAAATGATATTTTACATGTTCACATGGCGCCGGGCGGCGGGTTTATGCTAAGGCTGGTTAAAAAGTAAAATTATCTCTCTTCGAAACTGTAAATGTTACCGATTTATTTTGCTTGCCTTAACTTTGCAAAAATTTTTAGGAAGCAGGATGATCTTTCTTACAAGGCTTGAACATTTTAATGCGGCGCATAAATTATATAACCCAAACTGGGACAGGGAAAAGAATGAAGAAGTGTTTGGTGTTTGTGCCAATGAAAACTGGCATGGGCATAATTTTGACCTTTTTGTAACTGTTAAAGGCGAAGCAGATGCTGATACCGGGTTTGTGATGGATGTTAAAAAGCTTAAAGCTTTAATACGGGAACACGTAATAAATAAGGTTGACCATAAAAATCTTAACCTGGATGTTGATTTTCTTAAGGGCAAAATATGCAGTACGGAAAACCTCGCAATAGGTATTTGGCAGCAACTTAAACCGCATTTGCCGGCAAATGTTGCCCTGCATTGTGTAAAGCTTTATGAAACACCGAGGATATATGTTGAGT
>Ga0206915_1024_pt1 | contig 45735 bp, 35 predicted proteins | sample Alteio_BWOrgHeat_70_FD_152945 | JGI IMG/M metagenome (GOLD analysis project Ga0206915, IMG submission 152945) | Enriched cells from forest soil in Barre Woods Harvard Forest LTER site, Petersham, Massachusetts, United States -... | ecosystem: Environmental > Terrestrial > Soil > Temperate forest >...
TGCAAATGACTAACGACTTATTGACTAATGACTCACTTCTACAGGTCTCCCAATTGCGGGCGAAGTATGATCTCTTCCACACATGCCTGCGGTGAAAGCCTGGAAGTTGCATAAATGAGTTCGGCTATATCGCCTGGTTCCATGATGCGTTCAGGGGTAACCCCGCTTCCGCTCCAGCTATCGGTATATACTGCACCTGAATAAAGCGCAGTAACTTTAATATTGTATTGCTTCAATTCTTCACGCAGGTTTTTAGAAAAGCCTGCAAGGGCAAACTTACTTATGCCATAACTACCCCCACTTGGATAAGCCTGTAACGAAGCAATAGAGCACATATTAAAAATATGCCCGCTCTTTGCGCTCATCATAGCGGGCAGTAAACACCTGGTAAGATAATAAGCGCTGTACAGGTTGGTTTCTATCATATTTTCAATTACTCCATCCGCTTCTGTATGTATGGTTCCCGGCAAAAAAGACCCGGCATTGTTTACCAATATATCAATACTATTTGCAGTTTCCAATACCCAGTTGCCAAAGGCAATAACTTCATCTTTAATGCTTACATCAATCACCATTGTTTTTACAGTGCAACCTGGATATTTTGCAAGCAGTTCATCAGCGGTATTTTGCAGAGTTGCTGCGTTACGCGCGCAAATAAACAGGGTATTGTTATCTGCGGCAAACTTTTCTGCCACGGCTTTGCCTATGCCCTTTGAAGCACCTGTAATAACAATATTCATAGCCACGAAGTTAGAAGTAAATATAACAAGTACGAAGTTAGAGGTACGAAGTACGAAAAACAAGTACGAAGTATGAAAACAATTCGTGTAATTCGTTTTAATTCGTGTCATTAGTAATTTTAACTTCGTGCATCATGCAATACAAACATCTTTTCTTTGATCTTGATCATACGCTTTGGGATTTTGAAACTAATGCCAAAGAAGTATTGTATGAATTATACACGATGAATGCCCTTAATGAAAGGGGCATAGATGATTTTGATCGTTTTTTTGAAAGATACAGCTATCATAACGAGCGTCTATGGGACAGGTACACAAAGGGTTTTATAAAGCAGGAAGAATTGCGGTGGAAAAGGATGTGGTTTGCTTTGATAGATTTTAAAATTGGCGATGAAATGTTATCCCGGCTTATGGCTGTGCAGTTTTTAGAAAGGTTGCCATTTAAAAAAAATCTTTTTCCATACACCGCAGAAATACTGCAATATTTAAAAGATAAAGGGTATAAGCTGCACCTTATAACCAATGGGTTTGAAAAAATACAGCATAGTAAATTGCGAAGCAGCAACCTGCAGGATTATTTTAACGAGGTAATAACTTCCGAAGCAAGTAACAGCCTTAAACCACACAAGGAAATATTTGAATATGCCCTGGATAAAACAGCAGCACAAAAAAATGAAAGTATTATGATAGGCGATAACCTTGATGCAGATATACAGGGCGCCATGGATGCAGGCCTTGATACAGTATTTGTAAATCATTTAAATGTAAAGCCTCACATACAACCGACCTACACAGTGCATCATTTGAAAGAGTTGGAAGAGATATTTTAAAATCTTGAAACGGTTTCTATATCTTTAAAGCCACCGCATTTTTAACTTTACAGACGATATGAGAAAATTGTTCAACATAACATCCGTATTTTTATTATCGCTTTTTTGTTTAGCCGTTTCTGCACAGGATAATAATTTTTACCCCGGCAAAATATGGAATGATGCTGATGGGAAACCCATAAATGCACATGGCGGCGGCATACTGTATGATAAAGGCATATACTATTGGTTTGGCGAAATAAAAAACGGGAAGACCATTCGCGTTGAAGAAGATAAAAGCTGGGAAAATTACCGGGTGAATGCAGGCGGCATATCCTGCTATTCATCTAAAGACCTTGTTCACTGGAAAAATGAAGGTGTGGCCCTGGCACCTTCCACAGATAGTACAAGTGAATTATATTTTGGCAAGGTGATAGAAAGGCCCAAAGTAATTTATAATGCAAAAACAAAACAATATGTAATGTGGATGCATATTGATTCGAAGAATTATGGCTATGCACGCGCTGGAGTTGCAGTAAGTAAAGCACCCGCAGGCCCCTACACCTATTTAGGGGCTGTGCGCCCCAATGATGCTATGAGCCGGGACATGACTGTATTTAAAGACACTGACGGAAAGGCATATCTTGTGTGCACCTCCGAAAATAACTTAACTATCCACGTTAATTTGCTTAGCGATGATTATTTAAAACCAACTGCCATATTCACCCGGATACTTATTGGCCAAAACCGCGAAGCGCCCGCCATAGTAAAACATCATAACAAATATTTTCTGATAACCTCTCTTTGCTCAGGGTGGGATCCAAACGCAGCAAGGTATGCAGTTGCAGACAGCATGTTGGGCAATTGGGTGGTAATGGGTAATCCCTGTACCGGGGAAGACAGCGCGACAACCTTTCATTCGCAAAGCGCTTATATTATTGCCGCAGCAGGAAAAGATAAATATATTTTTATGGCAGACAGGTGGCAAAAAACCGACCTGCCTGATTCAAGATATATTTGGCTGCCATTGGAGTTTGAAGGTGATAAAATGGTTGTTAAATGGGAAGATAAATGGCATTTATAACCACCAGGTTTTTCTTAAGAGCTCACATATTTACGAAATACGAATCCGTACGAATGAAGAATAATGACGCTTTTATGATAATTTGAGATACACAAGGATTTTTATCTCGTATCTCTAACTTCGTGCTTACAGGTATTTTCTTATCTCTGCAACTAACTCAGTCTTCGTTATCGGTATGCCCATTATTTTGTTATAGCCTTTGGCATCAACTAAGTATTGGTCGCGGATGATCTTTATTAGCTGGCCATTATTTATTTCGGGTATCACTACCGTTTCAAAATTTTTAATTATTTCGCCTAAATTCCTCGGGAAAGGCCGCACATACCTTAAGTGCGCGTGGCTTACTTCTTTTCCTTCCGACAACAATTGTATTACTGAGCTTTTAATGACCCCATACGTGCTGCCCCATCCCAGCACCAGCACGTTGCCTTTTGCAGGGCCGCTGTCAATGGTTTGCTCGGGTATGTAGTCTGCTATCTTATCTACTTTAGCCTGCCTTGTTTTTACCATGTGCTGGTGGTTATCGGCCTCGTAGCTTATATTACCGGTAATGTCCTGTTTTTCCAGGCCGCCAATACGGTGTTCAAGCCCCGGCGTGCCCGGCACAGCCCAGGGGCGAACCAGTTTTTCATCCCTTAGATAGGGAAGAAATTTATCACCGCTGTTTTTTTCCTGGATGAATTCAACTTTAATCGCAGGCAGGTCATCACTCTTTGGAAACTTCCATGGCTCAGCACCATTGGCAATATACCCGTCGCTTAAAAATATTACGGGTGTCATGTGCTGAACGGCTATCCTTACTGCTTCGTACACCGCGCTAAAACAATCGCTTGGGGTACTTGCCGCTACTATGGGCATGGGGCATTCTCCATTCCTGCCATAATAGGCCTGCAACAGGTCGCTTTGCTCAGTTTTTGTAGGTAACCCTGTAGACGGGCCACCACGCTGTATATTTATAATAAGCAGCGGTATCTCAAGCATAACTGCCAAACCCATGGCTTCGCCTTTTAAAGCTATGCCGGGGCCGGATGTACTGGTAACGCCTATACTACCACCATAAGCTGCACCAATAGCCGCGGTAATACCCGCAATTTCATCTTCTGCCTGGAATGTTCTTATGCCAAAAGTTTTATACCTGCTTAATTCATGAAGGATATCCGAGGCGGGTGTAATGGGATAGGTACCAAGAAATAAAGGTAACCCGCTTTTTTGCGAAGCAGCGATCAATCCATACGATAATGCCTGGTTACCCATTATACCACGATAGACGCCGGGCGGTAATTTTGCTTTTCCTACCTTATACCTTGACGTAAAAGTTTCAGTTGTATCGCCAAAATTATAGCCGGCCTGCAGCACCCTAACATTGCTTTGCAGGATATTATCTTTTTTGCCGAACTTCTCTTTTAAAAAGTTGATGGTGGTATCCAGGCTGCGGTTGTACATCCAGTAGATAAAACCAAGTACAAACATATTTTTGGCGCGGTCTTTCTCCTTCATCCCCAGTTCAGGAAAATCTTTCAGCGCTTCACGTGTCATTTTGGTAACATCCATCTTAATCACCTCATAGCTGTCAAGGCTGCCATCTTCCAATGGATTAACCCCTTCGGGGTAGTTGGCAAGGCGCAGGTTCTTGGCATCAAAACCATCAATATTCGCGACTATTTTGCCGGATGGTTTTAAACCCTGCATATTTACTTTTAAAGCAGCGGCATTCATCGCCACCAGCACATCGCAAAGGTCGCCGGGGGTGTAAACCCTGTCTGACGAAAAACGAAGCTGGAAACCGCTTACGCCCGGCACAGTGCCCAACGGGGCGCGGATCTCAGCCGGAAAATCAGGGAAAGTTGCAATATCAATACCAAGTAAGGCTGTGTTATTTGTAAACTGTTGGCCGGTAAGCTGCATACCGTCACCGCTGTCACCTGCAAATTTTATAACCACATCCTGCAGTAATACCTCTTTTGTATCCATCATGTCAAACAATTGAAATTTAGGTCCCGCATAAAGCGGGACGTGGCAAATTCGTGCAAAGTTAATATAACTCCAAATTGTATTTTACTGAATTTTGTTATAGTTGGGGAATTTTGGGTGAATAGATGTTTTATAAGCGCGAATTACACTCAATCCTAAAACGCCTCATCCATCGCGGCTGCCTTACCCGGCGAATACAGTTTAACATCCTTTATTTCGCCGGTACCTTCAAAAGCAATGCTAACGCCCACCACATCGCCGATGGTTTCTGTTTGTGCTACCTCGAGAATGAGTTTATCGTTCAGCCATATTTTTAAACGCTTATTTTCCACCGTGCATTTTAAATGCTGAAAATTACCTATATCGCAGCCGAAAGCGCTAAGGTCGGTTTGCTTTCCCATTATCAAGCGGGTACCGTTCATAAGATTAAGTTCTGAGATGCACCCTTTTGCTGACAACGGGATTATGATAGGACTTTTGGTGCCCATGATATCAATACTTACCTTCCGGCAGAGCGATTCTGTAACAGTTGAAGTGTTTCTTAAGGTGGTTTCAAATGAAAAGGCGGCAGCATCAATATTGTCAAATTGCCGCACATTGCTAAAGCTAACCCAGGTATTGGTAAACACAGGCGAGCCCACCTCCTCTCTAAGCGTGGCTTTCGAAATTCCCATAAACCCTTTGCCTTTTATGGCAGCGGTATCCAGATAAATGGGCATGGGATTTCTTTCAATAATGCCTTTCCAGCCTTTGGTTTTTATAAATACCCCGCTTTGCTTTTTTATTTGCCCGTCCACTATAAGCTTTGCCCTGAAATAACCTGGGTAATAGTAAATGGATGTATGCTGCCTGCCGCCTGTATCAAGCTTTTCCCTTCTTGTTTGGTCCCACGATTGCTGCAGATAGACACTGTCGGAGTGGTAGCCCGAAGCGTCATAATTAAAAACCACCGAATTCGGCAGGTCATCCGATACCTCCCTTGTTTCAAATACTACATTTGGCGGCCCTGTTCTTATATCAGATTTCCTGCCGCCAAAAATAGAGATCAGCGCCACACAAATAATAGAAAGAACAGCAACAGACACCATTGGAACAGATATTCTTTTTTTACGAGGGGCATCCATGCGCTGTTCAATCAGCCCCCTCTTGTCAAAAGCAACCGCTTCTTTTACAACCTCTTCGGTTAAAGGATTTTTTTGCTGAAAACTCCGCCAGTTCTCATACCCCAAATAAGCGGCAAGGGCATTAAGTGTGGCTGTATTGGGTGAGCTTTCGTAACGTACTTTGCCCCAAATTCTTTTTAGTGTGGAAACGCTTAACCGCACGCTGGTTTTGTCAAAGATATTTTCGCTCAAATTCTCAAAATCCTCATTTGTCCATAACTCATGGCTGCCCCAGTTGAGCGCTTGCTCTATCAACTGCCTGCATTTTTCTAAATAAGGATCATTTTTTATCACTGCAAATGAATATATCGGTATTGAAAAATATTATTGAACAAATTTGAAACGTGTTTGAATAGTTAGTTCTGCTTCATCACTTCAACTTTGAACCATTGACGTGTTCTGTTTACAAATTTAATTTCGTTTATATGAAATGCCTCTTTTTCTTACTGTTAATTATTATATTAAAAGTATATGCCCAAACAAATATCCCGTTTAACTCTCCCCGCTGGAAAATAACTGCTAAAGAAGCGGTGCTGGAAGAATATTTAGGCAAACCATGCCTGAAGATAACGAATGGCTCAGCTTTACTATCCGACGCTGCTTTTAGAAATGGTATCATTGAATTTGACATTGCCATTGAGCATGCCCGTTATTTTCCGGGTATGGGGTTTCGCGTACAGGATTCAGCCAATGCTGAAGAATTTTACCTGCGCCCGCACCAGAGCGGTAACCCGGATGCTATGCAGTATTATCCTGAATTTAATGGCAGCGGTGGCTGGCAGTTATATTACGGCAGGGGTTTTGGCAATGCCCACGCACTACCTTTTGACCGTTGGCTGCATATAAAAATGCTCATAAAAAACGACCAGGGAGAGGTATATTTTGATGATGAAAAAGAGCCTGTTTTATTCATGGAGAAACTTAAACGGCCTATTGCCGCAGGTATGATATCGCTGGAAAACCAATGGCCTGTTGCGGCCAGGTATGCGAATTTTTCTTACACGGCTACAGACGATGTAACGCTTAAAAGCAAGCCGGTGCCATTTGAACCATTGCCTGCGGGCGTTATTACTACCTGGCAGGTATCAAGCCCTTTTGATGAAAAACTGGTAAATAACAAGCCCCTGCTTTCCAGTTTTGATACATCTTCACTTACCTGGCAAAGTCTTACGGTAGAAGAACGGGGTGTTGCTGATCTTTCTATATTGGCAGGGGCGGTGCCCGGTAAGAACACCGTGTTTGCAAGGGTGGTTATCGAATCGGAGAAGGCTGAAACAAAAAAATTAACCTTCGGGTTTTCAGACAGGGCAAAACTTTATTTTAATGGCAGGCTCTTGTATTCGGGGGAAGATAATTTTCTGTCAAGAGATTACCGTTTTCTTGGAACGATGGGTTATTATGATGCAGTTTATCTTAATTTGAAAAAAGGCAAAAATGAAGTGTGGATCGCTATATCTGAAGATATCGGGGGATGGGGCGTGCAGGCTAAGCTAGAAAAAATATTGTAAAAGAACGGGAATGAAGAATGATAACAAAATATGCAATAATCAATTTTCAACACCCGCCCGTACCGTTCGGGCGGGCTCAATTTTCAATCAAAGCGATCCTAAGAATATTGAAAACAAAGGGATAATATATAAAATGCCTGCTACATCAATTTAGCAGAGCAGCAGGCATTTTAAGAGGATAGACTATGCTATTATTTTATCTTAACAGGCACTGTTAAGTTTTCCCAGCGCAGTTCAAACCCTTTGTTTGTAATTACGTAAACCAGGCGCTCATTAAAGCTGTCGGATTTGCGGGGTTTAACCATAACACTCAATACATTTTGTGCAGCGTCAAAATTGGCATCCCCGGTGCGTTTTATACCCCATTGCCCTGTTTGAGAATTAAAGATAAAAGTCCATACCTTTTCTCCCGGTGTGGCAAATAAGCTGTACTTACCGGCAGGCAGTATTTTACCTTCTACCTTAATATCCTTATCTGTTATAAATATGGTAGCCTCGTTAGCGCCCGCTCTCCATGGTTTGTCATAAGGAACCAGGCCGCCCCATATTGTTCTGCCTTTAACAGCCGGGCTGCTATAATTAATGGTAATTGTTGCCCCGTTTATTGTTCCCGTAGCGGTAGCAGGGGGGCTTGGCCTTGAGGCTTTATCTTGCTGCGCCCAAATAGCTGAAGACAGTAGCACTGCCGACAGCGTTAAAACAAACATTCTTGCAATTGTGATTTTTTTCATGGTAATAAAAGTTTAATAGGTAAATAATTTTTTTTGAGGGGAATAAAGTTAATGATTTTAACAGATTGAAAAATGAAAAAAGGATAAGAGTTATGTAAAGGGGCTAAAAAAGGCAGGAATGGCAAGAATTATGCTTTTTCGCCCAGGCCCCAGTTCCAGGCTGCTTTCTTTCTTATCATTTTACCATTTTATCCCTTAGGTGTTGTTAATTCTATTAATCGCAGGCTTTAAATTTTCTCCTCAAAATTTCTCTTTCCACAAATTTTATACTAATTTCGCCGCCACAATAAAGAGATGACAATTTTGGATGCTATTTAAAAAATTTTTGAGATGCCGTATTTAACAACTGAAAAAAGACAAACAATTTTTGCAAACTTTGGCGGAAAAGCCGAAAACACCGGTTCTGTTGAAGGACAGATTGCTTTGCTTACTGAGCGTATTAGCAACATTTCCAAACACTTACAGGCCAACAAGCAGGATCATTCCACCCAGCGTGGTTTAATGATGATGGTAGGCCAGCGTAAGCGTTTATTGGGTTATTTACAGAAGAATGACCTGCAGGGCTACCGTGCATTGATAGAAAAACTAGGTATCAGAAAATAAATTATTATATGCAACAGATCTATTCCCAACTGCAATATTATACGGTTGGGATTAGTTTTTTGTATAAGCGCCCACCTCTTTTTTGAGAAATCTTTTTCTTAACCGGTTTGCTGCATCGTTAATTATTCCCCCCTGTCGCGAAAACAGCAGATCCCATAAAACCAAGAGTTATTATGTTGACTCAGCCATTACAAGTTAGTTTTAATTTACCAAACGGCGCCGAAGTGTTTATTGAAACCGGCAAGCTGGCCCGCCAGGCAGATGGTGCTGTAACCGTACGCCAGGGCAATAGCATTTTATTGGCCACTGTTGTTGCAAACAGAGAACCTAAAGAAGGACAGGACTTTTTTCCCCTAAGCGTTGATTACCAGGAAAAGTTTGCTTCTGCAGGCCGCATCCCCGGTTCATTTTTTAAACGTGAAGCCAGGCTAAACGACTATGAAATACTTACCAGCCGTTTGGTTGACCGCGCTTTACGCCCTTTATTTCCCGATGATTATTTATGCGACGTGCAGGTGCTTATCACCCTTATTTCCAGCGACGCCGAGGTAATGCCCGATGCATTGGCATGTTTGGCAGCTTCTGCAGCGCTTGCAGTTTCTGATATTCCTATTAAAGAAATTATTTCCGAAGTACGAATTGCCCGTGTAGAAGGGCAATTTATTGTAAACCCAACCCGCACAGAGCTGGCGAAGGCCAATATGGATTTCCTGATAGCTGCCACAGAAAAGAACCTGATGATGGTGGAAGGCGAAGCGAAAGAGTGCAGCGAGGAAGACCTGGTAAATGCTTTACAGCTTGCACATGATGCTATTCGTGTTCAAATTAAAGCGCAGGAACAATTAAGGAACTTAAAAGGCGTAACCCCTAAACGGGAGTATAAAAAACCTGAGCAGAACGAAGAGCTAAAAGCAAAAGTAGCTGCTTTTACAAGCGATAAAATATATGCCATTGCGAAAGCAGGCTCTGCCAAAGGCCAAAGAAGCGATGCTTTTAAGGCCCTGAAAGAAGAATTGATTGCAAGCCTGGGTGAAGAAGCCGACGACAGCACAAAAAAGCTTGCTAAAAAATATTATGAAGATGTACAATGGGAAGTTGTGCGTAAAATGATATTGGATGACCGCATCCGTTTGGATACACGTCAACTGCACGTTGTTCGCCCGCTGGCCATGGAAATTGAGCCACTGCCCTCACCGCATGGTTCAGCATTATTTACCCGTGGTGAAACACAGTCTTTAACTACCGTTACTTTGGGTACCCCCCTTGATGAGTTACTGATTGAAAGCGCCGCGAAATCTGATTATTCTAATTTCATCCTGCATTATAATTTCCCGCCTTTTTCTACCGGTGAAGTAAAAATGATGAGGGGCGTTGGCCGCCGTGAAGTAGGCCACGGCAACCTTGCTTTACGCAGTTTAAAACAAATGATGCCGGGTAGCGAGTATCCTTATACCGTGCGTATTGTAAGCGACATCCTTGAATCAAACGGTTCATCTTCTATGGCAACTGTTTGCGCGGGTTCACTTGCATTAATGGATGCAGGTGTACCTTTTCCTAAACACGTTGGTGGTGTAGCAATGGGTTTAATAACCAGCGCGGATGGGAAGTATGCCATTTTAACGGACATTTTGGGCGATGAAGATCATCTCGGTGATATGGACTTTAAAGTTACCGGTACACGAGATGGCATTTGCGGTGTGCAAATGGATATAAAAGTGGATGGCTTAAGCATGGATGTAATGCGCGAAGCATTGGCGCAGGCACGCGAAGGCCGCCTGCATATTTTAGATGCGATGTACGAATGTATGCCGGCAGCACGCCCCGAGGTGAAACCGCATGCACCGAGGATGGAAAAACTGATCATTGATAAAGAATTTATTGGTGCTGTTATCGGGCCAGGCGGTAAGATTATACAGGAAATTCAAAAAGAAACCGGCACAACTATCAATATTGAGGAGGTGGGCAATTTTGGCGAAGTAAGCATATTCTCTGCCAGTAAGGAAGGTGTAGTAAAGGCGCTTAACTGGGTGAAGGGTATTGTAGCCGTACCGCAGGTAAATGATGTGTACGAAGCTAAGGTTAAGAGCATACAGCCGTATGGCGCCTTTGTAGAATTTTTACCTAAAAAAGAAGGGTTGCTGCACATAAGCGAAGTATCATGGAAGCGCCTTGATACCCTGGACGGTATATTGAAGGAAGGCGATATGGTAAAAGTGAAACTGATAGGAATTGATGAAAAAACAGGCAAATTCAAGTTAAGCCGTAAAGCGCTGATGCCTAAGCCAGAATTTAAGCCAGGCAACTAGAGGATAGGTTAAATAGAAATCAAATATCAAAAGAATGGCCTGGTAACCCGCCCGGCCATTTTTCTTTACGGATGACATCCTTTAAAAGGATCATCCGTAAGCCTCATCTTTTAGCAAAAGAATATTGCCAATGCAAAACTCCATTCAAATAAAAATACCTGCAGCAGATCCTTCTATCAGCGAAATACTGGTTGCCCGGTTAAGCGAAACAGGTTTTGATGGGTTTGAAGAAGAAGAAGCATTTCTATTAGCTTATTGTAACGAACCGGCTTTTGATGAAGCAGCTTTAACGGCCTTGCTTTCAGAATATGGATTGGCATTTGAAAAAACAGTTATTAAGGCGCAGAACTGGAACGAAGTATGGGAAAGTAATTTTCATCCTGTAGTGGTAGATAGCCTTGTAGCCGTGCGTGCAGAGTTTCACAAGCCGATACCCGGCGTACAGTACGAAATAGTTATCACCCCTAAAATGAGCTTTGGCACCGGGCATCATGCCACCACCTGGATGATGATGCAGCAATTAGGCAAGCTTGATATTATAGGCAAAACGGTTTTTGATTTTGGCACCGGCACAGGAATACTGGCTATACTCGCCCAAAAGCTTGGTGCATCGTCAGTCACAGCCATTGATAACGATGAATGGTGCATATTAAATGCCGCCGAGAACATTGACAGGAATAACTGCCGCAACATCCGCCTTTTACAAGCCGACTCACCCTTATTAGGAGGTGAAAAATTTGATGTTATTTTGGCCAATATCAACAAAAATATCATCCGCCAAAATCTTTCGTTACTGGCAAATATGCTAAATGAAGGGGGATTTTTACTGTTAAGCGGCCTGCTGGCCGAAGATGAGGCCGGAATTTTGTTAAAAACCGGTGAAATATCGCTTAAATTTTGTTTTACGACAACCCGCGATAAATGGATATGCATGCTTTTTAATCAGAAATGACAAAAATCATATCCTTATTCACATTTTTATTAAACTAATGTGCATATATTTGTTCTCCCCACCTAATCTTAACCGCCAATGATAGAATTATTATTAATTGTGTCGGCATATCTTATTGGCTCCATTCCTACATCGGTATGGATCAGTAAATATTTTTTCGAGATTGATATTCGCGATTATGGCAGCGGCAATGCCGGTGCTACCAATACCTACCGTGTTTTAGGCAAAAAATGGGGAACTATTGTAATGATAGTAGATGTACTTAAGGGTGTCGTTGCTACTTCATTATATATTATTGTTCCTTTATATGTAATACGGGACGACCAGCATGACCTCTACAGGACAAATTTTATGATCGGTTTAGGCCTTGCAGCCGTACTTGGGCATATATTTCCTATTTGGGCAGGCTTTAGGGGTGGCAAGGGTGTAGCTACCTTGTTTGGAATGATCATGGCTATGCAACCGTTAGTAGCCCTTTGCTGTGTAGGGGTATTTTTGATAGTATTATACCTTACCAGGTTTGTATCTCTCAGCTCAATCCTTGCAAGCATAGCCTTTGCAATTCTTATTCTTTTTATTTTTGATGATGCAGTTCAATTATACCGGGTATTTTCTATCCTGGTAGCTTTAATGGTAATACTTACCCACCAGAAAAATATCAACCGCCTGCTGAATGGCACCGAAAGCAAAGTGCCTATTTTAAAGTACCGCGACAGGCGCCGGCAAAAAAGAAGGCAACAATAGCCTTGGTTTAACTCAGCTTTAATTTATTTGCCGCTTTTCAATTTACATCACAAACTCACGTTTATACCATCATTTTCAGGTTATTTTGCTTTAAAAAGCCTTAAATAGTGCTTATTTTAACTCAAAAAAGAGCGAATTACCAATAAATGTGCTATCTTTGCACTCCCTATTTTTTTATTCACCTTAAATTTATTTAAGGATGTCAATGCAAAGTTTTTTTGAAAAATTGCAATTAAAAGATGAGAAAAACCTGTTGATACAGGGGCTTCCATCCTCCATCGAAAAACAGTTTGTAAAACTGTCGTATTCAAAAAATGTTACACCGCTGCTAAGAACGAGAAAGATTGATTTTGCGCTGGTATTTGTTATCAGTCACAGTCAACTGTGTAACATATTGAAGGAGATACTGCCTGCCTTGCATGTAGAAAGCAAGTTGTGGGTGGCATACCCGAAAACGACCAGTAAAATTGCCAGCGACCTTAACAGGGATTGCAGTTGGCAGGTACTGTCTGACCATAGCTACGAAGCCGTAAGGCAGGTAGCATTGGATCATGTATGGACGGCTATGCGTTTTAAAAAGCTTGAGGAAGCAATTCCCGACAGGGCAAAAGCATTAGCAGAAGTGCAGCATGCGGCAATAAATGGTATTGATTTTGACAAGCGCCATGTAATACCGCCCGCCGAACTGGAGCCTTTTTTTGTGAAGCACAAAGAGGCAAAGGAATTTTTTACCTCACTTTCTTTCAGCAACCAGAAGGAATACATTACCTGGATTGAAGCTGCAAAAAAGGCGGAGACCAAGCAAAGAAGGCTGGAAAGCGTGCAGGAAAAATTGCTTGCCGGTAAAAAGAACCCGACCGAAAAGTAGTACGTTTTATACGAGTTCACAGGTTACAGAAGTTCACAAGTTCCATAGGTTCTTGTGAACTTTTTATTTTATGCAAAATCCAGTTGTTTTTTTGAGATTAGTGTTTTTTAGATACAGGGTGCCTTTTTGATACACTTGCTTTTGCTGTGCTACTCATCTCATGCAGGGTTTTACCCGAACCAACTCTTCCTCGTGGACGAACGGGTGTGCCGTGTACATCTGATATTTTTTGGAAGGTGCGGTGCGAAGCCGGGTTAACCAAGGCATATGGCCGGTTAAACGCTTCCTGCGATACTTTGAAAAGAGCAGCCAAAATGCGGATATTATCTTTTGACAGTCCTTTTTTGTAATGGAGAATATCGGAAACAAGCCCCTTACTCACCTGTAGCGATGCAGCCAGTTTTGTTGCATTGAGGCTATGCTCATTCATCAGCCCCCGCAACAATTCAACCGGGTCAACATCACGAAACGTATTATGCTCCGCATCCCATTTTTCAATAAGCACAGTCAGCAATGCCGCTTCCTCACTATCCTTTTCACCCGTTTCTGCCAATGACTCTAACAGGTTACAATATTCTTCATATTGCAGTGCATTCTTAATAACGGTATATTTTAAAACTTGCATATTAGGATTCAATGGTTTCTTTGCGTATAAGATGAACTTTCATGCAATATACGAAAGTAAGTGAATAAGTTCACATTTTGTGAACTTATTGAAGCAAATTGTTCAACCCGTTTAAACTATCGGAAGAACCCCCGGAAACATGAACTTGTGAATGACCGGAATCCTCCAAAACCCTACCTTTAAGGAACATTCCTATAAAACCTTCCATATGAAACAACAATTACCCCGCCGGGAATTTTTAAAATTGGGTGGCGCAGCGGCCGTTGCTACTGCATTAGCGCCAGGCCTTGCATTTGCTGGAGCAGGCGCATCATTACCAAAGATTGGGTTGCAGCTATATACGGTTCGCGACCAAATTGCCAAAGACATGCCGGGCACCCTTCAACGGTTGGCTTCTATTGGTTTGCAAACGGTTGAAACCGCTTTTTGGCCTAAAGGAGTAACGGTTAAAGATGCAGCCAAAGCTTTAAAGGATGCAGGCCTTAAAGTTTGCTCATCCCATATAGAAATTCCGGTGGGTGATAAAAAGGCAGCCATGCTTGAAACAGCGGAGGCCTTTAACTGCAAGCGGATGATATGGCACGGATGGCCGGAAGATAAACGGTACAGCAGCCTTGACGGCACAAAAGAACTGATTGGCATTTATAACGAAGCAAGCGAATTCGCCAAAGCAAACGGTTTGCAGTTTGGCCTGCATAACCACTGGTGGGAATACCGAAATAAAGTGGGAGGCCGTTTTGTGTATGAATGGCTGCTGGAGGGCGTAAGCAAGGACATATTTTTTGAGATTGACACCTATTGGGTTAAAGTAGCCGGGCAAGACCCGGCAACAATCATTAATAAATTTGGCAGCAGGGCCAAATACCTGCACATGAAAGATGGCCCCGCACGATGGAGCGACTCGCTTCCTATTGACAAACCCGAGCCAATGGTTGCGCTGGGCAAAGGCGCTCAAAACGTTCCGGCAATAGCTAAGGCCGCTAAAGGCAATATAGAATGGATGGTGATTGAGATGGATGTAGTTGCCACAGATGTTTTTGAGGCCATTAAAGAAAGCCGGGATTATCTTTTACAAAATAGGTTTGCGGTGGATTAGTTGCCCTTTCTGGCTTTGCTGGGCTAATTGCAGCGTATGCTGCAACGCATCAGGGCCTGTGCCTCCAAAATGGCCGGGGATAACATAACGGGCGTTTGGGAACTTCTGCATCACTTTTTTTACGGACACCGGCCACGCAACAACATCCGCATCGGCAATATTGCCTATATCCTGGGTTTCTATACTTTTTATAAAGCATCCCCCATACAGTATCTTTTGTTTTTCAAACCAAATAACAATATTGTCAGAGGTATGCCCTTTGCCGGGATAGTAAGTTTGAAAAGAGTAGCCGCCGATATTGAAAACTGTGTCTTTTGTAAAATAAAATTCAGCTTGTTTTTCGCCGCGCTCCTTGCAAAGATTGTAAGTAGCCAGTGATGTAAAGGTTTTAACACCACGGGCTTTTAAAAAAGCAAGCCCTGCGGTACGGTCGGCATGAAAATGTGTAGCAATACACAGCACCACATCTGCATGGTGGCGGGCTTTAATACTATCCAGCAACGGTTGGAATTGTGTACTGTCCCACGGAGTGTCAAACATCACCACGCCTTTATCCGTTACCAGGTACATACTATTTGAAGGAAAGGGTGTGCCATTCAGCATGCTGTAGCCTGTGTACTCATAAAAATTACCGGTAAGGTGCGAGATCTTCAATGGAGGCAGGCTTTGCTGCCCAAAGCAGCGCAAACAAGCCGCAGAGAATAAAACGAAAGCTATTATACAGGCCATAAACTTCATATCCCAAAAATAGCAGCTTTTAACAACGAACAAATGAAATGTTCGTGCTTCGCGTAATGTATAACAGCCTCATAAGAATTAGGTTCGTTTTATAATCACGAAATAGTTTTATAACCCTGTAGATTTCTCCATTTGCTCTGTATAACGCGTGCCCACTACTTTAACCTGGGCTGAGGCTTCTTCAATCTCACTAAGCTCCTCTGCTGTTAGTACAATATTTACAGCACCTATATTTTCTGTCAGGCGGTGCAATTTGGTGGTGCCGGGTATGGGTACTATCCATGGTTTTTGCGCCAATACCCAGGCTAATGCAATTTGCGCAGGGGTTGCATTGCGCCTTTCTGCAAACCTGGCGAGCAAATCAATCAGCGCCTGGTTGGCCTTGCGTGCATCTTCGGTAAAACGCGGCAGAACATTACGTATATCACCTTCAGCAAATGTGGTGGTTTCATCTATTTTGCCGGCCAGGAAACCCTTGCCAAGCGGACTGTATGCTACCAGGCCTATACCCAACTCTTCAATGGTGGGTATTACCACTGCCTCATGTTGCCTTGTCCACAATGAGTATTCGCTTTGCAGTGCTGTAACAGGCTGTACTGCATGTGCCCTGCGAATGGTATTTGCACCGGCTTCAGAAAGGCCAAAATGCTTAACCTTGCCTTCATTTATCAAATCCTTTACCGCACCTGCTACATCTTCAATCGGCACGTTGGGGTCAACACGGTGCTGGTATAGCAGGTCAATCACATCCACCCTAAGCCTTTTAAGTGATGCTTCTGCGGCTTTTTTTATATTTTCCGGCCGGCTGGTAACACCAACCATTTTGCCATCCTGTATATTAAAGCCAAATTTTGTGGCAATAATTACCTCACCTTTAAAAGGCTCCAGCGCTTCGCCTACCAATGCTTCATTAGTGAACGGGCCATATACTTCTGCAGTGTCAAAAAATGTTATCCCCTGTTCAACCGCTGAGCGGATAAGGGTGATCATTTCCCTTGTATCCTTAGCAGGGCCATACCCAAAGCTCATGCCCATACAGCCAAGCCCAAGTGCTGACACTTCAAGCCCGCTTTTTCCGAGTGTGCGTTTTTGCATAGTTGCCTTCATAACTGTATCTTTTTAGATATACACAAAGGTCACACAACGATCATGCTGAAAAAAATAAAAACCAAACAATCACCTACGAAAATCAAACTTTTCTGAATTTTAGCTGGCTTAGCTGTATATGTTGCAACTTCAGACACGCTCCAGGTAAGTGAACCATTCAAACTCCCAAACCATTCAAACCCAACTTGTGGAACCTGTGAACTTGTGAACTCTTCAAACTTTCAAACCATTCAAACCGAACTTCTGAAACCCGTGAACTTGTGAACTACTGGAACTTCCCTGCCATTCTTAACAAACATTTCATGCCAAAACGATTCATTTTGTTTCGCAAACTGGCTATAATTTCTTTACTTTTGCAACTTGCTCTTTTTTGAACCGGGGCATAAAATAAAATCCTTAATCGTTTGGCATTACCATATCTTATTAAATATATTTATAATAACGGAACTGATGAAGTTATTCGCCGGGGCAAAAAAATTCACGCTATAGGCAACGTTGAACTGGTGGAATATGATGATTTGCTGGGTTCTGTAACTTTCAGGGTTAAGGATGACGCCTACAACACTTACTACAAGGTTTATATAACCAAATTTAAAGACCCCAAAACTGTTTCGCTGCGCTGTGGCTGCCCTTACAACCTGGGCGATATTTGCCGTCATGAATCTGCCTCATTATTCCAGTTGCAGGAAATGATGGATAAGCACCAGCTAAGCGGAAAGGAATTAAGCTATAACCAGAAGCATACCATTGTAAAAATGAAGCTGCTGGAGCTTAAAATGATTAGGATACTAACCGCCCCGGAAAGCTTTATACAGGCTGAGAATTTTTTGCGCAACGGGTTTAAGGCAAATATTGCCGATGCAAAAGACGAACGTGTACTGGCAGACCTTGAATATGAGAATGAACATTACAAAATTGTTATCCAGAAGAACGAGGAACGAAATTTTGATACAAGCTGTAATTGCAACAGCGATCATGAGCACCCGCTTTGTGTGCATAAGGCCATTGTGCTATTGCAGTTATTAAATAAATACGGCCCCAACTATTTTGATTCAATACGAAACTGGGATAAGGAAAAAGATAAGCTGCTTTCCCTTTACGGGTATTCATTGCAGGATGACCTGAAAGATAAATTTGAATTTACCTATAAGGATGGCAAACCCTTTTTGCGTGTACTGGACACATCTATTAAGCGGGTGGCAGTTTCGGCTACACAGTTTCGGCCAAAACCTGTGATTGAGCAACCGGTTACAATAGAGGAAGAAGAAGAAACGGTAAAACCGCAATTAAAGCTGGGTGTAGTAATAAGCTATAATGCCCACCAATACCCTTATATACAATTAGACGCCATACAGGGCGAGGCGAATGATGCCAATGATGGATTTATTGGCAGAGTAGAAAGGTTGGACCTTGCAAAGTTTATTAATACAGAATTATTTGGCGAAGATGATAAACAATTGGTTCAGCAGGTGCGTAAGTTGCTGCCGGGCGAAGTAAGCCGTTACCTTAACCGCAACTCGCCTTTCAGCGGTATATGGGAAAACATCGTTCAACAGCATGACGATGAATTGCCTGAAGAAACACGCCACCTGATCATTGAATACCTGCATTCCAAATACAAAAAGATATTTTCTGATGTAGCGGAAAGTCATTTTACTTTTTTTCTGCCCCACCGCAAAACATTTCAAACAGCTAACCTGCAACAGGCCAATTTTTCCATCAATTTTATTACGCCTGAATTTACCGTAACACATATTAACGGGGGCTACGAAATAACCTGCACTGTAAGAACCCCTATGGGTGAAAAAAGTATTGCAGATAACCAGCTTGCATCTTCGCTCCTGTTTCAATCCGAAGATCAATTTTATATCTGGCAAAAGCCTGAAGATGTTGGGATAGTAGAAAAGTTCATGCCTTCGGGAAAAATGATCATTAGTGTAGAAGAGTGGAATGAGCAATTGCAACGGTTTGTGTTGCCTTTATCAAAGGAGTACAATATACAGTTTGCCAATATACAGAAAGAAGAGGTGCGCGATATTAAGCCCGAAATAAAAGTGCTGCTGAAAGAAAAAGGCGATTACCTTTTATTTCAACCTCTTTTTGTTTACATGGGGTATGATGTAAAATACAGCGATAAAGAAAAGATGGTGCTGCCTGTAGCAGACAAACTGCTGGTAATACACCGTAACCTGGCCATGGAAAGGGCTTTTATACAAAAAATAGAAAGCCTCCATTCCGGCTTCATTCATCCTGGCGAAAGCAATACGCTTGCGCTTAAGGGAAGCGATGTATTAAAGAATAACTGGTTCTTTTTGTTTATTGATGCCATAAAAGAAATGAATGTGCCGGTTTATGGGTTTGATGCATTGAAAAATTTTCGTTTCAATACCTCCAAGCCATCTACCAAAATTTATATCAGCAGCCATACAGATTGGTTTGATGCAAAAGTGGATATTCATTTTGGCGAGCAAAAAGTAACAGTAGCCGATGTTAAAAAGGCATTGGTAAATAAGCAGCAGTATGTACAGTTGCAGGATGGGTCGTTAGGCATATTGCCCGAAGAATGGATAAAAAAATATTCCCTGCTTTTTCGCGTGGGTGATGGCAAGGCCAATAACATAAAACTTAGCAAATACCATTTTAGTGTAATAGAAGAATTATACGAAAAGCGGGATGAGGAAGAACTGGTATTTAAGCTGGAAGAAAAATATGACAAGCTGCGGTACAACCATTCAATAGACGATATACCTGCGCCTGTGCATTTGCAAGGCATCCTGCGGCCTTACCAATCATCGGGTTTTCACTGGCTTAATTATTTAAGCGAGGTGCATTGGGGCGGTATTTTGGCAGATGACATGGGTTTGGGTAAAACGATACAGGCGCTTTCATTCCTGCACCATTTAAGGGAAAAAAATGGTGTGCTTAAGGCATTGGTGGTATGCCCAACCACTTTGATGTATAACTGGGAAAATGAAATAAAAAAATTCACCCCCTCCCTTACTTACTATATTCATCACGGCGGCACAAGAACAAGAGAAACCTTAAGCAGCGATATTGATATAATTATTACAACATACGGAACGCTTAGAAGCGATATTCGCCAATTTGTGGAAGTGGAGTTTGATTATGTGATACTTGATGAAAGCCAAGCCATTAAAAACCCCGGGAGCAAAGTGGCAAAAGCTGCCACTTTGCTGAAAGCAAAGAACCGTTTGTGTTTAAGCGGTACACCTTTGCAAAACAACACGTTTGATATTTACGCCCAGATGAATTTTCTTAACCCCGGTATGCTGGGCAGTATGGAGTTTTTTAAACAGGAATTTTCTGTACCGATAGATAAGTTTGGCGAAAAGGAACAAAAAGAGCATTTGCGCAGGCTATTATATCCCTTCATTTTACGCAGGACAAAAGAACAGGTGGCGAAAGACCTGCCAGAAAAATCAGAAATGATACTTTTTTGCGAAATGGGGGACGAGCAACGCAAAATTTATGATGCATACCGCAACGACTACCGCGACAAAATTTTGGGCGTGGTAGAAGAGCAGGGCGTGCAAAAGTCGCAGCTTACCATTTTGCAGGGGCTAATGAAACTGCGCCAAATATGCGATAGCCCGGCCATAATGAAAGACGAAGAAAAATTCCCCAATGCGTCAGTAAAGCTGGAAGAATTAGGCAGGGAAATAACAGAAAACATAAGCGATCATAAAGCCCTGGTATTCTCTCAATTCCTCGGCATGCTGGCGCTGATAAAAGAAAAGCTGAAAGAGCTTGGCGTAGATTATGAATATTTTGATGGCAGCACCCCCGTTCAGGATAGGGAAAAAGCCATCAGGCGTTTCCAGGAAGATGACAACTGCCGCGTATTCCTTATATCACTAAAAGCAGGCGGTGTAGGCCTAAACCTTACTGCTGCAGATTATGTTTATATTGTTGACCCCTGGTGGAACCCTGCCGTAGAACAGCAGGCTATTGACCGTACCCACCGCATTGGCCAGACCAAAAATATTTTTGCCTACCGCATGATCTGTAAAGATACCGTAGAAGATAAAATATTGCAACTGCAGGATAAGAAAAAAGCGCTGGCTGCTGATCTTATTACCGATGACACAGGGTTTGTAAAAAGCCTTACCAGGGAAGATATTGAGTACCTGTTCAGTTAGCTTTTGCTTTAAAATACAGCCATTTCACCCCAACACAGAGCCTGTTATAATTATACACCTATTTAATTAAACATCCCGCCGATACAAGCTTTAAGGTACTGTTAATTGTTCTAATTTTATGTTACCTGCTGCCTCAATAAATAACATTAAGAGGCATTTATGAACAAATTATACATTTTTCTCTGCTTATGCATGTTGCTAACAACAGCGGGATTGCGTGCGCAAACTGCTAAAGGAAGTTTAAGAGGCAGGCTGTCTGATACAACCACTAACCAGGTTTTAAGGCAAGCTACTATAAATATACTTGGGGCCAGCGATTCTACACTGGTAGCGAGGGGCACTTCAGACGACAATGGCAAATTTGCTATATCCAACATCCCATTAGGTAAATTCCGTTTACAAATTATTTACAGCGGCTACGAAACAAGGGTACAGCCTTTTGTTATAAGCAACGACAGTGCAAGGCTGGATGCGGGCGTTATTTACATGCAGTTAAAGGCAAACAATCTTGCAAATGTTACTGTGGAGGCGCCCCCCATACAAATTAAAAAAGACACCACTGAGTATAATGCCCAAATGTTCCGGACCAAGCCCAATGCTACGGCGGAGGATCTTTTGCAAAAATTGCCGGGTGTAGATGTTGATAAACAGGGTAACGTAAAAGCACAGGGAGAAACGGTGCAACGCGTTTTGGTGGATGGAAAAAGATTTTTTGCGGATGACCCGCAGTTAGCTACCAAAAACCTGCCTGCAGATATAATTGATAAGGTACAGGTTTTTGATGACCTTAGTGACCAAAGCAAGTTTACGGGTTTTGATGATGGCAACAGGGTTAAAACAATAAATATTGTTACCAAAAAAAATATGCGCAAAGGCTATTTTGGTAAATTAATAGCAGGCGTTGGGGACAAAGGCTTATATGACGAAGCCGCCAACATAAGTAAGTTTAATGGCAACCAGCAGCTGACTTTTATAGGCCAGGCAAATAATACGAATAAACAAAATTTTACTGTGCAGGATATTTTAGGCGGCGGTAGCGGCAATGGAGGAGGTGGTGGCGGCCGAGGCGGTTATACCGGAGGTATAGGTGGCGGCGCAGGAGGAAATTTTGGCGGCGCAGGCGGTAACAGGGCAGGTAATGGCTTAGTAAGCCTTGCCAATAGTAACAACAATAACGGCCTGACTACCACATTAGCAGGCGGCCTTAATTACAGGGATGCCTGGAGCAAGAATACTGATGCTTACGGCAGCTATTTTTATAACAACCTGCTGGTTGATAAAGATCAAAAAAGCGCGACAGAAGATCTGTTAAGGAACGGCGACTCATCCTTCTTTAACAACCAGGAACAATCGTCTAAGAACCGCAATGTTAACCAGCGTTTTAATTTTAATATTGAAACAAATTTCGATTCCTCAAATTCTATGATCATCAGGCCCAATGTTAGCGTTCAGCAGTCTGACGGTTCATCGCAAACCACTACCGCTACTACAAAAGGCCAGTCTGTTGATATAAGTAATTCAACTGCCCATACAAATACGCATAACAGCGGCTACAATGGTAATGTGGACGTTTTGCTGCGTCATAAGTTTGCAAAAAAAGGCAGGACTATTTCATTAGATATAAACTTTGGCGGAAGCTCAAATGACGGCTACGGAAATAACTATTCGCAAAGCAATTATTTTTTGAAAGGCGGGGATTCTTTAAGTACCATTAACCAATATTACACGAGCAAAGTACAAAGCCAAAATATAAGCGCCACACTTGCTTATACTGAGCCCATTGGCAAACATTCCATTATACAGCTGGATTATAATTATAGCTACAATAAAAATATTGCTGACAGGTACACCTTTAATTACGACAGTTCGGCAAAAGAATTCAGCCTGCCAGACAGCCTTCTTACCAATACTTACGAAAATAATTATCATTCAAACCGCGGAACGGTCAGTTACCGTTATCAGAATGACAAGATGAATATGAGTATTGGCTCTGGCGTTCAGTTTGGCGAACTAACAAGCATAAATACAAGTAAAAATCTTACAGTAGCCCAGCAATACACCAACATTTACCCAACGGCAAACCTTACTTACCGTTTTTCAAAATCTACAACGCTGCGGTTTAATTATACCGGGAGGACCAGTCAGCCCACTGCACAACAATTAGAACCGGTGATTGACAACAGCGATCCCATGAATATAAAAATTGGTAATCCTGATCTAAAACAATCGTTCACCAATTCGTTCCGGCTGTTGCTTATTTCTTTTAATAATACAAATTTCACTAACATGTTTGCATCCATTAATGCAAACTTTGTAAGCAACAATATTGTTAACGCCACTACCACCAATCTTGCAACAGGGGTTGACAGTATAAGGCCAGTTAACCTTAACGGGACGTACAATTTATCAGCATTTTTTAACTATGGCTTTCCTTTAAAGAAACCCAAATCCAATTTGAATTTCACTACAAATTTTACCGATACAAGAGGTGTTAGCGCGCTTGCCCAAATTGACAGTGCCACAGCCCCTAATTCAACACCGCAAAAGAACTTTACGACCAATTATACAATGGGCGAAACAATTAAATGGACCACCAACCTTAAGAAAAATTTTGACATGAATTTTTCTGCTGCGCCTACTTATAATATTGCAAAATATTCATTAACAAGTTCGGACAGCAGCATCAATTATTTTTCATTACTGTTATCAACAGAAGCAACCTGGTACACTACAACCGGGTGGATATTAACATCAAGCTTTGACTATACTTATTATGGAGGGCGTGCAGCGGGTTATAATACCAGCGTTCCTTTGCTGAATTTTGGTGTGGCAAAACAGTTCCTGAAAGACAAAAAAGGCGAACTGCGCTTAACCGTATTTGACCTGTTAAACCAAAATGTTAGTGTTCAGCGGAATGTTTCTGAAAATTATATCCAGGATATACAAACAAAAGTACTTACCAGGTATGTGCTGCTAACTTTTACTTATAACCTTAGAAATTTTACCGGAGGCCAGCAACAACAGGGAAAGGGCATACGTGGCGGAGGCAGATTTCCTGGTGGCCCGGGCGGTTTTGGCCCTCCGGGGCAATAAATACATTTAGAAAATCAAAAGGCAAGTATTATTGCCTGGCGGTTACAGATACGGAGTGTATAGCATCGCTCATTTCCCTTATAAGCGAGGGATCTTTTTCAATGGCATTGCCTACAACAATAATATCAGCGCCTGCCCTGCAGTTAAGATAAGCCTTTTCGGGGTCGGTAATACCGCCACCTATGATCAACGGGGCTTCTATATGAGAAGATACCTTTTCTATCATTGTCTCAGTGATCGGCCGCTTGGCTCCGCTGCCGGCATCCATATAAATAACTTTCATACCCAGCATTTCGCCTGCCATGGCAGTACACATGGAGATTTCGCTTTTGTCGGCAGGAATGGGCGAGGCATTGGAGATATATGAAACTGTAGTGGGCGCTCCCCCATCAATAACCATATAGCCTGTGGGTATTATCTCAAGCCCGCTTTGCTTAACAAACGGGGCGCTTATTACATGCTGGCCTATAAGTAATTCAGGATTGCGCCCTGAAATAAGCGATAGGTATAATAAAGCGTCGGCATATTTGCTAACCTGGGAAGGTGCACCAGGAAAAATGATGACAGGAATGTTGCAAAATGATTTTATCTGCCGGATGCAGTCATCCAGTGTATTGGATATCACTAAACTTCCGCCAACGAAAAAATAATCCACTTTTGCATCTATAGCCAGGGAAACAAGCTGCTCGGTTTTGTTCAAGTCCACTTTATCAGGGTCAACCAGCACAGTAAATGACTTTTTGCCATGGCTTTTTCTTTCGGTTAATTGATGATAGAGCTTCTGCTTCATGCAAACGATTGACTATTAAAATGGTGCTTATATGCAAAAATGCAAAAAGTTTTCTGTTTTGGGAGCGTTCTTTAAAATAAATACGGAAATACATTGAATTAGTCCACCTAAAAAGCATTTTTTTTAACACAAACCGCTTTTTATTTAAAATTTGGCAAAGTTCATAAACAAAATCTTATCCCTGAATACATCTTGCGGGAAGCTTATTTTTAATTTACAAGCCAGCGATCTTGCGCTAACGTGTTGTAAACTCCCGTTAGCCTTATTTTGTTTGCCGCCTTTCCAATGCCGCCCTGTGCTTGTAATTTTGTAAACCAAGGTACTTTTTACGCTATTAAGGCAATGGTTATCAGGCAGCATTAAAATAAATTCATTTAACATTTTTTCTTTAATCTGCAATATTATTTTTCGTATATTGTTATCTACATGTGTGCAAAATGCATCAAACACAATACTGGCACGACCTGTGAAAAAATATACATTCCTTTTCCACATGGTGTGCATATTTCAAGTGTTGTTTTTTCGCTTTAGAAAGATATTTTCGTCAACCGCTTAACAATTCGTTAATCTACGGGGAACACTAAATAAAAAACCTAACATACAAATATTTTAGACTATGGCACAGATACAACCTAAAAAAGGCCTGCAGTTTCAACGTCGCTTTACAAAAGATGGCGTAAGTCCGTTTGACCTGTTTGAATACGATTACCGCACCAGCGTTATACGCAATCCAAACGGCGAAGTGGTTTTTGAAATGAATAATGTTGAAGTGCCTAAGCAATGGAGCCAGATAGCGACGGATATATTGGCCCAGAAATATTTTCGTAAAGCAGGTATTCCGCAACCGGATGGAACCCTTGGCCGGGAAACGAGCATTAAGCAGGTTGCCCACCGTATGGCAAATTGCTGGCGTGTATGGGGGGAGAGGTATAATTACTTTGCCGGTGAAAATGATGCACAGGTTTTTTATGATGAATTGGTATATAGTATAATAAACCAGGCATGTGTGCCAAATAGCCCCCAATGGTTTAATACCGGGTTGCACGAGAGTTATGGCATCACAGGTAAGCCACAGGGGCATTATTTTGTAGATGCAAACGATGGCAAGCTAAAAAAATCTTCCAGCGCGTACGAAAGGCCACAGCCGCATGCATGCTTTATTTTAAGCGTATCGGACGACCTGGTGAACGAGGGCGGCATAATGGACCTGTGGACACGCGAAGCACGCATTTTTAAATATGGATCTGGCGTTGGTACCAACTTTTCACATATACGGGGCGAGGGGGAGAAGTTGAGCGGCGGCGGCACTTCAAGTGGGCTAATGAGCTTTTTGAAAATAGGCGACCGTGCTGCGGGTGCTATAAAATCAGGCGGAACAACACGCCGTGCGGCTAAAATGGTTTGCCTTGACCTTGACCACCCCGAAATAATGAAATTTATTAACTGGAAACAGGAAGAAGAGAAAAAAGTAGGCGCTCTTATTGCGGCCGGTTACGACAGCAGCTACGAAGGGGAAGCTTACCTAACCGTTTCAGGCCAAAATTCTAATAACTCAGTACGCATACCTAATTCATTCTTTAAAGCATTAGAAGAAAATACCGATTGGGAATTAAAAGCAAGGGTAGATGGCAGGGTAATGAAAAAAATTCCTGCCCGTGAAGTGTGGAATCAAATTTCTTACGCGGCATGGCGTTGCGCCGACCCCGGCACCCAATACGATACCACCATTAACGAGTGGCATACCTGCCCTAAAGGCGGCCGCATAAATGCATCAAACCCATGTTCCGAATACATGTTTTTGGATAATACCGCATGCAACCTGGCAAGCGCCAACCTGATGAAGTTTTTTGATACAAGTAATAATAAATTTGATGTTGAAGGATTTGAATATACCTGCCGTTTATGGACGGTGGTGCTGGAAATATCTGTGCTTATGGCCCAGTTCCCTTCAAAAGAAGTGGCTCAGCTATCCTACGATTACCGTACGCTGGGGTTGGGTTACGCAAACCTTGGCACCATGCTTATGGTAAGCGGTATTGCCTACGATAGCGAAGAAGCGCGGGGTATAGCAGGCGCAATTACAGCAATATTAACGGGTATATCCTATAAAACTTCGGCAGAAATGGCCGGGATAATAGGCACTTTTGACAAATACGAAGAAAACAAAGAAGATATGCTGCGTGTTATGCGCAACCACAGGGCTGCCGCATACGATGCTAACGAAGCTTATGAGGGCTTAAGCGTTAAGCCGGTTGGCATAAACGCTAAATATTGCCCTGACTTGTTATTAAAGGCCGCAACCAAAGCGTGGGATGATGCAGTGCAGTTGGGTGAGAAGTACGGCTACCGTAATGCTCAAACAACTGTAATTGCACCCACAGGCACCATTGGGCTGGTAATGGACTGCGATACAACCGGCGTTGAACCTGATTTTGCATTGGTTAAATTTAAAAAACTTGCCGGCGGCGGTTATTTCAAGATCATAAACCAGTCAGTACCGGCGGCTTTAAAAAACTTAGGCTACACTAAAAAAGAAATGGATACCATCATCAAATATGCGGTAGGCTCTGCATCATTTGAAGGGTCGCCTTTCATCAATTCTCAAACTTTAAGCGAAAAAGGGTTTATAGCCGAAGAAATTAAAAAGCTAAACGACGCCGCAAAGGCCGCATTTGAAATAGCTTTTATTTTCAACAGGTTCACACTGGGGGATGCATGCCTTGAAAGGCTTGGTTTTACACCGGAACAGTACAGCGACTGGAATTTTGACCTGCTTGATGCACTGGGCTTTACCGAAAGCCAAATAGAAGCAGCCAATGATTATGTATGCGGCACCATGACCGTTGAGGGCGCCCCGCATCTTAAACATGAACATTTATCAGTATTTGATTGTGCCAACAAATGCGGTAAAAAAGGCGAGCGGTACATACATGCCCACGGCCATATTAAGATGATGGCAGCCTGCCAGCCCTTTTTAAGCGGCGCTATTTCTAAAACCATTAACCTGCCCCACGAAGCCACTATTGAAGAAATTGCGGATTCTTATATGCTCAGTTGGCAGTTGGGCCTAAAAGCCTGCGCTTTATACCGCGATGGTTCAAAATTAAGCCAGCCGTTAAGTAATAAAAGCGATAAAAAGAAAAAAACAGAAGAACCCGCAGAGCAGAAAGAAGAAACCAAATTATCAACCATTACCGAAGTACCGGAATCTCATATAGTCGACCTGGGCAAATTAACTGTTGCAGAATTGCTGGAAGAAGTGCAGAAACGTGTGCAGGCCTCGCCCGATACGCAATTGAAACGCGCATTATCTACCATTGTTGAAAGAAAAACTTTACCTGCCAAACGCAGAGGGTTTACCCAAAAAGCAAAAGTGGGCGGCCAGGTTATCTTCCTCCGCACGGGTGAATATGCAGATGGTACGTTAGGAGAAATATTTATTGACCTTGCCAAAGAAGGTTCTACCCTGCGCAGCCTGATGAACTGTTTTGCCATCTCAATCTCTGTTGGCCTGCAGTATGGAGTGCCGCTGGAAGAATTTGTAGAAAAATTCATCTTCACCAAATTTGAGCCGGCAGGCATGGTTGATCACCCCAATATTAAAACAACCACTTCGCTTGTTGACTTTGTGTTCCGCGCCCTTGCGTATGAGTATTTAGGCAGGACAGATCTTGTGCATGTATTGGACAAGCCTGAAATAAGTAATCTTGGCAACGATGATGATGTAACCTTGCTTGGCAAGCCCGAATTAAGCAATTTAAGGGTTACAGCACCTTCTAACACAATACCGGTTGCCTACCAGAACAAGATGCAAAAGGCGTCTGTTAAAGCTGAATCCGGCGGCCTGGATGCAGTAAATGCAGCAGCAAAAAGCATGCAAAGCGATGCGCCCGCCTGTAACGTTTGCGGGCATATAACCTTACGCAGCGGAACCTGCTATAAATGCCTGAACTGTGGCAACAGCATGGGTTGCAGCTAAAAAAGATTTGATTGTTTGCGAGTGATGCCTCCGCGGTTGCGGGGGCATTTTTATTTGTACACGCTGTTCTCACTATAAATATTATCTGCGGTCATTTCTATTCTTCAAATTTGAAGAAGGTTTTCTAAATGCTGGAAAAAAAGAATTAAGATCATTGTACAATGCACAGGTGCCTTACAACAAAAATAAACCCGTTTTATTTATAAGTTGGCTGGCAAGTTGGATTTATATATTTTTATCGCCTATTCAAAACATCACATGCAGTTACGTTTTTCATATGATAAAAAGAAAGTGCTACAGGCTTTGCGTTACCATTTTGTATGGCAGCCCGAAATGAGGATATTGCTCGTAGTTATTCTTTGCTTTGATGCAGCTACGGCCGTGCTTTATTTTATTGGTAAAATTAGGCCGGAACCGTTTTTGCTCGGCTCATGTATATGGTTGCTTTTTATTGTTTCCGTTTGGTATATATTACCTAACAGTATTTATAAACGTGCCTTAACATTCCAGGACACTTTTCACATGATCTTTAAAGATGAGTATATAATATTGGAAAATGCAAGAGGCGCTGTAAACTGGAACTGGCAGCAGTTTACCAAATTTACCGAAAGCCCCAATTTTTTTCATTTGTATTTTTCTCCCAAATCTTTCTTCCTGGTACCAAAGGATAATATGAGCGACGAATTTAAATATGAGTTGCGCATTTTGCTGAATAATAAGATCATGACTGAGAAGAAGTAATCCCTGCATCCAACCCAGCCCCTGCTTACCCGGCAATCAATTTACTGTTTACAATATATGCGTCCCATCCGATAAACGCATGCTGTAAACTTCTGCCTCTATCCCAAATTTTTCCTTGTATTGTTTTACAATAGCGCAAGTAATTTCTTCAACCTTATCGTGCTTAATAAGGTTAATGGTACATCCGCCAAAACCGCCCCCCATTAATCTTGAGCCAGCTATTTCCGGGTGCTCTTTGGCGCGGTCAACTAAAAAATCAAGTTCTTCACAGCTAACATTGTACAGCTTGCTTAACCCTTCATGGGTTTTAAACATCAGTTCTCCAAAATCCTTTATATTCCGTGCCTTTAGTAACAATGCTCCCTTTTGGGTGCGTTCAATTTCTTCAGTAACATACAGGCATCTTTTGTAAACATCTGCATCATCAAATGTGGCTTTTATATCTTTTACCTGTTGCGGTGTTATATCCCTGAACGTTTTTGCAAATGGGTATTTTTCCTTCAGCAGTTGCATACCCTTCTCACTTTGTTGCCTGCGCACATTATACTCACCACCGGCAAGTGAATGGTGCACCTTGCTGTTAATAAGCACTATAGCATATTCGTCTGTATTAAAGGGCAAAAGGTCGTAATGCAGCGTATTACAATCAAGCAGCAGTACATGGTCTTTTTTACCCATCACGCTCGCAAACTGGTCCATAATGCCACATTGTACTCCGGGGTAAGTGTGTTCGGCTTTTTGGCAAATGAGCGTTATATCAACCTTGCTTATGTTAAGATCAAAAATATCATTTAGTGCAAACGCAAGCCCGCATTCAACCGCTGCAGAAGAAGATAACCCGGCGCCAACCGGCAAAAAGCCGCCGAACACTGCATCAAAACCCTTTACAGGGTAATTTCTTTTAAGCAGCTGGTCAATCACTCCAAGAATATAATTTTTCCATCCATCTATCTTATGTATATCGTGTAATGCAATATGCAACTCCTCGTGCATTTCCGCGCTATATATATTTACAGTATTGGTGTTGTTTGGGGCAACCGCAAAAAATATCCCTTTGTCAATGGCGGCGGGCATAACAAAGCCATCGTTATAATCAATATGTTCACCTATAAAGTTTATTCTTCCCGGTGAGAAAAAGAGCCTGGGGTCGTTATAAAATTTTTCTTTAAAAAGGGCAGCAATTTCCTGTACACTTAGGATCATGGGTAATCAATTAATGCGATAACTGCAGTTTATATTCAGCGGCAAAAGTATATTGTTCATTGGGTTTGGCAATAATTAATCCAATGCCGTTATTAAAAGCGTCCGGGGCGCCGCTAAGGTTTTCAATGGCAATACTGTTGCGGTGCGGAGGCGTATATACCTGTAAATAAGGGTAGTTTTCTTTTGCAACAATGGTTAATTGCAAGCCGTTGGCCTCATTCTTTAAAATACACGCAGGCTGTTCAATTCCATCCAGCACAAAGCAATTGTCAAGAAATGTTTCGCCTAAGTGTTTGGGCGTGCTGAAAGCTGTGTAATTTATATAATTGCCTGTGGGTACCAGGCGTTCGTTAAATTCCAGCATTTGTTTGGTGTTCAGCTGTACCAGCACTTCGTTTACCTTGCTGTCAAAAGTAAAATAAGGGTGCCACCCGTCAGTTAAAGGTAAATTAGTTGTACCCGTATTGGTAACTGTTGTAATGATGGAAAGCGTGTTATGTTGTAATGTATAAGTTATTTCTGTGTTGAATTTAAATGGAAAACCCTCACCCGGTTTATTATATTCATACGCCAATATTATATAAGCATTTGTATCATCAGCGCCTTTATCTTTTATGCTAAAAGGCGCATCGTATAGTAAGCCGTGAATGGCTTCTTTACCCAGAAAAAATTTGTTGATGGAATATTGCTTATCATTAAACCGGTAGCTGCCTTCGGTTACCCGGCAAACAAAGGGCGACAGCTTTGCGCTTTTAAAGCCATTAGTAATATTTTCTTTTGCATCTTCCGGCGAAGTAAAGCCATCAATAATATTATGCCGCCTGCTGCCATTTGTAACTGTAAAACCATTAAGCAAGGCCCCAAATGAATATATTTCTACAGAGCAATTGCTTTCATCATCTTCCAGGCATATAACCGGGAAAAGGCCGTCATCAAAAACATTACATTTCATTACCCATGAATTTATTTTGGTAAAATAAGAAGTTTTTTGAATGATGAGAGAAATAAAAAGGTGAAGAATCACATACTGCCAGGTGAAAAATCACACCGGTTTCTGTGTGAATTCACAATTTTTAGCTGCACCGGCCAGTACATCTTTGTATAAGAATAGCAAACCGAGCCAGCCGTTGTTATCTATGAAACACGACAATTTTTCTCACTGGAGTTATATATGCTGACACACACTACGGCGGTTTTCTAACCGCCGTTTACTTTTAAAATCAATAAGTTCTTTTCTATCGAACAAAAGTGTAAAATCACATCAATTTAAGTGAAAAATCACCTTGAAACGCCAAAACATACGGCCCATCTTTGTGGAGCAAAACAGATAACAAATAAGATAAAATAATTATAAACGGTTTTCATTGGGGGTTATATGCTGACAAGCTACGGCGGTTTTCTAACCGCTGTTTTTTTTATATAAGCATCGCAAACCATTACGCCGGGTGCATCTCCTTTTCAGCCGCCTCATATATTTTTTTCTTTTTCCATTCATACCATTTTAGGGGTATCGTTTTTTTCATCATCGTATCTATGCTGCGCATACCCACCAGGTTCCATACCCCTTTTAAGGTGCCTGTAACGGAATTATTCAAGGCGCGAAGGCTCATGGCAAAACCACTGTCAAGGTATTCCATGTGGTGCCAGTACCCGCCGGGCATAAATAAGGTATCTCCGTGGCCGAGTATCATATCGTAGCCATTGGCAAATTCAACCGCCGGAAACTGGGTAATATCCAATTTTGTTTTTTGGGGATCGTAATAATTGCTGAAATCAGCCACGCTAAGCACTTCAAAGGGCTTACGGTATAATTTAAATTGCTCCTGGTAGGGGAAAAGTAAAACTCGTTTTCTACCCATGAACTGGGTATGAACAATATGGCTAAGATCGATATCAAAATGCATATGCGTGATGGAACCCTGGCCGCCTACAAACAGCATAGGCACCCTTTTTACAAACCCTTTCATCAAATGCTCGGGCCAGGTAAAATCCTGTGTTAACTGGGGTGCGTGGCTGAAAATATTGAACAAAAATATGCGCCAGGCTGCAGGCCCGTGGCTAATCATATCAATATATTTACCAAAGGTTGTGTAATCATCCGCTTTGTTAACAGGGGTATAGGCGTCGCTTTTTACATTATTGTAAATACCCACTTTTTCGTTTCCTGCAACCTGTTTCAGGTAATCCCAGTTCCATCTATTATAGGCAGGCCATTGTTTGGCCAGGTCGCGAATTATAACCGGCACTCCCGGTTCATAATAATTCTTTCTAAAATCCTCTGCAGATATATTATCCACTATATCAACTTGCTTTAGTTTCATGCTGATACAATTTTAATTGCAAAGGTAGGTTAAGAAATTGTTACCTCAAGGGGAGGGCGGGGAAAGAAAGTTCATAGTTCATGGTTAATAGTTCATGGGAGAGGCAGCAGGTTGCTTTTTTTTGCGCCTTGTTATGATGAGGTGGGAAGAAAGTCCATTGTCCATGGTCAATGGTCCATAGTAAAGGCAGCGGGTTGTTTTTTTGCGCCTTATTGCTATGAGGTACACGTCATTGCGAGACTTTTGCAGAGGCATTGTGAGCAGGTAAAAGTCGTGGCAATCTGTTGGGCGTTGGTATAGGCTTTGGACTTTTCATTACTATGGACTATCGGCCATGGGCTACGGACTCTTCTCATATCATAAACATTCGCATGTATTTACTATGGACTATCGGCCATGGACTATGGACACTTCTCATATCATAAACATTCGCATGTATTTACCATGGACTATCGGCCATGGACTATGGACTTTTTCTTCTACTCATACCTTAAAGCATCTATGGGGTCTAACAACGATGCTTTTTGGGCAGGATAATACCCAAAAAATACGCCGGTTACCACGCAAACCAAAAACGAGAGCAGAATGGATGATTCTGTTACAAGGGTTGGCCATTTTAAGAACAGGGTAACCAATTGTGTGGAGAGGATGCCGAGGGCTACTCCCAGCAAACCCCCGGTGATACTGATGATAACGGCTTCAATTAAAAATTGCATTAGTATATCCCTGCCCCTTGCGCCAATGGCCATACGCAACCCAATTTCGCGGGTACGCTCTGTTACAGAAACATACATAATGTTCATGATGCCGATACCGCCCACAACAAGCGATATGCCGGCGATAACGGCAAGTAAAACAGTAAGCAACTGGCTGGTTGAGCTAAAGGTACTGATCAGCTCCTGCTGGGTGCGCACAGCAAAATCATCTTCCTGCCCGGGCTTTAATTTATGCGATTCCCTTAATATTTGCGACATTTCGCTTAAGGCTGAATCGGTTGAGTTTTCATCATTGGCCGAAGCATAAATATTTTGAAAATAATTAATAGCCATCAAACGCTTTTGTACTGTGGTATATGGTGCAATAATTATATCGTCCTGGTCCTGCCCAAAGGCATTTTCGCCTTTGCTGCTTAATATCCCTATAATTTTAAGCGGGATGGTTTTAAACCGTATCACCTTGCCCAAGGGGTCTTCCCCATTAGGGAAGAGGTTATCAATAACGGTTTGGCCAATCAGGCAAACTTTAGCCAGGCTTATATCATCTTTATCTGAAAAGGTTATACCATCCTTTAAAGGCCAGCTGCGTATAGTAAGGTATTCAGGGCTTACCCCCTGCAGGGTAGTTGCCCAGTTATAAGAACCATTGATCGCCTGCCCCCTTGTTGAAACAGCTGGAGAGACTGCATTTATATATTGCGCTTTTTTCTGCAGGGCCTTTATATCGTCCTCGGTAAGTATCTGCTGCAGCGTGGTTACATCCTGCCTAACGCCGCCGGTAACATTGCTGCTGGGGCGTACTGTAAGCATATTAGAGCCCATAGCAGATATTTGGTCTTGTATGCTTTTTTTTGACCCCTGCCCAATAGCAACCATGGCAATTACAGCACCCACCCCGATGATGATGCCAAGCATGGTAAGAAAGGCCCGCAGCTTATTACGCTGCATAGCCCTTAATGCAATTAGTACAAGATTAAAGATACTCATAGCTTATGTTTTATAATCATCGCTTGCGGGCAACGATTGCAGTACTTCTTTTGCAGAACGTATGTTTTCATTTTTGCCATCCTTCATAACCCTGCCATCGCGCAGGGTTACAGTCCTGCCGCTGAAACCGGCAATATCAGGCTCATGGGTTACAAATACAATGGTCTTGTTTTGCTTTTCATTAAGTTCCTGCATTAAAGCCATTATTTCATACGACGTTCTTGAATCAAGGTTGCCCGTTGCCTCGTCGGCAAGTATCAGCACAGGTTCATTCACCAAAGCCCTTGCAATAGCTACACGCTGCTGCTGGCCGCCCGATAATTGGTTTGGCGTATGATCCATCCTGTCAGATAATTTTACCGCTTCCAGTGCCCATTTTGCTTTTTCGTGCCTTTCTTTGGATGATACCTCACTGTTATATAAAAGCGGAAGCTCTACATTTTCCAGCGCCGATGTCCTGGGCAATAGGTTATACGACTGAAAAACAAAGCCTATTTTTCTATTGCGCAAACGGGCCAACTCGTTCTTGTTAAGCAATTTTACGTTGGTTCCATCCAAAAGATAATCTCCGCCGCTGGGTTTATCTAAGCAACCTAAAATATTAAGCATAGTGGTTTTACCGCTGCCGCTGCTACCCATAATAGTAACAAACTCGCCTGCACTTATATTAAAACTTACCCCTTTTAATGCATGTACGATTTCGGAGCCCACTAAAAACTCGCGTTTCAGGTCTTTTATTTCCAGTATAGTATCAGCCATTCATTGCTTTTAATGCTTAAAAAATGCCGCTTATCATGGCTTTTTAGTTCCAGCGCCTGCACCCCCGCTGCTGCTGTTAGGCCTTGCGCCCGGCCTGGCCGGCATAAATGGGCTGCGGGCTGCCGCGCTGCTTCCCTTTTGGGCGCTGCCTTCCTGTTCTGTGCCGGTTACCACGTCATCATTTTCAGTAAGCCCGCTTATCACCTGCACATTAGTATCATCATTTAACCCTGTATAAATGCGCTTTATCCTTAAGGTATCTCCGGATTTTAACCATACATAACCAACCTGCGCAGTTGAATCCACCAGTTTTGCGTGTTTTGTACCGGCTTTGGCTGATGAATCGGTTTTATTATGGATTTTACCCTGGCCTTTGTTCTTCCGTTCGCCTTTGCCTATGATCACATAATTTTTTAACTGTGTTGAATCAGGTTCAAATGCAAGTGCTTTTGCAGGTATTAGTAAAGCGTTTTTTACTTCTTTTGTTATGATCGTAACACTGGCGGTCATACCCGGTTTTAATTTCATGTCGTCATTGGCGGCGCCCACTATGGTTGAGTAGGTAACAACATTAGCAGATACGGTGGGCTGCAGCCGTATTTGTTTTACTAACCCTTTAAATACATCATCAGGAAAAGCATCTACAGTAAATGTTGCATTTTGCGCTGTATCTACATTTCCTATATCGGCTTCATCCACTGCCGCCTGTACCTGCATTTTGGTGAGGTCTTTCGCGATGATGAACAGCGTTGGCGTATTAAAGCTTGCGGCTACCGTTTGCCCTACGCTTACATTGCGGGTAAGTACGGTGCCATCAATAGGTGAATATATATCCGTATAGGAAAGATTTTTCTGCGCGGCTTTTATTTGAGATTGTAAATTAGCCACCTGCGCTACAGCACTGTTATAATTGTTTAATGCCGTTTCATAATCGGCTTTGCTTATAGCGCCAACATTATATAATTTCGATTGCCTGTCGTAAGTACTTTTTTCATACACCAACTGGCTTCTTGCGGTTGCAAGGTTGGCTTGTATTTGTTCTAATTGCGCTTCTAATACTGTTTTGTCTATTTGCGCGATAAGCTGCCCTTTTTTTACTTTTGAATTAAAATCGGCATATACATATTGGATGGGGCCGGATACCTGCGACCCAACAACTACCGTATCAACCGGCTCTACAATTCCGGTTGAGTTAATGCTGTTGGCAACATCGCCGTAATGCGGCTTTTCAGTTACAACTACCACCACGGGCTCTTTTTTCCTGATAAGAAAGTACCAGGTTGCGAAGCCACCGCCGGCAATTAAAATTGTTATGATAAGCCATTTGTATTTCTTCATCGCTATTCTTTTTTATAGTGTAACAGGGTTGCCCATATAATACTCATATATTTTTATATAAAGCACGGTATTATATTTTGCCTGTATGTATGACTGAACTGCCTGTATGTAAAGATTTTTTTGCACCAGCAGGTCAACGGCATCTACAGCGCCTAATTTTAATTCTTCAATGGTTATACGATAGCTTTCCTTCGCCGATGTTAAAGCCGATACTGCAGCATCATACTGGCTTTCCGCATTCTGTACACTCAGATATGCCTGCTCTACCGCCTGCGATAAAACCATCTTTGTGTTTTGGAGATTATATTCATTTTGCGCGATCTCAATTTTGCTTTTTTCAACTGCCGTTTTACCAACACGTTTGGTAAAAATGGGTATGGCCAGGGTTAGGCCCACCTGTTGAAAAAAGTTGTCGTCTAATTGCCTGAAATAAGATCCAAATTGAGTAGAGTTTGACGTACCCACCGTTCCGTTACCCGTTAATGCTGGCCTCAGTTGTGCGCGGGCTTTTTCCAGGTCAAGCTCTGCTATATGCACGCCCAGGATGCCATTCTGTATTTCGGGCCGTGTTTGCAGGGCTTCATTTTCAGCCTCATCAAGCGCCGGGAATATTCTTTCCGCAGCTATTGAATCAGGTGCATTAACTTCAAAAGTTGTGTCAACAGGCAATTGTAATAATTGTTTCAGGGTTAGATTATTTTGCCTAAGGGTGTTTTGTTCAAGTACCAAAGAGTATTGGTCGTTTGCCAATTGGGCCTGTAATGAAACAAGGTCTTTTCGTGCAACACTGCCTGCATCATAAAACTGTTGTTCCTGTTTTACCTGCGCCGCCGAAGTATTTACTAGATCCTGCAGATAGACAATGCTCTCTTTTGCAAGCAGGATATTTAGAAATGCCTGTGTAATTTGAAGTGTAATATCATTTTCTGTTTGTAATATATTAAGGTTGGCCGATTGCAGCAGCAGGCCTTTTTGTGTTATATCGTTGTTTATATAAGACCCGTTATACAAGGTAACAGATGAATTAAGGGAATAACTGCCTGATAAACTTGACTGGCCTTTTAACAAGCCTGTTACAGGGTCAGCAACTTTGGCGTGTGTTAAAGATTGGCCTGCATCACCAGTGAAGTCGGGCAGCCTTGCGGCTTTTGATAATAAAAGGTCTTGCTGCGCAGATTGTGAACTTAAACGTAAACTCGTTATTTGGATGTTGTTCTTTTTTGCATAATCAACACATGCCTGCAGTGTCCATTTACTGTTTGATGCTAACCCTGTGGTATCCTGTGCGCTTACATTTGATATAATGGCAAGTGCTAAAACAATTGATGAAATAACCGTTTTTGTGTTACCCATACTTAAAGTTATTTATTTCAAACATCCTTTTCGCACAAGCGCTTAATTAGGGCCGGCCTCCAAATTCCCCTATAATTTTAGCTGAAATTACTTAGATATTGAAATATAATACATGTTTAAGATCATGCCTTGTGCCTTTAAAGATCGTATTTCGGCAGGGAAAACACATTTGTAGGCAGAACCAAGTGTTTCAAAAAACCTGCCAGAAGTAAACAACGCTTAAACCGGCCAAAATCCTTAAGCAGTGTGGAATAAAGCGTCCACTAAAACACTTTGAAAGTAAAAGCTAGTGACAATACGCCGTCCATCACTATAACTTTCCAACAAGCGGGGTATAAAAAATCACCCGGCCTGCCGGCCGGGTGATCCCAGTACATTACGCTATCAAATTTATTTATTCATCAAAAAATCATCTGCCTGTTTGTAAAACCATTGCGGCTCATCGAACATTATAAAATGCTTTGAATTGTCGTTAATGGCAATGGTTACCTGCGAAGCCAGCTTAAATTGGTCTTTGTAACTGTTATATACACTTTCACGTGTGGCGCCATATTGTTTGTAACCGATCCAGTCGCCTAAAACCAATATTCTTGATTTGATATTGGCCACCTGGCTGCGAAGGTCGGTACTAAATAGCTCATACATCACTTCACCTTGCGTTGGCTGGTCTGAAGCAGCTGACATTTCGGTTACCCAGGCTATTTTAGCCGAATCTTGCATCATTGCACCCAGTATATATTTTGAGCTTTGGCGAACCTGTTGGGGCGTTTGGCTTGCCATACCATTTTTTATTAGCAAGCCTATCTTGCTTGCGCTGTCCACACTTATACCCGAACCCATGGACAAAGCGGGCAGAAACGGAGCGGAGCTTACACAAATAATATCGCCTGCCAGGTCAGGATACAAAATGCCAAATTGCAAAGCCAGCCATCCGCCAAGGCTATGGCCAACAATTACAGGCCTGTTTAGTTTATTATTATGGATAAACATAGCCAACTGCCCTGCAACGGTTTTAAGAACAGAAGCAGATTTAAGCGGTGGCTGCCCTGCAAACCCGGGCAACGTAATGGTATAACAGGTGTACCTGTTCTTAAAATGCGATACAGCGTCATTCCATACTTCGCCTGAACAATCAAGCCCATGTATAAATATCATCGGCTTGCCCCGGCCTTCTTTTTTAACAGCAAAAGAAATTTCATCTCCGGCCTGTGCATACGTTACAACAGGGTTAACTATGGTGAAAGATGCCAGCAATAATATGCAGGTAATTAAAGTGCGATAGTTCATAAACTAATTTTTTTGTGTTGATAAATTTTAAACAAAATGAACCTATTGCTGCACGCATTAAAAATGAAATTGATATAAACCAGGCCAGAGTTGATGAAAGCATGCTTTATAGTGGTAAGCCCTTCAAAAGCATAATAATGACTATAATATTGACGATGTGTGTTAAATAAGCGGTTTCGTCATCTATAAGTGTTCTTTCATGAATTATAATTGCAGGGACAGCCCATTAAAAATAACTTGCTGAAAATATCTACTGATACAATGATCTTATTTATACGCCATAAACTTCACCACATCATTTTCTGGCTGGCTTATTTTATTTTCTGGACACTTTTTTCAACCTACTTCTATCATGCAAACATGGCAGATGCTTTTCTTGTAACCTTAGTCTATTTTATAGGTATGGCCGGTATGTGTTATGCATGCATATATGTTTGGATGCCCCGTTACTTTAACACAAAAAGGTATGGCCTGTTTGCAATTTTATCGCTATTTACATTACTTGTAAGTGTGGTTTTTATTACTGCATTCGTGGTTCCGATGATAAGCCGCATGGTTCCATCATATCATCCGTCTTTCATCACTTTTGGCATTTATATACTTATTGATAATTTATTCTTTACCGTAATTGCGATTGCTGTTAAGATTATAAGAGAGCGAATAAAAAACGAAAAAAGAAGCCAGTTACTTGAAAAAGAACGAACAGAGAATGAATTACGTTTTCTTAAATCGCAGATGAACCCACATTTTTTGTTTAATGCCATCAACAGCATTTATGTGCTAATAAAAAAAGACCCTGAGTTTGCCGCACACACATTGGCGCAGTTTGCTGATATGCTGCGCTATCAATTGTATGAATGTAATTCAGACGAAACAGGTATTGAAAAAGAGATCGCTTACCTTGATAACTATATTGAACTGGAAAAGCTGCGTAAAGGCAATTCAACAGTTATTGAATATACTGTGGATAGAGAAGTAAACAATTTCTCCATAGCCCCTTTATTAATTATTCCTTTTGTCGAAAATGCTTTTAAATATGTATCATCATTTGCGGGTAAACCAAATAGTATAAACATAGGGTTAAAATATACAGAAGGGTTTTTTTTGAGTTGAATGTAAAAAATACTATAGATGAACCCGCTGATGAAATAAAAGAAAGGTCGTTTACAGGCATAGGGCTTGAAAATGTAAAGCGAAGGCTGCAACTGATATATAATAACCGTTATACCTTGCATATTAATAAGGCAAATAATATATATTCCGTATTACTGAAGATAAAAATACCATGAAGATAAGCTGCATAATAGTGGATGATGAGCCTCTTGCGAGGGAGGGTATGGAATTGCTTGTAAAAGAAGCGGGCTTTCTTGAATTGGTAGCCATGTGCAGCAGCGCAATGGAAGCGAATAAAGTACTGGCACAGAAAAAAATTGACCTGATCTTTCTTGATATTCAAATGCCGAAAATAAAGGGTACTGATTTTTTAAAGAGCCTTGCTATAAAACCATTAGTGATAATTACTACAGCGTATCCCAATTTTGCTTTGGAAGGGTTTGAACTAAATGTGCTGGATTACCTCGTGAAACCCATTACGCCGGAACGGTTTATGAAAGCAGTGAACAGGGCACGGGAGTTGATGGAATATAAACAACCGGCAGGCAACAGCACAGATGAAAATTATTTTTTTATAAAATGCAACAACGGTTATGAAAAAATATTTTACCCCGAAATACTTTTTATTGAAGCCTGCCAAAATTATAGCTGCATACATACAACCAGGGCCAAATTTATGACACTTACAAGTATGCGGTCACTTGAAGAACAACTGCCTGCGGGAAAGTTTTTGCGGATACAAAAATCTTATATCGCCGCTCTCGACAAAATACAATCACTCTCAGGAAATGAAATAAGCATTGACAAACAAAAAATACCTATCAGCAAAAATTACAAGGATGAGCTGATGAAGATAATTGACCAAAAACTTATTAAGAAATAAGGGATATTTAAATGATCTTTTTGCTTTCTGAGCTTTAATCTTACCCCAGCTTATTTTTAAAAAATGCCATGCTTATAGCCCAGGCTTCTGCTGATGCTTCTGCATTGTACGCAGGCCGTTCGTTATTATTAAATGCATGGTCGGCATAGCCGAATACCAGGTTTGCGTAGGGCTTATTATTTTGTTTCATGGCAGTAACAACGGCATCAATATGTTCGGGCAAAATGTGTTTATCAAGTCCTCCCCAAATAAACAGATGCGGTGCGTGAAGGTCTTTAAATTTATAGGCAAAATTCTGTATGCCGCTTCCATAATAGGATATTGAGGCGTTTAAAGGCAGGCTATAATTGGCTATAAAAGATACCCGCCCACCCATGCAAAAACCGATGCTTCCAATTTTTTCATGTATTACATTATCCTGCTGCTGCAGCCAGTCGCAGGCAGCATGCAGGTCTGCCTGTTGCTCTTCCAATTTTAAAGCAGTTACATGCGGCATAACCGCAGGCAGGTTGTTCTGGTCAAACTCCATACCCGGCGCCGTGCGGTGAAAAAGTTCCGGCGCGATAACCACGTAGCCTTGTTCAGCTATCCTGTTTGCAACACTGCGAATGTGCGTTGTTATGCCAAATGCTTCCTGCAGCAGCAGTATGCCGGGGAATTTTCCTGCACCTTCGGGTGCAGCAATATAAGCATCCATAGCAGAGCCATCTGCCACATTTAAGGAAACTTTTTTGTTTAGCGTTTGCATAAATTGACTATTTATCTTCGTGGTTCTATTTCTTATTATCACAAAGTGCCCGTCCGACCGGTCATCCGGGCGGGCGCTCAAAGGAAGATCACAAACATTAAATGGTTGTTTGCAAGTGTTTAGGTTTAATGCGGATAGTCAAATATAATTATATTTCACTCAAAATAATTGCTATTACTACGGTAAGGCTGATTGATTGCCTGGTTACAAGGCTATCCTTAGACTTCCGCAGGGCGTCTAAGGATCTTTATATGAAAGCCATTCCGAGTGGTCGGAATCCGTCTGGAATGTATGTTCTGCTGGCGATTGATATCCCCATCGCTGCAAATATTTCTTTAACCTGCACCAACCCAACAAATAGCGCAGTCCTCCAATCAGCTAAATCTTTCTAAAACTTGTCCCGTCCAAATACCCACGGCTATCCTTAGACTTCCGCAGGGCGTCTAAGGATTTTTATATGAAAGCCAGACTCCGTCTGGAATGTAAGTTCTGCTGGCGATTGATATCCCCTACCTGCAAATATTTCTTTAGCCTTCACTAACTCGACAAATAGCGCAATCTCGCAATCCCCTAAATCTTTCTAAAACTCCGTCAAATTTATTTGGATATTACTAAATAATTTAGTAAATTGTATCCAAATTTATTTTCACAAAAATGAAATACTATGGGCATAAATAAAGCGCCGGTTACAGCAAAGTAGTTCACTTCTTATGCCTGTTTCAGAAAATAAAAATGAAAAAACATGATTATTTGTACGGTTGTGTACGGTTTGGGTTTAGTTTATCAGGGCTTTCTATTTTTTATAGGGGCATAATCTTACAAAAACGTTGTCATTGGCGTAAACCTGTAAGATTGAATCACGAACAAGGGGGATGAATATCGAACATGGAACAAGGGATTTTAAATTATGAAGAAAAGAAAAACACAGGGTCACGGAGTTAAAGGAGTTATGGCACAGAGGATCACGGATTTCTCCGTGCAACCTGCCTATCGCAGGCAGGCTCGGTGCAAACAACTCCGGGGTTATCTCTGTGGCAGTGTATTTTCGCGCCGAAGGCAGGGAATTTTAAATTCAAAATAATATCCGTACAAAAACGATGTCATTGGTGTATAACTGTACGGATTGTTTTCGTCCTGCTGAACTCGTTTCAGCATCTTAACGGAACGCTGAGTAAAAATATAAGTGATACAAACTATTGACAGAGAACAATAACATAAGGCACAAACTATAACAAAGCCAATCTTCCGGTAAGGCCCTGAAACGAGTTCAGGGTGACGGTTTCGGTTCGATCATCGTTAGTTGAAACGGGCAGGTTCAGCATTCGCGTTATTTCGCGCCATACAGTTCGCGTTATTTCGCGCAAACAGTTTGCGTTATTTCGCGCCAAACAATTCGCGAAACTTCGTGTTAAAACACGGCTTCAACAAGTTTTTTTGCATTGGTTTCATTGCAAAACATTTGCGAGAGCACTTGTTTTCTTTCGTCACTTTCCTGCCGGGCAAATGGCTGGTGATACAACGCCTCAATACGCTGTTTCATGGCTTCGGCGGTATCGGTAATATGGCAAAGCCCTTCAAGCCCCGTGCCCGCCACAGTTGGCGTGTTTACTAAGCAGTGCCTGCCATTGAATAAAGCATTCAGCAGCTTAATTTTTATGCCGGTATTGCTAAACGAAGGCAGTATATTAATATGCGCTTTAGATATCATGTCCTGCAGCACTGTTTGCGACGGGTTGGCAACAACACAGGTTTGCTCCTGTGTTTGCGCAAGCTTTAGTAACGCTTCAGACGGGTTTTTGCCGGCAATTACCAGCGGTATATCAAGCTGGGTAAACATTTTGGTAATAAGCCACGCTGCAGCCTTTTCATTCAATGGCACGCTAAGGTCGCCGTGATAAAGGCAGTATGCACCCATGCCCTGCAGGCATTGTACCTGCCAGTCATCCGGCAAAAACAATGGCAAATATTCTATGGAGCTGCAGTTGAATGTATTGCGATAGACATCCCTGTCAGCCGGGGTTACAGCAAAAAAGCCGGTGGCTTTATTGGCTACACGAAACTCATATTTTTTAAGTATGCGGCTTTCGCGGTTGAAGAAGAATTTGAGCAAAGGGCTTTTGCCTGCAGCATGAAGGCTTCTATAATATTCAAATTCAACATTATGCAGGCGCACAAATTTTTTACGGTTATTAAACCTTTCATCTGTTAAAAGATAAGAGCAGTGAATACCTTCCATTAAAATAGGATGATTATCTTTCAGCAGGTTGTTAAACAGGGCCTCATTTTTCCTGCTTTTCACAATATAGGGCAGGCTTAGCGACAGCGCTTCATAACCCGTTTTGCGTGTGTAATAATCTACCGATGTACAATACTTGTTAAGCTCGGGTTGCTGGCCGCGGCCATAATCAAAGCAATGGAGATGTATATTAATGCCCTGTGCATGTAGTGCCCGGAGCTTATAAAAAAGATCATAAACGCCGCCATAATCAACGGGGTAAGGAACAGTAAGGCTAATGATATGCAGATGCTTTTCCAACATTTGTTCATTAAGGGGTTTACTATTTTATCAGCTCCCAAAGCCTCTTGAAAGGGGAGCATGGTTATAGGGTATTGTAAAATGCTTCCAGCTTCTTTTCTTCCTCCTGCCATTGCAGATACTTCCTCGCTTCAATGCAATTACCCGCAAGGTATGTATGTAGAACATTATCAGATAGCAATTTGTTCAGTGCGGCGGCAATTGTTTCAACATCCGTGTCATTTATTAAACAGGCAATTTGATATTCATCATTAATTGCTTTATACTCAGGGTAGCCAACGCAAACCTGCGGAACACCCGCCATTATATAATCAAAAAAACGGTTACTTAATGAGTGGTATTGGTTAAGCCCGGTGCCCTCAAACAAAGTAACGGCAATCCATGCGTTGGGGGTTAGTGCTTTTAGTTGGTTGGGCAAAATATAGCCCCTCAATTCCACTTTATCTTCTACGCTGTTTTCTTTAATGAGTTGTTTTACCTGTTCAAAAAAATTACCTTGCCCGCAGATAACTAATTTTGCATTAACCTGTTGCATTGCGGGTATCAATGTTTCAAAGCACCTGCCCTCGTTAACCGCGCCCTGGTAGATGATAAACTTTTCGCCATCATAAATATTTATACCCGGATCTTCTGTATAAACGGGTAAATTTCTAATTACCTCGTAAGTAACACCATACCTGCGT
>Ga0206915_1025_pt2 | contig 45133 bp, 40 predicted proteins | sample Alteio_BWOrgHeat_70_FD_152945 | JGI IMG/M metagenome (GOLD analysis project Ga0206915, IMG submission 152945) | Enriched cells from forest soil in Barre Woods Harvard Forest LTER site, Petersham, Massachusetts, United States -... | ecosystem: Environmental > Terrestrial > Soil > Temperate forest >...
TGGTTAGGCAGTGTTACAGCATCGGTTGCAGGAAGAGGACTTTACGAACATATTCCGGCTATTACGGACTTCATTCATAAATTAACAACATAGAAAAAGCCTACGTCCAACATAGGAGGCGGTTTAGCCGGGCTATCCTTAGACTTCCGCAGGGCGTCTAAGGATTTCTAATATAAAATCCATTCCGAGTGGTCGGAATCCGTCTGGAATGTAAGTTATACTGGCGATTAATATTAAGTATGTCTCAGAGTGCCCGCCCGTTCCGTTCGGGCGGCCCTGCCGTCCCACATTGCCGGCAGGAACACACTTTGCGAAGAAATCAATGCTAGTTCTTTTTTTGTACTATTTCAAAGCTGCTGACATAGGGTTGTCACTCCTCCCATTCATCTTTGTGCGGTTAAAAAATCATTATCAAAAAAAACATATTTATGACAACACAGGAAGTTGCAAACCGGTATTACGAACTGGCAAGCCAAAGCAAATGGACCGAGATACAGGATGAACTGCATGACAATAACGTGATATGCCGGGAACCGGAACATGCCGCTTTGAGGGGCGTGCAGATAATAACTGAAGGACGGGAGGCCGTTAAGGCCAAAAGCATAGCGAACCGTGACATGATTGAAACAATTCATAGCCAGTATTGCAGCGAACCGGTAGTAGCCGGTAATTTCTTCAGCGTAGGGTTAAAAAGGGATGTTACTTTTAAGAACAGGCCGCGCGTGAAGTTAGAAGAGATCTGCGTATTCCAGGTTACGGAAGGCAAGATTGTTCTGGAGCAGTTTTTCTACTAGCTTTAGACACAATGTCACTTAGTTAAGCCCTATTATCCGGTTGTGGAGACACGCCCGGGGCGGAAGATATCTGTGTATTCCAGGTTACCGAAGGCAAGATTGTTCTGGAGCAGTTTTTCTACTAGCTTTAGACACAATGCCATTTAATGTTTTTAGGCGAGGTATATCGTTGTTTTTTTAACTATGCCGCTTTCACCCCCGTAAACTGTCGCTTTTGCCCTTGGCAGCAAACAATAAGATGGCCTATATTTGATTTACCAAACTTATGCCATGACTAACAAATTTTTATCCATGCTCCGGCTTGGCACCTTGCCGCTCACTTTGACTTTTAATATAGCTATCCACTGCGCAGCGCAAACAGAAAGCAACTGGAAACTGGAAAAAATGCCGGTAGGCCTGGAAACAGATTTTGCGCTAAGCGCGCTTCCGCCACAATTACGCGCTGCAGCCACCGTATATTTAACCGATCCTGACAAAGGGTTCTATATCGCCAGGCAAGGATCAAACGGTTTCGTTTGCTTTGTGGCAAGAACAGAATGGGAGTGGCCGGAGTTCCGGCAGGATCTCGCTACGCCAATAAGCTATGATGCGGAAGGCGCCAAAACGATCATGCCTATTTACATTGATGTATCGGCTATGCGCGCTTCCGGCAAATGCACGCCTTTGCAAATAAAGGATACAGTAATAGCCAGGATAAAACGTGGGTACTACAAGGCTCCTTCACGGCCGGGCATCTCTTACATGGAAGCACCCATGATGAGGGTATACACCAGCAGTAATCCCGCCAATAATAATGTCGCCTCCGTAAGTATACCTCATTACATGTATTATGCCCCATACCTCACGTACGCAGACCTCGGTATAGATTCCAGTTCAACACAAGCGCCATTTCTTGTAAACCCTGACGCGTACACCTTAGGCGAAGGCCGGAGAGGCCCTTACGAATACCTTATTTCGCCGCTTAATGAAACAGAGACTGCTAAAATACAAAAATCAGGAGAAGAACTTTTGATGCGCCTGGAAGAATATAAGCCATATTTTAAAGTGGAAGGCGCCATGAGCGGTCATCATCATTAACACCGGGCAGTTTGTAGCACAGCAAAATAAAAACCTTTACTGTTATCCGTTTCTTGCAGCTACGGATTTTTATAAAAAGCCTTCCCGAAATTTCGGGATTTGGCAGTTGCTTGCCTGTCGGCAGGCGGGTTTGTAAAACGGGAGATGAAAATAATGTGATAGAAACCGCCATTATTATGCCTGTTGCAGAAAAATAAAAATGAAAAAAATAGCTTATTTGTACGGTTGTGTACGGGTTGAATAACGAGCAAGGAACAAGGAATCTTGAATAATGAATGAGAGAAAAATACAGGAACACAAAGCTTTATGCTATATGCTTTACGCGATGAAGTGTTTGGCGCACGGCATTTCAGCAGAGAGCCTTCAATCCTCATCATCCCCGCCTGAATGACACAGTCGGGCAGGTCATAAATCCACCCAAATCGTGGTTCAGACAAACCCTCCGTACAAAAACGTTGTCATTGGCGTACCATTGTACGGATGGTTTTTGTCCCGCTGATCCCGCCAAAGGCGGGATTCAGGGTGATGGTTTCGGTTCGCTCATCGTGAGTTTCTTCTAAAATTCGTGTAATTCGCGAAATTCATTTTAATTCGTGGTTAAAAAATTCAACTCTGTGAAAACAACTCAGCGCAACTCCGTGGTAATGTATTTCCCGCCGCTGCGGCGGGGGAGGCCGAAAAAATAACCTCTCCAATAACCGCCACGCCTTACATTTGCACAATTTATCAAATCATGCCAAAAGACAATTCCATTCATTCGGTTCTTATTATCGGCTCCGGCCCCATCGTTATAGGGCAGGCCTGCGAATTTGATTATGCCGGCTCACAGGCAGCCCGCAGCCTGCGCGAGGAGGGTATTAAAGTGATACTTATAAACAGCAACCCAGCCACCATAATGACCGACCCGATGATGGCAGACAAGGTGTACCTGTGGCCATTAACGGTTGAAAGCATTGAAAAAATATTGGACGAAAACCAAATAGACGCCGTGTTGCCAACCATGGGCGGCCAAACTGCGCTTAACCTTTGTAAAGAGGCTTATGAGCTGGGTGTTTGGGAAAAATACAATGTGCGCCTGATAGGTGTTGACATCGCTGCCATTGACACTGCGGAGAACAGGGAACAGTTTAGGCAACTGATGATAAATATTGGTATTGATGTGGCGCCAAGCCGTGTTGCCAACAGCTTTTTAGAAGGTAAGGAATTTGCGCAGGAAATTGGTTTCCCGCTGGTTATACGCCCGTCGTTTACACTTGGCGGTTCAGGCGGCAGCTTTGTACACAACAAAAGCGAGCTGGATGATGCGCTTCAGCGTGGCCTGCAGGCATCGCCCATACACGAAGTGCTGGTGGAGAAAGCGGTGCTTGGCTGGAAAGAGTTTGAGCTGGAACTTTTGCGCGACCAGAAAGATAATGTGGTGATCATTTGTACCGTGGAGAATTTAGATCCCATGGGTATCCACACAGGCGATTCTATCACAGTAGCACCCGCTATGACGCTGAGCGATACCGCCTTCCAGGATATGCGTAACAAGGCCATTAAAATGATGCGCAGCTTGGGCAATTTTGCAGGCGGCTGTAATGTGCAGTTTGCCCAAAATCCCGAAACAGAGCAACTGATAGCAGTTGAAATAAATCCGCGTGTTAGCCGTTCATCTGCCCTGGCAAGCAAGGCCACCGGTTACCCGATAGCCAAAATAGCGGCAAAACTGGCCATTGGTTATTCGCTGGATGAATTGAAGAACCAGATAACCAAAACAACTTCAGCCTATTTTGAGCCTGCCCTGGATTATGTAATTGTAAAGGTGCCGCGCTGGAACTTTGATAAATTCAAAGGCGCCAACGATACCCTGGGGCTGCAAATGAAAAGCGTGGGTGAAGTAATGGCCATAGGAAGGAATTTTACCGAAGCGCTTCAGAAAGCCTGCCAAAGCTTAGAGAACGAAGCAACAGGGCTTGGCTATTATGGTAAAAGCCTGATGAAGAGTGAAGACATTGTTGAATATATTAAAATACCCAAATGGGACCGCATCTTCCGCATTAAGGATGCCCTTATGCAGGGCGTAACCGTAAAAACCATTGTTCAGGCAACGCTTATTGACCGCTGGTTTATTTACCAGATACAGGAAATATGCGTGATTGAAAAAAAGATAGCGCAACACACTTTGGAAACCCTGCCGCTTGATCTTTTAAAAGAAGCCAAGAAGAATGGTTTTGGCGATGAACAGATATCCCGCATACTCAAAAACACCTGCACCGAAGAGCAGGTATATGAAAAGCGTAAAGCGGCTGGCATTACAAGGGTGTATAAAATGGTAGATACCTGCAGCGCCGAGTTTGAGGCCAAAACGCCTTACTTCTACAGTACATTCGAAGGATAGGAAGAAAAGTCGGGAAGACCGAAAGTCAGGAAGTCGGAAAGTAGTGCGATTATAAAAGAGGCCACTTGCGAACTTGTGCATATTGCAATCTTGTGGACTTTCGGACTTTCCTGACTTTCCGACTATTTTTTCTTCTTACTTTCGGACTTTCCGACTTTCGGTCTTCCGGACTTTCTTCATGACACACAAAACCAAAGGCATTATACTACGCACCATTGCTTATGGTGAAACCAGTGTTATTACCACGGCTTATACTGAGTTGTTTGGCATACAAAGCTATATTGTAAAGGGCGTCCGCAAAAGCAGCAAAACATCGCAGGGCAAAGGCAACTACTTTCAGGCGGGCGCTATGCTTGAAATGGAAGTGTATCATAATGAATTAAAAAACCTCCAGTTCATTAAAGAGTTTCAGTGGAGCTATTTGTACGTGCATGTTTTTTATAACGTGGTAAAAAATGCAGCGGCCATGTACATGATTGAGCTGCTGCAGCACAGCCTCAAACAACCCGAAGCCAACCCCGAATTATTTTATTTTACAGAAGATACATTAAAGCAGCTTGATACGGGCAATGATACGTTAACGGCAAACCTTCCATTGTTCTTTACGCTGCGCCTTGCAGCGGAGCTTGGTTTACGCATACAGGGCGCATACAGCACGCTAACGCCCATATTAGACCTGCAGGAAGGAATGTTTGTACACGAGCCGCCAGCGCACGCGTATTATGTAACAGAGGAGTTATCAAACATTACATCGCAAATAAACAATGTAATGTTTTATAACAACCTTCAAAACATTTCGCTTAACCGCAACACGCGCAGAAGTTTATTGCAGGCATACCAGTTGTTTTTTGCATTGCACATTTCAGACTTTGGCGAACTGAGAAGCCTGCAGGTTTTGCAGGAAGTGCTGTAATTAAATGCGCATCTTAATTGGGCGTATTGTATTCGTTAATAATATTCCACCACACCCTTAGCCTGTGCTCATCGGTAGTAAAAGCAGCATAGAAATAATCTTTGTTCTTGCTTTTAATTTTATCAGCCAGCGCTGGTTTGTCCTGCACCATAGCGCTAACTTTTTCATCAAACTTTGGTGAGAACTTATTATCAGAAAGTGAATAGACTTTATCATCCATACTCCCGGGCAGCCCAATAAGATATACCAGTTGTGTTTTAACTTCCAGCACACCGGCGGCGTTTCTTATGTTCGCTCTGTTTTCATATTCATACATCGCCATTGGTGTGCCAACGGAGGTAAGGCGTTTGAGGACGGTTTTTGGAAATGGCGTATTTAAACCGCTTGTTGCAGAAATAAATTTTGGTTCAAAATAATCAACGCCTATCTGGAAGCCAACTACGTCCTCCAGCCTGTAGAAATTAAAGTTGGGTGAGTTGCCTTCAGCAAACCGCACAACCTGTTCATCATTCAAACCAGGGTTCCTTCGGCCAACAGTTAACCTGCCGGTTAGCACGGTATCCCTAAGATACAGTGTAGCCTTTGGAATATATGCGTCGCCCCTGTATTCATAAGGTGGGTGATAACCATTGTCCTGGTTGCCAAAGTTGTTTTGTTGGTTTCCCTGGTTACCGAAATGATAGAGCTGCATAGTGTTTGCATCGGCGGAGTATGACCGTTCGGGAACAAAGTTTCCTATATATCTTACCGAGTTGGAAAGCCTTACTTCCCCAAACGAAGCTTGTGATGGAAAATTTATATTGCCGGGTAAACTGCCGTTAAGATTATAGTCGAATGAGGCGGCCCCAAAAGTTAGCGGCGCTTTGCCTGTTCTTAACGGCTTACCTGAAACCAGCGAGCCTACACTGCGCCCGTCAACATATAAAAAAATTGACTGGCCATTATTTACAGCCGCTATATGATGCCACTGATTATCGTTTATCCTCGCGAATGTGGAAACAAAATACTGGTCTGTATTCCTGTTGGATATGCCTTCCCACATGCCTATATAACCGTTGTTGGTGGTGATAGCAAAGTCGCCGGAATTATCACCATAGGTTGCATTACCAAAAAGGCAAGGCCGTTGCCAATAAATGTTATTGCTTCCCGTTTCAGTTGTCTTCACCCAAAACTCAAATGTAAAAACATAGGCCCCGTTAAACATGCCGTTTGGTACAGTGGTAAATTGGGCATAACCATTTTGAGGCGTATTATTATTGTACTGTGCCCTTGCGGAAAATGCAACAAGAATAAGGGCAGTTAAAAATACATAAACCCTTTTCATAGTTTTAAAATTTAAGGTTAAAAAGTATTATTACAATTTGAAGAAAGGCAAAATATTTTTTCAAATTAAACCTTAGCAGTATTATGATATTCAAAAAGGCATAGCACACTTGCACGCTTAGCTTTTCTTCTTTACCCCCTGAATGAAAAAAGCTTTTGCTATACAAGTGTACTACACTAAAAACGTGGTGCTTAATATTATCGTTAGTGAAGCCGGAGCAGCTGTTCCCCGTCAGCCTTTGGGCTGGTTCAGTAACCTGGCCCGGCTATGTACAATAACACAAAACAACCAGTTTATTGTATGCAAAACAAAAGTGTTTAGCCTTGCAATTCGTGTACATTTTGCAAATGGGTGGTTGTAGCAAGCAAACGGCGGCGATTATTTAACAAGTGGATTTTTTGCAGGCCCGATTTATACAACAATAAAACAAGGGGCATATTTTTAATGTGCCACGTAACTTAGTTTCTTTTTTGAGATTATAAATTGTTTTATAACATGCAAAAGGTTATTTGGCACTTCAAGGCTGTTTTTAATTTCTCATTTTAGGAGTGAAAAATAACATTCATTTCATGTGAAATCTCACAATAGTTATTCCCGGCCTGTATTTTACTTTTACTTCATAGAAAAGTCATAGAAAAAGGGTGATATCCCCTTTTTTCGGTAGAAAGTGTATTAAAAGCAATTACTTACTTTACAAAAAACTCAAGAGCATCAAATGCGCGGCACAAAAAGTTTTTTCGGCACACTATTAGTATTACAGATAGTGGCATTAAATTTTAGAAAAGGCTTGGTTGGCAGGATTATAATTGTTAAATTTATGCAACCGAGCGTCGCAAATGGCTGTAAGTATGTCAATTATATCAATTATTAAATCGTTTAAAAACGCTGAGTTATGGAACACCAAACAAGTCAAGCAGAAAACCGAAGTGATCAGTTAAGCAGTGATTATTTACCCAAAATAAAAGAGCTGGGGCAAGCAACCTTCTTTTGTTTCAATGAATCTTCTCAAAAACTCCCTGTTGCCCTTATCAGGCATTTAGATTTTGATGATGACAATACCATTCACTTTGAGTGCAGTTATTTCCCGCTTACCGAACAAACCTGGGATGTATTTGCCGCTGAGTTGCATTGTTACAGAAAAGGCATGCCTTACAGTTTTGTATTGCATGGTGTAGCGATCATTAATGATCTTTCTTCACGCCGCGTTTCTTTTACCATTCAGCATGTGGAGAGTTTTGATCCTACAAGTGTGGAAGAAAATAAACAAAGTATGCTTTCCCTCTTGGTAAAACCGTACAAATACGTTTTCCAGAAAGGGGCGTCTATTATTAGCGGCTTCAGGAAAAAAGAATCAGACATGCCATTTAATAATGCAGCCGCATAAATAAAAATCTTTAAGATTGAGCGAGATATACTTACAATTCAGGGTTTTACCTTTTGGCTTTAAAAAAATCTTTTATCAACTGCGCACATTCATCCTCAAGAATGCCTTTTACCAGTTCCGTTTTTGGATGAAAGGGCCAGTTGCTTTTTGTAATATGCTTAAAGCCATTTTTTTCATCAGCGGCGCCATATACAATACGCCCTAATTTACTCCAGTACATTGCCCCACAACACATAAGGCATGGCTCTATCGTTACATACAAAGCAGCTTCGGTTATATATTTTGAACCCAAATGATTAAAAGCAGCCGTAAGGGCTATCATTTCTGCATGTGCAGTAGCATCATTCAGGCGCTCTACCTGGTTATACCCCCGCGAAATTATTTTATTGTTAACCACTACCACAGCCCCTATGGGCACTTCATCTTCTTCATACGCAAAGCGCGCTTCCTTAAGGGCAAATTGCATAAAATACTCATCGCTGCCTGGTGGATACATGTTGTTGTTTGTACAAACTTAAGCAATTGCTGATTTAGCGATTTTGACATTTGGCGATTTACCTAAAATCCCAATATCACTAAATTCCGAAATCAGAAATATACGACGATAAAGAGATTGCTGATTTTGAGATCTTGGGATTTGGCGATTTATCCTAAATCTCAATATCACTAAATCCCGAAATCAGAAATATATGACGATAAAGAGATTGCTGATTTTGAGATCTTGGGATTTGGCGATTTATCCTAAATCTCAATATCACTAAATCCCGAAATCAGAAATATGCTACGATAAAGAGATTGCTGATTTTGAGATCTTGGGATTTGGCGATTTACCTAAAATCCCAATATCACTAAATCCCGAAATCAGAAATATGCTACGATAAAGAGATTGCTGATTTTGAGATCTTGGGATTTGGTGATTTGTTCTAAATCCCAATATCGCTAAATCACGAAATCAGAAATCTCAAAATACCTGACAAAAATCAAATCTTTGTACGCCCAAAGTCAGTTTTTGGCATTTCGATTGCATATACTTTTATGAAGGGATTGTTAAGAGAGATAGAAGGGCATGTTAAAGAAAGCAGGATTTTAGGGTTTCACCGCTGAAATTGTACAATTTATAGATTTTATAACCCTTGTTGGTTATTTTATATTGTACCTTTATGTTGTGAATGTGAGAAGTGAAAAAAGAGACTATTTAATTAAAAATATTTAAGATACAATTTTTCTCATAAGCAGTTAGTTTTGGTTGCGGCCCCTGTTTTTACAGGGGCCTATTTTTTTGGTTGCACCGTGAAAATATAGAGATTTTATATTCCGCCAAAAAATTTCCACACTGTTTGACTATCTTACAAATCTTAAGCTGCAATATGACTGCTTCTTTTCTCCAGGTACAGATAAGTTTACTTATTGGTATAGCGCTTATTATAGTGCTTACCGCAAAGTATAAGGTGCATGCATTTTTTGCACTGCTGCTTGCCTGCTTTGTAGTGGGCTTTGGTGTGCAAATGCCGGTTGCCGACACTATTAATGCAGTAAAGGATGGCTTTGGCAGCATTATGAAAAGCCTGGGGCTTCTTATTGTTTTAGGAACAACTTTAGGTGTGCTGCTCGAACATACAGGAAGTACCCGGGTAATGGCTGCCTGGATACTTAAAAAAACCGGGCCTCGCCATGCTGCGCTTGCTATGAGTATTACAGGCTTTATTGTTGGCCTGCCCATTTTTTGCGACTCAGGGTATATTGTGCTTAGCGGTTTAAACCGGTCTATGGCAAAGCGTACCGGCATTTCAAAAGTGATCATGAGCATATGTCTTGCAACTGGTTTGTTATCGGTGCACTGCCTTATTCCGCCGCATCCCGGAGCTGCTGCGGCAGCAGGCGTTATAGGCGTTGATTTTGGAAGATTGATATTGGCGGGTATAGCCGTTGCCATACCTGTTATGCTGGTTGGTTATGCATGGGCAAATCTTGCAGGCAAAAAAATAATTATTACCGATGATGATTTTGAAGAAGAGCATGAAGAGGAAACCAAACAAAAGCAGCCTTCGGCAATAAAAGCTTTTTTACCGGTGATAGCGCCTATTGTATTGATCGCCATTAAATCTTTTTTAGTGATAGACAAACAGGCTACAGGGGGGTGGCTTAACATTTTTTCTTCTCTTGGCGATCCCGTTATAGCTTTAGCCATAGGCGTAGTATTTGCATTTATAGCCGGCAACGCATGGCGTAAGGAGGCTGTAGGAAGGCTGTTACAGGAGGCTGCAGAAAAAGCAGGGGGGATATTGGTAATTATTGGCGCGGGTGGCGCATTTGGGGCTGTATTGGCTGCTACAAAGGTTGGCCAGCACTTTAGCGAAGCGGTTCCTTTAGGCAGCATCGGAATATTATTTCCTTTTCTTCTCACGTTCATATTAAAAACAGCGCAGGGTTCTTCCACTGTTGCCATTATTACGGCTGCATCCATCGTGCAGCCATTATTATTGCCTTTAGGCCTGAATACCGATAATGGCAAACTGCTTTGTGTACTTTCAATGGGTGCGGGCTCTATGATGATATCCCATGCCAACGACGCCTATTTTTGGGTGATAACCAAATTCTCTTCGCTTGAAATGAAAACAATGCTTAAGGTATATTCGGTTGCCACCATACTAATGGGTATTACTGCCCTGCTTATGGTATATGCATTATCCTTTGTGCTGAAATAATTTGAATACCTTTATTTTTACTTTATCTAAACATAAAGCCATTAAACTATCATGCAAAAATCATTCAACAAGCTTCTCATTATTCTCCTTATGTTAGCAGGCAATGCATCTGCACAATCGTATCAAAAAATTCATAATGATGCAATTTTGATAGACACACACAACGATATTCTTACCACCTGCATAACCAAAGGCTACAGCTTTGACCAGAACTTAAAAGGCAAAACCTACAGCGACCTTGCACGTATGAAAGAAGGCGGTGTTAAAGTGCAAATATTTTCTGTGTGGTGCGATGAGCTGCAGAAAAACCCTTACACTTATGCCAACCGGCAGATAGACACGCTGTATGCATGGATAGCCCGCAACCCCGGCAAAATGATGCTGGTTAAAACACCTGCTGAGCTTATGCAGGCAGTGCATGAGCACAAACTGGCATCAATGATAGGCGTAGAAGGCGGCCACATGATGGAAGACAAATTGTCTAACCTTGATAACCTGTTTAACCGCGGCGTACGTTACATGACCTTAACCTGGAACAACTCCACAAGCTGGGCAACATCAGCATGGGCTGAAACCCTTGATACACTGAAGAACCAAAAGAAAGGCCTGAATGAATTCGGTAAAGAGGTAGTGAGGCACATGAATAAGCTGGGAATGATGGTTGACCTTTCGCATGTAGGCGTACAAACTTTTTGGGATGCTATTAACACCAGTACCAAACCCATTATTGTATCGCACAGCTGCGTATATAGCTTATGCCCTGTTCCAAGGAATTTGAGGGATGACCAGATAAAAGCGGTTGGAAAAAATGGCGGCGTGATACATCTTAATTTTTATTCTGGTTTTATTGACAGCAACTATGAAAAAAAGAAGAAAATATTTAATGATGAGCATAAGACAGAAAGGGACTCACTTCTTAAAGCCAATGCCGACCCATATTTTGCTGACGACTACCTGTACATAAAATACAAAGCAGAAGTGCAAAGTATGCGCCCGCCGATATCAATGCTTATTGACCATCTTGATTATATTGTAAAACTGATTGGAGTTGATCATGTGGGTTTAGGTTCTGATTTTGATGGCAGTGAATCATCGCCACTTGGTTTAGACGGCGTAGAAGATTATCCAAAAATAACACAGGCACTGGTACAAAGGGGATACAGTAAAACGGATATTGAAAAAATATTAGGCGGCAATTTTATACGGGTGTTTAAAGCCAATACTGCCAATTAACAGCAATCATGGAAACCACAACTGCAAGGGCCGCAGGTTTATTCTTTATAAGGGCGTTGCTCGGCATAATTTTTTTAATGCAGGGCTTTGGCAAAATGTTTACAATTGGTGTAACCAATGTGTATAGCATGTTTTTTAAAGATTTTGAGAAAACCTTTTTGCCCACCTGGTTAATATGGGCAACGGCTTATTACACATCGTACGTGGAAATGATCTGTGGGTTTTTACTCATCATTGGCCTGTTTAAAAAATATGCTTTGTACCTTTTGGCTATTGACCTGCTGGTTGTTTCTTTCGGGCATGGATTGATGCAACCCATCTGGGATTTGCAGCATGTAATACCAAGGGCTATTTTGCTGGCAGCACTTTTTTTGTTGCCGAAGGAATGGGATAAGTGGAATATAGATACGTTTTTTAAAAAGCGGGCCAATCATTAACGCATCATTACAAACCTGTCAATATGAGAAAAATAATATTCTTTCTATTCGCTCCGCTGGCTTTATCAGCCCAAACAAACACCGCACAGTTGCTTGATGAATTTGTAAGCGGGCAATCAAAATATTTTCATTTTAACGGCAATGTGCTGGTAGCCGACAAGGGCAATATTATTCTGCAAAAATCTTTTGGCTATGCAGACTATGATACAAAACGCATGCTGAATAACACTTCAAGCTTTGAGCTTGCTTCCGTATCAAAACAATTTACTGCAATGGCGGTACTCATCTTAAAAGAACGAAAGATGCTGAGCCTGGATGATAGCCTTAGAAAATTCTTCCCTGAGCTGCCCTATCAAAATATCACCATACGCCAGTTGCTTACACATACATCCGGCTTGCCTGATTATATGGATGAAATGGCTAAAAAATGGGATCATAAAAAAATAGCATTCAATAGTGACATGATCACATTTCTCGCGACTGAAAAACCCGCTGCACATTTTAAGCCCGGTGAAAAATGGGAATACAGCAATACAGGGTATGCTGTGCTAAGCTCAATCATTGAAAAGGTTTCAGGAATGAGCTATCATGATTTTCTTGCTAAAAATATTTTTATGCCGCTGGGCATGAAAAACTCTTTTGTTTATAATACCCGGCGCTCTTCCAACAAAATTCCAAACAATTATGCATTGGGGTTTGTACATTCAGACAGCCTGAATAAATACATTTTGCCGGATGTGCTGCCTGCCGATGATATGGTATATTGGCTGGATGGCATTACCGGCGATGGCACTGTAAACACCACTACCGGTGATCTGTTTAAGTGGGAAAGGGCTTTATACACAACAAAGCTTGTAAGCCAAAGCACGATCAATGAAATGCTTTCGCCGCTTGTGCAAACATCACCGCGGAGTACTGCAAATTTTTACGGCTTTGGCGTTAGTGTACAACCCAAATCAGACAGGGGTAAAATTATTTCACATACAGGCGGCTGGCCAGGCTATGCCACATTTATTAAAAGCTATGCCGACAGTAATAAAACAGTGATCATACTTTCAAACAACGAATGGGGCGTAAGTTTCCTGGCAGCAGGAATAGAATCAATTTTATTCGGCGATACACTGTTAATGCCATACGAACACAAGGAAGTAAAAATTGATACATCGCTGGTGCGGCACTATGCAGGCAAGTACTCCGCTTTTCTCACACTTGAATTCATTGACAAGGATGGTAAACTTTACCGGCACCGGAACGGTACCGCTGACATTGAGTTAAAGCCGGAGTCGAATACAAAATTCTTTTATGGGGATGGGACTGATAAGCAGATACAATTTGAAACGGATAATAACGGCAATGTTGTAAAAGCCTGGTTTATTAATACAGGGCAAAAAGGCGAATTAAAAAAAGTGCTATAATAAATGAATGAGCAACAAAGCATAACAAAACAACCTGTGCCCGCAGAGACTGAAAAAGGCGGCAATTACACTATTGATGAAAAGAACCTTGAGCGCCAGCAGCTGCTTGCAGCAAACTTAGCGCCACTTACAGGCAGGGCTTTGCAATGCATCCATCTTCCCCAAAAAGATGCCAGGATACTTGATATTGCTTGCGGCATTGGCGAAACATCCAGGCTGCTGGCAAAACATTTTGCCGGCGCTGCCATAACTGCCATGGATATTGATAACAACCTGGTACAAACAGCTAAATCCATTTCAGTAAAAGAAAACGCTAATATTGAATTTATAAACGCCGATGCAACAAATTTGCCTTTTGAAGATAACAGCTTTGATCTTGTTTTTAGCCGTTACTTATTGATGCATGTGCCGGATGCGGTTACTATTCTGCGGGAAATGAAAAGAGTTTGCAAACCGGGTGGAATTGTATTTGCCCAGGAGCCCGACATAAATGCCAGTAATAGCTACCCGGCAAGCTGGGCCTATGATAAGATAAAAGAATATTTTCTGGCACTTTTTGTTGATGGGCTAATAGGACGGAAATTGCCTGCTTATTTTAACCAAATTGAATTGCAAAATACAGGTAGCCACGCTGATGTTGTTTTTGAGGTAAATAAAAACACTGTAAGGAGAATGTACCGGCTAACGGCTGAAGCTTTAGAAAACGCTTTGTTAGCCAAAAAGCTTGCAACCAAAAATGAGCACGCCGCATGGGTAGCTGAACTGGAGCGCATTGAAAATGATGCATCAACTGTTGTGTTAACACACCCGGCGATTGCAGTTTGGGGAACCAAATGATATAAGTATGCCCGAAGAGCAAAACATACAGCAGGAAGAAAGTGAGGAAGACAAGGAGAAATTTCCGGAAGCTGGTATCCAGCCTGGAATGCCTGAGCCATCAATTACCGGCCAACCATTAACTGAAAATATGGAAGTACATCATCATCCCGATCTGCATCACAAAAAGAAACATTTTAAAGAATATTTCCTGGAATTCCTGATGATATTCCTGGCAGTTACCATGGGGTTTATTGCAGAGAATATAAGAGAACACCTTTCAGACAATGAGAAGGAAAATTATTATATATCAAGCCTGGTAAAGAATCTTAAAGATGATACCACAATGCTCAGGTATGTTATTACTGCCAATACAGACCAAATGAAAGGGTTTGACAGCATAAGAAATGTTTCGAAGGATAAGCTTGCGGATGTAAAGGTGCAGGACTCGCTTTTTTATTATACAATGAAATACCTTTTCAATTCAGTTTATTTTAAGAGTAATGATATTACGATGGTGCAATTGCGAAATGCCGGCGGTTACCGTTTAATAAAAAATAACAGCGTTTTAGACAGTATTGCAGTTTATGAAGCGAACCTAAATTATATACAGGATCAATATAAATTTGTGGAAGACGGCCTTGTTAAAACGCAGGATAACGTTCTGCAAATTTTTGACATGGCTTATACAAAAAAACTCAGGACATTTCCAACATCTGTTTATGTGATGGTGACGGCTGATAAAGATAAGATAAACCGGTACTATAACTATTGCTGGGTAACAGAAATTGCTATAAACGGCTACACTCAAATGCTTGAAGGCCACCGTAAATACCTTACTTCTTTAATTTTATTTTTACAAAAAGAATATGATTAACAAGCACCAGGTGAGAAAAAACCCCAAAGTCCAAATGAAAGAAAGTGCTGAATAAGACTCAAATTCCAGGCGAAGCCTTCTTACTTGCCGTTTACGATTTTTAATTTTCAAAATTGGAATTTGGTACTTTGCCTTTTATTGGAATTTCTATGAATAAGCTCCATAAAAAGCAGCCCCTAATAAAGCGGTTTTGTCATTCATAATAACCTGTATAGGTATAATATCCATCAGGTCTTTCTGCCTGTCGCAAGTAGTAAATGTTTCAACAAACAGTTCCTCCTGTAATAGCTTTACAATTTTTGGCGCTATGCCACCGCCTAAAAATATACCGCCTGTAGCCTTCATTTTAAGTGCAATAATTGTACATATCCTTGCGAGGTGCTCAACAAAAAGATCCATTGCTTTTACACATATTTCTGCCTTGTTTTGCAGTGCCGCCTCGCTTATCGCAGCTGAAGGGTCTTCTATCTGCATTTCATTTTTAAGCCACTCCGGTTCTTCCATTTTCTTTACATCACGCAAGAATTTATACACCGAAAGGATACCCGGGCCGGATACCACATGCTCCCAGCTAACTATGCCGTGTATTTGCTTAAGGTATGTATGCAGTTCTGTGTCAAGATCAGTGCGCGGAGCAAAATCACAATGGCCGCCTTCTGTGGCAAATGGCCGGTAAAAACCGCCATCCCAAAATAAACCTGCTTCGCCCAATCCCGTGCCCGGAGCGATTATAGCTGCATTTCCAGCAAACGGATCACCTTTGTGCAGCGTAGTAAGGTCTTCATCTTTTAACAAGGCAAGGCCATAGGCGTTTGCTTCAAGATCATTTATCAATGTAACCTTTCCAACCCCGGTTTCATCACTAACTTGCTCCGCGCTTATCCCCCAAGGCAAATTAACAAGATGCGCTTTGCCGTTTACCACTGCACCTGCCACACCGGCACAAATGCTCCCCGGTTTTTCAATGCTGTATTCTAAAAAAAAGCTGTTGGCTATTTCGGAAAATGAATGGAATGCAGCGGAATGGTATTGTTTTGTTTGCCGGGCTTCCATTTTGCCGGCTGATATCGTATATAGTGCAAGGTTAACTTTTGTGCCGCCAACATCAGCAGCTAATACTGTACGTTCGGTATTCGATTGCAGCAACCTGTCAGAAAATATTATAGGGATCACATTGATAATTTTATCAAACTTAAGACAAATGAAGATTGATGATCGTGAAAAATGCAGAGTATTGCATTCTGCTCAATATTTTCTTACCTTGGGTGGATGAATACTTAAACCGGCATGGGTATGGCATGCAAAACATTAAAAAGTTTCTATGCAAACTGATATTGATTTAAAAAAGATTGAAAACAAAGATTACCAAGGCATAAGAAAGGCGCTTGAGGAAAACCCCGGGCTTGCCAACGAAGGGGTATCACTCTCCCGCGACGATACAAGAAAGGCACATCCCCTGCATAGAATTTGCGATGCCGTTTTTTCAAAAAAAATCACCGATGAAGAAGCTATTGAAATAGCAAAAATATTTTTACATTTTGGCGCCAATATTAATGGCGATAAGTTGGACGGAAGAGACACTCCGCTTCTTGCAGCAGCCAGCCTTCATGCGGAACAGTTAGGGATTTTTTATATTGACAATGGCGCAGATGTTCATTACATTTCAGGCAATGACGGGGAAACGGCTTTGCATTGGGCCGCATATTGCGGCAGGGATAAGTTGGTAGAACGATTAATACAGGCAGAAGCAGGGATTAATTTGCACGACAGGAGTTACAATGGCACGCCGGTTGACTGGGCAGTTCATGCATTAATGAAAAACGATCTATCTAACTTATACCACCAGCAAGCCTGTGTAAAATTGCTTTTCGAAGCCGGGGCAGATGTATCTTCATTAGACGCTGCAACAATTAAGTATTTACATGGCGTGGCCAAAGATGGTGCGGAGCTTCTCACCACATAGCCACAATAGGGCACATAAGAAACACATAGTTTTTATATATCTATGTGTTCCTATGTTTTCTTATATGCCTATGTGGTTATCTTCCTTTAATCACCAATCCTTCTCCCATATTCTTTTTGAAGAACCGGGATACACGCGCTTTATCCATCCTTTATCCTTGTTTTTCTCCGCCTTTTTAAAGAGCAGCGTGCGAAGGTTTTTTACTGTAAAAACACGCAGCCAATCGAGGTGTTTGTGGGTATTAACGATCTCACCAATTTGCCCGAGTACTTCATAAGAAGCCGAGGCGCAGCGCATACCAAACACAGCGTAATCGTACGGAGCCTGTTTTGTGTATGCTTTGGTAATACTATCAATCCTTGCGCGTTGTGTTGAGTCAATAGGTATTACTACCTCAGCACGTTTGAGGCTGTCAATAATATAATTATGCGGTGGGAATATTTCCCACGTGGCATGTACTGTTCTTATCTCAAAAACAGACGCATATTTGGCTGAATGCCGTGCCGATAAAATATGGCAGGGGTTATATTTTGTTGACCTGAAGCTTAACACTTTATCCGGGCCTATTTGGATTGCTACGTGCCCTCCTCTCACTCCCCCAAACCAGCGGTGCTCCGTATTTTTAAATTCGCCGGCAGGCTTTGAGCCATAGATAAAAAGCACTTTTATGCTATCGCTCATTTGCGCAAAAGCATTTATAAAAAAGAAAGAAAAAATAAGAGTGAGTAATAAACGCGTTACCGGCATCTTCTAAAAGTTTTCTTCTTGAAGCAATCATAACTAAATTGATATTGCTTCGATGAAGGATAGTGTGATAATTTCTTTTTGGCTTCCTGCAAGTTATCCATTTAATAGTTTTCATGCCCCATCGGGGCATTTGGTGGGTAGAATATTTGAAATAATTTGAATTTCGTTCCATAGGAACGTCTCGTGCCATCAAGGACTCCAGGACAAGACACATTGCTGAGTAATTAAACCGGTTAGCACCAGGCATTCCTATGGAACGCTGCACCAATCACTTTCTACCCATCCCGCCTCGCGGGATTCCTATGGAACATAAAATTGCCTGTTTACAATTGCGAACACAAAACATTATAGAGTCTTTAAATTCCTTGGTTTTTTAAAACCTAACCTCTAATTACAGCCATCACTTTATTCCGTTAAACTTCTTTTATAAGTTTCCGGCACGTATGCCGCATTAATAATGATGGCAATAAGAATGAGCGATAAGGGGTATATTAAGCCAATAAAAGGCGCCAGGGCAATACCAACCACCAGGCTTTTTTTAAGAAACTCCGTTATAAAAGCAGTTGAGCCGCCAAATACGCCGTTACCTATGTTGTAACTAAAACCCATGCTGGTATAGCGGATGTTAGTAGGGAATAGCTCAAGCATAAAAGCACCCATCGGGCCATATACCATTGCGCTGCAAATGCTCATGCCGAATACCAATAAAATAAACAGGAAGATGACGGAAGGGCTGATAGAATGTACAGTTGACAATCCCTGCGGGTTGCCAAATTGCATAAACAAATAAAAGGCCACGGGAATGATAACGATGCTTAATATAAGGCCGGAGAGTATAACTTTTTTCCTGCCTATTTTATCGCTTAGCGCCCCAAAAGGTTGAAAGAATATTCCGCCCATTAAATTAGCAACTGCCAGAATAAGTAAAGCAGTGTTATCAGGTATCAACACTGTTCTCTGTAAAAAATACAGTGACACAAATTGCGCGCAGTGCATAATAGTGCTTTGCGCAGCATTACCGCCAAAAACAGCCAGCATCATAAGCCGTAAATTACCTTTTACCTTAAAGGCCTGTTTAATGGGCGCCTGTGCAACTTTACCTTCTTCTTTCATACGATTAAACAAAGGGCTTTCCTTCAGCCGCCTGCGCACCAAATAACTCAATACCACCAGTACACTGCTGAATAAAAAAGGTATGCGCCACCCAAAGTCGCTGAATTGTTGCGTGCTCATGCTTGAGCGGGTTGCAAACACTGTCATCAAACAGATCAACAGCCCAAAAGGTACTGTAGCCTGTATAAAACCCGTATAAAAACCCCGTTTGTTTGCGGGTGCATGTTCTGCCACATAAATAGTAGCGCCGGCATATTCGCCACTTATGGCAAGTCCCTGGGAAAGGCGCAACACCAGCAGCAGTATGGGCGCCGCCCAACCTGCTTGCCTAAAGGTGGGCAAACACCCTATTAAAAAAGTTGCAGCACCCATAAGCAGCAACGATTGCAGAAAAGAACGCTTACGCCCTTTTTTATCACCTATCCTGCCAAATAAAAGTGAGCCAATTGGACGTATTAAGTAAGATGAGCCTACCACGCCAAGTGTATCCAGAAATTTTGAATTGCCGGGGAATAATTGGTCTGACAGGGTGCTTGCAAGAATGATGGCTACAAACAGGTCGTACCATTCAATCAATGTACCGGCTGCCGAAGCTACAATAACAAGCAACAGGCTGGTTTCCTTCTCTTTTGGAAGAAGGGTGGTTGGAGATGCCTTGCTGCTCTGGCCATTCATATTATACCGGGTATTGTTTTTATCTGTGATCTGCTAACGAATATACAAATTGCATTGTACAACATTCAACTGAAATACATTAAATTTTGTGGTTGTTATTCTTACGTTGCTTATTCATATTTCTTAGACGTTAGGCACCGGCTTTTTTCTTTGGCACCAGCAATAAACTCTTGCGAAGGGTTTCTTTCAATTGGGTTTTTACAATTTGACCCATCGTTTTTGCTTTTAAAAATGCAAGCTGGTGAAAATGATTTGCCAGTTCAAGCTTTAGCTGTTCAATTTTTTCCGGTTTTGAAATATCATCATGGCTCATAATATCCAGCAGCTCTTTTATTTGGTAGCGTGAAGCAGCAAGCCTGAAAACGATGTTGGTCCTTTCTTCCGCTTGGTACTGTTCTATGGATTCTTTATTCAAATTTTTAATAGCCGCTTCAACAAAAGGATAATTTTCTTTAAAGAACTGCGGCAGGTACATATTCTTTCTGCCCTCATAACATTGCTGGTCAAAATCTATGGCACGTATGCGGTATTGCACATCTTCAATGTCGGGCGTTATATCCACCACAAAATTATAACTGCGCATATCGCCGAGCAGGCAAATAAAACAACGCTCGTTAAACTTAACAAACTCCTTTGCAAAGCGTACCAGGTTGGTCTTTGTGTCTGCCAGGTAATTTTTAATAAACTCATCACCGGGTATGCCGGGAATATGCTCTTCTATTAATGTTTGCGCGCTTGTAAAAAAAGTGATGCGGTTGGGGCTAAGCATATCTTCCAGTTCAAGCCCATATATGCGGCTGGCATCGGCGCGCTTAATATAGTAATGGTCGTAATTGTCGTTGAATTTATTTACAATCCGTATGCGAAAAGGCTGGCTGTTGCCAAAGCTGCAAAAGTCAATACGCGCCACATCAAGATGGCTGATAAAACTAAAATCGCCCTCCGTTTTAAGAATAGCATAAATTTTAACCAGGCCCTCGCGCAGGTGTTCCCATTCACGCATGTCATAGCTTGCCTGCTCCCAGGCGGTTGTGTTTCCATTTTTATCTTTTAACGGAAAAGTGTACCTGAAGTGCAGCAGGTCCTGGTACGAAACAGGCAGCTTTACCTCCCTTCCATATTTGGTAAGGTATTTACGCAAAGCGCTGTTAACCGGGAAGATGGGCTTTTTTTGACTTGGCTTAATATTTTCTGATTCGGTAGCGGCGTACATATTGTGAAAATAACAATAAGCAGGGATATGGGGGAATGAGGGATGTTGCAGGATGAAAAATCACTGATGTTTTATTTAAACGCCCCTATGATTTTATGATTGAGGATAGCCTGCAAACAAACTTGTACCTATTTTAATTATGCGAACACGAACACACAGTTCCAAAAGGAAGGTCAAAGCGGCCATCGGTTAAAGCTAAAGTGGCTATTACCACCCCGTTTACTTTTTCAACAAGGTTAAATTGAAATATGCCTGAAATAAAATTGCGGACTGTATCTATTTTAGTAACCTGGAAGACGCATGAACCTGCAGGGGAATAATTTGGTGCGAAGGAAGATCCATCATTAGTGTTCACATTTGTCGCGTAGCTGATATTCAGCGAATCGGCAACATTTCCTTCCTTTGAAAAATTAACACCATATTCCTGGATAATTTGGAAATCTGTTTCCTTATTATTATTGTCAATCCTTGTGGCCAATAATGAAAAAAAGATAGGTACGTTGCCATTGCTGTCACGTGGAAGCGGGGTTACCTGGTATGAAAGTTCACAAGCATTGGGTGAGAAGGGATTATCGCGGCAAGGGTTGTGCGGTACCCACACCTCGCCGTTAATTTTGAAGCCAAAAGTCCCGTTGCCTTCCTGTGTTATTGGCGGCAGTGTATTATAATTTGATGCGCTTTTTTTGCAGGCAATGGCAATACATGCCATAGCAAAAAGCAACAGCGCTTTAGATGAATTTCTTGCAAGTTTAATAACGGCCATATTTTTAATTTTAAGGTAAAGGCCTGGAAAAATTTGGGGCGCTGATAATTACACCATTGGGTATTTTATCTTTAGTATATCAACATGCGCAACAATCATTGGTAAACTACCATTTTTTTTTAAATGCAAAAAATATACGTGGAAAAACAGTTATTATATAACTGCACCCTTTTAAAATAATATATCAACACAAAGGGTTTTCCTTATTCAAACCAACTTTCCCGTTCATTTTTAAAACTCTTCGCTAAATTTAACCTATGATCATCCAGTCAAAACTTCCCGATGTTGGCACCACCATTTTTACCGTAATGAGCCAAATGGCCATTGATTGTAACGCCATCAACCTGGGGCAGGGCTTTCCTGATTTTATGATGAGTGAAGAACTTATTGAGTTGGTGAACCAGGCGATGCAAAAAGGCCATAACCAGTATGCACATACCAACGGTGTGCCCATATTGCGGCAGCGGCTTGCGGAAAAAATGAATAAGCTGTACGGCGCTGCAATTGATGGCGACTCGCAAATAACCATAACGCCCGGTGGCACATATGCCATTTATACCGCGCTTACCACTATTCTGCAACCTGGTGATGAGGTGGTCGTTTTTGAACCTGCGTACGACAGCTATATTCCCAATGTTGAAGTAAACGGGGCGGTCCCGGTACGCATATCGCTTCAATATCCATCATACCGTATTCCCTGGGATGAGGTTAGGGATAAAATATCATCTAAAACAAAAACCATTATCATCAACTCCCCGCACAACCCCACCGGCGCCGTGTTGCGTGACGATGATATACAGCAATTGCAAACAATTGTTGAGGGTACCAATATTATGATTATAAGCGACGAGGTGTATGAACATTTGATATTCGACGGGCTGCCTCATCTTAGCATGCTGCGCTATCCACAACTTGCTGCAAGAAGCTTTGTTTGTTTTTCTTTTGGTAAAGCTTACCACTGCACCGGTTGGAAAATGGGTTATTGCATTGCGCCACCCGCTTTTATGAAAGAGTTTAGAAAAGTACATCAATTTAATTGCTTTAGCTGCCATAGCCCGGTGCAATACGGGCTTGCCGAATACCTGCAAAATGAAGACGCCTATTTAGGCATCGGCAGGTTTTTGCAAAACAAGCGCGATTATTTTCAACAACTGATGTTGCAAACACCATTTAAAGCTATCCCATCCTACGGCAGTTATTTTCAGTGTTACAGTTATGCGGATATTAGTGATGAAGGTGATAAAGCATTTGCCATTCGCCTTACCAAAGAAAAAGGCGTGGCTGCAATACCCATGAGCAGTTTTTACAAAGATGGTACCGATAATAAAGTGTTGCGTTTTTGTTTTGGCAAGAAAGAAGAAACACTGGCAAAAGCTGTGGAAAGATTGCTCAAATGAGTTTTAGGTTCTTTGTTCCCTTCAAAATTCAAGATTCCTTGTTCCTTGTTCGTTATTCAACCCCGTTGTTCGATATCGATTTCTTACAATTCATTATTGGAAATTCCTTGTTCCCTGCTCGTTATTCAACCCCCTTGTTCGATATCAATTTCTTACAATTCATTATTGGAAATTCCTTGTTCCTTGTTCGATATTTATTTCCCAATCAACCTTCTTTACTATTTACTTAGCATCCGGTACACCCGCACATAATCCACCTGCATTTTTGCAGGAAAAATACTGTCATCCATGCCTTTTTGCCCTCCCCAGCCACCGCCAACTGCTACATTCAGCAGAATATGAAAAGGTTTATCAAAAGGCCATGCAGCATGCCCTGTGCCTTTATTTACAAATTCAAAACCCTGCACACCGTCAATAAACCCTTTTATTGAATAAGGTGTCCAGTCAATCCTGTACACATGAAATGCCGAAGTATCTGTAGGCACATTTATAACAGCGGTTGCTTGCGTATTTATTACCCAGTTATAAGATTCCGTGTGCGTGCTGATATGAATGTTATTGGGGTCAAAACCCACCTGCTCCATAATATCCACCTCGCCCGATTTTGGCCATCCGCCATAAGCCCAGTCTGTTGGCAGCATCCATATAGCGGGCCATAGCCCCCTGCCACTCTGCAGTTTGGCGCTTATTTCAAACCGTCCATACAAAAAATCGGCTTTATGTTTGGTAACTATTCTTGCAGAAGTATAATGCATTCCACCCACATTCTCTTTCCTGGCTTCAATGGTTAGTATGCCATTTTTAATAGTGGCGTTTTTAGCCTTGGTGTAGTATTCCAGTTCCTGGTTACCCCAGCCGTTTCCGCCAACATCGTAACTCCATTTTGTGGTATCGGGCAAACCATCTTTGTTAAATTCGTCAGACCAAAACGGCGTTTTTTCAAACGTCCAGCCGCTATCTTTAACGGCCGTTGCGGCACTGGTTGAATTGGTTGATTGCGCAAAACCAGTACAAACGGACATCGATAAAATAAAAATCAGCAATAAATTTTTCATATAAACAATGCAGTTTAATCAGGGGCAAAAGATACTATAAATTTTTAATTGCGGCGGCTTGGCTATTTAAAAGCCTGCCAACAATAAAAAGTCCATTAAATACAATAACAGTTATTTAAAGGAAATTACTTTTACTTTTGCTGCCTTAAATAACACGGGATATGCTAAACAGGAGCAAGGCGCCTGCAATACACGATGCGGTTGAATTTGATATAAGGTTAAAACCTTACCAGCATTTTATTTTGGATAATGGGGTTGAAGTGTATGCTGTTGACGGCGGCGCCGAAGAGGTGATATTGGTTGAATGGGTATTTTATGCGGGCAACTGGTATGAAGAAAAAAATATAGTGGCCGCTACTGCGAACCATTTATTAAAGAACGGCACCAAAACCAAATCTGCTTTTGCTATAAATGAGCATTTTGAATTTTACGGCTCCTTCCTTAACCGGCATTGTTATAACGAAACGGCTACGCTTACACTGCACAGCCTGTCAAAACATTTGCCTGCGTTATTACCGGTGATGGCCGAATTGCTTACGGAAAGTATTTTTCCGGAGAACGAACTGGCCATATATAAACAAAACCAAAAACAACGGCTTTCAGTAAACCTTAAGAAATGCGATTTTGTCGCTACCCGTTTGATTGATGAATACCTATTTGGCATTGACCATCCTTATGGCAAATACACTTCCGCTGAGGACTATGATGCACTGCAACAGGATGAGCTTCTTAGATTCTATCAACAATATTATACGCAGGGAAAAGGGATGCTGTTTGTAGCCGGTAAACTGCCTGCCGATATACAGGAGCAATTAAATAGCGCATTTGGGCAACTGCCAGTTAATAACACAACTTTGCCGGAAGTACATCATTTGCCACACCCGGCAACGGAAAAAAAGTACAATATTCTTAATGATCCAACAGGCGTGCAGGGGGCGATAAGGATAGGAAGGCCTTTCCCCAACAGGCACCATCCTGATTTTACCAAAGCCCAGGTATTGAATAATATTTTTGGGGGATATTTTGGCAGCCGCCTGATGAGCAATATACGCGAGGACAAGGGCTACACCTATGGCATACACAGCTACCTGCAAAACCATGTTAATACCAGCGCCTGGGTTATTAGCACTGAGGCAGGCAGGGATGTTTGTGCCGCTACCATTGAAGAAGTATATAAGGAAATGAAAATATTGTGCGACGAAATAGTAGATGAAGAAGAGCTGAGCCTGGTACGCAATTATATGATGGGTAGTATTCTTGGCGACCTTGACGGCCCCTTCCAGATAATTGCCCGGTGGAAAAATTATGTGCTGAATAATTTATCAGGTGATTATTTTTACAATGCGCTTGATACCATACGGCATGTAAGTGCGGAAGAATTACAGGCGCTTGCAAAAAAATATTTTAACCCCGGAGATTTTTACGAACTTACGGTTGTGTAGCTTTACCACATAGGCACAATAGGAAACATAGGTTCACATAGAATTTATAAAAAAATAGTGTGTCTTTTGAATTTATTTTTAGAGAACACCTAACCACATAGATTCACACAGAACTATGTGTTTCTTATGTGTCCTATGTGCCTATGTGGTAAACAAAAAAACTAAACTAATCTACTATGGGCCGTTTTATTGGTAAAATATTAGTAACAGCGGTAGCTGCATTAATTGCGGCGCGCCTTGTACACGGCGTTAGTATTGACAATAGTATTACAGCCATTTTGTTAGCATTAGTGCTGGCACTGCTCAATGGTTTTATTAAGCCCCTGCTTGTTATATTTACTATTCCCATAACCATACTCACACTTGGGTTATTTTTACTTATTATTAATATCGTCATCATTAAATGGGCGGCAGATATAGTACCAGGCTTTCATGTTGATGGTAACTGGCCTGCTTTGTGGTTTAGTATTTTATTGTCAATCGTTACTTATCTTATTGAGAAGATCATTGGCAAGCCGCAGGAAGAAAGAAGCAATTAATATACTCTTAAATAAAAAAACTCCCATTACTTTTTCAAGTAACAGGAGCTTATCTTATCCGCCTTTTTCTGTTTCACTTCTCTTCTATATCTTCTTTCGATCCAGTCAGACGGGTACCATCAGACTGGAGGCTAACTTTCTTCATTCCCCTTCAGTAATGCTGTCTTCTTTCAGCCTTTTGTGATTCATATGTGTTTTAGGTTTATCGCCGCACATACGCACAATTTTTGGCGTGAATTTTCCAAGCACATCCACCAGTTGTGTTTGGCTTTGCATCACCGCTTCAATATCCTTGTACGCAAAGGGCGCTTCGTCAAGCCCGCCACCCATCAGTATCACACCATGCTTTTGCAGTATTTCTTTCAAAGCCTTATGTGTAACGCTGCCCAGTGCAGCGGTACGGCTCATCTTTCTGCCCGCGCCATGTGACGCAGAATTAACAGAGGCTGTTTCGCCCTTTCCTTTTACAATAAAGCCAGGGGCTGTCATGCTTCCCGGAATAATACCCAGCACATTTTTACCAGCCGGTGTAGCACCTTTGCGGTGAACGATCACCTCCCTGCCTTCGTACATTTCTTTCCATGCAAAGTTATGGTGGTTCTCAACCATCTTCATTGGCTTACGCCCCAACTGCTTTGCAATTTTTGCGTGAATGATGTGATGGCATGCCGAAGCATAATCACCCGCAAGGTTCATGGCTATCCAATATTCCATGCCTTCTTCTTCATTTAAGTTAAGCCATGCAAGGTTAGATGCTTCCTGCGGCAGCCTTCTTTTTTGCTTTGCAATTTTTGTGTAATGCGCGGCAATATTGGCGCCCAAAGCCCTGGAGCCTGAATGTGTTAGCAAGCCCACATAAGTGCCTGCCTCTACACCCAGCACCGCATCTTTTTCTGCCAGTTCAATAATACCAAATTCTGCAAAATGGTTACCGCTGCCCGATGTGCCCAACTGTTTCCAGGCCCTGCCATGCAAGCCCTTTAACAACGGAAGTTCAAAAAACTCTTTACGTTCCATCACTGCATCGTCTTCAGCTTCTTTATAGGTAGCGCCGCTGCCAAATAATGTTGCTTCACACAATTCTCTTGAAAAGAATTTTTCTTTAGTGTTCAGCTCTTTTACATCAATATCAAAAATGCTTAAACACATACGACAGCCGATATCCACCCCTACACCATACGGAATAACCGAATTTTCTGTTGCCAGCACGCCACCTATCGGTAAGCCGTACCCATGATGGGCGTCGGGCATTAAAGCGCCTGCCACGGCCACCGGCAATTTAGCCGCGCTGTACATCTGGTGCATAGCGCCCTGCTCAATATGCTCACCACCGAATACATTAAACTGTATGCCCGTGTTGTTGAGGGAGATGGAAGCGCCGACCTCCTCTAAATCTCCTCCGCCGGTTGGCGGAGAGACTTTTGGCAACAACGATTCCGCAATTTTGCCTAATATTTCATTGGTCTTGTATTCAGCAGGGTTTTCTAATACTTGTTTTAATATAGCCAATGCCTCTGCTAATGAAGAATGTTTGTAATGTTTCTCCATTATCCCCATGGCTACGCTTATCACCGGCCCCTCAGGGTACCCGATGTTGCGTATATCTTTTCCTCTTAATTTTAGTTTCATACCCCTGCCCCAGAGGGGGACTTTTTAAATTTATTTAAATTATTTCTTCTTTTACGGCATCTAGTATTTGAGATAACGGCACGTTTTTAAATATATATTTTTCTCTTTCATTTTCCCATTCTTTCCGCCAGCCGTTACCATATGAATTCCCCTTCAATTTTGCTATCCGGGGTCTCCAATTATTGCCGATAATATGATTATCGATCTCTGCAAGCCTGCTTTCAATAGCCTCATCCCTTATTCTTGCTTTAAATATTAGATTTGGCCGTACCCGCAACACGAATCGCCATGGCTCAGTAAAAACGTAGGCTTTATAAAACTTTTTACCTGTCCAGTCCAATACATCCCTTTCTTCAAAAAATTGCCACTCTTTATCTGTAAAGCTCATCTCTTTCGAATTTTGGGCAGGCGAATTTTTGAGTTGCTGGCTACTAACTGCATATTGCTTTTTACCATTGAGCCTGTATTTTATCTTAAAATCCTTTCTATGGTTATATTGAGTACAATTTATTTTCTCAAGAATACCCTGGAAAAAATTTGAATCCTTACTCCTGACTATATCTTCTCTTAAAACAAAATACCGTTTCCATCCCCGCATTACAGGTGGGTTCAAATCTATCCACCCAAGGTTGCGGTCTTTCAGCCAAAGTTCTGTTTGCTCTTTATCAAGCCTTCTTAATTTTTTTTCAAAGCCTTTGTGCTGCATCCGTTTTTTCTGCCTTGCAGTACGCAGGCCATACAAAAGGATATCTGTTTCCTCGTTTAAAAATTTGCTGCTCATATCTTATGTTTTGTTCCGTTCGGAATAGGCCACCACTTGATGGCCCGTTACTGCGTATTGATATGAACACGTAATTTTTTTTCATTTTAAATAGTTTTGTCTCCCCTCCTTTCAACGGAGAGAAGGATTATTTTTTAATTGTTGTTTACTACTAACTCTTCCAGTGGTTCTCTTCTAAACCCAATAACATTTACCTGCTTTGCCTCATAGTTTTGCTCGTGCTGGTTGCTTATTTCAGCAACGGTCATTGGGCTGGTAATAGTGGTATTGTGTTTAAAGTGGCCGCTTAGTTTTTGCGCCTTTTCAATACTCAATTTACCAAATTCATACCGTGCAATAAGCCTTCCCTTACGCATCAACGCACTATCGATAAGAGTAAGGGCGCTATTAAAGGTGCAAATAATTTGAACATTCAGAAAGTCTGCCATCAAGCCGTCCGAAATATTCAGCAGGTTTGACACAGATGAATCATTGCTGTTCCGCCTGTCCATGATAATGTTCTCGGCATCTTCAATAATAAGCACCGTATTTGGGTTGTCAATCAAAAGATCGAGGAAACCGGGATCCATTAAATTGCCTGCTACGTTTGGTGAAAGAAATAAAACTCTTTTCTTTAACCTTCCTACCAGGTAACGCAGGTATGTTGTTTTCCCTGTGCCCGGCAAGCCATGTAACAAAACAATGCCCTTATCATTTTTTTTATTAAGCCTGCCCATTATTGTTTCATCCACTGCTTTAAAATCGTCTTCATAAAAAAGGTTAAGATCAAGCTTTGTCCTTTTTATATCCATCTCTTTTAAGTCGAGGTAACCATTACCTTTTACGATGATATTTATTTCAGCAGGCTGCCGCTTTTTTCTTTCCCTGAATTTGTAGATAACTAACCCTGCTTCTTCTACAAAGGCTTTTTGCGTTCCGTCATGTAAAATGTCGCAATAGTTATTATTAAATTCAAGCAGGCACCTGTTATTCAATAATATCATGGTCCGGTGGAAATGAAACTTTTTGTTTTTTTGCTTATACCACTGGTATTGATAAATATTTATAATAAGCGCGCTAAACTTTTCTTTAAAAGCATTGCACGCCTTTTCTGCATCTATATTGCTGATAAAATAAGTGTTCGGTATTATATCATTGGAATACAGGTACAAAGTTTTCGCATCCAGGAAACGGCTATCAAATACACTATTTGTATTGATAACCCGCTGGGTTTGTGAATTGTCCATTTCAGTTTTTTTTGAGAGTATTAATTGTGTTTTTTCTTTTTAAACCACACATACCTACTTCAATACAAGAGTACGCATATACATTTTTTTAGCGGATGAAACAGGATTCGAACCTGTACTGGCGGTACTTCAAACCGCTGCTCTGCCATTGGAGCTATTCACCCGTGACCACGATTTTCAGGATCTTACTGAATCACCTGATTACTTTTATCCTGGCTTACAATATTTTCTTTGCATGTTGTTGAGGCTGGATTTGAACCAACATCGCCGAGGCCAAATCCCGGTGTGCTGCCCTTGCACCACTCAACAATCCTGATTAGATTCATCTTCCAAATCACCTTAATCCCCCAAATCCCCGTCCTGGTTGTCCCCGGGACTCGAACCCTGTTCTCTTCATTCACAGTGAAGTACTTTGCCGGTTAAGCTAAAGACAATATATACACGCCATTGGCTTAAGAAGATTCGAACTTCTATCCCTGCATCCGTAGTGCAGTATTCTGCTCCATTAAACTATAAGCCAGTACAGGGTAACAATCCGATAAAAGCACGCTGCTCTAACCAACTGAGCTACAGAATAATTATTGCTAATTAGCCTGGCAGGGATCGAACCTGCGGCCCGCCGAGTATCAGTCGAAGTATCTCTTATCTACGACACCTGTCGTGACCACGATTTTTAGGATTTAACTGATTCGCCTGAATGTATGTTCAAAATCTGCTAATCAATCCAAATCCCGCTTTCAGGGTAATCGGAAAAATCAGGTCAAAATCGTGGTCGTTGTTAAGCTACGAACCAAAAGATAATAGCGGTAATAAACGAATAGTGGCGTTTCAAAATTCCTGGTTTAGAAGTATCACTAATCTACGACACGCTATGTTTTGGGGTTTAGGGCTGAACTTTCAATTTTTACTGATGTTTCTGATTAAGCCAATTTGTTACTGTTCCTCGTACTACTAAGTAATTTTTTCAGGGTAATCAGAAAAATCAGGCCAAAATCGTGGTCATGTATAGAAGGCAAGATTCGAACTTACACCCTCCTGTTTCCAAAACAGGCCTTCTGCCAATTGAATTACTTCTATATGATTGAATGAGCAACAAAGCGAACAACGACTGTTTCCCTGAGCTACACCCCGCTTTACAACAGGGTGGCAGGAGTTGAACCCGCGCCTTTACATTATAGTGTAATGCTCTAACCGAAGTAACGCTGCTCTACGGCATCATTCAAAATTTAAGGAGTAACAAGCGAAATGAGAACATGGTTGAGGAATTGCACCTCTCCCTAACTTTCGTTAGTGTACTAACTCCCGCGTATCAGACGAAGTACCTCATCTCTACGACATCCTTATTATTTATCTATATTTAAAACTCATTTTGCCGTCATGCCTGCGAAGGCAGGCATCTCATAAGTTTAGTCAAAGCTGTTGATAAGGCAGAGATGCCTGCCTCCGCAGGCATGACGACAGCCTCACAACAATTTAAAATATATAAATACTCAAAGAACTTTTTAAAAGCAGCGGTGCACCGCGGCACCGCTGCTGCATCTACTATAGTTGATCAAACCTTAGTCTTGTTTTTATAAACTCCTTTTTGGAAAAAGCATCCCGCTTTTTATCGCGGGACACTTATATCCTCTCCTTTTCAGCACATACGCTTTTTATCAACTAATAAAACCCACAATAATCAATATCCCTCCCCTCACAATCCATCGTAATCTTCTAAATCGTGGTTCTATTTATCATTTCTATTGCACCACTTCCGTTTTCAACAGCGCTTAATACATTAAAGATCTTATCGCTCCACCCGCTTATCAAAAACACATCATCACGCAAAACATTCAGCGGGGTGGTACCGTAACCTGCAAGGTCAAACAGGTAGATCTTCGCATGCGGCGCGAGTTTCTTGTACTCCTTCCACAGATCTGCAATAGAAGTGCTGCCCGCGGTGTCCCACAACTGCATATCGGTAAACAGCATCACCTTATCAACCACCTGCCTGCGTTGCAGCAAGTCGGCAATAACCAGGTAACCATTGGTGCTATGCCCAACTTCACCTACCATTTTTGACAGGTTGTAAGTGTTGCTGAGTATATTGCTGTGCGGCAACTGAACATGCTTGTATGTTTGCCCGAATATACCGGTAACCACATTTTCGCACCTGCTTTGCAGCAGCATAGCCAATACCAAACCCACCTCGTAACGCTGCATTGTGCTTTTGCCGCTTACCGCTGTCTGCATACTTCCGCTCATGTCCGCAGCAATTACTACGCGGGTGTTTTCGTTGTACCCGGCAATATTTGCGGCGCTGTATACCATTGCCTTTTCCAAAGCATCCAGCACTTTGCCTGTAAGCCCGTTCTTTAAAGCAGCCAGTTCGCGGTAGGCTGCCAGGAACCTGAAGGGTAATTGTTTACTGTTAGCAACGGCCTTTTCGTTACTTAAGTAAGCGCATGCTTTGTTTAACGCTTCATTGTTTACTTCCGCTTCAAGAATGTTCCTCAGGTTCCTTAGCAAAGCCATATATCCCAGCTTGTTAGCCATGATCATTTCTTCCCAGCAGGCTTTAACTGCTGCACGCTTTGCCGCTTCGCTTTCAAATGTTTGCCGGCCCACGGCGCTCAGGGCAACTTCCCAGGTATCAGGTGTTTTCAGTTCCGCATTCACTATCCTGTTAAACAATGCCTGCTGGTTTTCGTCCTTTGCCTTTGGGTGAACAAGAAATAATGCGTCCTTCAATTTTACATTTGTATCGCGGTTATACTTTGCAAACTGGTATTCATCAAACTTATTAAAAGCTGCGGCCAAACCTTTTTGCAATTGCTTGCTCAGCTTGTTTAACTGCTTAATATCTGTACGCCTGTTGCTTTGTGCATAATAGCTCAACAACTCGGTTATTTCATCCGCACGCTGCACCACCCTTTCAGTTAAAGCAGCCACCAACCCATCGCCATTGTGTTGCTTTGCCAGCTCTACAGTTAACACCAAAGGCTCACTGCGCAAATACATTTGCTCTCTTGCATATATCGCAAGCCTTGCTACAAACTGTGCATCATTTTTCGCGATCAATTCTTTTATGCGGTTTAATCCTGCATCTGCGCCTTCGTAAAAATTATCGCTTAGTGCAGCAGTTGCTACCGCGGTGTATAACTCCAGTTGTGGAGTTAATACAAAAGCCTTTGCTCCTTCATAGTTGAATGTTTCGTTTTTAACACCCCGTAAAAAATTAAACCGCATGTTTACCTTCCTTTGTATTGACATTTAAAAAATTCTGCGCCTGCGTGATCCCGTTATATTCTTTTCGTAACTGCATTAAAAAAGCCCCGTGGTCACCATTACCGCGGGGCTTCTAACATTGCTGAAACTGTTTTCAGCACTGCGTTATAGCGCGCCACGGTAATATGTATGCATATAGCCTCCCCATCCCAAAGCAAAAGCGGTTACCCTGCTTCGGTATATTTGTCTGCCGGCCTTTTATATCGTGTATCGGTAATATATCCATCAAATTTTTTATAGTTATATGCAACAAAAAACCCCGCTTTTTAGCGGGGCTTATGTGTTATGGTAAGTTTTTTATTGCTACTTATTAACAGCATGATATGCCCCGCGAGTGATATAGTCCACTGACGGACTAAAGCACCCTTGTTTTGCGATATGTATATTCATGCGTTGCATATAATGTTATTTATTTTTTGCAATGCAAATGTAGAATTCTTTTTTTTGCAATAGCAAATTTTTCGCATTTTATTTTTAAAATATTTTGCGATGCGGTTTTTTAAACTTCTATTCCGCCAATATTTGTATTTATAAATGGCTGTTGTTTTTAAGGGTTATCTTAGCACACACAAATTAGTTACCTGCATGCATTTTGAAAAAAAATCACTTAGTACAATAGAGTTGCTCTCCATCTATAAAAAGCTTTTGCTGCCACGGATGATTGAGGAAAAAATGCTGGTGCTTTTGCGCCAGGGCAGGATAAGCAAATGGTTTAGCGGCATTGGGCAGGAAGCTATTTCCGTTGGCGCAACCTGGGCCCTGCAGGATGATGAATGGATAATGCCCCTGCACCGCAACCTCGGCGTATTTACAACCCGGGGCATGCCTTTGCACAAATTGTTTATGCAGTGGCAGGGCAATAAAGATGGTTACAGTAAAGGCAGGGAAAGGAGTTTTCATTTTGGAAGCAAGGAACATCATATCTGCGGAATGATATCACATCTTGGCCCGCAGCTTGCCATTGCCGATGGCGTTGCGCTTGCACATAAATTAAGAAAGGAAGATAAAGTATCGCTTACATTTTCCGGCGATGGCGGTACAAGTGAAGGCGATTTTCACGAAGCATTGAATGTTGCCGCGGTATGGGACCTGCCAGTGATATTTGTTATTGAAAATAACGGCTATGGTTTAAGCACACCTGTTAATGAGCAATACCGTTGCGAAAGTTTGGTTGACAAAGCGGTTGGGTACGGAATGAAAGGAGTAAAAATTGACGGCAACAATATTCTTACCGTAATTGATACCATAAAAGGCGTACGCGATTATTGTATAAAAGAACAAAAACCGTTTTTGATAGAGTGTATGACGTTCCGCATGCGCGGGCATGAGGAAGCAAGCGGTGTTAAATATGTGCCCAAGGAAATGTTTGAGGAGTGGGCCGAAAAAGACCCTATTAAAAATTATGAAGAATACCTGGTACGACAAAATATACTGAACGAAGAAGCTATTGAACTAATCCGCAATGGCATTAAGCAACATATAGATAAAGAGCTGGAAACAGCATCAAAAGCAATAGCACTAACACCAAATACCGGTGAAGAAGTAAGGGATGTATATGCGGAAGTGAAAAGTGAAAAGTCAAATATAAAAGGGTTTACTTTAATTGAAGAGCCTCAATCTTCAAACCGAAAAGAAGTCCGTTTTTTCGATGCTATTAAGGAAGGGCTGTTTCAGTCAATGCAGCAGCATGCTAATTTGGTATTGATGGGGCAGGATATTGCAGAGTATGGCGGCGCTTTTAAAATTACTGAAGGCTTTGTAAAAGAATTTGGTAAAGAGCGCGTACGCAATACCCCGTTATGCGAAAGTGCTATTGTGGGTAGTGCGCTTGGCCTGAGCCTTGAGGGTTTTAAAAGCATGATGGAAATGCAGTTTGCCGACTTTGTTACCGTTGGCTTTAATCAAATAATAAATAACCTTGCCAAAATACATTACCGCTGGGGGCAAAATGCCGATGTGGTTATTCGTATGCCAACAGGCGGTGGCGTGGGTGCGGGGCCTTTTCATTCGCAAAGTAATGAAGCATGGTTTGTGCATACACCGGGGTTAAAGGTTGTATATCCATCTACACCTGTTGATGCAAAAGGTTTGTTGATCGCTGCTATAAATGACCCCAATCCTGTTATGTATTTTGAGCATAAAGGATTGTACAGGAGTGTTAGCGGCTATGTACCGGAAGAGTATTATGAAATTGAAATAGGTAAAGCAAGAGTGGTGCATGAAGGAACGGACATAAGCATTATAACCTATGGAGCAGGCGTGCATTGGGCAATGGAATACGCGCAGGAATATGATGAAATAAGTTTTGATATACTTGATCTGAGAACATTACTGCCGTTAGACCATGCGGCCATTTATTTGTCAGTAAAACGAACGGGAAAAGTACTGATACTGCACGAGGATACGCTGACCGGCGGCATTGGCGGCGAGATTGCCGCCTGGGTAAGCGAACATTGCTTTAAATTATTGGATGCACCTGTTATGCGCTGTGCCTCTCTCGATACGCCGATACCTTTTAATATAGAGCTGGAGAAAAACTTTATGGCGAAAGCACGGCTGCATGAAACTGTCGAAAAACTGCTGCAATATTAAGGGCTTTAACGGATGACATCCTTTTGGAAGGATGTCATCCGTATTAAAACATCCGTATTAAAAATCAAACAGTTAAAAGGCTGCTGCGGTATTAATCTTTCTTTCATTAATTTTTAATGTGCGCGCCTGCGCGGCAATATAGTTAAACCCTTATTTTTAATGCATGAAAACCTTTTCATTAGCCCTTATAACTCTTATTCCAATTTTTGCCTCAGCGCAAACTGCTGCTAAAATAGCCAACGAAGCGTTTGTACTTACAAGAATGGTGGCCAAATTTCATGTAGCGCCAAGAAATGTAAACGACACTTTTTCGGTTGACGTATATAACCAAATGCTGCTGAAGGCTGATGAGGCCAAAGTGTTTTTTACCAAAGAGGATGTTACAAAATTTTCTGCTTACGCTACGCTGATTGATGACGAGATAAGGCAGAAACACACCGATTTTTTAAACCTTTTTACCAGCACTTACCAGCAACGTTTAAAGCAGGCGGATTCATTGGCTGATGTTGTTAGTGCTAAGCCGTTTAATGTAAACCTTCCCGAAAAATTTACCATAACAGAAGATACCAGCTTTCCCGCTAACCTTGCAGCTGCGCAAATAAAGTTGTATAAAATATTTAAAATGAATGTGCTGGGCGATATAGCAGATGACCTGCCGGATAATTACAGATCACTCACCCCCGTACAGCAAAAAAAATACGTTGATTCAGCAGAAGCGGCGTTTCGTAAAAAGAACCAGATGTCATTCAAAAGAAAAATAAATAATATTCTGCAAAACCCATACGGGATGGTGCAATATATGGGCAACATGTATTGCGAAACGATTGCCCTTTGTTTTGACCCGCATACGGAATATATGCCCAAAACAGAAAAAGAGAATTTTGAAAGTGAATTGGGCCAGCAACGTTTTCGTTTTGGTTTTAGCCTGGAAGAAGATAAAGACGGGGGCGCTTTAATTGGCAACCTTCAGCCGGGCAGCCCTGCTTATAAATGCGGAAAGCTTAATAAGGGTGATAAATTTATGGTTATACAATGGGCAGGCAAACAACCTGTAGATGTGTCAGGCAGCTCACCTGACGAACTAAGCACCCTTATAAGCCAAAGCAACCACGATACCATTTATTTTACCATGCGTAAAGCAAGCGGCACTATGGTGCAGGTTGCATTACTTAAGGAACAGGCCAAAGACGAGGGCGCTGATGAGGATGATAACAAAGTAAAAAGTTTTATACTAAAGGGCGCTGCTGCCATAGGGTATATTTACCTGCCTGCATTTTACGAAGACTGGGAAAGCGGGGATAATGGAAATGCCGGTTGCGCCAACGATGTGGCTAAAGAAATTGTAAAGCTTAAAAAGGAAAATATCAGCGGCCTTATCATAGACCTTCGTTATAATGGCGGTGGCTCAGTTGACGAGGCAAGACAGTTAGCGGGCATTTTTATTGATGTGGGCCCGGTAGCCCAGGAAAAAGGAAGGGACCCCAAACCTTATACCATAAAAGATGTTGACAGGGGCACTATTTTCGACGGCCCCCTGGTGCTGCTGGTAAATGGTTACAGCGCCTCTGCATCTGAGTTGCTGGCCGGCACTTTGCAGGATTATAACAGGGCTATCATTGTAGGCACACCCACCTATGGCAAAGCAACTGCGCAGGTAGTTTTTCCTATGGATACCACGGTAACCTATGAAAATTTTACAAAGCGGCAGACCGAAAATTATATTAAAATAACTATTGAAAGGCTGTACAGGGTTAAAGGTACCACCGCACAGTTTACGGGCGTACAGCCGGATATTATGCTTCCCGATATACTGGATGCTTATATAAGCAAAGAAAGCGATGAAGAATTTGCGTTAAAGCCTAATCTTATTGACGCTAATAAATATTTTCAGCCTTATCCTCCGCTGCCTGTTGCAACCTTAGCTGCTGCGGTAAAGCAGGAGGTTGATACTAGTGCATACTTTAGCGAAGTAAAAAATTTAGTAGCAGCCTATAGCCAAAAAAAGGCGCCGAAGGATGTATCGCTAATGCTGGCCAGCTTTATTGCTGACAATAATGAGCACACTACGGGTGATTTAAAGGATAAAAAATTTGTAACAAAAAACTTTACGGTACAAAATAATCAATATGAATTAGCCAGGCTGCAGGCAGACAGCTACTTAAGCCAGCTTAACGACGGCTTTAAGCAAATTATCAGCACCGATCCCTACATTGGCATAGGCTACGATGTATTAAACAGGTTAAAAAAATAAATAATTGTAAATAAGTAACCTTAAACCAAAACAATGAAAAAATATCTTTCACTTTTATTAGTAACATTGTTGTTGCAGGCACTAAATGTAAAAGCTCAAAATTACGATGACCCCGGCGTTTATGTTAAGGCCATTAATAAAACACAAGCCGATTTCAACAAGGCCTATATGTCGTATATAAGTGCGGCATGGCACAGCAACCGGGCGATGAAAATTGAAAAACTCCGCCAGCAGGTTATCGAAGACCTTACAACATGCAGGTATAAGTTAATTGATATCCCTTATTACAAACACGATAACTCACTACGCCAAAGCAATATTGATTACTTATGGCTTATGAATAAAGTGTTTAATGACGATTATTCGCATTTAGTTGATATGGAGGCTTTGGTTGACCAGTCCTTTGACAAAATGGAACTGTACCTGCTTTTACAGGAAAAAATAAATGATACCCTGAAGGCTGCTACTGACAGGATGGACGTTGCAGAAAAAAGTTTTGCCACAAAATACAATGTAACCCTTACAGATGATAAAAGCCAGCTTACCCAAAAAATGGAACTTGCCAACAAAGTAAGTAAGTACCACGACAAAGTTTATCTGCTGTTTTTTAAATGTGAATGGCAGGAGAGCCAGGTGATGGATAATATGGGCAAAAAAAATATCACAAAAACTGAGCAGGCCCGCAGCGCTTTGCTTAAATACGCGAACGACGGGCTTGCCGGGCTTGATTCCCTGGCCAGTTATGACAATGACCCGATAATTGCGGATGCCTGCCGCCAATCGCTTGCATTTTATAAAAAAGAAGCTGAAACAGAGTTTACCAAAATATCTGATTTCCTGCTGAAGGAAGAAGAGTTTACTAAAATTAAAGCCGCTTATGATGCCAAGCCACAAAACACAAGAACACAGCAGGATACCGACGCTTATAAAAAAGCAGAAGCTGATTTAAATACGTCTTTTGCAGTGGCCAACCAAACCTTTAAAGGTATTATTGCCGACCGCAACAAGGTTATCATAAACTGGAATAATGCAGAGGAAAAATTTAGTAACAAGTATATGCCATACTATTGACAGGGCTTGGCAAGTGCTGCCCAGGTAAATATGCATTTGGTTACCGTTTATTTCCAAGTATGAAATTGATGATCCTGTTTATCGGTATTTGGGCAACCTCTTCTTGTGGGCAGCAAACCTCACATATTGATAATAAATGGCTGCCGCATAAAACAGGGGGGACTGTTATAGTGCTGCAGCCATTATCCTACCAGGGTAAATTTCTCACAGGCCTTAAGGATTCTATCCCAAAATATTATCCGGTAACTGTAAATATTGCTGCGCCTGTTAACCTTCCTGGCAATGCATTTTATGCACCACGCAACAGGTATAAGGCAGATACTATCCTTAACTTTATACAGCAAATAAAACCAGCAGGCACACGGCTTATAGTGGGAATTACTGGTAAAGATATTTCTACAAGAAAAGGCAATAACGCAGATTACGGTATTATGGGCTTTGGATTTCAGCCCGGCTATGCCTGCGTGGTTTCCATATTTCGATTACAAGGCGATAATCCAACAGAAAAGCTGCTCTTTCAAAGGCTTTTAAAAACAGTACTTCATGAAATGGGGCATAATTTTGGGCTGGCACATTGCCCAAATAAACATTGTATTATGGCAGATGCGAAAGGTGAGCTGAACCAGGATAATGAAACAGGTTTATGTGATGTTTGCCAGAAGAAACTTAATTTACAACCATAAAAATTAAATCCAAATAAAACTGCCTTACACAAAAAATTAAAGCTGCATGAAAAAGTTAATACTCCCCTTCTTTTTGCTGATAGTTACATTATCTGTTTCAGTAACACGTGTAAAGGCACAAAGCGCCACGGATGATGCCGGGACTTATATGGCCGCCATAACCAATGCAGAAACAGATATGAACAGAACATACATGGCCTATGTAAGCACCGCCGCCCACAGCAGCCGCAAAAGAAAAATTGAAAGATTACGCGTGCAAACAGTTGTGAGCATCACAGATTGCAGGTATAAGATTACGGAATTGCCTTTATATAAAGGCGACAATTCCTTCCGCCAAAGCAGTCTTAATTATGTGCTGCTTTGTTATAAAGTTTTTAATGAAGATTATGCGCATATTGTGAATATGGAAGATATCGCCGAGCAATCCTACGATGCCATGCAGGCTTATCTTCTGTTGCAGGAAGCTACAAACGACACCCTGAAAGTGGCTATGGCACGCATGGCTAAAGCACAGCAGGATTTTGCAGCAAAGTATAATATAAAACTTGTTGACCAAAAAACAGAGCTTGACGATAAAATGGATGCAGCAGATAAACTGAGCAAATATCATGATAAGGTCTATCTGCTTTTTTTTAAATGCAGTTGGGAAGATGAGCAGCTTACCGGGGCAGTAAATAAAAAAAGTATAACTGCTATTGAGCAGGCAAGAAACGCGCTGGATAAATATGCCCTTGAAGGCATGGCTGCGCTTGATACACTGCGGGCCTTTGAAAGCGACCCTTCACTGTCAGTAGCCTGCAAACAGGCGCTTGCATTTTATAAAAAAGAGGCAGAAACGCAGATGCCGCAGGTAACAGATTTCTTTTTGAAAGAAGAAAATTTTGACAAGATAAAAAAAGCCATGGATGCCAAAGGCGACAGCCGTACGCAACAGGATGTTGACACTTATAATAAGGCGGTAAATGATATGAACGCAGGCGCTGACAAATATAACCAGGTAAACGCCGACCTTAACAATGGCAGAAGCCAGGTTATTAAAAACTGGAATGATACAGATAAATCATTTTTAGATACCCATACGCCATATTATAAAGGATAAACCCATAGTACGGATGACATCCTTTTTGCAAGGATGTCATCCGTACTTAATGGGTTTGGGGGCGAACCCGGGTATCTTACGGCATCGCCTCATCTGCCGGTAAATACCTTTACCTAAAATAAAAAATCTCAAATATTCCCTTACTCCTTTACTAGCTTAAGGCATTTCTTCTCTGCATCATTGTCCATTAAATTTACAATATATACTCCTTTCGCGTATTTACTCATCTCAATATTTACCACGTTAAGCCCAATAACTTTTTGCCCGCTCTGTACCTGGAGGATCTTTCCTGAAATATCGGTTATTTCAACGGTGTACTTGCCCGGTTTGGATGCAGTAAATGAAAGCGATGCTTGCATATTTGCGGGGTTAGGATACAATTTTATTTCGCCTGCTAATGTTTTCCCTGCTGTTGATGCGTCAAATGTATTGCTGTATGCAGTTCGCGATGCAGCGGCTGTTGTAAAGGTTTGTGTGCGCGAGTTAACCGAATAGCTTACTGTGCTGCCGTTTTTACATTTTGTGGACGTGCGCCATTGGTAAATTGTTGCAGGGGCCAAGCCTGTTATTGCCAGCGTGCCGTTATTTGAAAGAATGTTTTTAGTAATCAAGGTGGTGGTTCCTTTAACCCAGTACTGTACCCTGTAGCCAACCGCGCAAGCAACGGGATCCCAATTAAGGACAGACGAAGAATCTGTGATGTTTGTCGCAGCCAAGCCGGTCGTGGGAGGCGGGCAGGCGCTTATGGTAATAGCGTAGCCCGTGTCAGCATAGGCATAATAATTATACCCTGTTTTTAGTGTATCGGATGACCTGATGCGAAGCCGGTAGCCATTTGCACTGGCAAGCCCCGAGGGTATTGCAGCATTTATGGTTCCGCTGCCTGTTGAAACAACATTGCCTATTGTGGTGGGGTTAGTAAAGCTGCCTAAGTGGTCGCTTAATTCAGCGGTAAAAGTGTTGCTGCCCGAAAAAACCAATCCCGAAGAAGTAAACGGAATAGTTATGGTGGTGCTGGTGCAGGCAGTTGTTGGAAACACCGCCCCGACAGATATATACTGATCTGATAGTTTGCCAAAAAATATATTTTGTACGCCTGAGACATTGTTTGTAAAGCTACCATTGAGGTTGCCGAGGTTTGTAATACTGTGCATATAATTGCCGCAGGTATAAATAGTACCATTTACCACTTTTAATGAGGATGCCCAGGCCTGGTACCCATCCGTGCCCAAAAATGTTGCCCATTTAAAATTGCCGTTCAGGTCGGCCTTAGCAACATAAGCTGCGATTTCATTAACCGAATCAGCAGGGGCATACAATGATGAAAAGCCCCGGGAGTCATTGCCGGCACCGCATACATACAAATATCCGCTGTTATAGCAAACGCCGGCAGCGTAGAAATTATCTAATGAATCGCCAAAAAATTTATCCCATAAAAAACCACCGTTGTTAGTCATTTTTACAAGAAAGTTTGAAACAGTGGATTTCCCGGTATTGTGGCCAAGAATAAGCTGCGAAGTTGTCGTGGGCTGTACGATGGCATATACATTATTGCTATTATCAACCGCCAGCCTGTTGGCAGTGCCATAAGTACTGCCATCGTTAAGTGTGTTCTCAGCATTATTACACAACTCCTTAGCAAATTGCCATACGCCCGAGGGGGAAAGCTTCGCAATAAAAGTAGAGTATGACCACGGGGCTGAAGGATGGTATAATACGGAACCAAAACCACAATTATTATTTGCCAGGCCCAAAAGAAAAATATTATTGTTGTTGTCAGTTATTATTGCATTGCAATCTGTTACAACAGCCGCATTACTATCGGAGGCGTAATTTGACCATTTTAAAGTACCGGCCACGCTGTATTTAAGCGCAATAATATTAAGGTGGCTGTTATTATTTTGCGACACGGGTATCACATCTCCGCCAAGCGTAAAGGGGCTATTAATATTATTGGTGCCAAACACAAACGCCACAACAATATTATTACTTTTATCACTGGTTATTATTGGATTATATTCAACTAGGCCGGGGCCATAATAAGTGGTGTCGCCCGGGCCGACAACAATGCATGGAGATTGCTTACCCGTTTTAATCCAGCCTACACCGCCGTTTGTATTAAGTTTCGCGATAAAGATACCAATATCAATAGTAGAGGCTGTAAAAGAAGCGCTTCCTATATTATACGTGTAATCCGGGCCATAATCTGTTCCGCTGCCGCAGTTGTATGTTCCATTTGGCCTTGAATATTGCCCTGTTATAAAAATGCCGAGTGGATTTACGGTTAAATGCGTGGCAGCTATAAATCCGGCAGAAGGTGTTGATGGCTTTATGAGTTTATACCATAACAAATTTCCGGCATTATCGTATTTGGCAAGATAGCTGCCATTGCCTGTGGCCCTGTAAATGTTGTTTAAAAACAGTGAATCATTAAAATAGCCCAGCACGTAAACGTTACCGGATGTATCGGTTTCTGTATCGTACGCGAAATCGCTTTCATTTGCAGAAGAATCGCCATTTGGCTCGGCGTGCGCCCATTGCCATGTTTGTGAGAATGAACGGCAGTTAAAGAATACTAAGATTATTAAAAAAAGAAAAGTAGGTTTCATATAATCAGGTTTTGGTTATTATCCGGGGAATCATAGAAAGCAATTATTAATGTATGTAACGGCTGTAGCAAACTGTACCGCTAATTATTGCCGCACTTATAAATTTTCCGGCTGATTGTTCAGATAGACATTCCGGCATTCAAACAACACATCATTTAAGCCTGTGCTACCTCTTCTTTGATCAGGGTTTTCAGTTGTTCCGCAAGTTCAGGTGTAACGGCAACGCCGTGAACTGTAAGTGCATGTTCAGCAGCGTGACTTAAAACTTCCTCTTCTGTATTGGCGCTTATAACGCCTTTGCAATCAAAGCCTGCATCAGAGCAATGTAATGTTTTCATGATCTTTTGTTTTATGATTTTTTTATAAACCGCCGGGCGTCTTTTTAAGGTTTAGAGCGTCCGGAATCGGTTGATTCTGCAATGCAATATTAAACAGGCTGTATGCATACAAACGGTATCAAAAGATACATAGCTAAAAAATTTTATAAAGAAATATTGAAGGGAGGCTGCCGGCTTAGCAGCAGGGAAAATACTATCCGGTTAAATGACCAATGACTCCTGTTTTATCCACCAGCAAAACAGGCATACAGGATTATAATAACTCAACAGCTCCGCGGAATTGTTTTATTTTTTTATCCTTTTCAAATTGCTTAAGTATGCGGGATATCACCACCCTTGTTGTACCAAGTTCATCAGCCAGGTTTTGGTGGGATAAATATATTTTACCCGGCCTGTTTCCTCCCTTTCGTTTCAAGTATTCCATTATCCGCACATCTATATGGTCAAATGCAAGCCTTTGTAACGAGCCGACCAGTTCGTCATAGCGGCTTCTAAACATTCTCAAAATATATTTATTCCATGAAGGGTATTTTAACTGCCATTCATTGATAAGGCTGGCGGGGAAAATGAGCGCGTCTGTAGGTTCTATCGTAATGCCGTGAGATGTGCTTTTATTATCAAAATAAGCCGCGGCGAGCGACATGGTACAGGTTTCTTCGGCACGAACATAGTACAGCAGTATTTCACGGTCTTCATTTTGCTGAAAAACCCTGATGGCGCCTTTAATAACAATTGGCAAAAACTTTACATACTGGCCATCCCGTACTATCACATCCCCTTTATTAAACGATACCACCTTTCCATGCTCAAGTATTTCCTGCTGCAGGCCGGGTTCGGTGAAAAAATGGAGGGTTCTAAATAACTCATTCATATTTGTAATGATGAAGGCTTAAAAAATAAAATGCCGTAAAATGTTTGGTTAAATTCAACCGAAGATAATCCTTTTGAAAAGATGTCATCCGTATTTGATGTGCCTTTAAGAGACCGAAAACAAATGCTGGCAAATTCGCTTATCTTTATTACATGGCGCAGGAAGATAAATTTAACTGCATAGCCCTGAATGCGAGAGTTTCAAGTTCGGTTTTGGGAAGGGCTTGGGCTGAAATGCCCTTTCCTACTTGACCTATAAAATAAAATCTACCCCACTCTTTTGATAGCTTTTATGTAAAATTAAAAATCGGAAAACTTGCTTAATTTGCAAGAAGATGTAAGGAGGCGCGTCGTTTGCATCGGCAACCTCCAATTCGTACATTTGTATTGATTCGCAATTCGTAGATGCTACTGACCTCCACCTTACGCCCTGTTCAAAGCCTCCGGTATAAGCC
>Ga0206915_1018_pt1 | contig 45110 bp, 46 predicted proteins | sample Alteio_BWOrgHeat_70_FD_152945 | JGI IMG/M metagenome (GOLD analysis project Ga0206915, IMG submission 152945) | Enriched cells from forest soil in Barre Woods Harvard Forest LTER site, Petersham, Massachusetts, United States -... | ecosystem: Environmental > Terrestrial > Soil > Temperate forest >...
AGCGCCTTGCCCATGCGTGTAGAGCCTGTAGCGGAAATTAAAGGAATGCGGGTGTCGGCAGAAAGCCATTCGCCAACATCCCGCCCGCCCTGTACTAAGCAGCAAACCCCTTCGGGTACATTGTTGGCCGCAAATACTTCTGCAACAATGTTTTGGCAGGCTATGCCGCACAAAGGTGTTTTTTCGCTGGGTTTCCATATACATACATTACCGCACACCCATGCAAGCATCGTATTCCAGCTCCAAACCGCTACCGGGAAATTAAACGCAGAAATTATCCCGGTAATGCCCAGCGGGTGCCATTGTTCGTACATACGGTGGCCCGGGCGTTCACTGTGCATGGATAATCCATATAACTGGCGGGATAGCCCAACTGCAAAATCGCAGATATCTATCATTTCCTGCACTTCCCCATAACCTTCCTGCAGGCTTTTGCCCATTTCGTAGCTTACTAATTTGCCCAAGGGTTCTTTATTACGGCGCAATGCCTCGCCAACCTGGCGCACTATTTCACCGCGTTTTGGGGCGGGTATTTTCCTCCATTCAATAAAGGCCTCCTGCGCTTTTTGCACTACCTCGTTATAGGTATGTCTGTCAGCGGATGAAACTGTACCTATCAAATGGCCGTCAACAGGGGAGAAGGATTCAAGCACAGCGCCATTACTGTTCAGCCATTCTGTTCCTGTTGAAACGCCTTTATTATGATCCCGTATCTTTAATTGGGAAAGAATTTCTTTCATAAAATGAAATTGAGGGCTGCAAAGATAAGGCGAAAGCCGAAACAAGTGCATGGTCAATAGTCCATTGTCCATGGAAGGGCACACGTTATGTTACCCAAGAGATTACTGGTTTAAAATGAAGGTTAGGGTAAAAACAGGAGATCGGCATGAACTGTCGATAATTTGTCGACAGTTGAAATTATGCCCCGCCGCGGCGGGCTACCTGTTTGTAGGAAAATATATATCGGCCGCTTTTTTATGCCCCATCGGGGCTACCTGTTTGTAGGAAAATATAAATACGGAGGCCTTTTATTGCCCCGTAGGTGGCTACCCCATCTATGTGCGTGGCTTTTGCCGTCCCGCCTCATGCGGGATCTGTTGCGTATTTAGACGATAAGTATAATTTTTTGGAAAGTTTTAGAACCTTCCAAAAGCTTTGAGGCAGGAGCGGCGCTCCGTTGAGGGGTTGGGTTATATGGGGCTTATTAGATTTGACAACTTTCAAAAAGTTGTCAAATCTGTAATACGCGACACCGAAGGGCAGGGTAAGAAAAAAGTCTGGCATAGCTAAATATCACAAATTCTTTATATTTATCATATTTTATTTACTTTAATACCCCTTTTATTTTAGCAGCCAATGACGATTTCAGCCATAGACCTGATTTACAGCCTTAACAAGGCTTACCGTTTAATTAAACCCCGCCGGATTGATCTCAACAACTTTAAAAAAAATATTTTAACCCTTCTCAGTCATATTGATGAAAAAGAAACGGAGGAAAATGTTAAAGGACATCTTACAGATTTTTTAAAAAATACTTTTTATAGTCCTGAGTATTTAATAGCTACAAAAGGAAGAACTGATTTTGTTATACACCTTGGAAAGGATGCAAAAACACCTGCCGGGGTTTTGTTTGAAGTTAAAAAACCGGGGAATAAGGCAGATATGGTTTCCAAAACCAATCTGAATACTAAGGCGATGCATGAATTGGTCCTTTATTTTTTCAGGGAAAGGTTAATCAATAAAAACAATTCGCTTACCCATCTTATTATAACAAACATCTACGAATGGTATGTATTTGATGCAGCGCTTTTTGAAAGGATATTTACAGAAAATGTACATCTTCAAAAAGCTTTTAAAGAATGGGAAGCGGGACAAAAGGTAAGCAGTAAAACAATTTTATTCTATAATGAGATTGCCAGGCCTTTTTTAGAGGAACTAGAAAAAGACTTTCCATTTACATATTTTAATATAAAGGACTATGAGAGATTTTTAAGAAGTGATAATGAGAAAGATGATAATGCACTTATACCACTATATAAATTTTTCACCCCACCCCACCTGCTTAAACTGCCTTTTATAAACGATAGTAATTCGTTAGATAAAGGCTTTTTTTCAGAATTGCTCCATATTATTGGCCTGGAGGAAATAAAAGATGGGAGCAGGAAAATAATACAGCGTTTGCCCCAAGGAAAAAGGCAGCCGGGCTCACTCCTGGAAAATACTATAAATATTCTCGAATTAGAAGATGCCTTACAGAAAATACCTATACAACAACGGGCAGGCAATACATATGATGAACAAATATTTAATGTTGCTCTTGAATTGTGTATTACATGGACCAATAGGATATTATTTTTAAAATTACTGGAAGCCCAATTATTAAAATATCACAATAATAACAGCAAGTATAAATTTTTGAATATGCATACAATTCGTGATTTTGACGAATTGTATAAGCTTTTTTTTCAAGTGCTTGCAAAAGAAAATAAAGACCGCTCTGCACTTATTAAACAAAAATATAGTCACATACCGTATTTAAACAGTTCCCTCTTTGATATATCGGAACTTGAATATGAGACTATTAAAATTAATGGGCTGGATAATAGCCTCGAAATAGATATATACACAAATTCAGTTCTTAAAAAAACGATCAATTATAAAAATATTACGGCAAAAAATACACTTCCCTATTTTTTTGAATTCCTGGATGCTTACGATTTTTCTTCGGTAGGCAAAGAGGAAGTGCAGGAAGAAAACAAAACCATTATCAACGCGGCAGTACTCGGGCTTGTTTTTGAAAAAATTAATGGTTATAAAGATGGTTCTATTTATACTCCGGGGGCGATTACAATGTTCTTATGCAGAGAAACTATACGCAAGGCAGTAGTTAAAAAATTTAATGATACGTATAAATGGAATTGCGATAGCATTGAGGACATCAGGAATTATTTACAGGATAAGAAGAGGACTAAAGATATTCTTGAATTTAACGAAGTTATTGAAAGCATCCGCATTGCAGACGTAGCAGTTGGCTCAGGTCACTTTTTAGTTTCAAGCCTTAACGAGATCATACTTATTAAAGCCGAATTAGGAATACTTGCAGATGAAAAGGGCAACCGTTTGGATATTGAGGTTAGCATAGCAAATGATGAGTTAATTATAATTGACAATAAAACACAGGCCTTTTTCGAATACACAATTAATGCAAAGAACATAATATCTCCCTATATACAATATATTCAACAAACATTATTTAATGAAAAGAGGAAGATAATTGAAGGCAGTTTGTTCGGTGTTGATATAAATATTAACTCTGTTAAAATTTGCCAATTAAGGCTATGGATAGAATTGCTGAAACATGCCTACTATAAACCAGATTCTAATTTTACAGAATTAGAAACACTCCCTAATATTGATATTAATATAAAACATGGCAATTCATTATTATCAAAATTCTCAAATGATGAAGACTTGTCTGATGTTTTTAAAAAGCAAAGATTTGGTGTAAAGGATTACCAATTAGCAGTAGGGGCATACAAGGATACACCTAACAAAGAAGCTAAAAATGAATTGCAAAAATTTATAAAAAGTATAAAAGAACAATTTCGCCAAACAGTTTCTCAAAGAGACCCAAGAAGAAAGAAGCTGTCTGAATTAAGAGGCCAGCTTGCCTTGGCCCAGAACAATTTTGACCTATTTGGGCAAAAGCGCCCTGAAAAAGAAATGCTGGTAGAGGTTACCAAAATAAATACAGCTATTACCAAACTAGAAGATGAAATCACAGAAATAGAAAATAATGTTATTTACCGCAATGCTTTTGAATGGCGTTTTGAGTTTCCGGAAGTATTGAATACGAAAGGTGATTTTGAAGGATTTGAGGTACTCATTGGCAACCCGCCTTATATACAATTACAAAAAATGGGTGCAAGTGCAGATGTTCTGCAAAAAAGCGGTTATAAAACATTTACCCGCACAGGAGATATATACTGCTTGTTTTACGAGTTAGCCATACGTTTATTAAAACCTGGTTATTATTTTGGTTTTATAACTTCAAACAAATGGATGCGGGCCAACTATGGAGAAGCTTTGCGTAAGTTTTTCCTCGAAGAAACAAACCCTCTACTACTCGTAGATTTTGGTGGTTACCAGGTATTCGACTCTGCTACAGTTGATACCAACATGTTAATAGCACAAAAGGAACTTTATGGTGGTAAAACACAAACATGCTTGATAGATAAAAGCATTGGTAGTCTAGAAAAAATGAGCGATTTTATTAGTCAGAATGTTACGTCTCAAACTGGCTTTAGTACTAAAGGGTGGGTAATTTTATCTGGAATTGAAGCGACCATTAAATATAAGATTGAAGCAGTGGGTACGCCATTGAAAGATTGGGATATTCAAATAAATTATGGAATAAAAACCGGCTTTAATGAAGCTTTCATTATTGATGGGAGAAAAAGAGAAGAACTACTAAAAAAATCACCTGAAGCTGATAAAATTATACGTCCGATTCTTCGTGGCAGGGACATACACAGATATTATTGCGATTCGCCTAATCAATGGGTGATTTTTATCCCTTGGCACTTTCCTCTGCACGAAAATGAGATCATAAAAGGTGCATCCTTACAGGCAGAGAAAACATTTCAAGATGAATATCCTGAAATATATAATTATTTGCTTACTCACAAACAATCATTAGAGAACAGGAATAAGGCTGAGACCGGCATTCGATACGAATGGTATGCCTTACAACGATTTGGAGCTAATTATTGGAAAGAATTCGAAAAAACAAAAATTGTTTGGGGTAATCTAAGTTTACGAGGGTCATATTCGTTAGCAAAAAAGGGAGTTTATATTAATGCCCCTTCGACTTTTATACCAACCGAAAATTTATATTTACTTGCAATACTAAACTCTAAAATCGCAGATTTTTATATCAAGCAATTAGGAGTTACGAGAAATGGCGGTTACTTTGAATATAAACCCATGTTTGTTGAGCAGCTACCCGTTCCAATTATACCAAAGCGAGAGGAAGAGAAATTTATCGAGCTAGTTAAAGAGCGATTGAAGCATAATACTGACACCTCGACGATAGATTTTCAATTGGATGATATGGCATGTGAGTTATTTGGGTTGACAATGGCAGAGCGGGAATTTGTTTATAACACAGCTGATTCAATAAAAGATATTTCAGTTGAGTTTAATGAAAATGAATTGTAAATATTAAAGTCAATTTCTTTCAAAACTTTCTCGGATGGTTCAATCTCTGCTCTATCTACCAAAGTTGTTATTTTACATTCAAATTCCTTATCTGGTGGAGGGATACATATTTGGTCTATGTACATTTTTATCCATCTTCTTGTACCAACACCTGATGTGGCTGCAATTTTATCAAAATACCATTCACAAAGACGCGAATTTAGAAATGCAAGTAAATATTTTAAATGTGGTCCCGTCATAAAGAAAATTGTATTATTTAGATAGTAACCTTTAGTATCTAATGCAAAATTTGGTTTATCGGTTAACTCTAACCACACTATTTTTTCCTTGTTAAAGTCGTCTAAATATGCACAGTTTCGAAGATTCGTCCAATCATCACCTTGATCTAATCTTTTTTGCAATGCTCCTTCGTATTTTTTAAGATGATTGTAAACTACTGGATAATCCTCTTTAATATCCACTCGGTTGATATTCTTACTTTTTAATCCATTGTGTGAATTAATTAGCCATATGTCGGCAAATTTGATTGCGTATTTTTTAATGTCCCTGCCACGAAGAATCGGACGTATAATTTCGGCATTTTTCGGCGATACTTTAATTAAATCATCTCTCGTTCTTTTGTCGATAATAAACGCTTCGTTATATCCTGTCAAAATCCCTCTGTAAATATTAATATCCCAATCTTTCAAGGGCTTACCTACTGTCTCAATTTTATTTTTTATAGTTGCTTCAATAAGCGATAAAATAACCCAACTATTTGAATTAAATTCTGTTTGGGTGGTAAAGTGCTGACTAATAAAATCGCTCGCTTTAAATTAATTTTTACTGCCTTATTTAATATTATAGTTTAAATAATTCATTAATTTCTTACTCATTTAAAAACCACAATTAAATTATTTCAATTATGAAGTACGGCTACATCCGCATCAGCACAGACAAGCAAACAACCGAAAATCAGCGTTTTGAAATTATCAAATTCACGAAAGGTAAAGAGTTTGCCATTGAAGAATGGATTGAAGAAACAATCAGCTCAACCAAACGACTTGAAATAAGAAAATTTGGCAGTCTTTTACAGCGCATGCAAAAGGGTGATGTATTAGTAGTTTCAGAGCTTTCACGTTTGGGGCGTAACCTTATGCAAATCATGAAAATATTGCATGACTGCATGGAAAAAGATGTCATGGTTTATACGGTTAAAGAAAACTACGAACTGGGTAATAACATCAATTCAAAAGTGCTTGCTTTTGCGTTCGGATTATCAGCAGAAATAGAGCGAAATCTAATTTCCCAACGCACCAAAGAGGCTTTAGCAAGACGCAAAGCTGAAGGTCAAATACTTGGCAGGCCAAAAGGCAGTAAATCCCAAATCCGCAAACTATCAGGGAAAGAGGATGAAATAAAAGGATTTATAAATAAAAGAATTTCATATAGCGCAATAGGCAGAATTTTGGGTGTACATAGGCTAACGGTATCATCATTTATTAAAGAGAAAGTAGTATGAATTAAGATTTTGAGTCAAAAGGAGATTACTGCCGCCTTCGTTCTAAACCCATCGAATTCGATGGGTTTAGAATAGGTATTGTTCAGTTTTTCCTAATCCTACAGCCCGTGGTTGTTCAAGATGTTCGCTTGCGGCATCTTGAACTTTGGATAAAAGCCCTTTTATAAAAGGTTTTGAAAAACCAATGATAAAAAGCAGTTATGTATTGTGGGCTAAAGCCTATAATAAGATATTTAAAATACCCCGCCCTAAAGGTGCGGGGCACCCTGTAAAAACAGGCAGGGCAGTTACTATAAGTAACCACCCTGCTGCGTAGGCCCCAGGCCGCAGCCCAAAGCTATGCAAAGATAAAGTTTCTATAATAATTTCAAATATACCCTGCATTAAAACCCGCCCTGCTATCCGCGGGGTTGCTTTCACCCTGGCGTCCCACGTGTCCCTTCGGTCACTTGTATTCTAAGCCTTAAGCCTCGTTTTGGTACAACCAGTAAATACTTGCCAGGTTTATTTCAGTTTCTTCAGGTTAGGGTTTGCTGTTAATGATCGCATTTGGGTAATAGCTATTTGGTTAAGCTTTATAAGCCTTTCGCTTTGGGGTAATTCCATTCTTATAAATTCGGCATTCATGCTTTCCATATTTGCCAATACCAAAAGCTGCTCTATGGTTGCCTGGTCCCTTATGTTTCCATCCGCGCCTGGGTTTTGGTCGCGCCATTGTTTGGCTGTTTTGCCAAAAAGGGCCACGTTTAGTACATCAGCTTCGTTGGCATATACAAAACCGGCTTGCTCCCTGGTAATATTTTGCGGAATAATATGCTCTTTTATGGCGTCAGTGTGTATCCGGTAATTAATTTTAGATAGGGTCCTGTTTAAATTCCATGCTAACGAAAGGCGGTCATTTTCATCTTCTTTAAGCCGCTGGAACTCTTTAATGAGATATAATTTAAAAGCCTGGCTTACCCATGATGCAAATTCAAAAGCAATATCTTTATGGGCATATGTCCCCCCATTATTGCCTGCTTTTGATATTAAGCCTTTGGCATTGGTAGCTTCAATCCATTTGGACGGGGACAGGGTAAATGAATTAGCGCCTGCTTCAAAGAGAAAGGAGTCGAATTCGACCCCTTTGAAACCGGGGTTATTTAACTGTTCCCAAAGTCCTAAAAATTCAATAGTAGTGCGCGAACGCATCCAGTTTTTTACAACATCCTTGGGTTCTTCAGTATTTTTATTCCTGGCAATATCTGTTAAAGAAATAAAATCGTCATTTCCTGCTTTAATAACAGTAACCGTTATTCCTTTTACAATTATAGCTTGTTGTTTTGCCATATTAAAAATTAGCAGCGTGATTCTGTTTTAGGTGTAAGCGAAAAACTGTTTGCCCCCGCCATATTTTTAATTCCGTCGAATTCGATGGAATTAAACCCGGGATTATTAAATTTTTCCCATAGCCCTATAAATTCAATAGTGCTTCTATTTCGCATCCAGTTTTGTAAAATATAATCGCTCCTTTCACTATCGCGGTACCGGGCAATATCCGTGAGGGAAATAAAATCATTTTTATTTTCAGAGAAAATAACAACAGTAGTTCCCTGTACATTTATCGTTGTCTTTTTTTCTTCATAAATAAAAGTAACTTTTCAAAGCCAATGAAGATAGAGATATTTTATAAAATTAAAGCCTGTTTGTAATTATACATTGGTGCAATAACCAGCCTGCAGGCGGATGTGAATCTACCAATTATTTTAGTTAAGTATAAAACATTTTTACTAAAATATTTGGTAATTTCAATTGCATTTAGTAAATTACAGCTATGTTTTGGCCTAAATCAGTTGATTTGTTTTATTCGTGTGTCGTTATAATTCGTGTTATGGGAACTAAAAAAAACAAAAAAAATATGCTTATTTGTACGGATGTGTACGGTTTGGGTTTATTTTATCGGGCTTTCTATTTTTTATAGGGGCATAATCTTACAAAAACGTTGTCATTGGTGTATAAGTGTAAGATTTAATAACCAACAAGCCTTTGAATAACGGCCAAGGAGCCAGGAATCTTGGTGGAAAGACCCCGAGGGTTTCGAAAACCCTCGGGGTCTGGTGAGAAATCACCCAACATTGGCGAAAAAAAATTCGCATAATAGAAAGGCTTCTTCGCAAAGTCTCCCTCCACCGGAGGGAGATTTAGAGGGAGGCCGCCTTAAAAAACACCCTTCACGCGTAACATTTTGTAACGTACCCCGGTACCTGGCTTTTTGTTGCCATAACTCAAGAGAGTGAATAACTAACAAAGAGCAAGGAATCTTGAAGAAAAAGAAAAAATAACCAAACCACAGCGTGTTTACAAGCTGACATAAAACGGTAGTTTAGGTCCCGAAAAAACAAAGCATGCAACCGTTGTTAAAATATCACAAAGTGATCCCTTTGGGATAAACAGCATCGGATATGCAGTATCACGCAAGAAGATAAAGGGTAAAATAAATCGAGGTTACACAGGGGGAGGCGCTGGCACTCCCGATGTAATCGGGATTGAACTTTTCTTTTGTTTCTTTTATTTTTTCAAGAAAAGAAAAGAAAAAACACAACAATTAAGCATGATTAACATAAATAATACAATAATAAAAACGAAAAAAACGAATATAATGTTGTTGGTCAGGCGACACAACAACAACAGAGGGTCTTCAATCCTCATAATCCCCGCCTGAATGACACAGTCGGGCAGGCTATAAATCCACCCAAAACCTGTCCCGACAAATTCGGGATCGTGGTTCAGATAATATCCGTACAAAAACGTTGTCATTGGCGTACCATTGTACGGGCTGTAAACGAACAAGGGTTTAATAACGAACAAGGTGCAAGGAATCTTGAAGAAAAAGAAAAAATAACCAAACCCACAACGTATTTACAAGCTGACATAAAACGGTAGTTTAGGCTACGAAAAAACAAAGCAGGCAACCGTAGCCAAAACACAAAGATCAACGAATATGCAGTATCACGCAACAGAGCAAAAAGTAAATAAGATCGCCGTTGCATAGGGGGAGGCGCTGGCACCGGGCAATCGTGCTGTGCGTTTCGCCCGCCCGAACGTACCCTTATCGGTACGGGCGGGGATTGCCCTTGAATTTCTTTTGTTTCTTTTATTTTTTCAAGAAAAGAAAAGAAAAAGCACAAAAGATTAGCGTGTTTAAAATGTATAACGAAAAAATAAAACCAGAAAAAAGTGAATATAGTGTTGTTGGTCAGGCGACGCAACAACAACAGACAGATAATTACATGCTGAAAACTTGGTGAAAAAACACCCTTCATGCGTAACATTTTGTAACGTACCCCGGTACCTGGCTTGTTATTGCCCTAAATGAAGGGCTTAATAACGGGCAAGGAACAATGAATTTTAAATGTAAGGAGTTTTATAAGGGCAAAGTCTTACAAAAACGTTGTCATTGGCGTAAACCTGTAAGATTAAATAACAAACAAGGAGCAAGGAATTTCGAAAACTGAAGGAAAAGAAGAATGCAGGGTCACAGAATTAAAAGAGTTATGATCCCTCACGTGCTGGATTTTTCTCAGCGCCATGAGCCATGGACTATGGACTATGGGCAATGGACTATCCCCCCTAAATTCCGTTCAAATCCTTCTGCAAAATATCCTGAAGTTGCTTTTGATAAGTATAGCTTACCGGTATTGTTTTAGATGCAATTGTAATGGAGTTTTTATTCCAGCTGCTTATTTTATTTACCGGCACTATGTAAGAACGGTGAACACGTACAAATTTTTGTATGGGCAATTTATCAAGCACCATTTTCATACTCATGTGTATAAGCATAGGCTTTGTACCTGTATATATTTTTATATAGTCATCAAGCGCCTCTATCAATTCAATGTCTTTAAAAAATATCTTGTTCCACTGGTAATTATATTTTACAAACAGGTACCCTTCATTTACCTCTTTATTTAAACGGTATTCGTAAAGGTCCTTTGCTTTATTAACAGCTTTAAGAAAGCGCTCATAATCAAAGGGTTTTACCAGGTAGTCAACTGCATCAAGATTAAAACCTTCGACAGCGTACTGGCTAAACGCCGTAGTAAAAATTACAATGGGCTTAACTGAAAGGTTGTTTACAAACTGAAGGCCGGTTTCATCAGGCATCTGTATATCTACAAATAAAAGGTCAACAGGATTATTTTCAATAAAATCCTTGGCTTTTGTTATGTCGGTAAATGTGGCGCAAAGCTCAAGCTGGCCAGTTTGCTCAATATAACTTTTAACAAGGTGCAATGCTAAAGGTTCGTCATCAATCGCTACACATTTCATATCAAATCATTTTAACAGGTTAGCCATATCATTTTCCGCCAAATTCGGCGTGCTTGCCTGTATCGCAAGCGTTACATTATATTTATCGGGCGACTCGGCAATGGTGAGTTTATGTTTACCGGGGTACAATAATTCAAGCCTCCTGGTGGTATTGCTTATACCGGTGCCGGTGCCTTTGTTTTTTTGAAGATTGGGAAAAATCGTATTTGTGCAGCTAAAGGTAATTTGTTTATCAGCTACTATAATTGATGCGCAAATAACAGATTCATGATGTGTGCTAATACCATATTTAAACGCGTTCTCAATAAAAGGTATTAACAGCAAAGGGGCTATGTGAATGTTGTCTGTATCGCCTTCCGTTATAAACTTTATATAAACATTTTCCGTAAGCCGTATTTTTTGCATTTCTATATAATTCTTTATAAACTCAATTTCCTGGCTAAGGCTTACTGTATTGTTATTAGCGTCTTCCAGGGTATATCGCATAATACGCGATAATTTCATAACTGCATAAGCAGTTTGCTGGCTGTTAGCCAATGACAATGAGTAGATGCTGTTGAGTGAGTTAAAGAGGAAATGCGGGTTAACCTGCGATTTTAAAAATGAAAGTTCCGTTTGTAACTGTTGCTTGGTTATTTCTTCTTTTTTTTCTTCCGCTGAAAACCACTGATTAACAATATTTGACCCCAGGCCTACCACGAATGTTAATAAAAATAATGCCATTGGGCCGGTTGAAAAATATCTTGGGCCTGTAAGAACGTAGCCCGGATTTTTTGCAAGCACCTGCTTAAGAAAAGTTTTAAATTCTGTTGAGTTTAACCACTCCCTGTGCTCTCTTGAATACAGCGTTATGTAATAAAGTATGGTAAGATAAAGAAAGAAACAGGCGGTTACTATAGCTATATATAAAATGGTTTTTTTGTGCGCAAGAATACGTGGTATCAGGTAACCTTTATTAAAGTAGTAAAAATTTGTGACCAGTATAATGGTAACAATGTATGAATATACAAACCGGTCACTTTTAAGCGCCTTTCCCAGATTTTCGGGGAGAAAATAAAACCAGTCTGTTTTTGAAACTATTACATCCCTGTTAAATGGAAACAAAATAAACGGAAGCCACAGAAAACATACCCATGCTATCACTGCCAAAATAACCTGTACTGTCTTATTTGTCTTTTTCAATATGAAGCCCTCTTTAAATACAGCAATTTATTGCAAATACTAACGTAGTGCATTTAAAATATGCTGAAATCTTTTTTTAGATAAGAATAGGGGAAATTTCGGTGAAGAAAGAAGGGAGGTTTCCAGTTTCCCCTAATGGGTCACTTTGTGACAGTTTTCAGTCTCCAGTTTAGAATACAAATCCCACGCTAAGTGTCTTCAATAAAATGTCAATAACTGAAAACTGGCAACCGGAAACTGTCACAAAGTGACCCATTAGGGGAAACCTGTATTTTAGTATGATTCATTCTCATTCGGGAAATCCTGGCTTTTAATATCAGCTACATAATGCTGCACAGCGCCGGTAACCTGCTCGTATAAATTAAGGTATTGCCGTAAAAACCTTGGCTTAAATTCAGTATTTATGCCCAGCATATCGTGCATTACCAATACCTGGCCATTGCAAAAGCCGCCGGCGCCTATGCCTATTGTTGGTATGGTAAGCGATTCGCTTACTTCTTTTGCAAGCACTGCAGGTATTTTTTCCAGCACTATACCAAAACAGCCCGCTTCTTCAAGTAATTGGGCGTCTTTTTTTAATTTGTTTGCCTCGGCTTCTTCTTTTGCGCGAACGTTATACGTACCAAATTTATAAATACTTTGGGGGGTTAAGCCCAGGTGCCCCATTACGGGTATCCCTGCCGATACAATTCTTTTAACGCTGTCAATCTCTTCTTCACCACCCTCCAGTTTTACTGCGTGTGCGCCGGTTTCTTTCATAATGCGGATGGCTGATGCAAGTGCTATTTCAGAATTGGATTGAAAAGAGCCGAAAGGAAGGTCAACCACTACAAGGCAACGGTTTACAGCCCTTATTACTGAAGAGGCATGGTAGATCATTTGCTCCAGCGTTATTGGCAGCGTAGTTTCGTGGCCTGCCATTACATTGCTGGCGCTGTCGCCTACCAAAATAACATCAATGCCTGCCTGGTCGAATATTCTTGCAAAAGAAAAATCATACGCAGTGATCATAGATATTTTTTCGCCTGCTGCCTTCATCCGCTGAAGGGTATGGGTAGTAACCTTTTTAGTTTCTTTTGAGACTGACATCTGAATGTAATTTGAGGTAAATGAATAATGGGCTGAATATGCTCCTGCGTTAGAATAAAACATATCCAGATGTCAAAGGAGGTGCAAGGTAAGGAGTTTTGTTGGAAAGAAAGACGGGAAAGACCGAAAGTCGGAAAGTCTGGAAGATGGCAAGTAAAGGCTAATTGATATTTTGAGTTAAATATTAGCGGCGTTGAAACTCAAATATCCTGCCAGTTTATATCTCTTTAACTGCTTCTTCTAAATTTTCTTGTCCTGAACTCACGTTAATTAAGCTAAATTTGTAAAGAGTGGCGCATTGATCTTTGGCGTTACTTTTTTATATCGTAGTAAAAAATAGATGTATGGTTCAAACTTCCATAGCAAGCAACAATAACAATATTCTTATATTACCGTTGCCCGAACAATACCGGGGAAAAGATATTGAAGTGCTTATTTATTCAAAAGACGAACTAATGGCTCCCATGCAGCCAGGATCACCAGTCACGATGGGAGACTTTATAGGTACAATTTCTGACGGAGATGCGTCGCAACTCCGCGCTCATACTGAACAAGCAAGAAAAGAATGGGACAGGGATTTTTAGTTGATACCAATGCAGTAATTGATACATTGAATAATAGCTTACCGCCAAACGGTAGGGTCTTTGTGGCTTCTTTGCCCGTCCTCATTTCAGAAATAACACACATAGAACTTTTAGGGTGGCCAAATGCTTCACCATTGCAACTTGCGCCGGTAAATAATTTTATAAGCCACGCGACCCTTCTCTCCATTGATAGGGCAGTTGTACTTAAAACAATTGAGATAAGGCAAACACAAAAAATAAAGCTTGGCGATGCAATCATCGCAGCTACTGCTCTTATACACAATTTAACGCTCATTACACGAAATACTGAGGACTTTAGCTTCATTCAGGGGCTAAGCTTGATTAATCCGCATAGTTTGTAATGCAAGTAGCCGTTTGAAGAGATGGGGTTGCTGCATTTACGCTGCCATCTCCTTTTACTCATACTCCCGGTATGCACCAAAATTGGCCAGCCGGTCCTCGCCAAGTTGCGGCGGTACAGGTAAAAACGGAATATTTAGCTTTTGCGTTATTTGCAGCCAAAGTGCAGTGCGTGTATATGTTTGGTGCACCTTTTGAAAATCAGTTGATAATAATAACTCTTTCGCGTGGCTGACTTCTCCTTTATCAATTAAAAGCTGAACCCTTCTTTCTATTACCCATTCATCTTTAAGTGCAGCAACCCTGTCAAGCCATGCTTCACGCTCTGCAATTGTTTGTAAACCCGCGCTGCGCAATAGTTTATCTCTTTCCACAACAACCTGGGGATGTATTTGCAACCAGGGCTCTGTAACTGATTCTATTGCCGCGAGTGCAGCGGCAGTATCCCTATTTTGTTTTAATAAACGCGCCTGCAAGACCTTTGCGACGCCTATATTGCAGGTACCAAGCACTTTAATGGCTTCTTCTTTTTTTGCACGGCCTGCCAGCCATGTGCCATAATAAAATTTCCACAATTCCCTTACTGGGCCACTACTGTGTGATATTGCATATTTAAATGTTTCATCCAGCCCTTCCATGCCCGACGGTGGCCAAAGATTTTCATCTATGGAAGGCGGTTGAGGCAGCACTGCTTTTTGCCTGTAAGCTTGCTGCAGGGCCTGCCATACCTGCACTTCACCTGCCCTTGCCCAGGAAAATAAAGGAATAGCTGAAAGCGGCCGCAGCGCAGCAGAAGGCACTTTTAAAGAATAAATATCTAATGGTTTATCGGTGGGTATCCAATATTCTGTATGATACCTTATTTGCTTAGGCTGCAGGCCTAGTTTGATAGATTGGTCGGCAATGGGGCCTCCCTGTATCTCGATATATGTTTGATGTTTAGCGGTACTTAATACAGCCCATGCGCTGTCATCACTAACACCATAACTCCACAATTTTATTCCCGGGGCAATTTTTTCATCTGCAATATGGTAAAGCCCTGTTCCGTAGGATGGTGTAAACGCGCCAAAAGCATTGGCATCTTTTGTTCTCCAAAAAAAGCCGGTCATTTCTTTAATATCCGCCTGAGTTTTTGGCCCTTGCTGTTGCCAGTCTATAGTGTCAATTTTAGAGGAATGAGATAATACGCTTCCGTTAGGAAAATAATATTTGGTATCCGGCGCAGCAGGCAATGCTGCATTTGACCACGACATCCAGGGATATGTTTCGGTTCCTGGATTATAAAATACCACACGCTGCGTTAAATAATCATCATTGGAACCTAAAGAATATTCAACGCTCCATTGCATACCAAAATGCAATTCCCTTTCTCCGCAGGTAACATAAGTCCTGCCAGCCATGCTGTCAATTTTGTACAACAGCTTTTCATTTTGCGTAGGGGAATGTGATATGGGAAAACTTACTTCAATACCGCCTGCCACAAAATAAAAACGGGGCAAAATTCTTGTATAGCGTATTACTTCGGGCCGGTACAATACTTCTTTACCGGATGGTTTGTATATAAGTGACAGCACTTTGCCGCCCAGGTCGGGGCAAATAGTGGCTTTCAACAACCTATTTTCCAAAACAATAAAGCGGTATTTTTTTAGTACAGGCCTGTTTGAAGTTTCGCTATAACTTACATAAGGATAAACCCCATTGGCATCATAAGCAGTAGGGATGGGGCCCGCGGGGGTTAGCTCGTGTGTAAGAATATAATCTTCATATGTTGTACAACTAACTTTTGCCTGCCCAATACAATTGTGCATAAAGAAGAACAAGCAAAATATAAACAGTAATTTATCTTTCATTGAAGAAGATTAAAGATTTGAATATCCTATAGGTCTGATGCTCTCCGCCAGGCCGGGATGATGCGTCACCTGCCTAATATATCTGTTAATTCTTCTATCATCCTGTTACCCTTCTCAATATCCTGTTTTAACTTATCCTCGATAAAGGTTTTTTCTGTAACAAGCGATGCCAAGTGCTCGTCAAATGCAGTGATCAGTTCCTTTACTTTTTTATCTGCTGATCTTGCAGCAAGCTCTCTTATCATTCTTATCTTCTCATAATCAGCTATACCCTGTCTTAATGTTTCAAACCGTATGCAGCTATTACCACCCGGGTAAACCATGTAGCAATCGCCTGCTGGCCAGCTTCCGTAACGCGCATCCCTTACAGGGTCTGCAGGCCACGAATCGTATGCCCAGCGCAGGAAACCGCTGTAGCCGTGTGCAGCGGAATACCAGCTTATCCACCTGCCTTCAATGGGAGGGGAGAATACAAAGTTGTTTGGCTTTGCAGGGTTGCAGCACACATAAAAAGTTGTTGTAAGGCCTTTTAAAGCCCTTGCTTTTGTTTCCTCAACAGTAGATTCGTTACCATACAAAAAGCAATAGTCATCCAGCAATCCGTCAAGTTCTTTATGCCAGTTGCCTGCATAAGTTATTTTCCAGGTTTTATTATTATCTTTTATCACTTTAATGGCTGCCAATGTTTGATCCATGGCATTTTCATTAATGCCAAGATAAGTTTTATTAAGCCATCCTTTTTTTTCAAGATGTGCCCTCAGATCATTCAAAAAAACATTCCAAACATTTTTAAACATATCCGATTCCGGCGGCCATGTTTCGTATATATAATTGCCTGTTTTTTCGTCTGTATAACGAAACCTGTTGCCCCAGGGCAAAGGTGTATAAATAGTAATGGCTTTATCAATGCCAACGCTCATCGCCAATTCAACATACTGGTCAAAAATATTGTAGCTGAATTTCCATGAGCCGTCTTTGCGTTTTACCCAGTCTATCATTCCCCTTTCAATAGCGTATTCATTATCGCCCCACGGGGAATGTACGCCATACGTGGTAATGTATTTGCCACCTGCATCAGCGTATAGCTGCAAATGTTTTTTAAGCAGGGCCTTATGCTCGGCGCCCCATGGCTGCACATGATAATAATCGGCAATTACCCATGGGTTCTGCCAAAGGTCAAGCCTGTATTTCCATTCATGCGGCGGTGGCAGCAACATATTCTGCACTTTTATATGAATATGCAAAACGACATTGCCGCTTGTTGATGTTGTTTCAATAGTACCGCTATATACGCCCGGTTGAGTGCCTGCGGGAATATTACAGCTTACCCATACAGGCCTTACTGTTTTGCCCGGAACATCAAAATTTTCAAATGCTTCAAACCTGTCTGGCATAAGGTAGCCGTCTTTATAAGGTGTTTCACTACAAACCGCGTCGGACGATCCATAGGGATAGTTGGCCAGCACGTAACGAACCATGTTTAGCTGTATATTGCTTTTATCGAGATCTGCACCTTTTTCGTTCACCAGGTTATTTATTTTAAAACGCACCTGTTGCAAAGTATCCGGCGACCACACCACTATTTGCGTGCTAATGCGCTCACCCTTCCAGCCTGTGGCTTCCCATATAGCTTTTTCATTTTCTATAGCAGGTACCTCAGTTCTAAAGTATTTTGTATCGGTTGAGCCAAATGCGGCGTGCAGCCCTGCTTTTTGGTTTAGCCACGCGGCAGGGTTTACCGACGTATCAAAAGTATATTCCGGCTGGTAATGCGGGCCCGTTACAGGAAGAAGCATTGAATCAATACGGCCTTCATGTACCTGCCCATATAACTGTTTGAGAGAACATTGTGTAATGAGAAAGATAAATAGCAGTTTTCCTATTTTCAAGTGACAAGCAATTTAAAAGATCATTATTAATATATACTGCCTTTTACCAGGCTTAATAAATTTGTACAACATGCTGATGAACGAATGAGATAATTGCCCGCGAAACAAAACATCCATTTCTCACCTTTGGCTTTTCACCTTCTCATTCCGCATGAAATGCCTCTTTGATAGTGCCGCAGAAACCTGTTTCTATCATTTTTTCTGCAAGAAGGATCATGTTTTTAAAAGCCTTGGCGTTGCTGATGCCATGGCCAATGATAACAGGCTTTGATACCCCAAGAACAGGCGTCCCCCCGTAATTTTCATAGTGAAAGCGGTGCAGGTATTCATCATCCTGCAAATTGCGGGTTTGGGCTATATCATAAATAGATTCCGCCATTTTTAAAACAACATTGCCGGTAAAGCCATCACAAACGGTAACGTCTGCTTTATCGTGCACAAGGTCGCGGCCCTCAATATTGCCAATAAAATTTATAAAGGTATTTTCTTTCAGCAGGGGATAAGTGCTTTGTGCAAGCAGGTTGCCTTTGCCTTCTTCTTCGCCAACATTTAATAACCCAACACGGGGGTTAATAATGTTAAGTATGTTTTTAGCGTATAAACTGCCAAGGGTGGCAAATTGATTCAGTTGCTCAGGTTTGCAGTCTGCATTCAGGCCAACATCAAGCAGTAAACCGGTGCTGCCGTTTAATTTGGGTACAACTGTGGCAATGGTAGGGCGCAATACACCTTCAATGGCCTTTATGGTGTACATGGTGCCCACAAGCATAGCGCCTGTATTGCCTGCGCTAATAAAGGCATCTGCCTTGCCGGATGCTAATAAATGAAAACCGATGGCGATGGAAGATCTTTGCTTTTCTTTTAAAGCTTTGGTGGGATGCTCGTGGTAACCAATTACCTCCGGGGCATGAATTATCTTAATATTTTCATTTTCAAAAGATAAACTGTATTCGTCAAGTAAGGCTTTAACCTGGGTTTCGTCGCCTACGCACAAAATATTAGCGGCATGCACAGTATGTTGCATATACAGTTGAAGACCCTTCACCGCTTCAAGCGGTGCAAAATCTCCACCCATCATGTCAATTGCAATATTCATTCAGCAAGCAAATTATATATACAACTAAGACTAAGCTTTTAACGGCGCTTTCTCAGACACCAGCTTTCCTTTGTAGTATAATTTGCCTTCGCTTACATGCGCGCGGTGGCGAACATGCAATTCGCCTGTTGTAGAATCTTTGCTTAAAGTAACTTCCTCAGCTTTATAATGTGTTCTTCTTTTCGCACTTCTTTGCTGGGAGTGCCTGCGTTTGGGATTTGGCATAATGCTTATTTTATCTAATAAAAAATTTTATTCTAAGTTCTTAAATTTATCAAGAGCTTTCCAAACAGGGTTATTGTCTTTTCCTGTTTCTTCTTCCATCTTTCTCAACTTTTCCAATACTTCTATATTACACTGCGGGCCGCCCATTTCGTCTTCAGCACACATTTTTTGCATCGGAATACTAAGGTTTATAAATTCATATATCCAGTCTTCCACTGCTATATGGCTTTCTGTTTTACTTATGTAAAATACATCAGGGTCTTCTTCCTGGGCATTCATTACCTCCGGTTCTTCCACCATCTTCACTATCACCTTAAATTCGTCCCATAGCTGCAGGGATAATATGTTGCCGCATCTGTCGCAATTTACATCCACCTGTCCATCAACATCAAATTTCAATAACATGAAACCGTTGTTTTTTTCCAGGTGCAGCTTTATTTTGGCGCTGCAATTGGTAAAATCCTGCTCCCCGTAATTTGCAAAGAACCTGTTATCAATAAAGTATTCAAATACATGAATACCTGGTTTTAGCCCTACAAATGCAATCTCAAACTCTCTCCGGTGGCTCATGATTCATTTTTTTGGGCTGGCAAAGGTAATTAATAAACCGCTTTTAACCAAAGTAAAATAGTAATTATAAAAAAACGGTGTTAATTGCATAAACTTTAATAAAGATAACTGGTTTTCAGGGCCGCCCGGATGATCGGTCGGACGGGCAGTTAATTTTCAGGAATGAATAGTTTTAACAGGATTTCAAAAACGGGTACACAACAATGAAACAAAACAGTAAGGGGCCCATTTGGCGAAAATTAGTTGTTTTAGTAATAGTTGCAGCGCTAATTAAACTGTTCTCATTTTTCAGTGGCTTGGTTGAAACAGTGTATTCAACCCACATTTACCCCGGTATTGCCATTACTTTACGTGTGTTAACGGGCTGGTTACCTTTTAGCCTGGGTGATGTACTTTATGCACTTGCAGTTATTTGGCTCACAATAAGACTGGTAGTTTTAATAAAGATCCTTATTCAAAAGAAGGGCAATTGGCACGGTTTCTTTTATGGCGTAGGCAAGGCTGTTGTTTGCGTTTTATGGATATATATAATATTTAATGTTTTTTGGGGATTGAATTATGACCGTTATGGCATTAGTTATCAATTAAAGCTAAAGCAGGATAAATATTCAACTGGTGAGCTTAAGCATATTACGGCCTTATTGCTTGATAAAGTAAATTACTCCCGGAGGGCCCTTGGTGATAGTTCTTTCGTTTATCCCCCCTACCACAAAATGTTCCTGGAGGCCGAAGAAGCCTACGACAGCGCCGTTATAAAATATCCTTTTCTGCAATACAAAAGCCACAGTATTAAAAAATCGCTTTATAGCAAAATGGATAATTATTTTGGCTTTTTGGGCTATTACAACCCATTTACGGGCGAAGCGCAGGTTAATACTGAGGTGCCTGCCTTTGTTATTCCCTACACAGCTTGCCACGAAACAGCGCATCAATTAGGGTACGGAAGTGAGAGTGAAGCCAATTTTGTAGGATATCTTTCAGCCAAAGCCTCAAAAGAAATGATATTCCATTATTCTGCTTATTTTGACCTTTTTAGTTATGCCAACAGCGAATTATTTGTGCGCGATTCTGCTGCAGCCCGCAGTAATTACCGGGCGCTGGATACGCTGGTAAAGCGCGACTACCATATATACCGGGCATTTTTGCTGGCACACAAAAATCCCGTTGAACCCATTATTAGCCTTTTTTACGGCGAATATTTAAAAGCAAATAAACAGCCTAAGGGCATTGAAACTTATAATGAAGTGGTTGCGTGGCTTATTGCTTATGAGAAAAAGTATGGGGAGATATAAAAAAGTCAGAAAGTCAGAAAATCCGTAAGTCAGAAAGTCTGGAGCAGGGGCTAAACGCTGGTTCCCCGAACTTGCGAACTTCTTCTGAAACTTGTGAACTCGGGGAACTTTGGAACTTTTTTGAACGGCAGTTAACGCTCTTTGCCGTCTAACCCGTCAGTAAGCAAATCTGCGATATGCACTTCAAGTGCCCTGCTTATTTTATGAAGGGTAGTAAGCGTTACGTTTGTTTTACCGGCCTCGATCCTCGACATGCTGGCCTTTTCAAAATTACATAGTATTGCCAGATCATTTTGCGACAAATGTTTGTTTGTGCGAATTCTTTTGATCTTAGATCCTAACTCAGTAAGTAGTTTTGTTTCCTCCATGATGGCTGACGGTTTCAAATATCAGCAAGTTATAGGGAACTCCGGTTGTCGTAAATGACAATTGTTTAGTTGGCGGCTGATTATAATCATGTTTTAATCACTTTGCTAATAATCACTTAGTAATGGCGCTTTGGCTACCAAAAAATAAAAAAATCATTAAATATCTAACAAATAATTGCAGTTGTTGCTTTTAATAACAACCTTTAGGTATAAATATTTGGTATTTCCCAATGTCCCAGAACAACTTAGGCAACGGTATTGGTACTACAACAAATCCTTCTTCAAAGGAACTCCTTCAGCCTGCCGGCGATATTATTAGCCTTTTTGTAGATAATGTAAAGGACTATGCCATTTTTATGATAGATGTTAATGGTTTTATTACAAGCTGGAATGCAGGCGCCAGAAATATTAAAGGGTATTTCGCCAAAGAAATTTTGGGAAAGCATATTTCAGTGTTTTATACCCCTGAAGATGTTGAGCTTGGCGTTCCCTTAAAGAATTTGGAAGAAACGGCCAGGCACGGGCGTTTTGAAACTGAAGGATGGCGTGTACGTAAAAATGGATCACTATTTTGGGCAAACGTTGTTTTTACTGCTTTATACAATGCTGAAGGCAGTTTAATAGGTTTTGCAAAAGTTACACGTGATATTAGTGAGCGTAAAAAAGCAGAAGAAAAGATAGCCCATATTGCAAATTTGCTTGAAAAGGCTTCGGATGCTATTTATTCCATAGATGCATCAAATTGCATTTTGACCTGGAATAAAGCTGCAGAAATACTGTATGGATATACCCGTGATGAAGTTTTACAAAAGGCCGCCGCTGAAATATTAAAACCCGAAATACCCATTAGACACGGGACGGAGATAAAAAAAGAACTTGCCGAAAAAGGGTTTTGGAAAGGTGAGTTAGTACACACGCGAAAGGATGGAGCGAGACTTTGGATATTTGCCTCTATAACCATATTAAAAAATGAAAAAGGAGAAGAAGAAGAGTCAGTTTGTATTTGCCGCGATATAACCGAATTAAAAAAGGCCGGGGAAGAAGTGAAACGGGTAAATGAAGAATTAAAGCAGCTTAACAACGAAAAGTTGCATTATAGTTTAAAAGAAGTTTCAGATTATAAATATGCGCTGGATAAAGCCTGTATAGTGGCAATAACCAATCAAAAAGGCATCATTACCTATGTAAATGAAAATTTTTGTTCTATCTCAAAATACAGTGAAGCCGAGTTGATAGGGCAGGACCACCGCATTATTAATTCGGGCTATCATTCCAAAGAGTTTATACGCAGGTTGTGGGTTACAATAGGTAACGGAATAACCTGGAAAGGTGAAATTAAGAATAGGGCAAAAGACGGTACTTATTATTGGGTGGATACAACCATTGTTCCCTTTTTGAATGAACATGGAAAGCCTTATCAATATGTGGCTATAAGGGCGGATATCACGGAAAGAAAAAATGCAGTAGAGGAACTAAAAAAATTAAATGAGCAGCTTGAAGAACATGTAAATAACCGTACCCAACTACTTGAGCTTGCAAACAAAGAACTGGAATCTTTTTCTTATTCTGTTTCGCACGATCTGAGGGCTCCGTTGCGTGCAATAGGGGGGTATTCCAGAATATTACAGGAAGATTATGAACAAGTGCTTGATGCAGAGGGCAACAGGCTGTTAAACAACATTATAACCAATTCAAAAAGAATGGGCAGGTTAATTGATGACCTGCTTTCATTTTCAAGAATGAGCAGAAAGGAAATAACCCAGACCGATATAAATATGTATTTATTGGTAAATGAATGCCTGGAAGAATTATTTTTTGATAAAAGCAGCCACAATTATACAGTTGATATCGGCGACCTGCATGCATGCTTCGGCGATTCAACCATGCTTAAGCAAGTATGGCAAAATCTTCTCGACAATGCGATAAAATATTCTTCCAAAAATGCTAAGCCACATGTAGTAATAGGCAGCAACGATGATGGTCTGTCGACAATATATTATGTAAAGGATAATGGTGTAGGCTTTGATATGAAGTATGTGCATAAATTATTTGGGGTTTTTCAGCGTTTACACAGTAATGAAGAATTTGAGGGTACCGGGGTTGGCCTGGCCCTTGTTAAACGCATCATTAATAAACACGACGGGAATGTTTGGGCTGAAAGCGAGCCGGGCATAGGTTCAACATTTTATTTTAGCATACCTAAAAATATTACAGCATGAATAATAGCGAAGTAGAGATCTTATTGGTTGAAGATAACATGAACGACGCCGAATTAACCATAAGGGCCTTAAAAAAAATAAACCTTGCCAATAAATTAATCCATTTGAAAGATGGGGCTGAAGCACTTGATTTTCTTTTTGCGGTTGGCAATTATTCTGAACGTTCTGTATCACAAATGCCGAGGGTTATTCTGCTGGATATAAAAATGCCTAAAGTTGATGGCATTGAGGTTTTACGGCAGATAAAAGCCGTTGAAATAACTAAAAATATACCTGTTGTAATTATGACTTCATCAAAAGAGCAGCAGGACATTATCAACAGTTACCACCTTGGGGTTAACAGTTACGTTGTAAAGCCTGTGGAGTTTGAGAATTTTGCAAAAGCTGTAAGCGAGTTGGGTATGTACTGGCTGTTAATAAATGAAACTATACCGAAAAGCAAGTAGTTTGTGATCTTGAATTTATACAAGATTATTATATGTTAACTTTATATATCCAAATATCCTTAAAAAGCCTTGTCAGCAGGCAGTAACGATCGTGAGGATTATTTTTTAAAAAAATAATTATGGGGCAATTACTGCGCATCCTGCATCTTGAAGATATTGCAACCGACGCCGAATTAATTGAACGGCAATTAAAAAAATCTGCCTTAAATTTTGAAATAACCGTCGTTGATAACAGGCAATCTTATATTGAAGCCCTTGAGAAATTCAGGCCTGATATTGTTCTTTCCGATAATTCCCTCCCGTCATTTAATGCAATGGGAGCTTTGAATATTTTGCAGCAATTGAAAATGAATATTCCCTTTATACTGGTAACGGGTAATATTTCAGAAGAGTTTGTTGCTGAAATAATAAAATCGGGCGCAACAGATTATATTTTGAAGGACAGGCTGCAGCGTTTACCCAACGCTATTGCAAGTGCTATTGATAAATTCAGGCTGGAAAAAGAAAAGCAACAATTTATTGCCGAAATAATTGCCAACGAATCTCTGCTGAAAACAGCCGAAAGAATGGCGCACATCGGCAGTTTTAGTGTTGATAAAAGAAACGTTGATCAAAATAAAAGAGGCGTTGATAAAACAGATGATATTGTTAAATGGTCAGATGAAGCATATAATATTTTTTGCTTTGAGAAGGGAGGAGTTAAACCTTCGTTTGCCAATTTTATGCAATGCATTCATCCTGAAGACCGTGAAATGGTTGCCAAAAGAATACAGGACGCAGAATTATCTGAAGGCTCTTTAAAGGTGCATTACAGGATAATTGATAAGGAGGGTAATGAAAAATATATCTACTCCGAAATGGTAATTGAGAGAGATGAAAAGCAACTACCCTTAGTTATAACAGGTTTTGTACACGATGTTACTGATATAAACCTCGCCGCGCAACTATTACAAAAATCAGAAGCTAACCTCAAAACCATTTTCGATAATACGGATACCGGGTACATGTTACTTACTCCTGACCGCAAGATCATTTCTTTCAATAACAAAGCAAACTTTTTTACCCTTGAATTTTACGGGAGAGAATTAAGGGAGGGAAGCCATCTTCACGAGTATCTTTCTGGAAAAAGAACTGTTTTAGTTGAGCAGGCATTTGAAATAGCTGCACGCGGTGAAAACACCAGTTATGAAACGAGCTTTTTTGATAAAGATGGCAATGTAAAATGGTATTATTCACGATGGTTTGGCACAATGAATGAGGATAGGGTAAACCTTGGGGTAATAGTTGCTATTTCAGATATCACTCATAGAAAGCTTGCAGAACTCGAAACGGAAAGAATTGCCCACGACCTGATACAACGAAATAATACACTTGAACAATTTGCTTTTATGGTTTCACATAATTTGAGGGCACCTGTAGCAAATATTATGAGTTTAACTGAAGTTTTAAGCACATGGAATGAAGATAAACCTGGAAAAGATATATTTCTGGATGCATTGTCAGCTTCTTCAAAAAAACTGGATGAGGTGGTGGTAGATCTTAATCACATTCTAAGAATAAGCCATGGGGTTAATAAAGAAAAAGAGGTTGTTTATTTTCAGCAGTTGGTGGAAGATGTGAAAGTTGACCTGGATTACTGGATAAAGAAAGAGATGGCCGTTATTAAAACTGACTTTACAAAAGTGATGAATATTTATTCTTTAAGAAGCCACCTGCGGGGTATATTTTTTAATCTTATATCTAACAGTATTAATTATAAAAGGCCATTTGTTACACCTGTAATTGAAATAAGCAGCCGGTCAGTTGGATCTAATGTTGAATTAACTTTTAAGGACAACGGGAAGGGGATTGACCTTGAAAAACATGGCAAACAACTATTCGGCTTATACCAGCGTTTTGATACTTCCGTGGAAGGAAAAGGCATCGGCCTCTGCATGGTAAAAACAAAGGTTGAAACGCTTGGCGGCGTTATTTCCGTACAAAGCGATGTAAATAAGGGCACCATTTTTACTATTGAATTACCTTTTTGAGCTATTCTATATTTAGTTGAATTTATTATCATCCAAAGAGGCTGCGTTACTATTTTAGAAATTTCGCCTGCAAAAACCCTTTCCGGGGTTTATTATCAAACTATTTGGTTGCAATTTCGCGCAATAAAGCCAGTGCCTGGCAGTAAAAAGGCTCCGGTTAACTCCAGTTAAATGTTACATCCTGCTCAATATCAGGGTGAATACTTTTAGCAACAGGGCAGGTTAAAGCAGCCTTTTGCAATATTTCTTTTTCCTTATCGTTTAATTTAAGAGTTACCGGAAAATGAAAATCTACTTTTATGCCGCCAACTCTCCTGGGTTCTGTTTTCATTATTTTGGTGATATCCACTTTAGTCCCTTCAAGGCTAATTTGCATATCCCGCGCTTTTATGCCCATGATAGTGAGCATGCAGTTGCCAAGAGAGGTTGCTAAAAGGTCGGTTGGCGAAAAACGCTCGCCTTTGCCCTGGTTATCTGTTGGTGCATCGGTTTCAATTATTGTGTTGCTTTGCAGGTGGGTTGCTTCGGTTCTTAACGCGCCTTTATAAATTATTTGTGAAGTCATTGCTCTATTTTTGTATAAATTTACGCCTATCAAATCATTTAATGTGAAGAAGATATATTTGGTAATGCTGCTGTGCGCAGCCACAGCTATGGTAAGCGCCCAGGCCCGAAAATCAAAGGAAGAACTAAAACAGGAGAGGAGAGACCGTATAAACAAACAGCTTAAAGAGGAAGAAGAAGGCGCTTTGGTCTATTCAAAACAATCTGCCTTTGGATTAAAGCTTGCCACTGACGGCTGGGGTATATTTTACGAACACGGAAAATATAAAACCATAACTAAAACAAACCTGTGGTGGCTTGAATTTGGCGAGCATAAAAATCATAAAGAAGAAAAGCAAACCCTGGTTGACCCTACCGGTACTTACCAGTTAGGCAACCCGGTTATATATGGAAAGATCAACAATTTTTATACGCTTAAGTTTGGCCTGGGCCAGCAATTGCTTATTGGCGGCAAGGGTAACAAAAATGGCGTGGCAGTTACTGCAATTTATGGCGGCGGCATAGCTATCGGCTATTTAAAGCCTTATTATATATCCGTTCAGGATGCCAGCGGCAACATATCCAATATAAAATACAGCGCTTCTACCGATAGCCTTTTCAGGGACCCAAGCATTATCATAGGATCAGGGGGCTTTACAAGAGGCTGGGGCGAAGGTACCGTAGTACCCGGTGTGCATGCCCGTATAGCGCTGCGTTTTGATTACGGCAGATATAACGAAACCCTTTCGGCAATCGAAGTGGGTGTTAATGCGGAGTACTACACAAAAGATATGCGTATAATGCTGGATGTACCTGCCCAACAATTTTTTATTAATACTTATGTGGCAATCGCTTTTGGCGGCAGGAAGTAGAAGATTTGAATATCGAACAAGGAACAAGGAATTTTGAACAACGAAGTAGAAGGAAAGAAGAATATCGAACAAGGAACAAGGAATTTTGAACAACGAAGTGGAAGGAAAGAAGAATATCGAACAAGGAACAAGGAATTTTGAACAAGGAAGTGGAAGGAAAGAAGAATATCGAACAAGGAACCAGGAGTTTTGAAGTGAACACAGAACATAAAACCCAAAACACAGAACCTGAACAAAAAGAGTATCCAGGAAATAGCACTAATTTGACGTGTCTTCTATAGCAATCATTTCTTACCAATCGCCTGTTTTTTATCACTAACATGCCAATTGCTTATTTTTGCATACCGAGAAGAAAAAAGGAGTAGAACAATACCATGGAAGGATCACTTATTGCAGAACCGGAAGTAAAAGTAAAAAAGCCTGATTGGCTGCGTGTTAAACTGCCTATTGGTGAAAATTATAAGCATGTACGCGGCCTTGTTGATACCCATAAATTACATACCATTTGCGAAAGCGGCAATTGCCCTAATATGGGCGAGTGCTGGGGTGCAGGCACCGCCACATTTATGATATTGGGTAATATTTGCACACGCAGTTGCGGGTTTTGCGCTGTTGCCACCGGCAGGCCCGAAGCCGTTGACTGGGACGAGCCCCAGCGTGTGGCTGAAGCCATCCATCTTATGAAAGTGAAACACGCGGTTATTACCAGTGTTGACAGGGACGAAATAAAGGACGGCGGCTCCATCATATGGTATAACACTATTAAAGCGGTAAAGGCATTAAACCCGGATACCACCTTAGAAACACTGATACCCGATTTTAAAGGCCAGGTTGAAAATATACAACGTATTATTGATGCCGCCCCGGAAGTGGTAAGCCACAATGTGGAAACCGTTGAGCGCCTTACCCGCCAGGTACGCATACAAGCCAAATACCGGCGCAGCCTGGAGGTGCTCCGTATTTTAAAGCAAGGCGGCATGCGCACCAAAACCGGCATCATGCTTGGGCTGGGTGAAACAAAGGAGGAGGTGATAGAAACACTTAAAGACCTTGCGGCTGTTAATGTGGATGTTGTTACCATAGGCCAGTACCTGCAACCCAGCAAAAAACATCTTGCCGTGCAGCGGTTTGTACATCCCGATGAGTTTGCAGAACTGCGCGAAACTGGCTATGGACTTGGTTTTGACTATGTGGAAAGCGGCCCGCTGGTACGCTCTTCCTATCATAGTGAAAAGCATGTTTTTGAAGGCTATGGCAGAAATAAATGGATGGACGAAAAAAAGCAGGCCGTTTAAATCAGCCTGCTTCAGTTACTATAAAGTTATTGTAGAATACTAACGGTTCTGGCTTAAAAAAGATACTCTTGTAAAATGACTATCGCTTTCGTATGCAAACATTTGTTCTTCAAAGTCAATAATAAAATCCTTTAGCTTGTCAAAATCGCTGCCAAGCCCGTTTCCTTCAAAAGTTACGTTCTCGTCGTCTTTTACAGGCAGCTTTATATAATCATGGTACTTTACCCATAGAGGATGCATTTCGTAATTAGAGTATATCTCTGCTATCAGATCATACTCGAATTGCTCGGCCCTTGCCTCTTTTTTAGCATGTGATAAAACCATAGTTAGGTGTTTTTAGTTGGCGTAAACCTACCAAGTGTTCTTTAAGGCGTATATTAATTTTATGTTACCTTTTTTGCTAAACGGGGAATGGCTCTATTGTGTTAAAGAACAAAGGGTACGGTTCTTTAGACGGCAGGGCATATTAACCCGTTAAAGAATATTCCCTTACCCTGTTTTGAAGGGCCGGGGAAGGGGATTTTGATATGTGTGAAGCAGTGGCATACCCCAATCAGCTAACCCCAAACCGTACACAACCGTACAAATACAGTTATTTTTTTGTTTTTAGTGAGTACCAGCAAACGCAAAATATCCGCCTAACCCGTAGGCTTTTACACCTTCAAGATTCCTTGCCCGTTATTCAGTCTTACACTTTTACGCCAATGGCGATGTTTTTGTAAGGATATATTGTCTGAACCACGATTTGTCCAATGGACTCCTGTGGAGGGTGGATTTATAGCCTGCCCGACTGTGTCATTCAGGCGGGGATGATGAGGATTGAGGTTTTATGCTGAACGCAGACACTTCATCGCGTAAAGGATATAGCTTAAAACCTGCAGCAAATTCCATGGTTTTTCGGTTTGTACTTTGGACTTTTCTTTTTTTAATGCTTTCTTTCCCGTTGAGTTAGGGCAACAACAAGCCAGATGGCGGGGTACGTTACAAAATGTTACGCATGAAGCCTATTTTTACCAAGAATTATACTAAACGAACCGCTAATAGGAATTAGGGCGAATTGGCGCAAAGCCCGGAAACAACCTTCCCGTTTCTTTTAATATTCATAATTTCTTGTTTGTTATTTAAATACTTATTAAAATTCCTTACCGAATGCTTGCTATTCGCACACCATTATTTAAAATGGCTGTCTATAAAAGTTAAATACTGCTGCCAGTCATACCGGGTAACATCATGTTTGCCTGTGCGGATGTGATAACCTATTTGCGCATATACAGGATGGCCTATAGGCGGCATTATTTCGGCAGGCAATCCCTTCGTTCCTAAAAAACGATATACGGGGTCAGCAGCTTTTGCAGTTAAAAATTCCCCTGGCGGGTCGGCATTGTTATCGTCTGCAGCACTGGCAATATATACTGGCCTCGGGGCTATAAGCGATATAACCATGTGCTGGTCAAACGGCAGGCAGGAATCTTTATCCATATACTTCCTGAAATTTGTATTGAACCAGTGAGGAAACACCGTGCACAGCCGCCTGATATTTTCGCCATTGATATGGTGGAATAATTTTGCACCACCCGCGCCGGACTCGTTGCTTATAACAATACCCAAACGCTCATCATTAGCACCAGCCCACAATGCTGCCTTGCCCAGCCTTGACCAGCCGAATGCAACTACGTGTTTTGCGTCAAGGTCTTTGTCTGTTTCAATATAATCCATGGCGCGGCTTAATCCCCATGCCCAGGCGGCAATAGTGGCAAAATTGTCGCCCCTGTTTTGCAGTTCGGGGTATAAAGCATGTACGCCGTTCTTAAAACCATCGTCATAGTCGGGGTCAATATCGCCGCGATAAGCCGTTACCAAAGCATAACCATGCCCAAGTATCATATCAAGCGGCCAGCGGCTGGTATCGGTACCGCGGCCGGCATCTGTCGCCCTGTTATTCACAACCCCGGCATCGTTGTTATCCATCCAGCTTGTGGTTATTTTAACGGCCTTATCTGTACAAACAGCGTGGTTGCCATAAAAGTTTAGCCCGAGTATTACAGGTGGCCGTTTGATGTTGTTAGGAATATAGATCAGCAGGTCCATTTGCGGGCCATCGGCCTGCCCGTTAAAGAATACTGTAATCTGTTTACGGGTAGCTTTACCGTTTAGGGCATGTTTGTCTTCATCAAATACTTTAAAAGCCATATTCTCAGGCCTGCCGGGGCTTTGGCCATACATCTGCAGCCGCAGGAGATGCAGCAGTTCCTGCCGCCTTTCGCGCCATTGGGCTACCGAGGTTACAGCAGTACCGTTGTTCATCACCATTACCGCCGGAAGGGCACAGTTGGTACCGCCGGTTTGGGCATGTAGGGCGTCCATCATAAATGTTATGCTCATTAGTAGTAGGTATTTATTCAGGTTCATGTTGAGTACATGGTTTTATGTTCTGTGTTTCGGTTAATCGTAGAAGCAGTTTAAAATTTTTATTTAAAAACACAATTTGGCTAAAGCCGTTCGTACTTTTTTCAAGTAGCCCCAGCTTTAAAGCTGGGGTTATGCAAAATAACGCCTATTGGCTTTAGCCAAAGTGTATTTAGTCCATAAAATCATATTAGCAATATACTAAATTATTTAGTAATTTACAAAAAATATTGATATAAAAAAATTTTTTTATTGAATAGCTGGCAGGAGAGGAGGAAGCAGGCCATATTTTGTTTTCTTTTTGGTTTGAATGCCTACTTTCGCGATGATTGCATTGCTACACTTAATTTTTAAAAATGGACATATTTCAAATACTCGGAAATGAACTGACTGATTTTTTTGGCGTTGGCTCATGGCTTGAAATGTTCCGGACAGGCGATTATTCGCGGTTACATACCCTGGATGGAATACTCGGCGCCATTGGCCCGCTAATCCCTTTACTGATAGTGCTTGAATTTATAAATGCGCTTGCACACCGCCGCATTAGCGGCAGGCATTATAAAAACAGCATGCTTATATACATGTTCAACCGCGTGCTGGGCAGGTTTATTTCAATTGGGATGGTTGCTTTTTGTATCGGCTTTTTTAAACCTTATGCATTTTTTAAAACCAGCAGTACCTGGTATTGGTTTATTTATTCGTATGTGGCCTGGGAGCTTTCGCATTTTGTTTATCATTATTTTGGGCATAAAGTACGGCTGTTTTGGTGCCTGCATTCAACGCACCATGCGCCCGAACATATGAACCTTACCGTAGGCTTTGCGCATTTTTTTCTTGAAGCGCCTTATGCTGATTTCATACGTACTTCCATTTGCATGCTGCTGGGCGTACAGCCACCTGTTTTATTCCTTATCATGTTTATTGACGGTACCTGGGGCACCTTTATTCATGCCGGTGAGAATCTGCTGAAAGACGGGCGGCTAGGGCCGTTAAGGCATATTATTCTTACGCCATCCCATCACCGTGTACACCATGCGCGCAACCCTTTGTATATGGATACCAATTTTTGCAACCTGCTTAATGTGTGGGACAGGATATTTAAGACGCATCAATACGAGGAATATGAAGTGCCGGTTGAATATGGCATTACACGCCCCATAAAGAACGGCAGTTTTTGGGATGTTTATTTTGGTGAATTCTATTATCTTATTAAAGATGTTTACCAGGCGCCGGGATTGAAAAACAAATTACTCTATATAATAATGCCGCCGGGCTGGAGCCACACCGGGCAGCATAAAACGGCTACTGCGGTTAAGCGCGCTTTTTTAAAGGGGCTTAATGAATCTACGAATCCGAATAAATCTACGAATACGAATAAAATACGAATGTACGAATGAAGAAATCATCTACGAATACGAATAAAATACGAATGTACGAATGAAGAAATCATCTACGAATACGAATAAAATACGAATGTACGAATGAAGAACGATGACATTCTGAATGGTCTTTATATTAATAGGCTTGCATATGATACAAGGTTTAACACTTTCAACTCGCATGGTATATTGTCATCTCCTCCAATTTGTATACTCGTATTGATTTGTATTCGTAGATGGACATATCCTCCAATTCGTACATTCGTATTTTATTCGTATTCGTAGATGGGCCTATCCTCCAATTTGTATATTCGTATTGATTCGTATTCGTAGATTTAAAAAGAGGAAACAATCTGCGAATATGAATGAAAAAATCGTCTACGAATTAGCCTCCACTTTGCTTTTCTGAAGCATTGAAAAGGGGAATTTATAGAGCTTTTGATTTTTGTCAATGCAGGTGGCAACAGTATGATCAACAGCCACCACCACGAATATTATATCGGGCAAACCAATAATATTAACCTCATTGCCAATGGCAAGGTTTGATTGCATGAGTACGGATTTATTTAACACAGTAAAAATAACTATCACTTTTCAAACAAAGTTGTCTTAAACATTATCAAACCCGTAATTCGTCATATTTTAAGCATATTTAAAGTTTGGAGCGGGGAGGAGCGGCAGCCGCAATAGCGGGGTGCCTTCCTGCGCAATCGTCCTAATTACTTTTCTCAAGCATTTTTAAAGGAAATTCATAGGTTCCATCATTACTATCCAGGCAGGTAGCAAGAGTATCGTGAATGGCTATAACAGTAAATACCTCACCGGGCAAGCCTATAATAATAACGTTATCATCAATAGAAAAGTTTGATTCCATGGGGGGATTATTTAACTATGGTGAAATGAATATCGCTCTAAAAAGCGTTGCTGCTTGCTAAGTGCATCAATATTAGTGCCTATACATTGGGTTACCTGTTGTTAAACACGAGTTTTAACGTTTGCAATCACAATTCTACTTTTATTGGCTTATCGTGGCACAGCATTTATATGTATTGAGTGTATAACATTCTTAATAATAAAACCTGTGAAAATGAAAACAGTTAAAGCCTCATTAGTAATACTCTCATTATTTATAGTCACATCAGCGTTTGCACAAAATAATGATATAAGGAACAGCAATGATATAGCATCGTATATTAATAGCGGGAGCTTTGTATTTAAAGCGCAGTCTGTAACGCCCGAAACCGGTAATGTACGGCAGCTAACAACACCATTTACATTGAGTGTGTCGAAGTATGATATCGTTTCTAACCTGCCTTATTTTGGCAAAGCTTACTCTGCGCCTGTAGATCCAACACAGGGTAACCTTCAGTTCACATCCAAAAATTTTCAATATACCGTAAAGCAGTATGCCGGCAGAAATAAGAAGACAAGCTGGGATATCACCATAAAGCCTAAAGATGTACAAAGCGATGGCCTTGAAATGTACTTTACTATATATGAAGATGGTACCGCTTCGCTGGATATTTCTTCAGAAACAAGACAGGCAATTTCATTTAATGGTTATATAGAAGCTGCAAAGTAGTATCGCGACACAATATTTTTAATAGGAATTACCACTTATTTGTGCTACCTTCCGACAAAACAGGCGGGTACTTTTCTGCTTGTTATATAATTTCCCTATGTATTGGACACTTGAATTAGCGGATAGCCTTTCCGAAGCCCCATGGCCTGCCACACGTGAATACCTGATAGATTACGCGATTCGTACGGGCGTGCCCGCGCTTGTTGTTGAAAACCTGCAGGAACTTGATGAAGAAGAACTTTACGAAAGTATGGAAGATGTATGGCCGGATTTTCCGTGCAAGGAAGATTTTATGTTTAATGAGGAAGAATATTAGCCGGGTTTAAAACCAACCGCAGCGTTTTTTTGGAATATTGAAACGTGAAACACATGCGGATTAAAAAACCAACCACAGAGTTTTGGGAGTATTTGCACAGAGTTACACGAAGTTTCTCTGTGTAACTCTGTGAGTACCTCTGTGTTACTCTGTGGTAAACTTAATTTTTTTTAACTCAATGCCACTGCCCGTCAAGGATACACGTTAATTAAGCAATGGGGTCTTTTATAGCCAGCTTGGCAAACCCCGGTGAAATATCTTTTTCAATATCCTGGAACCTTTTCATAAATACATTTATGTGCTCCATTTTCCAGCCTTTATCTTTAAATCCCAAGTATTCATCAAGGGCTGCTTCGGGGCTGTTCTTACAATCAATAAATACAATGGAGCCATCAAACTTTGGAGTGGTTTTTATTTGCACAAAAATGATGAACTGGCAAAACCGGTCGAAAAAATAAATCCCTTTTACATCTTTCTTCGCTGAATTCATATAACCATCCACAACATCCTTGGGGTAAATAACCGCCAGGCCTTCCAGCACCGTTGTATTGTAAACAGCATAAGCCTTGATAACATTATCTTCTTCCCTAATATTGTTTACAAAAATGGTTTTCAAAATTTTTAATTTTATTTTGAAACTGTTTAAAATTTAAAATATCTTATGCTGGCTAAATACACTTTGGCTAAAGCCAATACCGGTGGTTATATAACCCCAGCTTTAAAGCTGGGGTTAATTGAAGAAGGTGTGAACGGCTTTAGCCAAAGTGTATTTTTAAATAAAATCTTAAACAGTTTCTTAGAGAATTGTCGTAGCGTAAGATACTAAAAATATAGGAGAGGGGCATCAAGTGTTGAATGAGATGAGGCGTGGAAGATGAAATTGCATGTATTTGGAAACCTCACGATTCAGAAGGCTTAGCGAGAAACTGAGAGGAAGGGGGAAATGTATTTATCCCTGAAGGGGATAAATTTTAATAGCCCCCGATGGGAATCGGGGGTATAAATAACAAACATGTACAAAACCCTGAAGGGGTTTAATAATTTGCATATTGAGTATTATTTATTGAACCCCTTCAGGGTTCCGGGAATTATTATTACATTCTAACCCCGCGCTTCGCACGGGGCTATTAGGATTTATCCCCTTCAGGGATATAAAACGAATACAATTTTCATATTTTTATAAACTACTAAAAGCAATTATGGGGTTTTACAATATAATTTTCGCCTCGTCATATAAGTATTATAGTAAATACTATGAACCTGAGCGATCAAGATTTAGGGCAGCGACGATAGTAGCAGTACACGTGATGGGATTGATAGCTATGCTTGGGGCAATAGTAAAAAAAATATTTTCAATTGATGTATCGCACTCTATTTACCAGGGTACTTATAAATGGATAATAATATCATTCTTTCTTTTCTGCTTAATATTAATTATTAAATATTACTCAAATAACAGAGCTGAAATAATTGTTCAAAAATTTGAAGACTATCCCAAATTGAAGAGAAGAGCCTGGGCTTTTATTACAATATTTTCATTAATATTTGTATATGTTGCGTTTCTTCTTATAAATGGGTGAGCTTATAAGGGCAAACCCAAAATAGTTGGGCTTTGCCCTAAATAAATATTGCCAGCTTTTGTAACCCTTATAAACTAAAGTGCTAAACGTGTCGCAGAGTTCTTAGCCAATTCATAAGGCTTGGGGAGAAACTCTGAGGAAGGGAAAATAATATTGCATAAATTTGGTTGGAGTTATCGGCCTACGCTTTTTTAATACTCAAAAATTACCACAAACTATGCTTTTACAAATCAATGATTACCAATTGCCTCATGAAAGTATATGGGAAAACCCTCTTATTTATTTCGGCGTACCCATTGGGCTTGTTATTTATGTTGTTATCATTAGGGCTGTTTTTAGTATCAATACTATTACAAAACAACTAGAGGCACAAACACAGCTTTTAGAAAAGATTGCTAAAAGCATGGGAGTCGAGCGAGAAGCTGTTGATGAGATAGTAAACGACTAAAACCTAACAACCAATAATCTACAAGGCTACTTAATATCCTGTATTTCGATAACGCCAGTATAGTAGATAAATACTTAGCTGGGCTTGACAATAGGAGCGCCAGCGATGTGGAGCATTTTTTCTCTAGTGAACACGTGGAGCGTTCACCCACTAACTAAAAGATAAAAACATTAATCTACATGGAAACAATAACTCCTTTTATTAAAGACAAAGTATTAGATTATCTGATAAAGGAAACACAAGAAGATAGGGTATATTTTATATATACCAGCGATGCAATAAATGAGTTAGGAATAGACTACCATACCTTAGACGCTATTTTTAGTTTCTTTAATAGAATAAACATTACAAATGAGGCCAGTTTAAATAATGCAACCATTAAGTATTATCTCAATATTGCCGAAGCGCATCAACTTAAATCTGAAAATGGATTTGTTGGAAGGGATATTTTATCAAAGGCGCAATTTGAAAAATTATTAACTGAACTTGAAGTTCTTCAAAAAGAACTTGCCCCAGATAGACTTGATACTGTTAATAAACTTGCCGGAACGGCGAGTGCTATTTTTGCTTATCTCGCTCTGTATAAGTGAGCCTTTTCTTTGAATAATGACCATAAGATACAAACCAGGAGTTTCAAAGAAACTGTGATTGTATATTGCGGAGTTTATTAGGGAATGGATTTTAAAAAAAATACAATAATGGCAAACGATAATGTACGTACGGAATTTAAAATTTTATTTCAAATATTAGATTATACCTGTACTTCTGAAAACAAAAACAGATTATTCAATCGTGAAGAAACGGCACGATTATTAAATATAGATAGTAATGTATTTGATGGCGCTCTCATTTCCCTAAAAAGGCAGCATCTTGTAAATGTATATGATACCTATTTTTCTCTTACTCCGGATGCATATCTGAAAATTACCGATTTAAGAGAGTCTGCTCAAAAGTTAGAAGAATCAAATCAAAGAGCAATAGAAATTACCCAAAATCAGTTAAAGAATTATGTCAAACAATTTAAACCAATAAGTAACACTACAAATAATTACCTCGCACCAGTAAATAATGTAATTAATAGTCAAAATGTAAATATTGCTACAGGGAATACCATTGAAACAAAACAGGAAAATAAAAAAAATGATGAAAATGATGAAAGTAGAAAGCTTTCAGAGGAGCAATTAAAAGACATTAAGCCAAATAAATGGTATAGAAAAGCATCATTTATTTTAACCGTTTTATTATTAATAGCAGCACTGGTAACCATAGCAATAATGATATGGCATTAATAAAAAAACTGGATTTTTTGCAAACCCTCATAGGTTACCTACAAAATGGTTTTCACAAGTATTGGATTTTCAGTATTGTGAAAGTAGGGGGAATTACCCAATATTTCTCATGAATTCGAAGATTTAACAGGTACTTAACATAATATTAATTATAGGAATAATTGATTGTAATAAATTGATTAATAATTAATTAATTATTATATTAAAATTACATGTGTAATTTTTTATATCTCATTTCTCTTTGAAATGTTATGCAAAACCGCGCTTATTAAACACTCCATTTAAACCTGATGATCGGGCCGTTCCATTGCCCGTTGCTAACATCGGTTTCATAAACGCCTGTTGCATTTCTTGAGCTGTTGATGACCCTCCACCAAAACGCCAGGGCATTTATATTCTTGCGGGCGACAGCAACTTCCCACAAACCCGGACTCTGCGAAAAAATGGTTTCTGCCACCTGCCGGCCAACGCCTTGCCCGCGGTATTTTCTCAGGATAAAGAATTCAGCCATGTTATGGTCAACCGGCTCATTGGAATGTGCCTTATCGTTTATGAGTGCAAACCCGGCGAGTTCATCATCGCACCAGACCAGGAATGCCAGCCAGGCGGGATTGCTCCAGTACTCATCTAACAGGTAAGCCTCGAACCTGCCGTCCGGCGACAGGCCGCCCCTTGTAGTGCCTGCCCAAAATTCAGAGAAATCATGGGTGTAGAGTTGCACCAGGTTCTGGATGATGGGCTCTTGTTCGCGGGAAGCCGCGGTAATGGTTACAATCATAATAGTAGTTCTAATGTCTGGCACGGGATATAAAATATCACCCCGCAGGGGTTTATTTGCATTTACTCATTCCTTTCTATAATAATGTCACCCCGCCGAAGCGGGGTTTACACGATGCATTTACAATAAACAGTTGACTCTGTTGGAGTCAGGTATGGGTCAACTTACACTTACTTGTCCTTTTCTTTTGCAGTGGTAAGCAATAGGCGCAGGCTTTGGTCGAACGTAAAGTATTTGTACACCCAGTTTATAAATATCTGCAGGCGGTTTTTTACGCCGAGGATCAATACAAGATGTAGTATCATCCATATAAGCCACGCAAAAAAGCCGCCGAAATGAATTTTTGGTTTTGGAATGTCAACCACGGCTAAGTTGCGCCCTACCGTTGCAAGGCTTCCTTTGTCGTGATATTCAAAGTCATCCTGATAATGTTTATTTCCATTTACCTGCCGTAACAGATTCTTAGCCAAGTTCTTAGCCTGATTTATTGCAACGTTGGCAACCTGCGGCATACCATGCGGAAACTTAGGTGATTCCATATAAGCCACATCGCCAATGGCATACAGGTTCATAAAACCCTGCACGCGGTTAAGGCGGTCAACCTTTACCCGGTTGCCCTTGGCTACCAAATCCGGATCGACGCCCGCGGGCAGGTTGCCTTTTATGCCGGCAGCCCAAATAACTGTTTTAGCGGGTATGGATTGCCCGGTTTGCAGCAATACCTTATCGCCGTCATAATCTTTTACATGGGTGTCCGTCATTACTTCTACGCCCAATTTCTGCAAATACCGCTTGCTTTGCTCGCTGCTTTTTTCACTCATGCTCGCAAGCGTCTTTGGGCTTCCTTCTACTAAATATATATGCATCAGCGAAAAATCGATCTCGGGGTAATCCTTTGGCAATATCTTGTCGCGCATTTCGGCAATAGCGCCGCTCAGCTCCACGCCTGTTGGCCCACCCCCTGCCACCACCACGCTTAATTTTTGGGTAAGCAGTTCCTTATCTTTAATATCAAGTGCCTCTTCCAGGTTCCTGATCAGATGGTATTTAATACGTAAAGCCTCCGGGGTTGATTTCATGGGGAGCGTCTTTTCCGCCAGGTTAGCATTATTAAAAAAATTGGTGTCCGCACCCGTGGCTATTACAAAAACATCGTACGGAAAACTATCAATATCGGTAACCACAATATTTTCGGCGGTTTTCACTTCCTTTACTTTAGCAAGCCTGATGCTTACATTTTTGCTGTTCTGAAAAACCTTGCGCAGCGGAAAAGATATATTGCTGGCATCAAGGCCTGCGGTTGCTACCTGGTACAGTAAGGGCTGAAACTGGTGGTAATTATGCTGGTCAATCAATAAAACTTCTATACCATCTTTATTATTAAGCCTTTGTGCCAGTTGTAAGCCGGCAAACCCGGCTCCTGCGATGATCACTTTCATGTCCTGTCAATTTGAGATACAAAGATATTCTAATTTTCAATATTTATTGAAAATTCTAAAATAATAATTTATCTAAAACTGGTATTTTCTCCTGTTTTTACTACCTTCATTTTAACCTTTTCTGCCTAAAAAATTTCAGAACTACCCTAACGGGTAGTGTAAAGGAACTATTTTTATGCCATCTTTAAGGTTACTAATAAATTAAGTCACATGAGTTTACACCGCAGGCAGATGATACAGTTAGGCACGTTGGGTTTAAGCAGCCTTTTTGCAGGAAAGGTATTTTCAGCCGGAACAAAGCGGCTTGCAACCGGCCATAAACCCATTGTTATTTCCACCTGGGATGCCGGCATCAATGCCAATAAAGGCGCATGGAATGTGTTACGCAACGGCGGCAGGGCGCTGGATGCCGTAGAGCAGGGCGTGATGGTAACAGAAAACGAACAAAGCTGTTGCGTGGGGCTTGGCGCCAACCCCGACAGGGATGGTTTTGTAACACTTGACGCCAGCATTATGGATGAGAACGGCAATTGCGGCAGCGTGGCATTTTTGGAGCGGATAAAACACCCAATTTCGGTGGCAAGGCGGGTGATGGAGAAAACACCGCATGTAATGCTTGCTGGTGTTGGAGCGCAACAGTTTGCAGTGGAGCAGGGTTTTACGCTGGAAGATGGAAAATTATCGGATGATGCCAAAAAAGCATACGAAGAATGGTTGAAAAAATCGGAGTATAAACCTTCTGCCAATATTGAAAACTCAAAAAGCACGTCTTTCGCTCCTTTACGGTTACCAAACGGCGGATTTAACCATGATACCATTGGCATGGTGGCGCTTGATGCACACGGCAATGTAAGTGGCAGTTGCACTACCAGCGGCATGGCATTTAAGGTAAGGGGCCGGGTAGGCGACTCCCCTATTATTGGCGCGGGTTTGTTTGTGGATAATGAAGTGGGCGCAGCTACAGCCACCGGTTTGGGCGAGGAGGTAATAAAAGTATGCGGAACGCATTTGGTGGTTGAATATATGGCGCAGGGCATGCACCCCGAAGAAGCGTGCAAAAAAGCGGTGGAAAAAATAATAAGAAGGCATAAGGGCGGAGATATGAAAGACGTGCAGGTGGGATTTATCGCGATAAATAAACAGGGCGAATATGGCGGTTACGGCATTGTAAAAGGTTTTAACTACGCAGTTTGCTATGCCGATGACCATAATGAATTGATTTATGCGAAGTATGCATTGCCCTAAATCCCTGAAGGGACTTTAATACAGATTATGGAGGATAGGAACAAGTTAGATAAATATTTACAGGCTTCAGCCCCCTTTACGAGCCTAAAAGGACTTTGAAATACAATTATGGAGGACCCTAAATCCCTAAAGGGACTTTAATACAGATTATGGAGGATAAAAATTTACCTGCTTCGCACACTCCTTTAGGAGTAGGGCCTTTCTATACCCTCGAAATTGCTGTTTTTAACCTTACTTCTGCCCTGCTCGCTGCGCAAGCAGGTGCAGACAGGATAGAGTTGTGCGAGAATGCAGCAGAGGGCGGTACTACCCCATCGTACGGCACGCTGAAATTAGTGAGGGAAAAAATAACTATTCCTGTCTTCCCCATCATTCGCGCCCGGGGTGGTGATTTTTTATTCAGCAAAGACGAATTTGAAGCAATGATGCGTGATATAAGGCTTTGTAAAGAATTAGGCTTTGAAGGATTGGTTACCGGTATGCTGAATGCAGACGGAAGTATTGATGTGGAGAGAACAAAACGTATTGTTGAATTAGCATATCCTATGGAGGTTACTTTTCACCGCGCTTTTGACAGGGCAAAAGAACCCCTGCGGGCAATGGAAGACATTATTGCATGCGGGTGCCAGCGTATTTTAACCAGCGGCCAGGTACCGGATGCTTTTAATGGAAAAGAGCTGATAAAAGAATTGGTTGAAATAGCGGATGGCCGCATCATCATTATGCCGGGCAGCGGCGTAAGAAGTAACAATATTGCAGAACTGGCAGAGTTTACAGGGGCAAGAGAGTTACATTCATCCGCAAGGGTATTACAGGCATCAAAAATGCAATTTACTCAGCAAAGCATGATGGAAGGCCTGAGTTCAATAAGTGTTGATGCAGAAGAGATTGGCAAGATGAAAAAAGCATTGAAAGAGAAGCCAGTTTTAAAAACCTGACTTCTCTATACAACTTTGGGGATTACAGTTATTATGAGCTGATCAAAAAAGTAATTGCCGAAGAAAATTTGTTATTTCCGTAGTTGTTACAAACATAAGAAAGCCTCTCGCTTTACCGGGACGCCAACGAAATCCCGACACGAGAGGTCTTACTTCATGTGACTGTAGTATCTATACTGACTTAACGAAAAAATGGTTAATAATACTTCGTCTAATTGATTAAACCGGCTTTCCCAAATCTTTGTGAATTGCCCGTGTTATTCTGGCATCTTTGCCTCCTGTGTCAAAATGCATTTCCACATACCGTCCTTCCAGCACCAAACGTCGGTTTGGCGCTCGTGTATGTCGAAGGCTTTGCCCGCGAACATACCTGCCAGTTCTACTTTCGTTGTAACCAGCGCGATATTTCCGTACAAGCGCACCCTGGGTTCCGAAAGCGACATTGTTTTTAACACCCGGTAACCGGACCTTATTCCACTTGGGAAGATCGAAGGCCCCTCGCCTATGTCACCGTTTGAAGTAATAACGGCCCAGCCTTTGTCCAGCAATCGTACAATTCCTGTTGTGTCATTATCCTGCAGCGCCTTTGCTAATTCCTGGTCCGCTGCCAGCGCATTTTCCGCCGTAGGCACGGTCGAAGCTTTCACGATACGGGCAGCCCCGAACACGACCATGGGAGCAATGAGTAAGCCCGACACGATTACCACAACCAGGCGGTTGATCATGGCCCGTATCATTGCGTACAAGCGTTTTTCTGAGTTCAATTGTATAACTTTTAAACAATATTAATATAAGCTTTAAAATACCACTTCATTTTTCAACCAACTACATTTACCGCAGTATAAACAACAGTTTCATAATAGTAAAAATTGATACGGCAGGCCAATGAAAGATGGGGCATAGCAAGCGAATATGGCCTTTTAGATGAACAATGCAGCCTTATGGTAACTATGTGTGCAGCGAAAGCAATACATTTATGTACAGGCAATACGTTTGTATAAAACCGTTGTTGGTGGGGCAAACGCTGCTATTTGTATGGTAATTATGTTATAAAATAGTTTTAGGCCAATTTTGCTGCCATGAAAAGGTTTCTTTTAAACATATTATTCTGGCTGCTTTATTTTGCAGAGTATGGCTATGTTAGTTTTACGTGGGACAGAGCGACTTTTCCCAACTGGACGACCGGCCATGTATTGGCAACTTCGCTTCCGGCATCTTTGCTTTTCTTAATTCCGCAAATGCTCTTTGCATACTATATGGTTTACGCCGGGGTTGATAATATCATAAAAAAGAAGCGAAACCTGTTTATTAATATTGCTGAAATTGTTATTGTGTTTTTTGCATGTATAACTATACACAGGTGCATTTCGGTTTATATTGATATTCCTCTCGTCTATAAAGCCCCGCAGTTTGTAAGGCCGTTGTTTGAAATGGGGCATGTTTTTACAGCGATAATGGATATTAATTTTGCATTTTTTGTTTTGTTTTCGGTAGAAGCGGTGCGCAGGCAATTGGTAGCTAAAGAAAAGGAAAAGAATCTTATAAAAGAAAAATTAGAGGCAGAGCTAAAATTTTTAAAGAACCAAACCAACCCGCATTTTTTATTGAATACCTTAAATAACATTTATGCGTTGGCAAGAAAAAAATCGGACCATACAGCGGAAGTGGTGATGCGTTTATCGGAGTTGTTGCGTTTTATGCTGTATGAATCAAAAAGCAACAGAATAAAATTAGCGGACGAAATAAAAGTGCTGGAAGATTACTTAGAGCTTGAAACCATTCGTTATAACCAACGCCTTGCCGTGAGCTTTGAAAAAAATGTTGATTGCGACGGCTACAGCATAACACCTTTTTTATTATTGCCTTTTTTAGAAAATGCTTTTAAGCATGGCATAAGTGAAACGAGGTTTGAGTCGTTTATCCATGTAAATATTATTGCCAAAGACGATTTACTTAATTTTGAAATAGAGAATTCAAAAGAGGCCTATGAACAGGAAAAGCCCGCTGCCAACATTGGGCTGGCCAATGTGAAGCGCCGACTTGAATTAACGTATAGCGACTATAAATTGGATGTACACAATGGCAACGATGTATTTAGGGTAAACCTCACCATAAACCTTAACAGTTATGTTGAAATATAATTGCATTATTGTTGAAGATGAACCTTTGGCAGTTGAAGTACTTACAGATTATATTCACCAGGTACCTTTCCTGGAGCTGAAAGAGGTTTGTACCGATGCTATTTATGCCATGGAAAAATTACAGGCAGATAAATTTGACCTGATGTTTCTTGACATCCATCTTCCCAAATTAAAGGGCTTCGATTTTTTGGAAGCTATAAAAAACCCACCATACGTAATTATTACATCAGCCTATAAAGAGTACGCGCTGCAGAGTTATGAAATGAATGTGGTTGATTACCTGTTAAAACCCATCCGCTTTAACCGTTTTTTGAAGGCAGTAAATAAATTGAACCTGCATGAGGAAAAAATTATTAATCATAGCCCTGCCCGTTCGGGTGAAGAAAGAAAGTACTATTTTTTTAATGTTGGAAAAAAAACGGGTTAAAATATACCTGGATGAAATACTTTATGTAGAAAGCCTGCGCGAATATGTACGCATTACAACCCATAATAAAAGCATACTTACCAAGTTTCAACTGAACGAAATTGAAGACCTTCTTTCAAAAAACAATTTCCTCCGCGTTCATCGTTCCTTCATTGCAGCAAAAGATAAGATCAGCGCTTTTACGGCAACAGATGTTGAGATCA